>OCQA01000480.1_pt1 | contig 41797 bp, 32 predicted proteins | sample 1538571 | NCBI WGS metagenome assembly OCQA01 (sample SAMN04571708, study PRJEB22368) | human gut metagenome | biome: human gut; material: stool | host: Homo sapiens | place: Luxembourg | collected 2012-09-28 | reverse complement strand
CGGTTATGATGACGATCTGTGCAGGGAGCTTACGCGAATAAAAAGGGACGGGGCAAAAATACCGCAAACCAGGGATCAACATTCCTTTAATTTCACCAGAATTTACGACGCCTCAGACGAGGATATAACGCTGTACTTCATGTTTGAACAGTCGGCATACAATACCCGTCTCGAAAGCTTCAAAGGCACAATCACAATAACCGCTCTTGATTAAGTTTACATAACGGAGGTAACGAGAAATGAAGAAACGACTGCCGCTCATCCTGTTTGCCCTGACGGTTGTCCTGCTTTTTGCCCTGCCCTTTGCCGTTTCGGCGGCAAATGCGGCGAACGCGACAGCGGAGCAGTTTGACCTGGAGACAGGCAGAACCTACTGGTTTGACCTGTCGGGAACCGGGATCCCCGGGACCGTGAACGACAAGTTGCCCGACAAAACGCTGCACTATGTGCCCTTCACCTACGCGGGCACCGTCAGCGCATACACGCTTTTGCAGGCAATGGTGCCGACGGAATCGGAAATGGAATACGAACATTCGTTGTTTATTTCCGAATACAACATCACGCACACCGTGTCGTGGAATGAGCTGAATAAGAAGGACCTGATCTTCCGAAATCTCACAGAGTATAACGGGGTGCCGTATTACATCCACGCCCCCTCGGGCGGAGCGCGTTACGACACCGGCCCCTTCAACAACGAGTGGCAGCGCATCTTCGAAAAGAATTCCGGGTTTATCAAAAACAGTTATGACATGGTCGAGGCAGACGGTATCGTCAGCACACAGGACTCCTGGTGCCAGGATACGAATCCGAATGCTACCAGGGAGTTCCGCGTCGTACGTTCAGGCGGCGGCTCCGGTTTCTATTCGTACCCTCCGGACAGAGCGACCAGGATGACAGCATACCGTCCGGTTCTGGAGATCGCGCTTGCCTACGGAATGGAGTACCCGCAGAACTACATGAAAGCCGTTACCCTGAACCTGAACGGCGGCAGCATCGGCGGGACTACCGGTGACATCAGCATCGTCGTCAAAAACATCGAGGTGCTGGACCCCTCTTACCCTGCCGTTACCTTTCTCGCACCGACAAAGGAGGGACTGACCCGTCCCGACGGCAACACCGGCACCTATTTCATGTGGCGCGGAGACAACGGAGAACTTTACGCTCCCGGCGACGCGGTTCCGAACGAGGTGAACTCGCTTACGGCGCTCTGGGTAGAGCACGGCCACTGCGTCTGCGGTGGGGACGCGGACTTTGACGGGCATACCTCGCATACAGCGGTGGAATGGACGGCATGGGACAAAACCGACTCGCTCCCCACGACGGCGGGCAACTACTATCTCAAAAACGACATTCTCATCGACGGGCAGTTCGAAATCAATGAAAGTGTGAACATCTGTCTGAATGGAAAGAAGATCCGGGCGGGCAGCAGTATTCCGGAAAACCGGTATATGCTCACCGTGAAGGGAAGCAACGCACTGACCATTACCGATTGCGGAGGGAACGGCACCATCGTGGGTGCGGATACAAAAGGTATCTCCGTCACACAGGACGCGACCCTCACTATGTACGGGGGAACCATCCGGGACTTCCTGTGCGGCGTCGGGGTCAGCGGAACCTTCCGTATGACCGGCAATGCGCACATCACCGCCTGCCGGGAATCCGGCATTTCCCTGCACGGCGCATATGGAAGAGGCACGCAGGTCTACCTTTCCGGGAACGCCGCAGTGACGGACTGCGTTTCCTCCGCGAGCGGTTCCGGCGCGGGAATCCACATCAATTCGGGATCGACGCTCTTCCTTTCCGGCAACATCCGGTTCTCCGGCAACCGCTATCAGAACCCGGATACCGGGGAAACATGGGGAGATGACATTCTGATTGATTACGGTGCCATCTGGTCTTTTGTAAGCAACCCGAGGAAATATGAGTACCCGCCCGTCCGGATAAACGGGACCCTTGACAAGGACTTGCAGATCTCGTTCAATGTGGGATGGAATTTGCAGGAAGCCATGGCGACCAGAATCAAAACCAATCCCGTCCGGCTCATCGGGGGCGAAAACTACACACTGACAGCCGCCGACCTGACGCATTTTATCACTACGCGGAACGCATGGGAGGGTTATATCTTTGCCTATGACGAAGAAACCTCCGGGATCGTCATGCGACTTGACCACTACCACTGCGTCTGCGGCGGGAGTACCGCTGTCGGCGACCACACGTCGCACATCGACATGGGCTGGGCACCGTGGGCCGGGACCGACGACCTTCCCTGTAACTACAACAGCGTCATCTACTCCACAATCAAGGACGGTTACTGGTACCTGACGGACGATGTAACGCTTGACAGGGAGTACAACGGCTCTTTCTCGGACTGCATGCGCCTTTGCCTGCACGGCAAAACGATCACGCTGACGGAAAACGCCTGCATAAAGATCACCAAGGGCGAGCTGATAATCACCGACTGCACGGGACAGGGCAAGATCGTCTTCCCGAAGGACGGCATCGCGGTCGAAAAAAAATATCAGGCCGGCAAGCTCACGCTCTTCGGAGGCACGATCCGGGGCAGCGCCAACGGAGATTCCGACCGGACCGGCATCCGGGTCATGAACGGCGCGGAATTTCTCATGTACGGCGGCGTTATTGAAAAATTCGGACACGGCGTCGGTGCGGAAGGCGCATTCACCATGTACGGCGGGACCATCCGCGACTGCCACGTGATCGGAAACGGCGGCGGCGTTCTGGTAAGTACCGGCGGCGCCTTCCTCATGAAGGGCGGCAGCATCAAGGACTGCTCTGCATGGAACGGCGGCGGTATCTGCGCGGACGGCGGCACGCTGACACTGGCGGGCGGTACGATTTCGGAGTGCTCGGCAATCACAGCGGGCGGCGGCATTGCGACGTTCGACTTTACCGCCTTTGAACTGGGCGGAACTGTTATCAGCGATTGTGAAGCATGGCAGGGCGGCGGGGTCCGTTCGCTGTCCTCCTCGGCGCAAGCCGTGATGACCGGCGGAAAGATCACCGGATGCCGTAGCACCGACCCGAGATGCAATGCTCTCTACCTCGGCGACAACATAGACTTCCGGGCGCTTGGCGGCAGGATCGAAGGCACCGTCTGTACGGCGGACGGCACAAAAATCACCGGCTCCGCTACCGGAACTATCTTCACCGATGTGGTCTACCATGCGTTCAACGCGGGAACCTTCAGCGGTCTCCGGTTTGAGGGGAACGGCAGGATCGTTTACGAATACCGCGTATACTATTACTCGGCAAGCGGCATTCTCCTTTACATAAACAATGAAAACGCAGGTGACGTATACGGCGACGGTACAGTATCCTATGACGACGCTGCCAAGACACTGACGCTGAACGGCGTGACGCTGACCGGGCAGCAGATGCTCGGCGCAACGGACCTCCCCGACACCCTGACCGTGGTACTCATCGGAAACAACGTTTTTGAAAACGACAAGCGCGGGATCAGCCACACGGGTGGCGACCTTCTCATCAAAGGGACCGGGGCACTGCGCGCCGGGTGGATCGAAAACAAAAACGATATTATCATTGAGAGCGGCGACATTGTGCTTGACAGCCGGGGAACGGCTTCCGGCGCTTTGGGAACTTACGATAACAGACTGGTCGTGAAGGGCGGCACGCTCACGCTGATCGGCGATCCCTCCGCGCTGTATCGGAACGGCGCACATACCGTCATTGCCGACCTGATCCCCGGTATGCGGATGCTCGCGGGCAATGCCGCGGACGGCTCCGATGCTACGGAGATCAGCGATGAAACCTATAAAGACAAGACATATCTCCGCTTTGAAGCGCGGACCTATCGCGTCATCTTTGCCCCCGGCAACGATGGAACGGGCAGTTCCACAACGATCATCAAGGACTACGACACCACCGTGACCCTTCCCGGCGCGCTCTTTACCCGCACCGGGTACACGCAGACCGGCTGGAGGAACGCTGACGGCACCAAGACCTACCCGCTCGGCGGAACATACACGGAAAATGCGGGAATCACGCTCTACCCGGTCTGGACACCAAACCGCTACACCATCACCTTTGACACCGCAGGCGGCAGCGATATTGCACCCATCACGCAGGACTACGGCACGGCGATTGTCGCTCCTGCCGATCCGACAAGAGAAGGATATACTTTCATCGGCTGGGACAAAGCAATTCCCGCGACCATGCCTGCTGAAAACGTGACCATCACGGCGAAGTGGAAGGTTAATTCGTACACGATAACCTTCGACACCGCAGGCGGTAGTGCCGTTGCTCCTATCACGCAAAACTACGGCACAGCGATTACTGCCCCTACTAACCCGACAAGAGAGGGCTACACCTTCATCGGCTGGGATAAGGCAATTCCCACGACCATGCCCGCTGAAAATGTGACTGTCACGGCAAAGTGGAAGGTAAATCAGTACACCATTACCTTTGACACCGCAGGCGGCAGTGAAATTGCTCCGATTACGCAGGACTACGGCACGGCGATTGTCGCCCCTGCTGACCCGACAAGAGAAGGCTATACCTTTGTCGGCTGGGACAAAGCAATTCCTACAACCATGCCCGCGGAGAATGTGATGCTAAAAGCGAAATGGAAAGATACCGAAAAGCCGACGGGCGAAATTATCATAGGCACAAATAAATGGAGCGAATTTCTTAACGAGCTTACCTCCGGTCTGTTCTTTAAGGATGCGCAGGAGGTAACGATAAACGCCGCCGATAACAGCGGAATTGTGTTTATCTCCTATTTGGTAACAGATCAGGATCTCTCCGAAGAGGAGTTGGGCTCTCTTGTGTACCGTGCGTATGATGAGCCGTTCCGCATAGAACCCAACGGAGAATATATTGTTTATGCAATGCTTGTTGACGAGAGTCTGAACATAACATACCTTCGTTCCGACCGCATAACGCTTGATAATATTCCGCCTGTAATCAGCGGTATTGAGGACGGCAAGACCTACTGCGAAGCGCAGACGGTTACAATTAACGAGAAGTATACAGATACCGTCACCGTAAACGGAACGCCGGTCACGCTCGATGAAAACGGCAGCTTTGTTCTCTCTCCGGCAAACGGTAAGCAGAAAATAGTTGTTACCGACAAAGCGGGCAACACCGCCGAAATGACCGTAACGGTCAACGACGGGCATACGCTGCTTGCGGATGATAACGACTGCACAACGCCTGTTTACTGTAAATTCTGCAATGAGGAAGTAATTGCGGCTAAGAGTCATCGCTTCACGGGAAATTGGCAGAACGATGAAACCGCCCATTGGCATATCTGTCAAAATGAAAATTGCACCGTTACAGATAGGAAAACCGCGCACAGTGGAGAAGACGACGGCAACTGCCTGACAGCAGTTGTTTGTGAGTGCGGATATGTTATTACGGCGGCAAAGCCCGCGCATACGTTCAACGAGTGGACATCGAACGGCAATGGTACACACACCCGCAAATGTACGGTAGTCGGCTGTAATGGCATTGAAACCGAGAATTGTTCCGGTGGAAAAGCTACCTGCACCGATAAGGCAGTCTGCACGGTATGTCATACCGGGTACGGCGACGCGCTCGGACACAATTTCACAATTGCACAGCACGACGAAACACACCACTGGAACAAATGCTCACGCTGTGATGCGACAGATGCGAAAGCAGTTCACACCGGTGGCACGGCGACCTGCCGCGAGAAGGCGGTTTGCGAAGTCTGCCGCAGTGTTTATGGTAAACTCAGCACCACAAATCATGTCGGCGGTACGGAAATTCGGGACGACAAGCCTCAAAGTTGCACCGAAAACGGTTATACAGGTGACACGTATTGCAAGGGTTGCGGAGAAAAGCTCTCCTCCGGCACGGTCATCCATGCGGACGGACATAAGGGCGGCACGGCAACCTGCACCGATAAGGCGGAGTGTGAAGTCTGTCATGAAAAGTACGGCGAACCGGACGCAAATCACCACACCGGAATGGAAATGGTAGATGCGGTACCTGCTACGGCGGCAAGCACGGGAACGGTTGCGCACTGGCGTTGTACCGCCTGCGGAAAGCTTTTTGCCGATGCAGACGGAAAGCGGGAGATCCGCTCCGAGGACACCGTTACAAAGAAGCTTGCGCCGTCGATTCTTGACGGAGCGAACGGTGAGTGGAGGAAAGGCGATGAAAACGGACTGACCTTCAGCTCCGACGCGGAATTCTCCGACTTTGTTGAGGTACTTGTGGACGGAAAGCCCGTCGCTTCCGAAAATTATGAAAGGCAAGGGGGCGGTATCATCGTTGAGCTCAAGGCAAGCTATCTTGAGACACTTGCGGAGGGCGAGCACACACTTACCATCCGCTCGGCAAGCGGTGATGCAACCACACGGTTCACGATTGCGGCGAGCAATTCGACGAATGCTTGGGTTTGGATTATCATTGGCTTTATTGCTCTCGGAATTGGAGTAACGGTTGCCGTATTTGTTATCCGCAAGAGAAAAACAGCATAATCGGGCGAAAGTAAAAGCGAAAACATAAACACACACAACTGCAAAAAGCACCCAGCTGAAAAGTTGGGTGTTTTTTGTTTCAAAATTCAAAGAAAGGAGTCTCAATTTGAGCAACGAATCAATCAATGCAGAAGAAAAACAGGAACCACCGTCCATCTCTTCTTCTGCCGTTCCGAACGCATCGGTCAAGGTAATCAGCATGGCGGATGTGCCTTTGCTTGAAGTGGAGTGGCTTTGGAAGCCGTATATTCCCTTCGGAAAGGTCACGATTATCCAAGGCAACCCCGGCGAAGGCAAGACGACTCTGGCTTTACGGCTGGCATCGGCGTGCAGCAGGGGCAAGGCTTTTCATGAAATGGAGCCTCAAGTATACCGTGGAAAATTCTTGGAAGATGAAAGGCAAGAAGTGATGTAGCGCTTTTTACAGTTGAAAATTGAGAGAATTAATGGTATAATATAAACAAGAGCGTTATATACGTACAGGGGATCTTTATTTATATAGCGAAAGAACATATATACGCACAAATGAAAGGAGTCGTCTCATGAAAACGAAACGAATATCTACCTCAGTCTTATGCCTGTTGCTTGCTGGAATTATGCTTCTGTCCTGCACATCCTGTGCGGTACAGATCAGTGCCGCAGAGCTGTCAAAAGACTATGAGCGCAAGGCGACCGAGACCGGAGAGATCAGCGAGGCTTTCAAAACCGCCATGGCGGACTTTTCCATGACATTGTTCAAAGGAATCCTGACCAAGGACGGCGAAAACGACCTGGTTTCTCCGCTTTCCGCAGTCATCTGCCTTGCCATGATTGCAAACGGAGCAGACGGCGAGACTAAGGCACAGATGGAAGCGGCGTTCGGCATGGATGTCGATACGCTCAATCGGTCTCTGTATGCCTACACCTCCTCACTCTATCGTGCCAAGGATTGCAAGCTGAATCTTGCTGACTCTATTTGGTTCCGCGATGAGGAAAACCGTCTCCATGTCAACGAATCCTTCCTGCAGGCAAATGCAGACTGGTACGATGCGCAGATCTATGCGGCGCCATTCGATCAGTCCACGCTGAAGGACATCAACACATGGTGCAAGCAGCACACCGACGGCATGATCGAAAAAATGATTGATAAGATCGATGCAAACACGGTCATGTATTTGATCAATGCACTGACCTTTGATGCCAAATGGGCAACCAAATATGAAAAGAAAGATGTCGGCGACGGGCACTTCACCAACTATGACGGCACGCAAAAGACCGTGCAGATGCTTTCCTCGGAAGAGCGCACCTATTTTGCCACGGATGGTGTCAAGGGATTTGCCAAGAATTATGCAGGTGACCGATACAGCATTGTTGCCCTGCTTCCCGACCAAGGAACGGACATTTACGATTATATTGGTACGCTGGACGGTGCCGGATGGATGAACCTCTGGAACTCGCGTGAAAGTGCCTCCGTCAAGGTGAAAATGCCCGAATTCACCTACAGCGTAAGCATGAAGCTGAATGATACTCTCAAGACGATGGGTATGACCGATATGTTCAGTGATAGTGCGGATTTTTCAAAGCTCGGCTATTCGGAACGCGGCAATATTTACTGTTCTGAGGTCTGTCAGAAGGTATTCATTCAGGTTGATCGCAACGGAACCAAAGCGGCGGCAATCACCTGGGGAGGCATGAATGACAAAGCAGCGATAGAAGCCCGCAGTGTTATTCTTGACCGACCGTTTGTCTATGCAATTGTGGACAATGCCACAGGTTTACCGATCTTTATCGGTGCGGTTACGGCGCTGTGACCAACGAAATGATGTTTTAGCCCGGACGGGACTCTCCCGTCCGGGCTGTATTATTTATCTCACTTATGCTGAAATGATTTGCACGAAATATCTCAATTTCAAAACAATGCGATTCAAACGGAGGGACTATTCCCCCTCTATATTTATGAAAGGAGGAACGCGTGATTGTTTGACTGGATATCAGACCTAATCAGCGGAATCGGCAATGCCATCAGCTCTGCGTTGTCCGGCGTATGGGAAACCGTATCGGGAAGCATCTGGGGCGTGTTCATGAACTGGCTCTACACGATGGTCTATAACGCCCTTTCGGACTTCTTCTCAATGATGACGGAACTCGGAGCCAATCTGTTCGACCTTCCGTGGGTACAGTCGGCTCTTCGGTTCTTCAGCCTGTTCGGCTGGGGACTGTTTGTCGCAGGACTTGTGGTTGCCATCTTTGACATCGCCATCGAGTATCAATCCATGGGGCGCATCAATATCAAACGACAGATACTCCCGTTCTTATACGGACTTCTTGCCGTAAATCTCTTCACGGTCGTCCCCGTGCAGCTCTTCCGCTTTGCGGTCAATCTGCAGAACACCTTTGCAAAAGACCTGATCGGAGACGCTGTTGGGATGAACATCAACTTCGATGTGCTCAGTCGACAGGCGCTTACCATTGTAGGTGTACCGGGAGCATCGGCGAAAAATGCGCTTCTTGCACTCTTGATGCTGATCTGCCTCGGCTATTGCGTCATCAAATGTTTCTTTTCCAACATTAAGCGAGGCGGTATTCTCCTGACGCAGATTGCGGTCGGGAGTCTTCACATGTTCAGCCTTCCGAGAGGCTACAGCGAAGGCTTTACAGGATGGTGCAAGCAGATTATTGCCATCTGCTTTACGGCATTCATGCAGACGACGCTTCTGCTACTCGGCATGATTACCATGCAGACACACGCACTTCTCGGTCTTGGCGTTATGCTGGCGGCAAACGAAGTGCCTCGCATTGCGCAGCAGTTCGGCTTGGATACAAGCATGAGAGTCAACATGATGAGTGCAGTGCATACGACGACAACGGCGATCAACCTCGGACGGGCGATTGCAAAGAAATAATACAGAGAGGAAAACAGAAAAGAAATGCAAAAACAGTATATCTACCCGCAGAATATGCGGACTCAGGCAAAGCTGTGGTTCTGGAATCTGAAGGATGTCATCATCCTTGCCATCGCTCTCACCATATCGGTGGTTTCATGGGCAAAGCTCGGATTTATCCTTCCTGCCGCCCTGACGCTCGGGTATGCGTTCCTCTCCATACGGATGGACGAGTATTCGGTGCTGGATTTTATCAGGCGTGCATGGCGGTACTTTGTATCCACGCAGCAACACTTCAATTGGGAGGAGCGCGAAGATGGCTAAACGAAAACAATCCACCGCCGACCTGATCGGCATCAGCAACTTTTCCCGCAACGGGCTTCAGACCAAATCGCAGGGCGAAATCGTATATTTCCTTGTACAACCGACAAACATCTCGGTACTCTCGGAACAGAGTGTCGCCATCAAAATTCAGCATCTGATGCAGCTGCTGTCGGTGCAACCCGACATAGAGATCATCTGCTCGGATGCCCGTGAGAATTTTGAGTACAACAAGCTCTCCCTTGCAAGAAGGGCAGAAAAAGAAACCAATCTCAAGGTACAGCTTCTACTCCGCAAGGATATGAAATTTCTCGACGACATTCAGCTGCAGATGTCCACCGCGCGGGAATTCATGTTCGCCTACCGTGTGAAAAACGCAAACGATCAATCCTTTGCAACACTGAATCGGCTCGAAAAGCAGATTAACGATCAGGGCTTCGACTGCCGCAGAGCGACCAAGGACGATATCAAGCGTATCCTCTCGCGGTACTTCGGTCACATGACTGAGGATGCTATCGATGATGTGGACGGCGAAAGAATGATTAAAAAGTGGATTATCCCGGACTGATTTTTTTGATGCCGTATTATTAACATCATTTCTCTTGCAATTCCAAGAGAAAAATGGTATAATAAAAAATAATAATCACAAGGAAAGGAGGAATTCTCATGCTGTATACCCTTATGCACCGCGACATCCCGGTCATGGATCTGGAACTTGACGAATATTCCAACATCGTCTCTCTCGGCAAAATTCATCACGCAGAGCATTTGCCACTCGGCACTTATAATAAAATCGGCGTGGAAAGGAAAGCTCTCAACCGCTGGTGGACAAAGCGTTCCATTCCCGCAAGCCGGAAAGGTATCCGCGATGTGCTGGAGGAGCTGGAGTTGTCCTCCCCGCAGGAGCTGATCGAAAAGTGCTTCGGACTTAGCCTGTCCGATCAATACTGGATTTCTCCGACCGATAAACCGCTGGATTGGCACCGGGTAAACTTCTTTGAAAATGCCTTCTCGGAGGACATCGGCAATATCCTGTTCGGCAAAGGCACAGGCTCCGACAGCACAAGCCTTGTATCCCCCGACAACACGGCAAACGGCAACCTCAAAAAGAAATGGAAGATCATCGACGGCAAGCGGGTGCTTCTTAAGGACTCCAGTGCGCCCTATCGCCAGGAAGCCTACAACGAGGTGCTTGCGTCCGAGATTGCCAATCGGCTCGGCATCCCGCATGTACCTTACACGCTGATCGCGGAACACGGTGAGATTTGCTCCGGGTGCGAGGATTTTATCACGCCCGAAACCGACCTTGTTGCGGCGGCACAGGTTATGAGTGCGTTCAAAAAACGGAACGAGCAATCGGAATATGGATTTTATATCGAATGCTGCGAAAAGCTCGGCATTGTCGATGCCCGCGAAAAGCTGGAACAGATGCTTGTGCTGGATTATCTGATTGTCAACGAAGACCGGCACCTGAACAACTTCGGACTGATCCGCAACGCGGTCACGCTGGAATGGGTCGGCGTTGCGCCGCTTTACGACAACGGCAATTCCATGTGGTTCAACCGTGTCGTGGGAGAGATGCACGCAGACGATGACAGCAATATCAAAACCCCGCTGTGGAAGAAGAATCCCACAGAGAATCTGGAACTTGTGACCGACTTCTCATGGCTGGACCTGTCCGCTCTCGACGGCATTGAAGACTACGCAAGAGAGCTGTATGAAAAGTCCGAGTACATGGAACCGATACGGGTTGATACCCTGGCAAATGCACTCAGGACGCGCATTGACCTGCTGGACGATATTGTACAGACACAATCCGGCGGGCAGACCATGCTCTGATTAACCAAATAACTACGATAACCGCACTTCAGCAGAGGTGCGGTTTTTCTTTATGAAAGGAACTTTTATGGCAAAGAAAAAACAACTTCCCGAAGAAGTCGCACACAGCGAAGCCTATGTAAAAGACTTCTTCGACATGGCGGTCCCCTCTGCCATCCGCTTCAATGTGGATCACTTCATCTGCGGGGACAGTTATCGCTCCGTATGGGCGATCCGCGAGTATCCGCCGCAGACAAGCGATCAGGCGCTCCTCGCCCGTTTCGGTGACAAGGAAGCAGTGACCGTTCACCTGTACACCCGATTGGTAGACGGCGTGGAGCAACGCAAGATTCTGCAGAATGCAAGTCGCAAAAACAAGATGCTGGCAAGCTCCAATGATATTGCGGACTCGGTTACGGGTGAAGGCAATCTTGAGGATGTGGTGGAACTGCTGAATGACCTCCGAAAGAACCGTGAGCCTCTTCTGCATTGCGCTGTCTTCATCGAGCTGTCTGCCGGGAATCTGGATAAGCTCCGCGAACTGCAATCGGATGTCTCCATGGAGATGACGCGCGAAAAGATTTCAGTCGATCATCTGTCTATGCGGCAGAAGGAAGGCTTCATTGCCTGTATGCCGTGTGGCTATAACATCTTCGGCACGCAGTATGAGCGCGTCCTCCCGGCATCGGCAGTCGCAAACCTGTTTCCGTTCAACTACTCCGGCAAAACAGACAAAAACGGCTTCTATCTCGGCAAGGATAAATTCGGTACCAACATCATAGCGGACTTTGATCAGCGTGCCGATGACAAGACCAACAGCAACATTCTCATTCTCGGCAACTCCGGTCAGGGCAAGTCGTACCTGTTAAAACTCATTTTGACCAACACGAGAATGTCCGGAAAGTCTGTCATCTGCCTGGATGCCGAGCAGGAATACGAGGATCTCTGCAACAACCTCGGCGGTTGCTATATTGACCTGATGTCGGGGGCGTTCTTGATCAACCCACTGGAGCCGAAAGAATGGTCGGACAACGCAAGCGAAGCCGATGCGGACAGCCCGGAAGCTTTCCGAAAATCCACAAGGCTTTCACAGCATATCAGTTTTCTCAAGGACTTTTTCCGTGTCTACAAAGACTTCGATGATGCGCAGATTGACGCACTTGAGATTTTGCTGACAAGGCTCTACGGCAAGTTCGGTATTACAGACAATACCGATTACGATAAACTGACCTCAGACGACTATCCTGTGATGGCTGATCTGTATGCCATTGTGGAAAGTGAATATCAGCGATACGAGAAAGGTTCAAAATCCTTGTTTACAGAGGATTTGCTTCGGGAACTCTGCCTCGGTCTCCATTCCATGTGTGTGGGTGCCGAAAGCAAGTTCTTCAACGGGCATACCAACATAAGCGACGACCGTTTCGTCGTGTTCGGGGTCAAAGGACTCATGGAAGCCAATATGAAGCTCAAGAATGCGATGCTGTTCAACATTCTCTCGTATATGAACCATAAGCTTCTCACGAAAGGCAATACGGCAGCTTCCATCGACGAGCTGTACCTGTTTCTCACGAATATGACGGCAATCGAATATATCCGCAACGCTTCCAAGCGTGTGCGAAAAAAAGATTCCTCGATCATTCTGGCAAGTCAGAACATCGAGGATTTTTTATTGCCCGAAATCAAGGAGATGACCAAACCGCTGTTCTCGATTCCGACACATCAGTTTCTCTTCAACGGCGGTAACATTAACGCAAGAGATTATATCGATGCTTTGCAGTTGGAAGAAAGTGAGTTCGATCTCATTAAGTACCCGGAACGCGGCACCTGCCTTTTCAAATGCGGAAATGAGAGATACCTCCTGCAGGTCAATGCTCCCGAATACAAAGCGAAACTGTTCGGCGATGCGGGCGGACGCTGATTCAATATGCATGAAAGAAGGTGTGTGTCGCAGTAGGCGCAGTAGTGGCAAAAATCGCAAGGAAAGTGCTTGCGATCCTTGCCGGAGATAAAAACGGACGGAAGTTCCTCGGTTATGTGATCGGTATTGTGCTGTTCATTGTCCTGCTTCCTGTGATTGCCGTGTACGGACTGTTCGGCTGGATGGCGGGTGGCGGTGCTGCAGAGGTTATCGACTACAATGTCGTTTATGAGTATATTCCCGCCGAGCAAAGAGCGGCAATGGAACAGTATGATTCCGAACTTGCTACCATTCAAACCGTGTTTGCCGAGAACGGTCTCGGTGCTGCGGATATCTCAAAAGCAAAAACCATTTTCATCTCATGCCTAACCGGAAAGGAAACCGAGGAAAATTTCTATCAGCGGTATGCGGATTGCTTCCTCTTGCAGAGCGAGGAGCAAAGCCTATGGGATCTGATCTCTTCTGCTTTCGGCGTTTCCTTCTCGGATGAGGAAAAACAACAATTCAATAATCTGTACGGAGGATAAACATGAATTTCAAAGCAAGATTTGAACGCAAAGAAAACACCCCCGATGTAAGCGAAGCAGATATCGTCAGCGTTACGGAACTGAGTCGTGAACAGTATTCCCGTTTCTACGGTCAAATGCTGAATGACTATGATTTCATCGCCGATTACGCAAACGAAACCTACGATGACGGTGAAAGAAAGCATTGCCTTCTCGTTCTGTGTGAAGGCGATGATGACGGAATTCTCATCTGCTCGGAAGGATCGGCATATGCGAGATATTCCTCCTACCTGCCGAAAGCCCGGAAGATTCTTGAAGATGAGATCCGATGCGTAGCAGATCGGATGATCAAAGGCAGGTTCGGTGACACAGGCAAAGGCTCGTGGGTGATCGGCTTCGATGACATCAAGGAACACTTTGATCTGACCGTCTCTCCCACCAACGGCATTGGTGAAATGCTGATTGATGAACTGGAACGGCGTGAGGAAATCGGCGAGATCATAGCAACCGAAGATTGCATGGAGATCACGCAGTTCCTCGACAACTGTCCGGAGGGACTTTCGGGTACGCAGAAACTGATGACAGTTTTCTCTCTCATGGGATGCAACCTCGAAGATGTCCATCTCATTGACCATGACGAAGAACATGAGGTCGCCACCATCGTGGAACTGAATCAGGACACGCTGACCGAGGAAGGAAAAAAAGAGTGGGCTGATGTCCTCTCGGCAAAAGTGGTGCGTGTATATGAAGGCAGTTACGGAACGCAGATTGAAGTGACGGGTTGCCCTGTACACCGTCTGCGGGATTTCTCTTTTGCACTTGCCGGGTATTGCTCCGAGGAGGATTGGTCGAAGTGGTTCAACGAACCGACTGCCAATACCGAAGCACCGACGATGGGAGAACAGTCATGAGGTATCGCGGATTCAACATCGTTTTTACCTATGCAGATCATATCAGTAAATTTGATCCGTCGAATCGCGTGTGGGGACAGGCACCCGGCTATTACTGTGAAGTGTTCTCAGAAGCAGATGACTCTCTCTGCAATCCGCTCGATAATTTTGAATTGATTCTCGGCGACAGGTTGCAGACGCTTGACGAGGATGAAGTGGAGGACTGGATCACCAAGATCGCCGACAAAGAGATCGACGAGTGGAGATGCAATGAAGCGGTTACTACTGCCGAGCGAAAAAATGATTTGGTCGGTCGCCTTGTCTCTTTCCTCGGCGAGAGCGAACAAGGTGCAATGCTCTATGATACACTTCATGAACAGATCGGGATGACGGATGATGAAATCCGGGAGTGTGGGTTTCGTTCTCTATCGGAATACTTTGACAAACCCTCCTATGCACAGACGATTGCGGAGTGGCTCGTAAAAGTCGGAACCGAGAATACCACTTCCTGCAACATGATCATTGGCTTTGAAAAGGTCAATGAAAGATATGGTGTGAATCTGTACGAAGATGAGTTTCTCTGCGATGAGATCGTCGAACAGTTATATCGACATGAGGCAATTCTCGATGTTGTAACAGATGAAAATACCTTCGACATGAACTTCGGATATCTGTATTGTCCCTATGCCGAAGAACATGAAGAACTTACTATGTGAGAAAGGAAAAGCAAATGAAACAAGTAAACATTCAGTTCGCTTATGACGATGAAAGGCTCGAAGCGCTTCGCATTTACCTTGCGGAGAGCGGCAGTACAATTGAAGACGAATTGACAGCGGCACTTGATGCGGTGTATAAGAAGACCGTGCCGAGTCAGGTCAGATCGTTCCTTGACAAGCGTTCGCAGACAGAGCCAACCAAGCCCAAGGGTAAGCCTTCAGGTGCGGGTGTGAACGCTTCAAAAGGCACGGACGACAAATCGTCCGCGCCGGGAACAAAAGCGGTTTGCGGGGATTTTTGAGCCGATGTGAGAGGAACCCCTGAAAGCCGAAATAAGCAAAAATAGCGAGGATTGGGGTGCATAAATTGACGGAAGGAGCAGTTAGATGCAAGGTCGATTTTCAAGCGGGAGAAAGGGCGTGCGTATGATGCCCGCCCAAACTGACATCGGACGGCAGAGCCGACCGCTTTTCCTCCCGTTTTGACCCCGTTTCCTCGCTTTTGGGGGACTTTGAGTCCATGCGTATGATTTCAAAATTGCCCGAAAATCATCCGTATGGTTGAACGGAATATCCGAAAAAGAGCCGTTTTACAAGGACTTTCGGGCAATTATGAAAAACTGAAGAAAGGATGGATGCGTCGTATGAGAAAAAAGTATCGCATCAACGAAGACAGGGTGCATTTCACCCTTTCAATACCTCCCGAAACCATGCAGCTTGCACGGAATTATTATCAGATCGATGACTGCGGAAACATCAGCGAATATATCGGCAAGGCAATTGAGTTTTACAGCGGTTATGTTGCAAACAAAAAAACACCGAACTATCTTCCGACGATTGTCATCTCCACTCTGAAAAATATCCTTGCGTGCAGTGACGACCGACGCGGTGCTCAACTGTACCGAATTGCCGTTGAACTGTCCGTGCTGCTCAATATTATTGCTGCCACCAATCATTTTTCCAAAGAGGAAGTGCGGGAACTTCGTGAATCATGCGAGGAAGAAGTGAAACGACTGAACGGCACATTACGCTTGGATGATGCGGTCAGATGGCAAAACTCGTAACCAAGTTCCGCTATTATAAACCCGGCGGTCGTAAGAAAATAGGCGGATACGCAAAGTATATCGCCCTCCGTGAAGGCGTTGAGAAATGTGACGATTCCAAAAAATATGCCCCCGTCTCATACAATCAAAAGCAACTCATTCAGAAGATACTCAAAGATTTTCCCGACAGTAAGGAGATGCTTGAATACGAGGATTACCGCTCTCATCCGACTGTCGGAAACGCTTCGGAGTTTATTTTTCGTGCAATCGAGGACAATGCAAGCGAAGCGATGCAAAAGAAAACCTACGCAGATTATATTGCAACCCGTCCCGGTGTCGAAAAGATCGGTACACACGGACTGTTTTCCGATGAGTTTGAGAGCATCAATCTCTCGCAGGTTTCGGATGAACTCAATGCACACGAAGGCAATGTGTGGACGATGATCGTTTCTCTTCGCCGTGAAGATGCGGAACGACTCAGTTATAACAACGCAAATGCGTGGAGAAAACTGTGCCGTGCGCATACCAAAGAACTCGCAGACGCACTTCGGATTCCGCAAAACAAACTCAAATGGTATGCGGCATTTCACAATCAGTCTCACCATCCGCATATTCATCTGATCGCCTATACGGACGATCCCAAGGTCGGTTATTTGTCAAAGAAGGGTGTGGAAGCATTAAGATCTGCGCTCGGAAATCATATCTTTCACGATGAGATGACGCATATCTTCCGTGAACAGACCGACAGGCGGGATCGGTTAAAGAAAGACTGGAAAGCCATGCTCGATGAAATCCTGCAAAAGATTTCGGAAAACAAGTACAGCAACCCCGAAGCGGAGCAGAAACTTCTTCTGCTTTCCGATAAGCTGTCCCGCACCAAGGGCAAAAAAGTGTACGGGTATCTCAAAAGAGATGTCAAGGATCTGATCGATTCCATCGTCGATCTGCTGGCGGAGGACGAAAACATTTCAAGGCTTTATGACCTTTGGTATGAGAAAAAGTATGAGATTCTCCGCACCTACACCTCGGAAATGCCGCCGAAGATTCCGCTGTCGCAGAACAAAGAATTCAAATCCATCAAGAACGACATCATCCGGGAGGCGATGAAACTGCACGAGGACAGCGGGCAGACCGAGACTAATCCGCCGAAAAAACAGTCGCAGACACAAGCCCCGCAAAAGATCTCACCGACTGTTTCTGCCACTGCCGTTACAAGACTTTTCAAAAATCTCTGTGGGATTTTCCGGGATCGGATAGACGACCGCAGGCAAAGCAGTCAGCCGACCATCGACAAACGGCAAAAAAAAGAGATCGAAGAAAAGAAAAATGCAGAGATGTCGATGCTGTAAGAAAGGAGTTTTATGCCATACATTCTATTTTCGGAGCAGGAAAAGCAGTCCGCAAATGCTTCGGATATTCGTTCCTTCCTCGCTTCGCTTGGGCAGGAAGTTAAAAGAAGCGGACGGGAATACACATGGGAATCCCCTTCGGGCAAGGTGTCAATCAACGGTTCGGAGTGGTATTCTCAATATGAGCGTGTCGGCGGCGGTGCGGTCAGCTTCGTTCAGAAATTCTTCGGAGCGTCCTATCCCGATGCCGTTCGCTCTTTGCTCGGAAGCCATGCAGGACAAATTCCGAGCGAACAGTGCAACACATTCCGTCAAAGCAGATCGAAAGAAACGCAGACGGAGCTTGTACTGCCCGAAAGAAGTACGGATATGCGCAGGCTATACGGCTATCTCTTGAACGAGCGATGCCTTGACCGTGATGTCGTTTATGCTTTCGTTCACGCAGGGACTCTCTACGAGGATGCACCCAACCACAATGCCGTGTTCATCGGAACAGACGAGAACGGCAAGCCCCGACACATTCAGAAACGATCGACCAACCCGCAGTCCGACTACAAAGGCAATGTCACGGGGAGCGATATTGCCTACGCTTTTCACCATGTCGGCACATCGGACAGGCTCTATGTCTTCGAAGCACCGATTGACATGATGGCTTACATCTCAATGAACAAACCCGGATGGGAACAGCATTCCTACACTGCCTTGTGTTCCACCGCCGACTGTGCCGCCATTCGGATGCTGAAGACCTACCCGAATCTCAAAACCGTTTACCTCTGCCTTGACCATGACAGTGCGGGAATAGAAGGAGCCTATCGGGTGGCGGAAAGCATTCATGCACTGGGAGATTACACAGTCTGGCGCAAGATGCCGAAGAATAAGGATTGGGACGAAGATCTAAAAGCACTCCATGGCAGAACCGCCATCCCCTCCACCGAGCATACGAAGCTGGAATGCTATCGTAAAATCTGTGCCGAATTTCTCACAGATGCGTGCATGGAAACGGACGCATGGAAGCATATCGCAGAGGCAAAAGGATATACTTCCGCAAATTTTCTCTCCCTACTGCGCTCCGAGATGGGCAAAGCGGAATCCGCAGCAGACACACAAAACGAGCAAACGCACCTGAGAGCAATGGCTGTCGGGTGCCTTGCTTTTTGCTTTTGCAGGGAGAGGCAGACGGGCAACGCATCTTCTTTTGACCGCTATGCCGATGCGGTTCGCTCTGCCTACAAGCCCCACAGGGACACCGAGAGCAGTGACGAACAGTGGGAATCACTGCGGAAAAGGATCAATGGGCTTGAAAAAGAATTCGGTAAAAGCATCCCGCTTTCGGAAACAGAGATGAAGAAGCAGTTAGATTCCGTCATCGCAATTGCTTCCGAATGCATCCGGTTTTCTGCGGCAGTTGAGTACGAGCAGAGCGAACAAGCGGCGGTGTTGAGTCTTGATTGATGGGCGAAGTGAGAATTTAGGATTGAAAAAACGGCTTGGGTATGGTATAATGAATTATAAAGAGAAAGCGCGCGGAGGTATTTCCTATGGAATATAGATGCAAAGTAACCGTTCTGGACAAAAAACTCTTCTCCGAACTCCAGACACAGTATTGTGCGGTTTCGGACAGTGGAAAATGTCCTTGCTACTATGTGGGCGATGAATTCATTTTTTACCGAAACAGCGAACGGGATGATTATTGGCACTGCGGCGAGGGGACGCTTGTAAAATCAGGAGAACCGGACGAGGGCTGTCTGCAATCCCCCGGAACCGCTCATTGCGGAACAAAAGGCGTTCCGTTCTGCTCGGAGGCGTGGGATGCCATCAGCCGTTATATTTACACCGCGCTTCAGGGCGGTAGCATTATGCACGGTTGGATGAAGGATGATAAGGTCATGATTGCCTGCTGTAACGACGGAACAAGACCGGTCATTTTCAAAATTGAAAGAATCGATATTGACGAGTGACAAATCGGGAGTTACGGAGAAGCAAATATATGGATATAGTTATAAAAAAGATGGAAACCGAAGCCGAGATCAAAGGCAAAGCATACGTTCATTGGAAATCATGGCAGGAAGCGTATCCCGGTATCATAGATCAACGGTATCTTGACTCGCTGACATTGGATAAGTGCGAAAAAATCGCTTTTCGTTGGACGGATAATATCATCGTCGCAAAGGACGGCGATTCCGTTATTGGTTTCGTCGGCTTTGGCGAATATCGCAATGATGAACTCGTAAACGCCGGAGAAGTTTTTGCCGTTTATATTTTATCGCAATATTACGGGAAAGGCGTTGGGTATCGCTTGATGCAGGCAGCACACGCAGAGCTTGCCGGTTATTCGAAAACTGCTGTCTGGGTACTGAAAGAAAACACAAGAGCCATCCGATTTTATGAACGATGTGGATATCGTTTTGACGGCAGAGAGGAAATCATTGAGCTTGGATCTCCTGTCACTGAGGTAAGAATGGTTTTGGAAAGATAACTTCCGGTTTATCGACCGCCCCACACAACCACCGCCACCTGATTTTCAGTCGGGTGGCTTTTCAATTTTCAAAGAAGGAGTAACTATGCAAGGACTAACAACACTTATAACCGTAGCCGCCATCATGGGCGGCGTTTTTATTTTGATCTCTTCGCTGTCCTATCTGTATTCCCTCCGTCAGATCAAGAACAAGACTGCTGGTAACGGACAGCACGGAACGGCAAGATGGGCGTCAAGTAGGGAGATCCACAAGACCTACAAGGTGGTACCATTTGAGCCGAAAACCTGGCGCAGGGACGAAAAAAGACGTCCGACCGAGCAAGGCATCATCGTCGGTTGCGAAAGCCGAGGCAACGAGACACTTGCTCTTGTGGACAGCGGAGATGTTCACTGTATGATGATCGGTGCGGCAGGTGTCGGTAAAACGGCATTCTGGCTCTACCCGAACATCGAATATGCCTGCGCCACGGGGATGTCGTTCATGACAACGGATACCAAGGGCGACATCATGCGAAATTACGGTTCTATCGCCGAAAAGTATTACGACTACAGAATCTCCGTCATTGACCTGCGCAATCCCATGCGCTCACACGGAAACAACTTTCTGCACCTCGTCAACAAGTACATGGATCTGTATGCCGGAACGAATGAAGTGCAGTACAAAGCCAAGGCGGAAAAGTACGCAAAGATCATCTCCAAGACGATTATTCTCTCCGGCATGGAGGGCGGTAACTTCGGACAGAACGCCTACTTCTATGATGCCGCCGAAGGACTTTTGACTGCATCCATTCTGCTGGTGTCTGAATTCTGCAAGCCCGCAGAGCGCCATATCGTTTCGGTTTTCAAGATCATTCAGGAGCTTCTCGCTCCCGGCAAGGGACGCAACCGCAATCAGTTCCAACAGCTCATGGAGAAACTCCCTGCCGACCATAAAGCGAAATGGTTTGCAGGTGCGGCTCTCAACACGGCGGAACAATCCATGGCGAGTGTCATGTCAACGGCACTTTCCCGCTTGAACGCATTCCTGGATTCCGAGCTTGAAACCATTCTCTGCAACGACACCGAGATCGATGCGGAGCGGTTTTGTAAAGAAAAGTCTGCAATTTTTATCATTATGCCCGAGGAAGATAGCAGTAAATACTTCATGGTGTCGCTTCTCATTCAGCAACTTTATCGTGAAATCCTTGCCGTTGCGGACGAAAACGGCGGAAAACTCAAGAACAGAGTCGTCTTCTACTGCGACGAGTTCGGTACGCTCCCGAAGATCGAATCCGCCGAAATGATGTTCTCAGCATCCCGTTCCCGCAGAGTCTCTATTGTCCCGATCATTCAGTCTTTTGCACAGCTTGAGAAAAACTACGGCAAGGAAGGCGCGGAAATCATCATCGACAACACACAGCTGACGGTCTTCGGCGGTTTTGCCCCCAACAGCGAATCGGCACAGACGCTCTCCAAAGCACTTGGCTCCAAGACTGTGCTGTCGGGCAGTGTCAGCCAAAGCAAGAGTGATCCGTCAAGGTCGCTTCAGATGATTGAGCGTCCGCTGATGACACCCGACGAACTCAAAGCGCTTCCGAAAGGAACTTTTGTGGTCACGAAAACGGGCTTCTATCCGATGAAGGTCAAACTCAAACTATATTTCAAATGGGGCATCGAATTTGAGAAAGAGCCGTATGTCGTGCCTCTGCGTGATTCCTCTATGGTCACCTATGCAAGCCGTGAGGAACTGACTGAAGCGATCCAAGCCAAATATCCGCCCAAAGAAAAGAAGGACGATGACGACACCATACCGGACGGAAGCATTTGTGTAGAAGAAGAAATGGCAATGCAGAATAGTCCCAAACTCAACACCAAACCACACAAGCCGGAGGTGAAGCAATGAGTTACTACGACTCCGTCTATCGGGACTACGAACTGCCAAGCCGGGCGTCGAATGTCTATCGTTATCTGTGTGACAGAGCAAACTCGGACGGTCAATGCTGGCCGTCCGAGCGTACAATTGCGATGGATCTGAAGATTTCAAGGTCAACGGTCAAGCGTGCAATCGAAGACCTGAAACGGTGCGGGTATATTACGGTAGAGCGGCGGTATCGCAAAAACGGCGGAAACAGTTCGCTTCTGTTTGTGCTGAAGGATTTTTCAAAACGCCGCACAACCAAGGGATAACTATGCCCATTCGGTGGTCTACCGACGCAAGAACGATACCGAGCATCCAAACGGCTCCTTGTCCTGACGAATGCAAGAGGAAAAAGCAAGGCAAGGAAATCCGTTTTATCACAATTTGAAATCGAAATAGCCGATCCGCAAATCACGGTCGAAAAGTACTCCACTCCGACAGTCGATGAAAACAGCATTCTGGAAACGATGCAGGGTGAAGCCGAAAACTTCATAGACACCGTGGACAACCTTTTTGTTCATTTCCCGAAACTAATTGAAGACGAGGAGTTCCGGAGGCGGACAAAAGCAATTCTGAAACAAGTGAAAGATTATATTATTGAAAAAACAGGAGAGTAAAAATGGAAAGACAAGTAATATCCAAAACCGATTACCGCATGATGTCCATCAACACCAAAGACATCAACATCCCGAACAGCCCCCAGGGGTATCAGAGAAGCAGAAAAGAAAAAAATCGGATTGCGGAGATCGTAGCCAATTTCGATGAACGCATCGCAAACGAGCCGAAGCTGAGCTATCGTGACGGACACTACAACTGCTTTGACGGTCAACACACCATTGCGGCAAGAAAAGCTATCAACAAAGGAAAGGACTTGATGATACGCTGTAAAGTGTATTATGAGCAGACGCTCGAAGACGAGGCTTTTCTGTTCGCCAATCAGACAGGCATTGCTTCCAAGCCATCCCCTGCGGTTACACTCAATGCCTATGTCATGTCAAGGAATAAGCGTGCGGTCGCATTCAAACGTGCGGCACAGAAAGGCGGAGTCATTATCGAGAAGTGTACTAAGTTCGGCGACTATCGTCTCGGTTGCATCAATACTGCACTGAAGATTTTTGACAGGATTGGCTCAGCATCGTTTACGGACGGTTTGAAGATCATTCTCGAAGCATGGGATGGCGTGTCTATCTCGCTCCGTGCGGACATGCTTGAGGGGGTACTCGGGTTCATCGATCTCTACAGAGACAAATATGTTCGTTCTCTTCTCGTTGAACAGCTGAAAAAGCATACTCCGCAGGAGATTTTGAACAGCGGAAAACTTGACCTCACACTTACAGGTCGCAAGCGTTTCATTCATCAGATCTACGAAATCTATAACGAAGGCATCGAGCGCAAGGAAAACTACCTGCCAATCCTGTTTTGACAAATCGCCTGAGAAAAGGAGCAAACAATGTTTGAGATCACATATAACGACAGAGATGTACTGAACAGATACATCGATGAACATAAAGCCTATCCGGGGGCGAGATACGATTTCACCTTTGAAAACCGCTTTTTGGTTTATCACTGCGAAATAACGAAGGAACTACACTATATCGTACTTGACATGGAAACCGGATATGGTTCGGAACTGTGCAGAAGAAAAAAAGGCTGTCCGATCCGTGAAGAATCTTTCAAGGCATTGATTCCGCACATTTTTCAATCCATCAAATACACCGGAAGCAAAAGGCACATGGATCCGATGGATGCAGATCCGATTGCGGTAATCGATTCGGTTTTTCGGGTGGTTTTACCGAACTACGGATATGCGATTCGGGAAGAACAGATCCGATTGGCAAAACAGATGTACAGAGGATTGACGCACGACCTTGTCTCTATCAATGAGGCGGAGGTCGGGACGGGAAAAACGCTGGCTTTCCTCGTTGCGGCATTGGTTGCACGAAAACTGAATTCGGAGGGTCCATCCAAGCCGATAACGGTCACAACATCCAATATCGAATTGCAGACTGCACTTGTCGAAAGAGAGATTCCGAAGTTATCGAGGTGTCTGATGGACTATCGGATCATCGATAAACCACTGAATGCGGTTCTCCGCAAGGGGAAAGAACATTATTTCTGCAAACAGAGATTTGAAGATTTCATGACATCCATCAAGCGTACACCCGAAAAATACGGCAAACTGATCGATGCCTTTGAAAGATCGAACTTTGAAAGACAGGCATTCGACCTTGACCGTATCAAAATGCGTCCTTCGCTAAAGGAACGGATTTGTGTCAAAATCCCCTGCAAAGGCTGCAAATATGCAAAAGAATGCAGGTATCTTTGGTATGTCAGTATGGCAAAGGAAGCCGAGGGCATTGACTTCCAGGTCACGAACCACAATCTGTACTTGACCTCTCAAAGACTGCGCTCCGAAATGGAAATGCCCGGCGGTATGCTTCTTTCCTCCGATTATGTTATTGTGGATGAAGCACACAAACTCAAGGAAGCCGCTATCGAAGTATTCGGAAATCGGCTTTGCGAAAAAGATGTTCCGGCATTTGTAAAATCCGTTTCGGTTCACTGCAAAACAAGTGGCTCTCACGCATTCTATCATGAAATGCTAAATCGGCTATTAACGCTCAATGCCGAGCTGTTTGCCGGCTTACGAAACGAATATTGCAGAGATGACCACGATGACGATCAAAGCACCCTGATGATCATCAGTCAAGAGTGCGGAACTGTGATTGAAAGTATGAGACAACTTGTCGTCGCCATTGAAGCCAAATGTAAGCTGGACAACCCCGGGAGACTGCTGAAAGGGTGTCTCAAGGCATTCAGACGTACCAACAATCTCAATGCTTGGACCGAAGCAGACGAAAACGGCGTGTTGTCTCTTTGCTGCTCCCCGAAGAATATCGGTGCAGTGCTTCACGACCGAGTCTGGAATAAGGATTGCAGTCATGTTCTGACTTCCGGCACTATGAGTGACGGTACGGACTTCTCCTTCTTCATGAAAGAAAACGGAATCGACAGACTCCCGAGCCGATTGGTTTCCGCATCTTCCACGCAGTCGCCGTTCGATTATACCAACCATACACGGCTTTACATTCCCCAAGGAATGCCTTACCCCGATATGGACAATCCGGAATATATCAATGCGATTGCAGAGCAGGTCGTAAAACTTGTGTATGCGACCAACGGACACACAGCGGTTCTCTTTACCTCGTACAAAGTTCTGAATGCCGTATACGAGCAGACAAAGGACAGGCTTTCGGCATTCGATCTCTTCTGCATGACAAGAAGTAACCGAACTGCTATTCAGGACTTCAAGAAAAGCCGGAACGGAGTTCTCTTTGCTTCCGGTTCCATGTGGGAAGGCGTTGACTGCATCGGAGACACACTCTCATCCGTCATCATTGTCAAACTCCCGTTTCCGAGAAGAAGTGCAGTCATGGAACAGAAGAAGGCTGAAAGTGAAAATGTACGAGACTTTATTCGCAGATATGCCGTGCCGGAAATGCTGATTAAACTCCGCCAAGGTGTGGGGCGTTTGATCCGTTCCGAGGACGATACGGGACTCGTATCCGTTCTCGACAGCCGTGCCGCCACGGGCGAACACGGTACTCGGGTTGCGAAAGTTTTGCAGAAATACCCGAGCGTATCATCGATTGACGAAATCAAGGCATTTATGCGGGCTGTGAAGCCAAAGGAATACTTCTCGGAGGTTTGACATGATCGCAGAAAAAACGAAGCAAAACGCAAACTACTTTCGGATCGTGACGATCCTCCGCTCTCTGCTGAACTCGGGCGAGATCAGCAAAAACGAATATACTCGTGCAAAGGCATATTATAAAAAGCTGACCGGTGCAGACATGGTCATTGCCGGGTAAGGGATATAAGAAAAACAGCATCCGCAAAAAAGTAGCGGATGCTGCTTGCCGGATTATGAAAGCGGCATATTTTTCAAAGCGTTGAGCTGGTCTCGTTTTGCATAAACCGTTGCCGTAATCCATACCGTCTTGTTTTCCTGATCCACATAATAGTAAACGATAAAGTTTTTAACGGGCATTTTTCGAATTCCGAGCCTGTGCCACGGTTCTCTTTCCACTTGAGGATACCTTTCCGGCAAGGTGTCCAGCCCGGATATTTCAGACTGCAAGTGATCTGCCCACGCTCTTGCCGTGTCCGGAACCAATAAGACATGCGATATGTACGCTATCGTTTCACTGATTTCGGCGATAGCATGCGGAGTCAACTTCACTGTATATTTCATCCTTAAATGCCCTCACGGATCTTCTTGAATGCATCTTCCACAGAAAGTCCGATCCCTAATCTGGCTTCATCATATCCCTTTTGCATGATCGCATCAAATTGTTCCGGAGTCATGCCATCCAGTGTTGTCATCTTGGGCATGGAAATAGAATACGGGATTCCGCCAGTCATAATGATCTGTCGATACAGCGTATCGATCAGCACCGATACAGGAACACCGATCCTGTCAAGTACGGCTTCCGCCTGTTCTTTGATTTCAGGATTGACTCTTGCCGTAACATTTGCTGTTTTTGTAGCCATAATAATTACCTCCTTCGAATGGATCTGTATATAGTATACCACTTTGTATCGCAAATTGCAATACAAAAATGATTTTTTCGAAGAAAATGTTTGATTTGACGATCCTGCGATGTCTGCCGATAGAGTTTTCTGAAAGTTATCAATTGATTCGGTTTTCGGTCTGGACTTTGCGGAATCTTTGCGTATATACGGACGATCCCAAGGTCGGTTATTTGTCAAAGAAGGGTGTGGAAGCATTAAGATCTGCGCTCGGAAATCATATCTTTCACGATGAGATGACGCATATCTTCCGCGAACAGACCGACAGGAGGGATCAGTTAAAGAAAGACTGGAAAGCCATGCTCGATGAAATTCTGCAAAAGATTTCGGAAAACAAGTACAGCAACCCCGAAGTGGAGCAGAAACTTCTTCTGCTTTCCGATAAACTGTCACGCACCAAAGGCAAAAAGGTGTACAGTGGTGCTAATGCAAGAAAAGTTCAGGATGTCCTGAAAAAGTACACACGAATTCGCTCACAGGAGGATACACGAGAGTTTTTCCGAAATGTTAAAAGCGAATCTTATTTTGAATCATGAGAGGTGTTCTGATATGGCAAGCATAACAGATAGAGGAAACGGAACTTTCCTTGTAAGAGTATATAACGGTGTAAAGAACGGAAAGCCGCAGAGCGTTGCCGTGACATTTAAAGCGAATGCAGGTTCATCGCCGGCAGTGGCAAGAAGGGCAGCTGAAAAGTATGCGGCATTGTTTGAAGAACTGGTTCACAGTGGAGGCTATGAAAGAAAGCCGCAAGCAAATACCGAGTTGCGTGCGAGAAGACGGATACGACTGGAAGATTTCGTGCAGCAGTATTATTATCCTTCCATTGCAAAACACTTATCTCCGAATACCTGCCGTACATACGAGCAGATTATAGACAATCTGATACTACCTTCGTTCGGAATGGTAGAGCTTGAGGATATTGATTCGACGCACCTTCAAAACTTTGTTGATTTTCTTTCGACGGCAGACGCAAGAGCAACCGGGGACCGAGGGCTGTCCCCGGCATCGGTAAAGCGTTATGCAACTGTTTTCTGTTCAGTCATTACCGAAGCATGGAAGCAGAAGTTTATTGAAGTGAACCCGTTTGAGCATAAGTACATCAGTTATCCGAAGATCGTTCAACCAAAGCTGGAGGTATACAGTGATGATGAAATTGCACATTTTATTGAGGAACTTGAGGAAGAAGATGCGGAAACGAAAGCAATGCTGATGCTTGCTGTTACAACAGGCATGCGCCGTGCCGAGATTGTCGGACTCATGTGGTCAGATATTGACTTTGATAAATGCTCGGTTACCATTTCACGTAGCGCATACAAACCAAAAGGGGGCAAGCAACAGTTAAAATCGCCCAAGTCGCTATCCAGTAATCGAACAGTGTTTATGCCTGAAAGTTGCTGCCGTGCGTTGTATGAATGGAAGATCGAACAAGCAAGGCGGAAACGCCATAGTCATGGACTGTGGGAAGAAAATGATTTTGTCTTTACGGACAAAAACGGAAAAAATATCAGCGTGTATGCACCTACTCGTATCTGCACTGAGTTTCAGAAACGTCATGGAATCAGGCATTTGAAGTTGCACGGATTGCGGCATACCTGCGGATCGCTTATGGTAGAACACGGTACGGATCCGGAAACGGTAAAAGCAGTTCTCGGGCATGAAAGCATCAAAACAACCAACCGATATCTTCATCCTTACGAGGATGGGATGCGGAAAGCGTCAGGAACGATGGAAAGCATTATTCGAGGTGTGGCAAATGATAAAACTACGGTCTGTGCGTCAGGCAGTGCGTGAAATACAGGAAAGCGATCCATGCACAGCCATGACCGAAACGCTGTTGAAACGACTGATTCATGAAGGCGACGTTTCTTATACGACTTGCGGTGCGCGTGAACTGATTGAAATGGAAACGCTTGGTCGGGAACTGTCTGCGTTGTTTGGTTGCAAAGATGCTTATGTTCCCAAAATGAGAACCGTCCGAACTGCGGCGAAAGACATCCGCAATTCGGACGGAGGAAATGCTATAACCGAATACAGAATTCGGATGTTGATCCGGAATGGCAAAATGCCTTGCTACGAAGCAGGTACAAGGCAGATCGTTGCACTGGAATCCTTTGATGACAAAACGCTGTTTACAATGCAGCTAAAAGAAAATGTTTCCCGCAGAGACAGGCGTTCTCAAAGCGTGTGCCTGAGCGAGCAGTTTGAAACGATTCTTTCTGATACTACACAGAAATATGTATGTAGGCGGAAACGGTAAAACTCAGGACTTTGCAAAGAGATCAAAGCACTCGGCGGCAGCTTTATCTGTCTTTTCAAGTGCATGAACATAGATGTTGGTCGTATCTATGGAGGTATGACCAAGTCGTTTGGAGACAGTTTTGATGTCTGTACCATGCGATAGGAGAAGGGTTGCACTGGAATGTCTTAACCCGTGAAACTTCAAATGACGAATGCCATGTCTTTTCAGAAAATGGTCAAATTGCTTTGTCGGGGTTTGAGGATTCATTACATGACCATCGTATTCCGTAAACACATAATTTCCGGAGAACCATTTTTCACCGAGCAGGGCGATTTTGTCGTCCTGCATTTTTTTATAGTCCGAAAGAATCTCACATAGCAGTTCCGGAATGGCAATTCCGCGAATGCTGCTGATCGTTTTCGGAAGTTTTTCAAAGGCGGGAGTGTCCTTTAATTTGATAATGGTTCGACGGATATAGATCTGTTTCTTCTCAAAATCCACATCATCCCACTTCAACCCGACGATCTCACCGCGCCGTGCTCCGGTAAAGAGCGCAGTTGCAACCAAAGCACGAATATTCAACGGTTCTTCCTGCAAAGCAGAAAGAATATCCTTTATTTCTTCATCACTGAACGCCTCAACTTCCGGGGCAACGATTTTCGGTATTTCAAGTCTTCTTGTGTCCGCCGGATTGGTATCAATGTATTCTTGTTTATAGGCGAGTGTCATGACGGATTGCAGAATCGTCAGATACCTCCGTATGGTAGGCGGAGCTAAAAGCGGTCCTTTGCCATCTGTTCTTCCGGCAGGGGATGCAAAGAAATCAATTGCTCTTTGCACATGCGTTGGTCGGATCTCGTTTAGCAACATGTTTCCGAACATCGGAATATAATACTTGTCAAGTGCTTTCTCATAAAGTTCCCATGAAGTCGGAGATAGCATTTTTTGTTTGACTCGTTTGTATTCTACACAGAACTCTGCGAAAGTGGGAACATATTGTTTTTGCGGGATATAAGGCATGACTTGAAGCGCTGACGAAATCATCTGCTGAGAGCTTGGCAAAACCTCTGCAACAAGCACTTCGCTTGGCGGGGAACCGGCTTCGTTATATGAAATCATGGTGTTTTGAAATTCATTTTCAAACGCTTCGACGAAAGCATCCAATTCCTTTTTCAATTTTGTTTTGGGAAGATTGGACTTAGACGGATGAAAAGTACGGGATTTCTGAACGGGCTTTCCGTGTCCGTCTGTGCCGATTGTGATCCTAACAAGATAGGTGTTTTCACCTCGTTCTTTGATGTAAGCCATGGTAGACCTCCAAAAAATAATGATTTGAGGGTTCTACACAATTGCAAGGAATGATGGAGAGGAAAGAGAAATTTTGCGCAGATATTTGTCCCCAAAGGAGAAATCCCTTGCACAGGACTTGCACAAGACTTGCACAAAACCATGTACAGAATGGTAGCGCAAAGCCTGCATCATCAAAATGCACAAAAACAGGGTTGAAACCATACGATTTCAACCCTGTTTTTGTTTCTTTTCCACAAGAAATTGGTCTGAGTGACAAGACTTGAACTTGCGGCCTCTACCACCCCAAGGTAGCGCGCTACCAACTGCGCCACACCCAGATCTATACTTGATAATGCACCGATGACGTTCCGCGAGGTTCATCTTTTCGAATGCTCAGTTATTATAGCACAAAAATCCCGTCAAGTCAAGGGTTATTCGCGTTTTTTTGCGCATTTGATTCATTTTTTCTTTTATGATCATATCTGCGGCAAGCCGTGTGCCCGAAAAGCCGCCTGGCCGACAAAACGGAAGCCCCGAGTGGGGGCTTTCGTTTTGTTACCGAAGGTCAAGGTCAGATCATTTGCACCCCGTTTTGCGTGATATATATCCTGATTCGCCGTTTGTATCATACGCGCAAACCGCTCTTCGCGTCTCGGCATATGGTCGGAGCGCATATCGAAACTTTATGTATCAATCTTTCTTAAAATGCATGATCGGCAGCAAGACCGCCGTCTCTTCTGTGTCATCTTCTTTCTTCCATGCAACAACGAACCGCACTTCCCCGCCGCACGGACGATATCCCCGTGCCGAAAGCTTTTCAAGCTCTGCCATACGTACCTTTGACATCTTGGCGACCTTCACCGCGCGTCCGTCAATTTTCGCATACAGAAAACAGTCTTTTACGAAAAGCGGTGCGCCGCTGTGCAGCCTCAGTATGATCTCCTTTTTATCCTTAAAGAAATCAAGCACGACATCCCTGTGTGTCAGCTGCAGGGCGATCTCCTTCGGATCCGGATATTGCATTTCATCCACGATATATTCAACGCCCGGCACCTTGAAGCAATCAAATATACCGTTATTGCAGTGAATATACAGGTCATCCTTGGCTCTTGTAATGCCAACATACAGCTTTCGCCGTTCCTCGTCGTTACGCAGAACCATATGATCCAACAACAGCCACACGCTGTCAAACTCTCTGCCCTTGGATTTGTGGATCGTTGAAACAAATACCGTCTCGAGATCGTCCGTGTAAAGATCCTCAAACCGCGACTCATTTATAAACTCCCCAAGGTCGGTACGATATTTGCTGTAAGTATTGACCCTCTCAAATTCCGAGATCATATTCGAGACATTTTCAAGGCATGTGCTGTCGGAGTATACCCTGGAAAGCTCTTTTTTCGCATGATCCCAAAGGGCGGCGGGGATAACAGGCGTTTTAAGATTTTTGTCGATGATACGCAAAAGGAAACGCACCTCGGCAAGATCGTAAAGTTTGAAGCCGTCAATAGACTGTACCAGCTTGGCGCGTATGCCGTTTTTCAAAAGCAGACCCAACATTCGCAGCGCTTCTTCGTTGGTCCCCGTAAGCACACACGCTTTACCGCCGTGATATCGCTCGGTGATCTGACGAACGATCGCCTCCTCCATATTTTCGGATGTATGTCTTATGATCTGCACGGTCCCGTTTTCGGCGCGCACCGCTTCGATCGGATGCTGCTTCATCCGGTTTTTTATGCTCTCGGCAAAGCGGTTGGCAAGAGCCACTATGTTTGCTTTGCTGCGGTAATTTTCCACGAGCTCGTACCGTGCGGCGCCGTATTCGTCGATAAGACTTTGCATATAGGCAGAATCCGAGCCTCTGAATCCATAAATATTCTGGTCGTCATCACCCACGGCGATCACACGCATACCATCGTTGCTCTGCATGAGCGCGCGGATCAGAGCAAATTCGCTCGCATCCATGTCCTGCGCCTCGTCAATTACGAGAACGCTTTTGGTTATTCTCCCCTGCTCCACCTCGCCGTTGGCTATCATCTGCGCGGCATCATGCACCACATTATCCACACCGTCAAGACTGCCGATCTTTCCGAGAAGGTCAAAGCAGTAGGAATGGAATGTTTTTATCTCCACAAAATTCGCCGCATTTCCGATCAGCTTCATGAGCCGCTTTTTGAACTCGGTCGCAGCCGCGCGCGAAAAAGTCACCATCAGAAGCTGCTCGTGCTTGACATCTTCCAGGAGGAGCAGTGATGCGAGCTTATGAACGAGCACCCGCGTTTTTCCGCTTCCGGGTCCCGCCGCCACAACGATATAACGGGAATCCGCATCGTTGATTATTTTCGCCTGCATGTCTGAAAGCTCACCGAAAAGCTGATTGTATTTTTCAGGCGTGATATTCCGATTTATCTCTTTTGCACGCTCTCCTTTGAAGTATTTTGCGATGAAGCGCTTGAAATCCATTCCGAAATAGTCGTGCACGAACTGCAACGCTGCGTCATAGTCCTTGACCATCAGATTTGCATATTCGCCGACGATATGGATCTGCTGTATTTTCTGCTTGTAATATTCGCTGAGCGAGCGGTAATTCTCCGCCTTATAACGGATCTTATTGTCAACGATCAGTCTCTTGACATCCATACCGTTATAAATGACCAAAAAGCCGCCTTCGAGCTTCATAGAACCTATCTTTGAAAGGTACAAAAGCGCATCCTCTACATCAGCAAGTGTTGTTTCGGTCGTGCAGAGATCGATCTTCGGGGTCTCGGTATATTCCTTGAATGCCCCCACCAGCGAAAACTGCACCGGCGCCTCTCCCGTGTCATTTTCCGGGGTTTTGGCGATCTTATAAAAATACGAAACGAGGAAGTCGCAGATATCTATCCGGCGGCGGAACTTTTCAAGCATCTTCGGTATCTCCATCGTCGGCGTGATCAACGCACGCTGACCGGACTCTGACGTATCACCGTTTGCATCGCCTTCCCTGCCGCACTTTGATATATAACCTTTTATCGTAAGATAATAAAGCAATGTACGGATATTTTTGACCGACGAACCGGTGACCCCCGCCGCAAGAGCCGCCTCATTGAGCTCTTTAAGCGAAAGATCGATTCCCTGCTCCGTCATTTGGTTCAGAAGGAACTCCTCAAGCTTTGCAAATCGCCTCAATGTCTGTGCGGAACGGTTTTCGGTGTCCGATTTGAAGATATACGCCGACATATCCATGCTGTCGGCAAGAAGTCCCTCCTGCCGCATCAACTCGACCGCCGTAACCACATCTCCCTTGGGGATACCGAGTATATCCGCAAGGTAATCCACACGTGATTCGCCATCGTCATTATCGGCTTTTGCGATACTTCTGCTGGATATCAGAGATTTGATGATACGCTTTGCATTTTCCTTCTGTTTTTCGTCAAGAACCGTTGAACGGTCGATTTTAAATGATGCCTCCGCCATATTCTTTGCAAGGATGCTCGTGGCATAGACATGCGGGACATTTCGTCCTCGCTTTACGTACCCGGCATCTTCCAAAGCCGCAACTGCCGTCTTGACACGCGTCTCGATCTCTTTCTTTGAATCGTCCCACCCTGCCTGCCTTGCGATCTCCAGGGCAGAACAGCATACCCACGGCTTTTCGCGGGTCATATTTTTGATAGCCGTCCACACCTGCTGGATCTCGCTGATGCTGAGCTTTGTCTGATTCAGCAGAATGAAGTGCTTGTCAAGGTCATTATTGTTGAACAGAACATAGCACTCTGCGAGCAAGCCGGGATCCCTGCCAGCGCGCCCCGCTTCCTGCACATAGTTTTCGAGCGAATCGGAAATGTCATAGTGAATGACCAACCCGACATCCTTTTTATCAACGCCCATTCCAAACGCGGAGGTCGCCACGATTATTTTGACCTTATTGTTTATAAAAGCCTCTTGATTTGCGATCTTTTCCTCCGGGTCCATTTTCCCGTTGAACGGTTTTGCCGGGAAACCGTCGCCTGTCAGCTTTTCGGCAAGTTCACGCGTGCGCTTCGTCCGCGAAACGTAAACTATGGTCGGGCAGTTTTTCTGCTCGATAAGAGACCTGAGCGCATTATATTTTTCCTCATCCGTTTCCTTGAAAAGCACGGTATAGTGCAGATTCTCGCGGTCGGCATTAGAGGTAAACAACTCAAGCGACACACCAAGCTTAGAACGGAAATAATCGCATATATCCGTAATGACCTTCTGTTTAGCCGTGGCTGTAAAGCAGGACACAGGAATCGGATCCTTAAGTTGCTTTTTCTTCTGATACTCACTGATAAAGTCGCCGATATAAAGGTAATCAACACGAAAATCCTGTCCCCATGCCGAAAAGCAATGCGCCTCGTCGATAACGAACCGAACCACATTGCGCGCAAGCAGTAATTTTTCGATCGTCGGTGAACGCAACTGCTCCGGAGATATGTAGAATATCGTGGCGAGTCCGCTCGCAACACGTTCAAGCGCCTCCGCACGCTCGATCGGGCTGAGCATACCGTTGACAGTTACCGCATCGACGATCCCCTTTTCGCTCAGGTTGTCGACCTGATCCTTCATAAGCGACTGAAGCGGAGAAATAACTACCGTAAGTCCGTGAGCACATTCACCTGCCATCAGCGCGGGCAACTGAAAGGTGATCGATTTTCCGCCCCCGGTCGGAAAGACCGCAAGCAAAGATCTTCCGTCTACCGCCGCCTGCGCAGCCCTCTCCTGCAATGGCTCCCCGGCATATGTGCGAAACTTGTCATAGCCGAAAAACTGCTTGAGCTTTTTGTGAATATCCAGTCTGTCCCGGCAATACGCACATCCCTCATCGCACAGCGTATAGCAAAGATTTTTCACTACATTATCTATTTCGGGGTAATTCTTTATCAGCCACGGCGGGGTGACCGAATGATAATCCGCAACATCGATCAGCGCAAGCGCATAGGCAAGCTCGACAGGATAACGCCGCACCACAGGCTCTATACCGGCATTGGCACAGATCTTCCCGTTGTACTCCTCACGGATCAGCTTTGTCACATTGAGTTTCGTCTGAATGAACCCAACGGTGCGGAAGGGTGTTACCCCGACATAATCAAAAAATCCTCGGAATTCCGCCCGGTCGTACAGAAGGCAGCAGTATATCCTCTGCTTTCTGGGTGAAAGGGCCTGAAAAGCATCGACCTCATCGTAAAAAAGCTGCATTGCTTTTTCCGCGTCGTTCAAAGGGTTATTTAGCTGATCGACCTGCAGCTTGTCGTCCTTTACGAGTTTATGGTACGGACGGCACGGAAACAGGAGCGGAGACAGATAAAGCGTATCTATCGGCTCGCCGCGAAGCGGTTTTTCAAAATGCGGAGTCAGATATGTAAGGTCATGATGTATGATGTTATGCCCGCAGACAAAGTCGGCATCGGATATAAAAGCGTAAAAATCCCGCAGCGACGGCGCGTGAAAAGAAGAGCGATCGTCCTTTATCGCTCCCAGATCTTTGATCCTTTTGTCTTCAACTCCGATCTCGCTGTCAATATATACGATGGACTTTGCCATGATATCTCCTTATTAAGTCAGCCGATATTGCTTACGTATCATAAATAATAAAATGCCGCGCTGATATTTTCCACCTCATGCACGGATATACTTATGCTTTTATAGTATATATCATTTTCCGACAAATAGCAAGAGCAAAAGGTAAATCGGTGCGTGATGTTGCAACAAAAAAGCCCCGCATGGCAGAAAAACGCCTTGCCGGGAGGAGAAGCCATTTGCCGAATGGAAAGCAAAGAAGGAGATTTCGGACTCCGCGTCTACATAAAGAAACCGGGAGGATTGCCATGACCGGCAGTCCTCCCGGTTTCTTTATTACCAGTCTTCAACTTCTTCTATAAAAACAACAAATCCGAACCCATGACCAATCGGCAAAAGGTTCGGATTATATTGTTTTGGCGGATATGGTGGGATTCTGAACCCCCGCTTTGCGGTGCAATGTCGGCAGATTTTTTTCTTCACCCGGCGCAAAGCATTTCAAGCCCGCCCTGCGGCGGGCTTGAAGGGGTCCGTGCCGCAAAGTGCTCATTCAACAATAAAAGGACGGCTTAAAAGCCGTCCTTTTATTGTTGGTGGAGCATAGGGGATTCGAACCCCTGACCCCAACACTGCCAGTGTTGTGCGCTCCCAGCTGCGCTAATGCCCCGTATTCGATTTAAATGGTGGTGGAGACAGGGAGACTCGAACTCTCGACCTCACGGATGTGAACCGTGCGCTCTAACCAACTGAGCTATGCCTCCTTGACCGTGCTTGCTTATTATATCACAAACCTTTCCGTTTTGCAATACCTTTTTTCAAAAAAATCTTATTTTATTTCCGATTTCATTGCGCGACCTCCCGCGCGGCGCACATCGTGGCATCTCTTTTCTCTCCGCCGCGCCGAAAAAAGCCGAATGATAAAAATTTAGTTTTTCTATCAGAAAAGGAGTTGTTTTTTCTATCCGCATATGCTATAATTAATGTAGTATATTACGCCTTTTGAAAGGAACATTACATAAAATGACATATTCATCCGAGGCGGCGTTTGCCGCCAAGCGCGTATCGGTGATAGTCCCGTCCTACAACCCGGATGAAAAGCTCGCTTCCGTCGTTTCGGGGCTTGAGGACGCCGGCTTTGACGACATTATCGTCATCAACGACGGCAGCAGTCCCGACCGTCTCAAATATTTTCCCGATCCCGCCGCTCACCCCGGTCTCACGCTTCTCACACATGAGGTCAACCGCGGTAAGGGCGCGGCGCTCAAGACCGCATTCGAATGGTTCATAAAGAACCGCCAAGACCGCGAGGGTGTCGTTACCGCCGACGGCGACGCGCAGCACCGCGTGAGCGACATTCTCGCCTGCGCCGAGGACATGCTCTCCTCCGGGCAGCTCGTGCTGGGCGCGCGCGACTTTTCGCTGCCCGACGTTCCCCCGCGCAGCCGCATGGGCAACCGCATAACCTCGGCTGTCTTTCTTGTGCTTTGCGGTTTGCGCGTGACAGACACACAGACAGGTCTGCGCGCCATTCCCGCAGCCGCGCTGCCGAGCCTTTGCCGCGTGAACGGCGACCGCTATGAGTACGAGACAAACATGCTTCTCGCGCTGAATGGATACGGCATAAAATATCACGAGCACCGCATCGAGACGGTATACATAGAAGAAAACCAGACCTCACACTTCCGCCCCGTGCGCGACTCGCTGCGCATTTATGCCCTGATACTCAAGTTTCTGCTTTCCTCGGGCGCGGCGACCATCATCGACCTGCTTCTTTTCTACCTTCTCAGCCGCTTCCTGCCCTCGGGAAAGTATGTGACTCTCGAAGCGACGGTCATGGCGCGCATCGTTTCGTCTCTTGTGAATTTCAGCATCAACCGCAACGTGGTCTTCCGCAACGGCGGCAGCGTGTGGAAGACACTTTTGAAGTATTATGCCTTTGCCATTCCCGTGATGTTCGTCTCCGCGGGCGGCGTCTCTCTGCTCGGGCATATCTTCAGTGCGAACGCCGCGTGGCTGAGAACGATATTCAAGATGATAATTGACACCGTGATCTACTTCATCGGCTTCCGTGTTCAGCGCGAATGGGTGTTCAGACAGTCGCCCGCCGACGGGAAGAAGTCATAAACACTGCGCGGAATCGCGCCGGTCCCCCCAATTTTGTCTCCCGCACCCTCGTGCGGCTGAAGAAAGGTAAAACGGTATTTAAATCAAAATGAAAGTAAAAAACAAAAAGCGCGTAAATGCGAGCAGTATCGTCAAGAGAGTATTCATCTCCATCGGTCTGACACTTGTTCTGATCCTTGCAATGGTATATTCCCTTGTGTTTGCCGTGGCGCACGGCCCCAGCATCACGCTGCGGAACACGCTCGTCAACATGGCAATGCAGGCAAGCGCCACAAAATGGGTGCCGAAGCTCGTGCTCTCCGCCTCCGAGGTCGATGCGATCGTTGAAGGCGCCAAGCCGCAGGATATCGTAATAGACACTCCGCCCGAGACCGAGGGTGTGCAGCGTATAAGAATAGATGCGGAAGGCACACATGTTGAACCTGTCACAACTCCGAGCGACCCCGACGACCCGTCGGCACCGACGGAGATCGACTGGTCAAAGGCGGTCGACGGCATATACTTTGAGATCATAAACGCACCGCACTGCCGTGCATATATTACCGTGATAAAGGATCCCTCACGCGTTTACACAGCAACGGCAAGCTCGTTTAACGGTGCAAAAGCCGGCATGCACTTTTGGGATCTCGCCAAGCGCGACAACGTTTTGGTGGCGATAAACGGCGGTGAGTACCCCGATAACGGCGGCGGCGGAAACGGCAGCATACCCATAGGCATCACCTATTCAAAAGGAAAATGCGTGTATGAGGACAAATACACCCAACGCACCTTCATGGGCTTTGACAAAAACAATAACATGGTGCTGCGCGAGGGCATGACACGCGATTTGGCAGAAAGCCTCGGCGTGCGCGACGGAGTGTGCTTTCAGACCAACAATATACTCATCCAGAAAAACGGAGACAAGCTCACGGTCAGAAGACGCAATGACTCTGCCGCCTCGCAGCGCACCGCAATAGGTCAGCGCGAGGACGGTGCCGTCATCTTCATCGTCACCGACGGACGCACTCCCGCCAGCCTCGGCGCTTCGTTCAACGATATGATCGACCTGATGCTGCGCTACGGTGCCGTCAATGCCGGAATGCTTGACGGCGGCTCATCGTCCATGCTCTACTACCGCGATTACTACAACACCTACAATATTGATGTGTCCACACTCGATAAATATCAGAAGATGGGTCTTGTGAACATATACAAGGCGTTCACCACGCCGCGTGCTATACCCACCTATTTCGCCGTAGGAGGCAACTGATGACGACAAACACTGATAACCGCGGGACCGCAGACCGCAGGAAGATAAAGCGTCGCATTCCGGAGGACAAACGTCCCATCGGGAGCAGCAAGGGCAAGCTCGGCACACCTGCCGTGGGCACCGGACCCGTTTTTTGGCTGGTGTGGCTCATAATACTCGTCGTGATTCTCGTGGCATGGGCGATCGTGCTGCGCAATGTCAGCGGGCTGTTGGTCGAATATGAGGAAGCACAGCCGAAATACGAGGCTGAACACATATTCAACGAATATTTCAAATCGGGCGATTACGAATATCTGATCACGCATGCCGATAACATCAAGATCTCTCCGGCAGAGGACCTTGACAAGGTGGTCGCATATGTCGGCGGACTGTTTGACGGAATTGACGGCGAATGGACTCTGACGCAGACGGCATCGGCGGAGGCTGATGTGCTTAAATTCACGGTGTCGATAGGAACACACCATGTGGCTGACTTCTCACTTGTCAAGAGCGGAAAGGTCAGCACCAAGCTGAAAACAGATCTTTATAAGCTCGGCAGCATAGACCTCGACGTGTCCGCCACGCACGGCGCAAACATTTACGCTCCGATAAATGCGATAGTAAAGGTCAACGGACGTGCTCTCGGCAGCGATTTCAGGTATGGCGATCCCGTTGTGCTTGACGAAGCGGTATACTTCCCTGCCGGCGATGCGTCGGTGCGCACGATGCAGAACTACTTCATCGACGGGCTTTTCCTTGAACCGGAGATAACCGTGACCTCAGCCGACGGCAGCGTTGAATACACGCTGAGCCACGACGAAGAGCATGCCTCGTGGCGTGCCGACGGTGATTACATAAACCGTCTTGTGCTCGACTACAACAAAGCGATAGAAGATGAAAAAGCGCGCCGTGAAGAGGAACGCAAGCGTGAGAATGATGCCATACGTGCCGATATCGGTCCATATGTCGTGAAAGCCGTTCAGACATTCGCCGAATGGATGCAAAACGAAACGAACACGGCTACCCGCAACAAGTATTTCGACACCTCGTCCGAATACTTCCGTTCCATAGGCAAGCTTGTAAGTCAGAGCTACATAATGGATCACAAAGGACATCGCTTCGACGACGTGACAGACGAAAATTACCGTTATGTCAATGACGACAAGACCGCCATCGCAGCTCACGTCAAGTTTACTCACGTGCTGTTCGACTGCTACGACAAATACGCCGACAAGAGCTACCCCGAGTGGAAAAACGTTGTTGACGTTACGGTCTACCTTCACCTTGTGGAAGGTAAGTGGCTCATTTACGATATCAGAAACGACTGATGTGCGACAGCAGAGTGAAATGAAAGGAAAAGCAACATGGACGCTATATACAGATTTGATTATTCGATCCTGAATTATATCAATGAAAACATGCACACCCCGTTTTTTGACAAGTTTTTTGCGATCATCACCCACCTTGCCGATGCGGGCTGGTTCTGGATAGCGCTTGCAGTGGTCCTTCTCTGCTTCAAGCGCACAAGAAAGACCGGGCTTGTGATGGGCGGTGCGCTCGTGCTCGGGCTGATCTTCGGCAACGGCATCCTCAAGCCCCTGATAAACCGCATACGCCCGTATGACAACGCGGCGTGGGATCCGATCGTAACGCGCGCGACGCTGCTCATAAAGCCGCCGCACGACGCCTCGTTCCCCTCCGGGCATACGCTCGCCTCGTTTGAGGGCGCGTTCGGGATCTTCCTTTGCAACAAAAAATGGGGCATCCCGGCACTCGTGCTGGCGCTGCTTATCGCATTCTCAAGACTGTATTTCTTCATTCACTACCCCACAGACGTGTTCGGCGGACTCGTGCTCGGCATCGGATTTGCCGTCGTGTCCTTCTGCGTAATGAACGTACTGTGGAAAAAGATACCCGATAAGGTCAAAAACCTCGGGATATAAAAAGATATAAAAAGCAGGGGCTGTTAAAAACTCAACGTTTTTAACAGCCCCTAAAAAATGCCGGGCTTGATCCCGGCATTTTTGTGTGAGCCCGCGCTTGGTCCGAAATCACACTCCCTCAGTCGCCTGCGGCGACAGCTTCTCCGTGAGGGAGTCACGGCAAAACTCCGAGCTTTACTTCATGGGTACTGCCGTAGGGGAGGTTTTGCCGCAGCGGGATCTTCCTTTTATCTTTGTTATCCTGTTTTTTACTCCCTCAGTCGCCTCCGGCGACAGCTCCCTCACGAGGGAGCCTCGGCAAGATTTCGAGCTTCATTTTGCTGCGTCTGAAAGAGATCAATACTTTGTGCGTTTGTGCGATTTTAAATTCTATGCAAAAGTCATGGTATTCGCAGGCATTAAGCAAGCCTCCCTCACCGAAGGAGGGTGACCGCGCAGCGGTGGAAGGAGTTTTCTTTTAAACTCGGGTGGTGTTGGAGCAGACTCTGATCTGCATGCCTCGACCGTGGCGTAAGTTCAAATCCATATCTCACTGCACGGCAGCAGCCGTAGGGGAGGGTGAGCTCGGGTGAAACCCGAG
>OCQA01000471.1_pt1 | contig 42296 bp, 56 predicted proteins | sample 1538571 | NCBI WGS metagenome assembly OCQA01 (sample SAMN04571708, study PRJEB22368) | human gut metagenome | biome: human gut; material: stool | host: Homo sapiens | place: Luxembourg | collected 2012-09-28 | reverse complement strand
CAAGCCGGTGTCTTCCCCATGAAAAGTAAATTTGTTATTGGATGTTAATTGCTCCATGCAGGAACCCTCCCTTCACAGAGAGAGGTTATGCCATGGATGTTGCCGTCAAGAGCGAAAACCAACGCCCGGCGGCAGTCGATGTCTGTCAGAGTGTCAGAATAGGTATGAACCAACGGTAGAAACTCACGAACAGAAAGCGAGAGCTTCTTCCATAGGTGTGCTATTTTGTTGATGGTTCCGGCAGACAGCGATGCAGGCCCTTCCTCCAGAGAAGAACAGAAGGAAGAGAGATAGAGCAGTAGAGCCGCAGCATCGCAATTCAGTTGTTCTTCGGTCCAAGCCAGGAAAAAGTATTTCTTTGAATCCATAAGCCCTCCTGTCCGGCATCATCTGAAACGACGATACCAATCTAAACGGATAATCTTTTTTCACCGTCAAGGTATTTTCTGCTTTCCTCAAGAGCTTTGAGGTAGCCTTTCATTTCCCCTTTAAATTCATAACGCTTTTCTGTTGGCAGAGCCTTGTAAATACTCAGCAGCTCTTTTTCGTCATCGGTGTAGGTCTCAGCCTGCGCGTCAGTGTAAGCAGATTCTTTTCCGGTCAGAATGTAGTCGGTAGAGACGTGCAGAAACCGGGCGATGTCTGCAATGTATTTAGCTGGCGGTAGTGTGTTCCGAGCCTTCCAGGTAGAGTAGGAAGACTGGTTAATGCCAAGAAATTTGCACAGTGCATAAGGCGTTTGCTCCCTCTGTTCGAGAACTGTTTCAATTCTGTCGATTGCTTCCATGTAGCACCTCCGTAAAATAATTCGAAAAATCGAAGAAAAACTCTTTACAAATTCGAGTTTTCGAGCTACAATACAATCACAAGCTACAAATGATTCGCAAATGGGAAGTGCTAAATCGCATAAGTAGTTTGTGATTGCGTATGTAGTGTATGCTTGTACCGTTAAATTGTATCATTTTACTTCGAGAAAGTAAACTACATATGCAAAAATCCATCAGAAAGGAGGAAAAGCATAATGCAGGGCAATATCACTGACTGGGGCAAGGAAGTTAAGAAAGGTCTGATTGAACGAGGCTGGTCTATCAACGATTTGGCTGAGAGAATCGGCAAGTCAAGAACCAGGGTGTCCGGAGTTGTGAATGGCCGGATTTACTCGGATTCGATTGCAAGTGCAATCAGTGACCTTCTCAATATCGAAAAGGCATCAGCGTCCATGAAAGAAGCAACCAGAGATTGGTGTATGGATGCAAGAAAAGCCATGATTGACCTGGATATGAATACAGCGGAGCTGGCTGAGAAGACTGGTTACTCCACACAATATCTGAATGCAATTATCTGTGGCAGATGCTATTCGCCACCGGTTATGAAAGTGATAAGCGGTGCACTCGGAATCCAGGAATATCAAGGGAAACAGGATTCCTCTAAAGACAGTTAAATTGTAACAGGAAAGATGGTGTGAAGAAATGGGAAGAGGCTCTACGAAAGGTAATGAAAATGTGTATTTTGTTGCCAGAAAAAGGGCAGCAATGTACAACGAGAGGCTATACTCCAGAGAAGGTGCGGCGGAGTTGCTTGGCATATCTGTTTCGACACTCGCAGATTACGAGTTGGGAAATACGAAGGTAGTTCCGGTAGACAAGGTGGTTCTCATGGCGGACCTCTATAATGCACCGGAGCTGAAAACCGGGTATTGCAAGCATGAATGCCCGATATGCAGTTATCTTCCGGTTGCAACAGAGGCGAAAGGTCTGGAAGGGATAGCCCTTCGGCTGATGAAGAGACTGGATTGCGATGAGCTGAACCGCATCAAAAAAGAACTCGTAGACATTACAGAAGATGGAATCATCGACGAAACGGAGAAGCCGGAGCTGAAAAAGATCCTGGCTTTTTTAGATGAAGTTGCGGAGTCCATCAGTGAGCTGAAAATCGTAGGCGAGAAGTATTTGAAGAAGGTGTGAGTATGGACGTACAGAAAATGCTTGAAATTCTGAAAAGAGATTACGGAATTGAGAGCAAAGAGGAACTGATAGAAAGATTTGAGTCCAGCAAGGGAATCAACATCGGAATTTTCACTGAACGGAGGCAGACAGCATGAGAAGCAGGGTTATGAGACGTAGGATGCACAGGGTTCTGTGGAAGAAACTGAGCAGAATCTACACAGTGGATATGGCAGAGGTCCTGGGCTGGATAGCATACATAAGCATCATGGGAATTTTCCAGTGCTTCTGTATCGTGATGACTTGTGAGCAGAGAGACAGGGTAGCTTTTGGAGGAGAGTATTTGATTCTTCCAGCGGCGATACTTGCAAGACTGTGGATTCCGGAAATGATACAGAGCGTGACTGGTGTTCTGGAGATACCGGATGAGGAAGAGGAAGATGTGTGAGATATGCGGACAGGATCCTTGCCATCCGAGATGCCCGAATGCTCCGGAACCGAAAGAGGTTCATATCTGTTTGGAGTGTCTGGAAGGAATTTATCCGGGCGACAGATTCTATGAGAGCTGCGGAAGTTATGTGTGCGAGGAGTGCTTAAAAGGCATGACGATTGATGAAATATTTGAATTGCTGGGCGAGAGCCTGGAAAAAGCATAGGAGGTAGGATATGGGACAGATGACCGTAGAACAGTGGTACGGCACGATAAAAACCGGACTGACGAAGAAACTGACCGAGAACAAAGAAGCGTTACCGGCCGGGTTTAATCAGCAGAGATTTATTCTGAATTGCATTACAGTGATCCAGGATATGATGAAGGACGATAGGAAGAAAGCACAGTTGGAGAAAATCAATCCGGAAACCATCCCGGTTTGCTTAGCGAAAGCAGCGTACCTGGGACTGGACTTCTTCAACGGCGAGTGTTACGCCATCCCGTATGGCGGAAACCTCAGCTTTCAGACCGATTATAAGGGCGAGATCAAATTGTGCAAGCGGTACAGCAAAAATAAGATTAAAGACATTTTTGCGAAAGTAGTACGGCAGGGCGATTTCTTCATGGAAGAGGTAGATGGAGGCAAACAGAATGTGCAGTACAGACCGAAGCCGTTTTCCAATGAACAGATGATTGGAGCATTCGCTATTGTGGTTTTTGAAGATGGTTCGATGATGTATGACACGATGAGTTCGGAAGACATTGAAAATGTCAGAAACACATACTCTAAAGCAAAAGACAGCCAGGCATGGAAAAGCAGCACTGGTGAGATGTACAAGAAAACGGTATTGAGAAGATTGTGCAAGTTGATTGATTTGGACTTTGACAATATAGAGCAGCAGAAAGCTTACGAAGACGGTGGAGACGTGGTATTCAATCAGCAGTCCCTTCCAGGAGCAACAACAGGACAGGCATTGTTGCCGGAGAATGATAAGCCGGTAGACGCATTTGCGGCGATAAAAGCCCAGAAGCAGGCAGAACCGGTTATTGACGGAATGGTTTTAGAAGAGGCGTAGGAGGCAGTGGCATATGGTTTTGACGGCAGAGAATTATTATAGCAAAGAAGCGAACAAAGAGTACATGAGCGTGTCCCAGTATAAGGATTTCGCGGGAACATACGGAAAGATGGCGTGTGAATTTTCGGCGGTTGAGAAGCTGGAAGAACGGTGGGAGCAGAAAAAGACCACACCGCTTCTGGTGGGTTCCTACGTGGATTCCTACTTTGAAGGAACGCTCGAAGAGTTCAAGAAAGAGAATCCAGAAATCTTCACTCAGAAAGGCGAGTTGAAAGCAAATTACAAGCAAGCAGAGAGAATCATCGCCAGAATGGAGAGAGACCCACTGTTCATGCAGTATATGAGCGGAGAAAAACAGGTCATTATGACTGGAGAGCTGTTCGGGGCAGAATGGAAAATCAAAATTGACAGCTTCGTGAGAGGAATCGCCATTACGGATCTTAAGGTTATGGCATCGATCACTAAGCTGGAGTGGGTAAAAGACATCGGTTATCTAGATTTTGTTCGGTACTGGGGCTACGATATCCAGGGTGCAATATACCAGGAAATTGTGTACCAGAATACTGGAGAGAGACTGCCATTCTACATTGCGGCCGGAACGAAGGAAGAGGAGCCAAACATCGAAGTGATTCAAGTGACGCAGAACTATCTCGATGAAGCGAAACACATGGTAGAAACGAATATGCCGAGAATCCTCAGAGTGAAGAATGGGGAGGCTGAACCGGACAGATGCGAGATGTGCGATTGTTGTAGGCATACAAAGGTTTTGAAGAGACCGATTTCAATTACGAACCTGGTAGCCGGAATTTAGGCGGTGAGTAGATGGCAGACAATAAGAAATATTACTATTTGAAACTGAAAGAGGATTTCTTTGATTCTGATGAAATGCTGCTTCTCCAGGGAATGAAGGACGGGTACTTGTACAGCGACATACTCATGAAGATGTACCTGCGGAGCCTGAAAAATGAAGGGCGGTTGATGTACAAGGACTACATCCCGTACAGTCTGGAGATGATCTCAACGATTACGAGGCACCAGGTAGGGACGGTAGAACGTGCGATGAAGATTTTTGAGCAGTTGAAGTTGGTAGAGGTACTGGATAACGGTGCAATCTATATGATGGACATTCAGAATTTCATCGGACAGAGTTCTACAGAGGCGGATCGGCAGAGGAAGTATTATCGCCGCATCCAGGATGAGAAGAAACTGAGCGGCTCCCAGACGCCGGAGGCATTGATTCCAGAGATGCAGGAACCGGAGCAGGAGAAACCGCCAGTAGAAAAACCACCGAAGCCGAAAAAGGCAACCGCAAAGAAGGAAGACACGATGCAGATCTATGAGCGTCTGGTTCCAGATTATGCACTTGGCGGCGAAATCAGAGAAAAGATGTGTGAATGGTGTACATACAAGATTGAACGCAAGGAAGGTTACAAAGAGCAGGGAATGAAATCCCTTCTCCGGCAGGTAGAAAAGAAAATAGCGGAATTTGGAGAAGGTCGGGTGTGTGATTTGATTGAGGAGTGTATGTCAAATAACTGGAAAGGCATTATCTGGGATAAAATGACGCAGATTCCGCAGAGACCAGCCGGGGACAGGATTCAGAACAGAGTGAGTGAGGTAGATAACTGGTAATGACAAGAGAGGAGTTCAAAACGCTTGTTAAGGGAATGAAAGCTGTATACGCACAGCCGACATTCATTCCAGACCAGGATGCCTTCAATGTATGGTTTGAGTTGCTGAAAGATATTCCGTATCAGCAGGCCAACGTAGCAATCCAGAAGTATATGCTGACAGAGAAGTTTCCACCAACGATAGCAGACATCAGAGAAAAGGCAACGCAGATTGTTGAGAGCGTGGATAGCAGCATGAGTGAGTTGGAGGCATGGTCTTTGGTAAGAAAGGCGGTCAGAAATTCCGGGTATCATTCAGTGGAAGAATTTGAGAAACTACCGGAGGCTTGCCAGAGAGCCGTAGGAAGTGCGGCAAATCTGAAAGAGTGGGCGTTGATGGATTCTGAAAGGGTTGAGACGGTAGAACAGTCTCATTTTATCCGGAATTACAGGACAACAGTGCAGAGAATCAGCGAAGAGAAAAAACTGCCGGAATCAATCCGGTTGCTGATTGCCAGCATGAGAGACAATGCGCTGGAGTTGGAAAAGAAAGAGCAGCCTGCGCTCGAAGCTAAGAAGCAGGCAGAAGAAAAAACAGAACCGGAACCTAGAATGTCTGAGGAAACGAGGGCGAAGTTCCAACAGGTCATGCGGAACTTGCAGGGGAAGGTGTGATATGGAGGTGAAGTGACATATGGATATGGCAGAGATTGGAGCGAATATCCGGAGTTGCAGGACAGAAAAGGATATGACGATGGAGGAGCTGGGAAAAGCAATCGGTAAGAGCCAGTCGGCGGTAGCGGATTATGAAAAAGGCAGAGTAGACATTCCGGTATCTTCCCTCATCAAAATTGCAGAAACCCTGGAAATCCACCCGGCAAAGCTGTTCGGTATGCAGACAGCAGATGAGCAGTTTGAGCCGGATGCCACGCTGAGAATTTTCAGTGCGGAGGACAGACGGACTATTGCAGGAATCTTGGTAATGAATGGGTATACAACCAGGCAGATAAAAATTGCCAGGGAAGGAAAGAAGAGTAGCTGGTATTGTATCCAGGCGAAGATGGAAGAAGGAAACTTAATGAGTCAGTAGAAAGGAAAAGAGATGGCATTAGTACCGTGTGGAGAATTCACAAAGATTGGCAGAGATCGGGTTCCGGTATTAAGAGATACAGACGATCTGGATGATTTATCATATTACTATTACAGAAAGGCGGAAAAGCGTAGGAAAACGGCAACGAAACTCAAGATTATAAATGGAATATTGACAGGAGAAGAAATAGAAGCAAATCCAGAAAAATATGAAGAATTAATGAAGTAGGAAGCGGACATGAAAAAAGCGAAGTTTACGGTGTACGGGGAGCCGAAAGGAAAAGGCAGACCGAGATTCAATACGAAGACCGGCCATGCCATAACCCCGAAAGATACGGTGTCCTATGAAAATCTGGTAAAGCTGGAATGGCAGACAGCCTACGGGACAGAGAGTTTTCCGAAAGAGGCGATGCTGGATATGAGGATTAAGGCGTACTACCGGATTCCTAAGTCGGCATCGAAGAAAAAAAGAGCTGCGATGCTGGCAGGAGAGATACGCCCGACTAAGAAACCGGATATGGATAACGTAGTAAAGATTATCGCTGACAGCCTCAACAACCTGGCATATTACGATGATACGCAGATTGTTGACTGCCAGTGCCGGAAGTTCTACTCAGAGAATCCGAGAGTAGAAGTGACGATTATAAATTTGTCAGAGGAAGAATAGGAGGAAATTCACAGTGGATGAAAAAATGGAGATAAGACTGGTAAATCCAACGGAAGACGGGTTCTTACAGAGAATTGATTGGAACAAAGCAGAGCTGGAGGAGAATGTCAGAAGCATTGTGGCAGCATACCAGGGATTGGTGTATACGGAAGATACGGTATCAGATGCGAAGAATGACAGAGCTGCCCTTAGAAAATTGCTCAATGAGATTGAGGACAGAAGAAAGCTCGTCAAGAAAAAGTGCATGGAGCCGTATGAAGTGTTCGAGAGTGACTTGAAGGATGTAACGGCACTCATCAAGGAACAGATCAGCATCATTGACGGGCAGGTAAAGGAATATGAGAACAGCGTAAAAGAGGAGAAGAAAGCCAGATTGCAGGATGTATATGCTGAGGCAATCGGAGAGCTGGCAGAGGTTCTTCCTTTTGAGCAAGTGTTTGAGGCACAGTATCTGAACGTGAGCTTCAAGGAAAGCAAGGCAGCAACCGAAATCCAGGAAAAGGTTCAGAGGGTAAAGAGCGACCTGGCGGCTATTGATGCACTGGATAGCAAGTACAAGCTGAATGCGAAGGATGTATATGTGAGGACACTTGATATGTCCCAGGCCATGGCTGAGAATGCCCGTCTGATTAAATTTGAAGAACAGATGGAAGCAGACCGTAAGAGAAAAGCCGAGGAAGAGGAACGCCGGAGAGCCGAAGCAGAAGCCAGAGCCGAAGAAGCAGAGGAGCGCAGACGCCAGGAGGCTGAAAGAATCGCTGCGGAACGTGCGGAGAGAGAAAAAGCACTGGTAGAACAGCAGACCCAGGAGGAAAGAGCTTCGGAATCTGGCTACGATACACCGGTTCCGGATAAGACGGCAGATGTGCAGAGCGAAGAACCTGCAGAAAAGCCGGCCGAAAAAGAAGTTCTTCCGGAAGAGAAGAAATACAAGGCAACCTTCTATGCGATTGGTACGTTCCAGCAGTTGAAGGATTTGCAGGAGTACATGAAAGAACATAATATCCAGTTCGGAAAGGCGGGTAAGTAGGATGAGCGATTTTGTGAAAGAATTGAATTTTGATGGCGATACCTTTAATGACATGAAGAGAGATATGAATTTCGTATTACAGAGACTGCTCGGTAATATGCAGGAAAAGGAATGCCAGGAAGGAACGCTGACGCTGAAACTGGATGTATCGCTCGTGAGAGAGTATGTGCCGAATTACAATCCAAACATTCCCGGAGAAAGCAGAGAGATTGCGAAGCCGAAGTTCAGCCACAAGGTAACAAGCCAGATGAAGGTTGAAGATATGAAGAAGGGCAATTATGATACCGAGATGGAACTGTTCTTGAATGAGGAGACCGGGGAGTATGAAATGCGGCCGGTAGCCGATACAACACAGAGAAGTATCTTCGATGCAGACTACAGAGATGTGACAGAGCCGGGACCGGCAGGAATCGAGCCGGATATTGGCCCGGAGTACATCGAACATCCGGAACTTCCGGGAGAGGTGGCAGATAAACATGCCCTTCCTGGCCCAGTGGAAGAATATGAGGATGCAGACGAGAGCGTATATGACGATTCTACGGGCGATAACCCGGAGGATAAACAATTTACTGATGAAACCGATTTAAACGGTGCAGGGGACGGCACAGAGACTACAAGTGGCTCTGAGAAAGATGAAACCGACACCGAAGACGATGAATATGGATATGATGAACCAGAGGAGGAAGAGTAAATGAATTTAAGAGATTTGGTAGGTAAAACGGCAATCAGAACAGCGAAAAGCGATGTAGTTTTTCCATGGGAATTACACCAGTCATTTTTTGTCCAGGTAAAACCATATGGAACATTGTGCCATTCCGACAAGGAAAAGTACATGAACCACCCGGTAAAAATTATCGCAGTAAAAGAAGAACAGGTTGTCATAGAAGAGCATGGAGAAAGAAAGCTCTTGGAAAGAAGATTCATTGATAACCACTGGGTTGATTATGACAAGTTCCTGCATCCAGAGAAGGAAGAGAAAGAAAAAGCCGAGAAGCTGATGAAGGAGTTCGAGGTAGCGGCGGAACCTATCAAGCGTTTCCTGGCAGAGCATTATGACCCGATGTGTACGGCGGTGATCTCCATGGATAACATCCAGATTTTCAGAGGAGAACTGGGCGAGCCGATTCAGAATATCTGTTGCCGGTGCGGAGCAGAGGTTGAAGAGGAAATGAAGGGATAATAAATGGATAAAAGGCCGAGAAAAGAAGATGGGTCATTGTTCATATCGTGTAAATCATGCGGAGTGCCGCCGGACAGGTGCAAGGGCTTTTGTATTTTCCAGAGAATGACGGCAGAAGCAGAAAAGCAGAAACAGGAGGGAAAGTCGAATGGCAAAATTTAATATCGAAGTAGAACTTGACTGGATGGATGAAGAGGCATATTCCATCGATGATGAGTTGAGAGAACGGATTGTGAAGGGCGTGGAAAACGCCCTTCTGGAAAAGGCAACGAATGAAGCTGTAAAGGCAGTAGATAATAAAATTGCAGAGAAGATTCTGGAGGCGGAAGAAACGATACAGGCAACCGTAGACAAGTTCATTGCGAATGTGTGCGAGGAGAAGATTGGAAAGATTGTTATCCCGGAAAAGAAAAGCACCTGGAGCGATCAAGTAACGTACAAGCCTCTGTCTGAATACGTGGGAGAGAGATTTGAACTGTTCCTTACGGAAAAGAGATATGACAGGGACGGCCGCATTGCAAGTTATTCCAGTGACAGGAAATTATCCGCCGCCGGTCTGCTCACGAGTCAGTATCTGGAAGAGGAACTTGGAAAGAAGGTTGAAAAGCTGATTGCGAATGCTAAGAGAGAGGTAGAGGAATCTCTGATAAAATCACTGGAACAGAATTTGAAAGAAAACCTTGCGAAAGACACGATTGAAAGAATGAATATCCCGGAAGTGTTGAAGAAATTAAGCAGCATAGGAGCAAAGCAGGTAACCGGAACATCATTGCCGGAGTAAAGGAGGAAGGATATGAGTGATTTTACCATAGGGCATGTTACAGATCAGAAGGAAGGGCCGATGGATGGAGTGTACGCTGAGACGAAGGGTACATATACGAAGTTCAAAGGAACCGAAGCATTTCAGAAAGAGAAGAGAATCCTGTATCAGAAAGTAACGGATGTCGGAATCAAGGCCAGTTTGCAGACCGGCATGGTAAGCATCAATGACAGAAACCGGAACCAGGCAATAGCGGTAAGCATTACGGAGATGGTTGCGATTCTGAATGAGGCTTTGAGATACGGAACGGCAGGAATGGGAAAGAAGGTGCGGCTGTGATCAACAGGGCAAGCGAAGGAACGTGCCGTCAGTGTGGCAGAAGAATCCTGTGGGTGCGGATGAAGTCCGGAAAGAATATGCCGGTAGACATGGCACTGCATAATTACAAGAAGGACAGCACCGGAAAAGAAAAAATCGTCACGCCGGACGGAGAGGTAGTGGCAGGAAGAATTCTGGTAGGCGAGCGTGGAGATGGAGCAGGTTATATTTCGCACTTCGCTTCATGCAAGAAGTACCGGAGATAAAAAGAAAAGCCGCCATATCCCCATGGCAGCTCCTCAAATGTTCGTAGATAGATTCATTATATGGAGCAGAGCAAGAAAAGTCAAGGAGGTATGGCGGTATATGGAAAGGCAGAGTGAGCAGGAACTGTTAGCAATCGCACCTGTGGAAACGGAGAGTCTGGAGGGAAACAGAATCTACCGGGTAACAGGGAGAGAACTGACACAGATAGCGGAAATATCTGCGAGAGAAGCGGTCAAAATGTGCAGAGAAGAGCGAAAAAAGACCGAAAAACGTGAGCAGAGTAACGCTGATAAGGTAAAAAGAACCAAGAAATTGTTATCAGACTACCGTAGACTGAAAAGGGAAATCCCGGAAGATGAAGAATTTACGGAAGGCGAGAAAGTAGAAAAACGGTGGGCGTTCCTAAGAGATTTGATGGGTTCGGCACATATCAATAGCCAGGAAAGCGTAGTAGAGAAAGAAGAAAAACGCAGGGCGGAGAATATGTATTACATCAACCGGATAGAGCGTGCGATTGAGACGTACCGGGAGGAATGCGAAACATCGAAAAAGCCAGAAGCTATGCGGTGTTACAGGGAAGTGTACGAATACTACATAGCGGAGGAAGAAAAGACGGTTGCTCAGATTGCGAGTGAGGAATGCGTGAGTGAGAAGACTGTCTATAAGGACATCGGGAACGCCTGCAAGATCATAGCTGTGTACCTGTTGGGTGTGTGAGAAAACTGGGTTCAAAAACAGTAGAAAATATGGAATTGACGAGGGTAAAATACCTGTGGTAACGTAGTAAGTGCCAAAAGCCCATATGTCACACCATAAAAATGGAGCACTGTGAATCGACTTTTCCTTCTCTGATGGCTGAGCGGTCTTCAGACCGCAAAGCCGGAGGAAGGGATTCTTAAAAAACGGTAAACAGCCTGTATTCCCTGTACTTAGGTAGGTAATCTGGTATAATTAAAGTATGGAAAACAACGGTTTTTCAAGAGAAAAGGAGCAGACGGACAATGGGAATTTATACGAGCAGATATAGCAACAAAGAGCTTGCAGATGGCAAATATTACTGTGTAGGAATCAGCATCGGGACGCCGAAATTCAAACTGGCGTACAGACTGGAAAACCAGTGCTACTCACTGGCACCGAAAGGGTATATGCTGAGAATGAACCTGGAAGATTTCAAGAAAGCCTATTACGAGAAGCTGAACGGCATAGGCAAGGACAGAATCATCAACATGGTTATGAAGATGGAACGTGACGCAGCGGCCAAGGGAAAGGATTTGGTCCTCCTGTGCTACGAGGATGTGAGAATCCCGGAAGATTGGTGTCACAGAACTGTTTTTGCTGAGTGGTGGGTGGAGAACACTGGAGAGATTATCGAAGAACTTCCAGACCCGAATCCCCCGAAGGGAAAGAAGGTAGCAACGACAAGTAAGAAGCCCGAAGTGCAGACGAAGCCAGATGATGGCTACCAGCAAATGAGTCTGTTTGGTATGGGCGCTTTAATATAATATCCGGAGCTGGTGTAGGCAGCACACGACTATTCCATAGTTGAGGCCCTGTTCATCGCAGGGCTCCGGTCCAAAAACAACGGCATCGCATCCGAAAGGGTACGGTGCCTTTTTTAATGCAAACGAGAGAAGGGAGAGTTGATAAGCAATGGCATTTTTCAGAGACCCAGGAGAGATGTTTTTGGGGTGCTTGGGTACGGTGGAGCAGAGATACTTGGTAAATCTGATAAAGAATGCTGCGAAGAACGGGTATACGAGGTTTGTGGAGCCATGTGCCGGAACATTCGCCATGAGCAACTTGGCAATCCAGAACGGGTATAAGCCGGAGCAGATTGAAACAAGTGATGTGTCTATGATGAGTTCGGTTATGGGGTATGCCATTACAGGCAAGCCGCTTGACGAACTGGAGATACACGCCCAGGGCTTTTCTGATGAGGAGCTGTTGGACCCGGCGGTTGCCCTGTATGCTCAGATGTATCTTAGAACATCGAAGACAGCCGGTAACGAGTATTTCTTTAATCTGCTGAAAGATTTGAGAGACAGAAGAGAGGAACACATTGAGCATATCCGGCAGAGTTTAGAGAACATCAAGAAGGAAATGTACGGTATGACATACCGACCGTTGGATATGTGGGACCATCTGGACGAGGTGCTTGACGATCCCCACACGCTGGTTATTACCAATCCGCCGACCTACTTCTCCGGCTATGAGAAGTTCTATGACACACAGGGGAAAATGACCTGGAAGGAACCAGAGTATAAGCTGTTCGACCCGGAAACAGGACACGTTGAGTTGTTTGACCGGTGCATGAATGCGAATGCGCTGGTTGTTTGCTACCAGGAAAAAAGAACCGGAGAGGCTGTAGGAGAGCCGATATTTGCAAGAGCCGGTACGAGAGCAGATTTGAACAGCTACATTACCTCGAACAGAGGAGAAGAAGCGGCGGCACTGGCAGAGGGAAGAAAAATCAAAAGACCTTCCGAGAGTAAGCTGGCACCGATTGACTGTAGTATGTTGCCAAGAGATTACGAGATAACGGAGAAAAGCAAGGTACAGATCATCTCTATTAAGGCAGCAGAGGCACAGTATTACAGACAGCTATGGACGCATAATTTTGTTGGTTCATCGGCTACGTTCAATAGAGCTGTTCTGATTGACGGGATGGTATCGGGCGTATTTGGGATTTCAAAGATGCAAGCCACATCACTCTTCATCTGGTACGTTATGAAGGTCCCACACACCACGTATCGGCTCGGTAGACTACTGTATATGTTGGCACAGAATCATTGCTTCACAGAAACGCTCCTGGACGATCTGGAACGTGAGAAGGTAACGAAAGTCCGGACCGCCATGCTGACGAAGTACCCGGAGAATAAAGAAGTCCGGGGCATTATGAAGCTGGTAAACCGACAGAAGGATAAGAATAACGGTTTCAAACTGACATACGAAGCGGAGTTGACTGATCGGACAGAGCAGGAAACATTGGAAGAATGGTTAAGGAGGGAAAGACAGTGGCAGAAGAGCAGAAAGCAAAATATGAAATAATTTATGATATGGGTACAGAGCTGTACATTGTGAAGGTGCAGTTGGCCGACCTTAAGGAACAGGACATCAACGCCAGGATAATGAAAAACGAGATGCAGGACCAGCTAACAGCGAACATCAAGAACAGAGGGCAGTTGGAGAGTTTGCCGTTAATTGCATTGATGGGAGAGAAACTGGAGATTATTTCCGGGCATCACAGAGTAAAGAGTGCAAGAGAAGCAGGCCTGAAAGAGATTATCGTTATCCTGGATAAGAGCGGGCTGACCCGAAGCAAGGCAGCTTCTAAGCAGTTGGCTCACAATGCAATCTCCGGATTTGATGATGAGAGTACGCTGAGAGAGATCGTGAAGCTGATGGATAACGTCGATGATATGATGGAGAGCTATATTGGGAAAGAGATTCTGGAAGAACCGTTGGAGCAGTTTGATAAGCTGAATACTCCGGCGGTTCAGTTTGATTTCAAGACCATTGCGTTTGCGTTCCTTCCGAACCAGATCAGAGACTTGGATGCACTGATGAAGAATCTGAACGGTAGCTGTGCTGAGATTATCGGTGTTGCTGCCTATGAGCAGTGTGAGAAGTTCGTGGAGACACTGGATAAGTACCAGCAGTTTACGGACATCCGGAACGTAGGGGCGGCAGTCCATTCCATGATTGATGCTGCAAATGAGAAAATGGACGATGCCGGTTTTGACCCGGACATGGATTGGACGTACCTTGCGAAAGTATTTGGCAGTGCTGCCATTCCGGTAGAATCGGCAGAAGTAATCAAAAAAGCTCTGAAAAAAGCAGAGAAGGACGGCACGATTACCAGTAAGAATAAATGGCAGATGATTGAATACTGGGCGGCTGACTACCTGGCAGGGAAGTAGGTGGTTGAATGGCGGCAAAGCAGAAGTATGATGAGAGATTTGTAAAAATTGCCAGGGTATTGTGCATGAGAGGCGGTACGGATGAGGATTTAGCTGACGCATTCGAGGTATCTCCGAGGACAATCAACCGTTGGAAAAAGGATTACCCGGAGTTTGCAGAGGCTCTGGCCGCCGGAAAAGAATATGCAGATGCAGAAGTCGAACTGAGTCTGTATAAGCGAGCAAAAGGAAGTAAGAAGAAAACGAAAGTAACCCGGAAAATTATTGAGATGGACAAAGACGGTAATACCAAGCCTGCGAAGATAGAGACGGTTGAGACCGAAGAGGACATCATACCGGACGTAGGAGCGTGCTGTTTCTGGTTGAAGAATCGTAGGCCGGACATCTGGAGAGATAAGCAGGAAATTGGTCTTTACGAGATAGAAGACATGGAGGGTATCGAAGCCGACATTTATGGCGGCGAAGAATAAGGGCTTATCCAACCCGTATGTCAAGGTCAACAGGCGCAAGCGTATAGGGTTCAATTTCAGCGACAAGCACAAGCGGTATATCAAAAATTGTGCGAACAGTACCTACAATATCCTGGAAGGTGCTGTTCGTTCCGGTAAGACGGTAGATAATGTTTTCGCATTTGCTCACGAATTAAAAACGACGAAGGATAGAATCCACCTGGCGACTGGTTCGACTATGGCGAATGCTAAGCTGAACATTGGAGATGCTAATGGGTTCGGTCTTGAGTATATATTTCGTGGGCAGTGCAGGTGGACTCAGTACAAAGGGAATGACTGCCTGCTGATAAATGGCCCGGATACGGGGTACAAAGACAAGATTGTAATCTTCGCCGGAGGTGCAGCGTCCGATAGTTACAAGAAAATCCGAGGTAACTCATACGGTATGTGGATTGCAACCGAGATCAACCTGCATCATGACAACACCATCAAAGAGGCATTCAACCGACAACTGGCAGCCAAGAACAGAAAAATCTTCTGGGACTTGAACCCAGACCATCCTAAGGCGGCGATATACGTTGATTACATCGACAAGTACGCTGAGAAAGCGGCCAAGGGAGAGCTTCTGGGTGGTTACAATTACGAGCATTTCAATATCTTCGAGAATATCAACATCCCGAAGCAGAGAATAGCTGAGATTGTCAGCCAGTATGACAAGGACAGCATCTGGTACATCCGAGATATTGAAGGTAAGAGAAGTATTGCAGAAGGCCTGATATACGTTAAGCTGGCAACTTCCATAGCAGCAGAGGACGATGAGTACATCGTGCCGTTGGAAGAGACGATTGACATGGCGAAACGTGGAGAGTTCATAGAGCTGAATATAGGCGTGGACTTCGGAGGTAACGGCTCCGGCCACGCTTTTGTTGCGTCTGGTATTACCCAGGGATATGAGAAACTGTATGTGCTGTCCTCTGAATGGCACGATGCAGACGGAACAGACCCCGATGATTTGAACCGGATGTTTATGAAATTCGTTGAGAAGATATTGGACCGGTACGGATTCATTACGAATGTGTACTGCGATTCTGCGGAACTGGTGCTGAAACGAGGTTTGCAGAAAGCTATGATTGAGGCGGAACTGGGAAATATCAATGTCACGAATGCTGCCAAGTGCAAGATTACAGACCGTATCTTCACAATGACCACGCTCTCAGCAACTGGGCGTGTGTTCTTTACGCCAGATTGTGAAAGTGTTCTCGAAGCTATCAGCATGGCGGTTTGGAATCCGAAGAAAATGGAACTGGAGCGTCTGGATGATGGAACCAGTGATATTGACTCTCTGGATGCTATGGAGTACAGCTTCGAGAAGAGGATAAAGAAATTCATTAAGAAGACGGGGTGAACTGATTGAGAATTGCAAATATATTGAGAAAGGTGTTGAGAAGATTGGTGCCGAATAACAGTGTGGAAAAAGCCCTGGGCGTTGATATATGCGAATCCGGAGTAATGCAGAATGCCATAGAGCTGTGGCATAACATGTACAAGAATGAACCGCCCTGGAGAGGTGGAAAAGACAATGTGATTCCTCTGAATCTGCCGTCAGCGATCTCGGAGGAATTTGCCAGGCTGATACTAACGGAGTTCAGCATGAAGGTAACTGGCAGTCCGATGGCTGATTTCATCAATGAGCAGTTGAAAGACCAGCTTACGGACTTAAATAAATTTGTTGAGCTGTACTGCGAGGGTGGAGCTATTGCAGTGAAGCCGTTCGTGACGAACATAGACGAAAACGGAAAGCCAACGGCAATCGAGCTGGATTTTGTGAAAGCGGTGGATTTCTTCCCCTGTGCGTTCAATAACAAGGGAGAGATAACGGCGGCGGTGTTCGTGGAAGGAAAGAAGATAGGAGATTACCTGTATACCCGGCTTGAATACCATGAGCTTACGGGAATGACCTATACGATCATCAACAAGGCGTTCAAATCTGAGGAGATTTACCAGTACAACGATGATGGGACCTATGCTGTGAGGGATAGATTCCGGAAAGAAGTACCACTGTCTGAGGTGGATGAATGGGCGGGCCTGTCGGAAGAGCCGGTAATTATCGGTAACATTGACAAGCCGCTTTTTGCGTACATCAAAGTACCAAAGGCAAACAATATCGATACGGATTCGCCATTGGGGGTATCAGTGTTCTCCAGAGCTACAGAGATAATAGAACAAGCTGACATTCAGTACGGGCGTGTATTGTGGGAGTATAAAGCCACAGAAGCTGCTATCCTGGGCGATTCTGAGTTGTTCCAGACAGATAAGCATGGAAAGCCGGTTCTTCCGGCAGGACAGGAAAGGATGTTCAAGACATTTGACTTCGACAATGCGGATGGAACTAACAAGGGGCTGCTGAAAGAGTATGCACCGCAGATTCGCCACGAAGCGTTGTTCCAGGGACTGAATAAGCTGCTAATGAAAATAGAGTTCCTGGTCGGCCTTGCCTACGGTACGCTGTCTGAACCAACGGACATTGAGAAGACGGCATACGAAATCCGGGTATCAAAGCAGAGGTCATACCATACGGTAACGGCGATGCAGGACGCATGGGATTTGAGAAAATCATATACGCCATGAGAGTTCTGGCGTTGCTTTATGATATGGTTCCAGACGGAGAAACGGAGCTGAACTGTAACTGGGGCGATGGAGTTCTGGAAGACACAGAAGCTGAGTATCAGCGTAGATGGTCCATGGTGGTTGCCGGAAAGCTGAAAACAGAAACGTTTCTTGCGTGGTATTTTGGATGCTCGGAGGAAGAGGCAAAGAACATGATGCCGGAGCCGGTAGCCAGATTTCCTACAGAAGAATAGGAGGTGTGAGCAGTGCTGACACCAGAATATTTGAATAGCTTTTCTTCCGGGTATCTTGGAATGTGCGATGTGCTGAATGAGCAGATCATCCGAGACGTGGCACGAAGAATAGCGAAGACCGGAAGAATCACACCAACAGCCGAGTGGCAGTTGAAGCAGGCAAAGCAGTCCGGAGCATTGATGAATGATGTAATCCGGGAGGTCGGGGTTCTGACTGGAAAATCCGATACAGAAATATTGCGGTTATTCCGGGATGCAGGCTTGACCGGGATGTTGCAGGATGCAAAGCCGCTATTGCAGGCCGGAAAGCTGAAAACCTCGGATATTGTTCTTTCTGGAGCGATGCAGAGGACCATGGAGGCTGCAGCCGAGAAGTGCAGGGGAGAGATAGGGAACCTTACACTGACAACGGCCGTAGCCACACAGCAGGAGTATATGCAGGCACTGAACGCAGCCTATATGAAGGTTACGTCCGGTGCTTTTTCGTACCAAGAGGCGATCAGACAGGCTATCCGGGATGCAGCAGCAAAAGGAACATCGGTCATGTATGACAGTGGGTACATCTCAAAGCTGGATACGGCAATCAGAACTGCTCTGCTGACTGGAGTAAATCAGACAGCCGGAAAGCTGACAGAGTTGTATGCTTCGGAGCTTGGGGCTGAGTATTACGAGACAACAGCTCATGCAGGAGCCAGACCCTCACACTCAGTCTGGCAGGGTAAGGTATTCAAGATTGAGGGCGCAGCTCCGGGGTATGAGAACTTCTACGAGGCAACCGGATATGGAACAGGAGCCGGTTTGTGCGGTTGGAATTGCAGACATAGCTTCTATCCGTACTGGCCGGGAATTTCCAAACCGGCATACACGAAAGATGATCTGGAGGTTTACAGCAGACCGAAATATTCGTTTGCAGGGAACCTTCTTACAGAGTATGAGTGTATGCAGAAGCAGCGTGAATATGAAAGGGCGGTTAGAGAGTATAAGAGAATCCTGGCCGCCTATGATTCGTATATCCAGACGGTTCAATCAGAAGCCGACAGAGCGTACTTCCGAGAAGAGTTTCAGAAAGAATCTGTGAAGCTGAAAGAGAAAGAATCGCAGATGAAGGATTTCTGCAAGCAAACCGGACGAAGCGTAGATACCGCCAGAACGCAGGTATCAGCCGTATATGACGGCAACGGTAACTTGGTATCATTTAACCGCTCAGTCAGTGGAAAAGCTGTATGGGCGAATAAGAAAGCAAAATAAGGAGGTAACAAGACATGTTATTTAGAAAAGCATTTGAACTGATGAAACAGGGAAAGAAGTTGAAATTGCCATCATGGGCTGGATATTGGTATTGGTCTAAAGATAAGCAGACAATTATCATACACACGAAAGATGGAGTTGACATGGATATCCGTGAGACACAGATTCCGGACTATACATTTTCCAATATCGCAAGTGATGAATGGACGTTAGCAGATAGTAAGAATTGTCCGGAATTGGGTGGCGAGGCTACATTCTCATTTGGAGACGCAATTAAGTATCTGAAACGTGGCATGAAAGTAGCAAGAAAAGGATGGAATGGGAAGAAGCAGTACATCCAGCTCGCTACAGGAATTTCTTACAAGACAGCGGATGGAGATATCGTAAACTGCGAACATGATGCTATCGGAAACATGGCTATCGCATTTGTCGGAACATCAGGAGTACAGATGGGATGGCTCGCAAGTCAGGCAGATATGCTTGCAGATGATTGGGTGTTTGCAGATTAGGAGGATTAATCATGAAGAAATTGTTTATTTCACAGCCAATGAAAGGAAAGTCTGATGAAGACATCCTGGCAGAACGCCAGAAAGCAATCAAGAGCGCAGAGGCGAAAATCGGAGAAGCAGTAGAGGTCATTGATTCCTTTTTTCAGGAAGCCCCGGTGGATGCAAAGCCCCTTTGGTTCTTGGGAAAATCCCTGGAACTTTTGGCCGGTGCAGACATCGCTTACTTTGCTAAAGGCTGGCAGGAGGCCAGAGGATGCAAAATCGAGAATACATGTGCTATTGAGTACGGCATTCCGGTTATCGAAGACTACACAGCAGAGTAGGAAGGAGGTGATCCTGCTATCTCCCAACCATGGGTGAAATGGTATTCGCCCCGTATAGGGCTGTAACACATTAACCCTTACAATTTACCATTGAAGCACTTAAAACGTGTCCTGGGAACTCTCAGAAGTTCATAGACGCCCTTTAAGACCACGAAAACAAATAGCAGTCAGCCGGTCCGTTGGTGGAACGCTTGGCTGTTGTTTTTTGCCCTGTGATATGGCATATAAACTGTCTCCTTCTCTTGCGTGCGGAGATATAAACGCACGATAGCAGTGCCGGAGTGAACCGGAATCTAAACGAAATCAGCGAAACGAAGAAAGGAAGGTAAGTGAAATGGCTTACGAATTTTTGAAGAAACTTTTTGGAACCCCGAAGGACGGCGAAGAGCCTAAGGCTATGACCTATGCGGAACTGGAGGCGGCGATTGATGCTGACAAGAAAATCCAAGTAGTAGATGTGAAAGCCGGAGGCTATGTGTCGAAGGAAAAACTGGATGCCAAGATTACAGAGCTGGACGGAGTAAAGCAGCAGTTGTCAGATGCCAATACAACGATTCAGTCCTACAAGGACATGGATATTGACGGCATCAAGCAGTCTGCAAAGGACTGGGAGACGAAGTACACCCAGGAAACACAGAAGTTGACTGCACAGCTTGCAGCCCAGGAGCGTACCCATGCCATGGATATGTTCATGGGTGGTTATAAGTTCACCAGCAAACCTGCAGAAAACGGCGTGAGAGCAGAGTTTGAAAAGAAGAACTTTACCCTGGAAGACGGAAAGTTCCTGGGAGGCGATGAGTTTATGAAGTCTCTCATGGAGAATGACGATTACAAGGGAGCTTTTGCTTTCGATGATGATGGCGATCCGGAAGACGATTCCCACGAGGAAGAGGAAGGAAAGCCGTTCTTTGCAAGAGGAGTTGGCGGAACTGGCGGAGCCGGAGGCAAAGGAGTCAAAGGAAAAGAAACACAGTTTAATCCGTTTGGGTTCAACTTAATCAGACAGCCAGACAAAAACTAACAGGAGGAGAATGAAATGGCGAAATTAAATTATGCAACCGAGTATTTACAGACACTGGAGCAGATGTTTCCGTATGTTCTGTATTTTGGAGACTTATTTGCGACACCGAACAATGGAAGATTCCGTTGGGTAAATTCCAGAGTTATCGAGGTGCCGACAATCTCCACAACTGGCCGTACCGATGGAGACAGAGACACCATTGGAACCAGAAAGCGTAACTACAACAACGAGTGGAAACCGTTGACCTTGGAGAACCACAGACAGTGGCAGACACTGGTACATCCGAGAGATATTGCCGAGACTAAGGGCGTTGTGGCAATCGGAAATATCACGAAGGTTTACAACGAGGAGCAGAAGTTCCCGGAGATGAATGCTTACTGCATTTCCAAGCTGTATGCAGACTGGACCACTGACGGAGCGAAGACAGCCCACAGTGAAGTGCTGACAGAGGAGAATGTGCTGACCGTCTTTGATGAGATGATGAAAGACATGGATAATAAGAGAGTTCCGAGAGCCGGAAGAATCCTGTATGTGACACCGGATGTCAGAACGCTCATCAACAATGCGAAGCAGATTTACAGAACCGTTGATGTTGGCAGCCGTTCTGATGCAATCAAGAGAGCGATCAACTCTATTGATGACGTGAAGATCCCGGAGAGCGTACCGAGTGACATGATGCAGACGAAGTACGACTTTACCGAGGGTTGGAAAGTGGATTCCACAGCGAAGCAGATCAATATGGTTCTGGTGCATCCGATGGCGGTAATCACACCGATTTCCTACGAGTTTGCTCAGCTCGACCCGCCATCCGCAGGCTCCCAGGGTAAGTATGATTACTTCGAGGAGTCTTTCGAGGATGTATTTATCCTGCCTCACAAGATGGACGCTATTGATTTCCATGTGAGTGTATAAGAGAAACTGATTACTGGCTCTGTGCGTGTGCATGGAGCCAATTTTTGAAGGGAGAAACCATATGTATAAAGTTGAGAAAAAGAACAGAGTTCTCAGAATCCCGGATGAGAAATTCGATGAGTATAAGAAGATGGGCTACATTATCCGGGATGAGAATGACAATGTGCTGTTCGAGCCGGAGAACATCAAGGCGACTGCCAAAAAGCTCAAAAAGGAGAACGATGAGCTGAAAGCCAAACTGACAGAGGCTACTCTGTATGCGGAGGATGCTGACAAAAAGATTACAGATCTTCAGAAAGAGAACGAAGAGCTGAAAGCGGCAATCCATGCACAGGCTACAATGGGATCAGCTGCACCGGTTTCAGAGGATTCCGGAAAGAAAAAGACAACCAAGACTCCAAAGCAGTCAGAGTAGGAGGCGGTTTATGCTGAAAGCAATGAAAGGCAAAAGAGTTATCCGCATTCCGACAGATAAAAAGGATTCCTATATTGCCCTGGGGTACTCCATCACTGATATGGAAGGAAATATGATTTATGATTCAGCCGGGAAAAGTCAAAAAACTTCCAAGGGAAAAAGTACAGATCAAGCTTCGGATGTAAAAACGTCTGTGGAAGAGAAGTAGATCCGGCCATGCAAGGAGAAACATATGATTAGAAAAGATATAAAAACTCCTTGTGTAAGCTTTGAATTTTACCAAGAAGTTTATCACGGGAGCATTGCAAATGATAAAAATTTCGATAATGCAGAGCTTGAATCAGAGGCATTTGTAGATATGATTACCTTTGGGCGAATTGGAAGACTGGAAGAAATACCGGATTGTGTAAAGTTTGCCATATGTTCCGTTGCGGATGTAGTAGTGAAGTATGTTGAGAGTCAGAAAAACGATGTGGTATCCGAAAGCAACGATGGTTATTCTATAACATATGCCAATGCATCAAATGATGCTGATTGCAACCACGAAATGTATACAAGAGCTAAAAGATGGCTTGCAAATACAGGATTGCTATACCGGGGGTGGTCAAAAGAATATGATGCACAACACTGATATTGTTATTTTCAACAAAACCATAGGAGCTGACAGAAGGGAAGTGTTTCTGCCAACAATTATCCATGATGTATGCTGGTACGGATCACGATCATTAGATGGAAGCGGAGCTGCGAGTGGAAAATATGCAGTAAGAATTCCATATAGGTCAGAAGTTGAAGGAAGAAAGACTTACATTTCAGAAGTGGAATATGCCAGAATGACACTTGAAGAGAAAAAACATCTTTGGACACTCCAGAAAAACTGCTATATAATGGCATTCAAAAAAAGTATACTCAGAGGAAGAAAAGAGCTGGATCCAGTGGAAGTATTGGAAATTGGAAAGGTGATTGATGATTTTTTTGTTGTTACAGAATATGCAGATAATACTATCCGTGGAACTGAAAGAACGAAACACTGGAGAGTAGGTGGAAGCTAATGGGGGTCAAAAAAATCAGTACACCACGAGGAGCAATTATTAGTGGCACAAACGGAAAAGCTGAACTGAAATGGAATCCGGATTTTGCAGCGAATCGCAATGCTCAGTTTACCAGACAGCAAATGTTCGTTGATTCGGAAGTATTAAGGAGATGCAGTCCGAGAGTTCCTTTTAAAACAGGTATGCTGGAAAAGTCCGGTAAATTAGGTACAGACATTGGAAGTGGAGAAGTTGATTATATTGCCCCTTATGCGAGAAAACAGTATTACGATACTGCTGAGACAAGGGCATACGATCCGAACCGTGGAGCTCATTGGTTTGAAAGAATGAAGGTTGCCGAGAAGGGAGAAATCCTGGAAGGTGCAAGGAAAATAGGAGGCTGATATGGCAGATTCTATTATCGGGGCGATTACTGAATTTATCGGTAGTTGCCCTTTGTTAGAAGATGGCGTTTTAAGAGTAGATGCCATGGGAGATGAAGCTATAGAGTATACGGTAGAGACAGGGATTTTTGATCCGGTTTTAAAACGGTATGTGAATGGTGATGAATACAGACAGTACCAGTTCAACTTTGGTAGCCGTGAATATTACTCTATGGACAGAATCCAAAACATCCAGAACAGTTCGTTTTATGAAAAATTCGCTGACTGGATTGAGGAACAAAACCGTGCTGAGAATGTTCCGGAACTTCCGGAGCATTGCTATGCGGAGAAAATTGAAGTGCTTTCCAACGGATATATGTTTGATGGGTCCATGAGAAATGCACGATACCAGATACAGTTAAGACTTTTATACCAGAAGGAGGTAGCATAATGGCAAAAACAGCTGTATTGCGACATAAGATCGCAGATTATCTAAATGTTGGTACTGAAGAAGCACCAGAATGGGTGCTGATGGGTACAGGATTCACAACCCTTGATGAAAGTCCGGGGGCGCAGACAGAATCTGTAAAATATGTGAATGAGGCATCTTCGTCCAGCTGTGTAACTGGATACGAGACAAGTTTTCCGTTTGAGGCGGAGCATATCGTAGAAGAAGAGGCGGTAGATGCAATCTACATGGTTGGAAGAAATCATTATACCGGTTCAGATGCAGAATTTGAATATTGCCGAGTGGAATTATGGAATAAAGCATCCGGAGGTAGTGCAAGTGCTACGGCATATGAAGCACGAAAGTTCAGAGTGTCTTGCGAAGTATCCGATTATTCCGGAGATAATAAACAGACGATTTCTGGCAATCTGAATGCTGTAGGTGATCCAGTATTAGGAACATTTGATATTAGTAGTAAGAAATTCACAGAGGCTGCTGCATAGGTAGTCTCTGATGTACGTTTAGAAGTGAGCGATAACAGGAGGTAAGGAAGATGAGCGTAAGCAAAGTAAATGTTAACGGAGTAGAGCTGGAAATAAATCTGTTGGATGCTGATGTGATTGAAAGATTTGAGCAGTTGAACAAGGACATTTCAAAGAAAATACAGGATCCGAAAGCTTATGAAGGGAAGACGACAGCTGAAGGTATGAAATTCCAGTGTAGATGTGTAGAGGAATATTTTGATTCATTGTTTGGCTTGGGAACAAGCAACAGAGTATTTCCAAAAAATAATGATCTTGGTATTCGTATGGATGCGTTTGCACAAGTTACTGCATTGAGCGGAACAATCAAAACACAGATTAACAACATTGCTGATAAGTACAATCCACAGAGAGCACAGAATCGTGCAGAGAGACGCGCGGCTAAAAAGAAGAAAAACAAAAATAATTTCCATGCCGCTAACAACTAATGAATATGATCGTGGACTTGCTTCCTGAGACTGTGGAGATAGATGGTGAAGAATACCGAATCAATACGGATTTTCGCATTTCTATTATGTTTGAATTGCTTATGCAAGATGACGAACTGGAAGACTCAGAGAAGACGATGCAGGCATTGAGGTTATATTACCCAATTATCCCGAAAAACAAATCCCAAGCTGTTGAGAAGATCATTTGGTTCTATAGATGCGGCAAGGAATCGAACCAAAACGAAGTAGATACAGGAGGAAGCAAGCAGAAGCAGATTTATTCCTTCGACTACGATGACGGCTATATCTATGAAGCATTCCTGCAAGAATACGGCATCGACCTACAAGATATTGAGGATTTCCATTGGTGGAAGTTCCGGTCGTTGTTTAAAGGACTGTCTAATGACACGGAGTTTGTAAAGATAATGGGATACAGGAGTATGAATATTACTTCAAAAATGTCTAAAGAGCAGAAACAGTTTTACAAGAAGATGCAGTCAATCCATGCATTGCCTGTATCACATAAAGAGAAAGAAGCAGACAAGCTCCTGGCAGAAGCTCTTGTGAATGGTGAAGATATTACGGGATTGCTTTAAGGAGGTGGCTGCTGGATTTTGAATGTGGATAGAAAGAAATATACCCAGGTACAATGTCCTGCCTGTGGTTATAGAATGCCACTCTTTTTTACAGAGGAGGCAGAATGTAAGGGAGTGCAAGTAGCCTGTAAGGGGCGAAAGTGCTCCCATATTTTTGAAGTTAAAATAAAAAACGGACAACAGATTAAGTAGAGCCATCATGAGCCGATAATCCATTGTTTGCCCTTGAAGAGAGGTGAAAAACATTGGGCTATGATGGCACACTTAAATTTGATACCAGTATAGACTCATCGGGGTTTCAAAGTGGTATCAATAAAATCAGTTCTTGCGCTTCAACTGCGTTAAAAGCCACCAGTGCAATCATTGGAGGCGCTGCATCAGCTGTTGTTGGAATCGGAACAGCAGCTATAAAAACAGGAGCTGATTTCGAGGCTGCTATGTCCAACGTAGCGGCTATTTCCGGAGCTACAGGGGATGATTTAAAAAGCCTAACTGATAAGGCGAAGGAGATGGGAGCCAAGACGAAGTTCTCGGCCACCGAATCGGCAGAAGCGTTCTCCTACATGGCAATGGCCGGCTGGAAAACAACTGATATGCTCGAAGGTATCGAGGGTATCATGAACCTGGCGGCGGCTTCTGGAGAAGACCTGGCAACGACCAGCGATATCGTTACCGATGCATTGACGGCATTTGGCTTATCAGCCAAAGACTCTACGCATTTTGCGGATGTCTTGGCACAAGCCTCATCAAATGCCAACACTAATGTAGGTCTGATGGGCGAAACATTCAAATATGTTGCCCCTGTAGCTGGAGCGCTCGGTTTCTCAGCCGAAGACTGCGCTACGGCTATTGGTCTGATGGCCAATTCCGGAATTAAGGCAAGCCAGGCAGGTACTTCGCTTAGAAGTATCATCACCAGAATGGCCAAGCCTACAAAAGATGTGCAGGGAGCTATGGATGCTCTCGGAGTGTCACTGACGAACAGTGATGGCTCCATGAAATCTCTGAATGAGATTATGGTCGACCTGCGAAAAGGTTTTGCAGGATTAACAGCAGACCAGAAAGCACAGATGGCTGCTACTTTGGGTGGCCAGGAAGCTATGTCTGGTTTACTTGCGATAGTTAATGCGTCCGATGAGGATTTTGCATCATTAACAGATTCTATCGCAAATTGCGATGGCGCCGCTCAGAAAATGGCGGACACCATGAACGACAATTTGTCCGGACAGATTACTATTCTGAAATCCGGATTAGAAGGTCTGGCTATTTCTTTATACGAGGAAATGGCTACTCCGCTAAAGAATGTTGTAAAAGTAGCCCAGGAGATGGTCCAGGGACTACAGGAAGCTTTCAATGACGGAGGACTTGATGCGCTCGTTGATAAAACTGGCGATGTCATGGCCGAAATCGTTACGAGAGTAGCGCAAGCTGCACCGGAGCTTATCGGAACAGCGGAAGACCTGGTCGGCGCATTTATACAAACTCTTTTGGAACAGAAAGAAGAGTTTGCGTCAGCCGGAGCCTTTATGGTGTCGGAACTGGCGAAAGCGATAATGAACGTTGCTGGAGATATGTGGTCTGCCGGCATTTATATTTTTACAGAGTTCTTAAAAGCTCTGACAGATCATTCCGAAGAGCTGGGAAGCTCGTTCGGTGAGATGCTTTCCAAAATAGGGGAGGCGGTACAAGAAAATCTTCCGCTCATTATCCAGGCCGGGAAAGACTTTATAGCCGGATTTTGCCGAGGACTGAGCGAGGAATTCCCTGGCGTTTCAGCTTTACTGGATGGGTTCTTCGATGGTCTGCTTAGCACAGTTGGAGCTGTGGCACAAAGTGTCGTAGATCTGCTGTCAAAAATTTTCGGAGTCATTGATGCGCAGGATCCTGCCGTTATGGAGGCTATTGGAAAAGCGATAGGTACAATAGCCGGAGCGTTAATAAGCTTAAATGCAGCAAAAAATGTTGCTGGCTCATTAAATACACTGTTCTCAGTTTTAGGGTCTGTAAAAGGCGGAATTACCGGCATTACGGGCGTAGTTGGGAAAGCTGTTGAAGGATTTTCCTTATGGAGAGGCGAAGCCGGAACCTTAATGGAGGTTCTGGAGCTGGAGTTCCCGAAAGTGGCAAGCATAATATCTTCCATCGGAGGAGCAGTACAGAAAGCAATAGGGTTCGTTACTCAATTTGGAACTTCTATTGCAGGAATCGGATCAATTATTGGTGGCGCTATTTTGGCGGTCACAAGCTTCGTGGATATGTTCCAGAATGGATTCAGTGTCATAAAAGAAATCCTTATGGGCGTTGGCGTTGCATTGGCGGCGGTTGGCGCTGTTATTCTCGGTGCGCCTGCGGCTGTAGCAGCTGTAGTTGCCGGGATTGTTTTTGCTGTAGCAAATCTGGCTATAGCGGTTAAGCAACATTGGGATGAAATCCTTGCATTCGTACAAGAAATACCTTCCAAAATAGGAGAGGTAGTTGATGCTGTTGTAGATTGGTTCCAGGCATTACCTGGACGGATTTCAGCATTCTTGGAAGAGATAATTGCAGGAGTCCAGACGTGGGCTTCTAATTTGTTATCACAGGCATCCAGTGCTGCGGAAAATGCTGTAAATGCTGTTGAGAATTTCTTCTCGAATTTGCCTTATAAAATAGGCTATATCCTGGGATTTGTAATCGGGAAGCTCGTGAGCTTTGGCGTAGATGCTATCAATTGGGTAACGAAAAATGTGCCGGTTATTATTAACAATATCGTTACGTTCTTCTCTCAGTTACCTGGAAAGGTTTGGACGTGGCTGGTTAATACCTACAATAAACTGGTAACATGGGGCGGCAACATGCTCCAGAAAGCATCTGAAGCCGCAAGGAACGTTGTTGAGAATGTATCCACATTCTTCTCTGAATTACCAGGGAAAGTGGCTAGATGGCTCCAGAATACGCTCACAAACTTAATTACCTGGGGATCAAATATGCTGAGCAATGGACGGCAGGCAGCAAGTAATACAATAAATGCCATCGTTACGTTCTTCGCTCAGTTGCCTGGAAAAATTGCAACATGGCTGACGAATGCTGTAAGTAAAGTTGTTTCCTGGGGAAGTCAGTTGGCTGCACAAGGTAGATCGGCAGCTTCACAGCTTGTAAATGCCGTAACAAGCGGAGTGGCTGGATTGCCAGGAAATATGGCAGAGGTTGGACGAAATATCGTACGAGGAGTATGGAACGGTATAAGCAATGCGGCCGGATGGTTCAAGAGCCAGGTTAGAAGCTTCTTCTCCGGAATTGTTGATGGAGCTAAGAGCGCGCTTGGAATTCATTCTCCATCTAAAGTATTTGCCAAGGAAGTAGGTAAGTGGATTCCACCTGGAGTTGGAGAAGGAATTAAAGGTGAAATGCCAGAGCTGGAAGATGAGACCGACAAAGAGATGAAAGCTTTGGCACAAAAGATGCAGGCAGCTGTGAATATTGAAACCGGAAAAATAACTCTGGACAAAAACACAAGCCAGACATACAAGGTTGACCAGGAAAACGGACAGTCTTTTGATGATCGCAAGACAGAGGTGGTTATTGAAGGAGAAACACACGTACATGTTGATCTGGACGGCAAGGAGATTGCAGAAGTAACAACCCCGTACATTGATGAGAATCTCGGAAAGAGATACGACTTGGAAGAAAGAGGTGTATAACGTGTCTACAGGAATCAAATTTGGAGAGTACCATTCCTATGAAGAGTGGGGATTAAAGCTCTCCAAAATCACGATTGGCTTACCAGAGCCTAAGACAGTGCTGATTGATATTCCTGGAGGGGATGGAGTTCTTGATTTGAGCGAGTCCCTTACAGGAAGAATGCAGTACGGGACAAGAAAGCTAGAGTTCGAATTTGATGCCAGAAATTGTAATTATTCTGATTGGTCGGATTTGACGAGTAATATTGCCGGAAAGATTCATGGAAAAAGAATGCGGATTTCGTTGGATACGGATCCGTGTTATTACTACGATGGCACCGTGGAAATGTCTACGGCAAAATCAAATGAAACGACAGCAAGTGTAGTGATATCCGCTACTTGCCAACCGTACAAAATGGAATTGACCGGTAGTTTGGAAGATTGGATATGGGATACATTCAGCTTTGAAACCGGCGTTATTAGAGAATACGCAAATATGGTAGTTGATGGAAAATTGGAGTTTATCCTGTATGGTAATCAAAAAGAAGTTGTGCCAACATTCTATGTTTATGCAACTGATGGATTAAAGGTTGAGTTCGAGAATACGACATATGATCTGAAAGATGGCGAGAATAAGGTACTAGATATTATTATAAAAGGCGGTGAAAATAAACTGGTTTTTACTGGAAACGGAAAGGTATCTGTTGATTACAAAGGAGGGATGATCTGATGTATACAGTTTATGCGGATGGAGAGATCATATACTCTCCTCTTCTTGCTGCTAATGACGGATACGCGTTTGTATCCGCAAAAGTAATAAGAGAGCTTAACAAAGCTGGTTCATTCCGGTTTACAATGCCACCGAATAATGTGGCGTATGGAAAAATTAATAAATTGGCTACGATTATATCAGTAGTATCGTCTGATAATCCCATGTATGTTTTAAAGGATGTTGATAAGACGAGCAAAGGTCCAACAACTTCCATACCAACTACTGTTATATATGATGGAGCAACCGTAGATCCAGCAACGGGAAAGATTGCGCTTACAAGTCCATTAAATAGAGAGGGCTCGTCGAGTTCAGAGATATGTTCAAATTATAAACAATATCCGTATTTCTATGGAGATTTAAAAGATGGAACTGAGGATTCTACAGTATATAGATTCACATCTGCAAGCTACACAGTATCATCTGGGAGCATAACATTTCGAATGTATTCCTACACCTATTATAGCCAAACATTTGAAAAATCGGTTCAATCTAAAGAGCTGTTTCATGGAAGGCTACTGAATACGGAAAAAGATTTTTATAAGCGGCAGAAAGCAGTGTGTGAGGGAGAACTTGCGTATTTAGTTGATTCCATTCAACGCCCATACGATTATGCTGGAGATCTGCCAGGGTTGTTCAAGCAATATATAAATAATCATAATGAACAAGTGGATGAAGAAAAAAAGTTTGCGATTGGAGAAATCACAGTTAGCGATTCAAATAATTACGTCCATTATAGTTCGACTGTCTATCCGAACACTTTGAACGAGATCAAAGAAAAGCTTATTAACACGCATGGAGGATATCTTAGAACAAGGATATCAGAAAGCAAGAAATACATTGATTATGTGACAAAGCCAGGTAAGACAAATTCTCAGGTTATTGAGTTCGGAACCAATCTACTTGATATTACCGAATATATAACAGCAGAGAATGTTTTTACCGTGCTGATACCGCTTGGAGAAAGGCAGAAAGATTCTTCCGGAAATGAAACTGGCAGGTTGACCATAGCAGAAGTAAACGATGGAAAAGATTACATCGAAAGTGAAACAGGAATTAAGTTGTTCGGTAGGATTACAAAGACTCATGAGTGGGATGATGTTACAGATGCAAACAATCTACTCAAAAAAGGGAAAGTATACCTTGATGATGGAATTTCAATGTCAGTTTCACTCAAAGTTAAAGCTGTAGACTTGCATCTGATCGATGTAAACACAGAGATCATATCTGAAGGGGATGAAGTAAGAGTTGTATCCCCTCCGCATGGCATAGACACCTATTTTCTGTGCACAAAAATAGAAATTGATTTACTGACGCCGGATAATTCAGTGTATGAATTCGGCGTTTCTTTTTCCACGTTAACCGGAAAACTTAATAAGTAAGGAGGATAAGATGACAGATATAACAGAATTGTTGAGGAATATAAAAACGAAAGTGTATGGCAAGGATGTTCGGCAGGCCATTCATGATGCGATACAGCAGTGCTACCTGGATGGGAAAGTAGGCGCTATTGATATGGTTGCGAGGAATCAGATCAGCAATCTAGTGGCAGAAAACAATGATACATCAGGTAATAGCGAGTTGACTGATATTCGAGTTGGAGTGGACGGAACGAAATATCCTTCCGCTGGTGAAGCTGTGCGGACACAGATTAAGAACATCAGTTCAAGCCAAGAAGAGATTCAAACGCAATTCCCAATTCTTGCAGCTCATATGACATCAGCAAGAAAACGGATGACAGAGACTAAGGCAGATATGCGGTTTTTCTCGTATGGCTCAATCAACAGTTCGGGTGCGATTGTTGATTCACAAAAAGAAATTGTCTCGGTATTATATGACAGGCATAAAAACGAAAGCATCACTCCTCCAGATGGATATGAAATAAGAATAACCACATACAATGCAAACAGCGGTTCTTTGAATAGTCTTGGGAGTTGGACGTCTAATACTACACGATATAGTGCAGATAATGATTCCTTGAAAGATAGAGCATCCATCAGAAGAAAAGACGGTGGGGATATTTCTCTTACAGATTTGGAGGATGCTGTTTATACCTCCATTGCCGATCTGAAGATATTCTATAACATTACCGTTGCATTAGACAGCTTGAAGAAAGAACTGGAGGCAAAAATCACATCTGTAAGCAACAAAGTGGCTGCTGTACAAAGCGATTTAGATGCAGCACCGAACGATATCGTAAATCTACATGTTTGGGAAAAATTCAGTTCCAATCTGACTCCAAATCTGGCCGCAGAAAAAGCACTGGGTCTTGGGACTTGGCCAGCAGGTATTGCAGGAATGAAACCCGATTTTACAATCAGTTACAGTGATGAAATAGGAAAAGCCGGAGGTGAGATTGTTCTAGCAGATCCGGTAAGTTCTTTTCGTGTAACGAATTCTAGTGACTACAAAAAGTTGAATTTCCTAAGAGGAAAATATGTGAAAAAAGCTTCAGCGAGTGATGGGGTTTTTAAAGTTGCTACTAATGCAACATTTACCGTAACAACGGAAAAGAACATAATTGAAATGTATGTTATGAATTGTAGCAGTGCACAACATGTAGATTCCGTTGGATACACAGCAAGCTATGGACATGTAACGTCTGCAGACAGAAATGAATATCCGTCTGTTGGTTTGCAAGATGGTTTCCGCTATGAATACAAGGGAACAATCGGACAGGCACTGTCCAAAATTGAAACAATAAGTAGTAATTAAAGAGGAGGAAGACAACATGAAAAAAAGAAGTAAATTATTAGCAGTAGTTTGTGCAACAGTATTATCCATGTCTTGTGTGACACCTGTTTTTGCGTGCACACCGAAATTGAATCCACCATCTGTGAAGATTCCAGATATCAATTTCGAGCCAGACGATGCCTTGAAAGAAGCCATCAACAACGCCGCAAAAAACTGGATTGAGAAATGTATTCTTGAAAAACCAACAGTAAATTATGCTACTTATTTCAAAAGTACATCAAGATACTGGTCTTATGGGATTTTGAATGTAAAGTGGGATCCGATTGAGGATGCAACAAGCTATGAAGTCTGCATCACCAAAGAAGACGGGGCAGAAAAAGTCTTTACGACAACGTATAATTCGCTTTTTGTGTCGGATAGATTCGATGATTTTGTGGCAAACGGGATGGATGGAGCAACCGTTAAAGTGAAAGCATATGGAGATGGAGATAAGTTTAGCTTGTGGTCAGATGAAGTGACCGTATCCAGATTTGATTTCTGATGTGGGAGGAACAGTGATGGAAAATATCAATATTGCTAGTTTCTCCGAAGCGAATACTGCAACAGTAAAAGGAATTTGGCAGTATGATTTTGGCCAGATTTTAAGAATTGAAGGACTTGGACTTCCGGATGCCGTGGAAGTCCATTTTTCGTTGCAGAAAACCGGAGGGGAAGCTAAACGAAGAATCGGTGTTACAAAGGACGGTGTAACAGATGTCCGTATTCCAGATTTCATTTTGGAGGAAGAATCTTCTGTCAAGTATGAAGCATATGCATTTATCTATGTGTCCGATCGTATCCACGGGAACACTACGAAGAAAATTATCATGGAAATTGAAGCCAGACCTAAACCAGAGGCTTTCAATAAGCCGTGCGAAGCTGAGATTTTCCAGGATACCATTGAAGCAGTTAGAGAATCCATGGCAGGAGCAGAAGCGGCTGCTGAACTTGCAGAAGCTTGGGCGCATGGACATGAGAGTCATCCAGAAAATGCCGAGGACAATGCAAAGCACTATTCCGATCTTGCCTCTGCATCCAAAGAGGCTACTGAGAATCTAAAAAGTGAAGTTGAAAATATGAAATCCTCAGTTGATCAGAGCGAGTCAACGGTTGCTGAGAACTTGAAGGCTACGGAAGCTGCGAAGAAAGCGGCTCAGGAATCTGCGATAAATGCAAGCGCATCTGAAAAGAATGCTAAGGCATCTGAGACGGCATCGGCAACGTCAGCTAAGAATGCCGATGCATCAGAGGCGAACGCTAAGAAATCAGCAGACAGCGCAGCTACATCAAAGGCGGCTGTGGATCAGACAGTCCAGAAATTCAATCAGACAGCTACTAATGCTCTGAGCGACATAAATACTGCCGGAAAGGCTCAGAAGGATGCAGTTACAAAGGCTGGAACAGATGCCCTGAACGCTATATCTGCTACAAAAACAGAGTCGGTCAATGCGGTAGAGAATGCCGGTACTGCACAGACCGACAAGGTAAATAAGGCTGGAACAACTCAGACAGATGCTGTTAATGCGGCAGGAAAGAAACAGGTTGGGGATATTGATTCGGCTGGATCAACAAAAGTCAATGAAGTAAATTCGGCTGGAGCTGCAGCTGTAAAAGCTGTAGAGGACACAGGAAAGGAACAGACAGCCAATGCTACTAAAGCTGGAACAGATGCAGTAGATAGTATCAATGAAGCTGGAAATGCTCAGATTACAAGTATCCAGGAAGAAGGAGAAAAACAGAAGAAGGCGATCGAAAATTATGCAAATGAAGTTGTGGATTTCCGAGAACAGGTGCTTGCTAATACAGCTGCTTTAGGAGGGTTCTCTTTTGTCTGCAATCCGGATGATGGCGGTCTTGACATTGTATATACAGTAAGCGAATAGGAGGTAAAAATTAAATGAGTAATGGAAACGTAACAAATTTTCCACGAGAGTCCACGATCAGAGAACTCGTGGATTTGCAGCGTGCAGATTTAGCAGGCAAAGCAGACGCAGCATATAAGGATAAAGTTGCTGCAGCAACAACAAAAGCAGAGGTAGACGATCTGTTTGTAGAATGGTGGAAGTATCAGTATGATCCAGCGGTCTACAGTAAAGCGGACATGCTGGAACGATGGTTTGGAAAGGTGCTTGAAGACTCAAGGGTACACGGAGTTACTACACCGAGATACGCAAAGAGCACATCCATGATTGGAGAGCTGACGGATGATTCTGCCGGATTGGTGTGTACACCATCCACAGAAGCTACTGCCGGCTCTGATCCATTTGCACATCTTCCTCAGTTTTGGTGTTTGGAAGTGGCTGCCGAGAAAAAAGCGGATGGTTCGCATGAAATTTTCTATGTCGAGCATATCGACAGTACAAAAGATGTCAGATCCGGCGAACATTTGTGCTGGATGGTGCAGAAGAACACCTGGAAAAGAGAATGGCAGAATGATGAGTATAAATACTTGAAAACAAGATGCCACCCAGCATCCGGATACAAGAGATGGCCAGAAGGTACAGACAGAACCGGAAAAGTGCATGAGTATATTGCACATCCGAAATATTATGCAGGTATTGGAGCTGATGGACGTATCACTTGTGGAACTGGACTGGCTCCGGTAAACCGAACCTCCCACCAGACAGGTGTAAGCAAATGGAGAGCTAGAGGGACACAGTATTCCGGAGCTTCCGGATCTCTTGTTAAATTCCTGGATGCTATGGTGCGTTTGAAATATGGGCGTAAAGGCAATTCGGGAAAGATTGAAGGGTGTACGTCTTACAACTACCAGTATACGGTTGCGGTGAGTGAGACTGGTGTAGAGCGAGTGATTCTGACGAAAGAACAGGCTGCAAACCTTCTGGTTGGATCAGCTGTTATGCTTGGAATTCAGAGCGGTTCTGACAGAAACACAGCAAGTAACTATTCTATCTTCGATGGAAAGCTGATTACAGCTATTGAAACAGTGACTATTGAAGAAAAAGAATACTCTGCCGTTTATGTGGATAACGGAGGAAAGACTTTTGACACCACAGCAGGAAGCACCTACCTTTCCACAAGCCCGTATTATTCTGGATGGAATGATACGGTTCTCGGCCGAGATGGAAGTCGATACAGTCCAACATCCGGAAAAGAGCCAGGTATGATTCAGGGCATTGAGTTCATGAATGGATCTTATCTGATTGTATCCGACGAACTTTGGCAGTGGAATCAGAAATCAGATGGAGATTACCTGTTTGATTGTTATAAATGTTATGACCAGAGTAAGGTTGGTTCAGCAATCAATGCAAACTATGAAAAAGTAGACGCACCGTCTGTACTGGTTCCGAAAGACACGGCTGCCTGGACGTGGAAATATATCACGGACAATGCTATCAATGATGACGTTCTCTGGCCGGAGGCTATCACTGCAAGTGGAAGCGGTACTGGAGTGGGAGCTGGCTTCTATTGCGGCCCTGCGGCGTCTGGTGTTCGTGCGGCTTGGTGCTTCGGTAACTTGAACGACGGCGGCAATGCTGGCGTTCCTTGCCGTAACTCGAACAATTGGGTTAGTAACGCTAACTGGAACGGCTCTCTCGGAGCAACTGGTACAATTTTGAAAAGAGTATTTAAAAATCATTGCACCGTATAATCCTCGCTTATGTGCGAAAATAACTTGAAACCAACGAGGCTAGTACCTACGGGGAAAGCCACGGAAGTAACCAGATGAATATTAAGGAGGTTGATGTGTGAAAACATATTGCAAACCAGCAACGGTCAATATTGAGGACTGGAAATTTAATGAACTTGCCGTTGTGGAATGCTTCCGGAATAAGCGGAGCAGAAAAGATTTCCAACGTCTGCTATGCAAGACCGGAAAGATCACAAAGCGTGAGATCGTAGAGGATCAGTTGAATAAGGATTTTAAACGAACCCTGGAAGCTGAATCAGAAGTAGCAAAGATGCTGACGCAACGTATAATCAACCGAGATTTACAATTACAATCTATTCGTCAGTTCCAAAGAATTGACGGACTGACGCAGAAGCTTCGTGATATCTGCCAGGAATCTCCAGAACAGCAGGTATTTGAATATATCGGAGTATATGCGTTGAAACCTCTTTTCAGAGCGAAGATTTTACCGATCCAGTACGGGAGTATCCCAAATAAGGGAGGCGTAGCCGGAAAGCGGAAGATTGAAAGACTTCTCCGGAAGAAATTCCACGGAAAAGTAGTTGCTTTGAAAGGAGATGTTACAAAAGCCTATCCCTCAGTGACGATTCCGGTTGTCATGGAGATGCTGAGAAGAGACATAGGCAAGAATAAAGTGCTGCTATGGTTCCTGGGTGCTCTTATGAGCAATTATCCTGGGAACCATCTTTGCATAGGTGGATATCTTCCGGCATGGCTATTCAATTACGTGATGTCTTATGTATTGAGATATATCTATGAGCAAGCTCAGATACGCAGAGGAAAGCGGAATAGGCTTGTATATGCGATTGTATGCTATGCAGATGATTTCACGATCTATGGCGATGTTTCAAAGCTGAAAAAGGCAATGAAGAAAGCTACGGTCTGGGCTCATGATAAGTTCGGATTGAAAATCAAGGATATCTGGCAATTCTACCAGGTAGCTTCGTTTGATGAAGAACGGGAGAACCTGGAAGAGCGAAGGAAAGGCAGTAAGAAAAGGACACCCGGAGTTGATATGATGGGCTATGTAGTCCGGAGGAGATACACGATCATCCGTGGGAGGGTATTCCGGAGAATCCGGAGGCAAGTGCTCAGAGCCTGGGAGGATTTCAAGACGAAAGGATTTATCCCATGGTGGAGAGCCTGCCGGATTGCAGCATACAAAGGCTGGATAAAGCATAGCAACAGTTTGAAATTCCGGATAGAGTATTGTTTTGATAAGCTATTCAAAATGTGTTCATACAGTGCAAGTAAGCACGGAAAGGAAGTAGAAAATGAGAAGAGAATCTTACTTATCGCAGCCGCTAAAGGTTGAAGTGTACGCGGTAGAATCCGGAACTGATGTTATCCTTCGAAAGAATATCGAAGAAGTAGAAAAGACAGAGGCTTATGGCGGCGATAAAGAAACTTCATACAAGGTATGGGAGTGCGATGAAGTTCAGCTCCGGTATCCGGGAAATGTAACAGCAGAAGAAATTGAAAAAGATTTCGACTACTGGTTTGAAAAAGCTGAGACATTCACGGAATCTGTACAGCCAGAAGGATTGAGCCTGGAAGATGCAAAAAAACTGAAATACAAGGAAATTGCAGCTGCATGTGAACAGACTATCTATGCAGGAGTAGATGTGGCGGTGTCAACCGGAACAGAACATTTTAGTCTGACTGAGAAAGACCAGATCAATCTGTTCGGTAAGAAAATGCAGCTTTTAGCTGGTGAGGAAAAACTGGAATACCATGAGGATGGACAGCCTTGTAAGTATTTTTCAGCTGCTGATATGCAGAAGATTGTTGATACAGCAATGTTCTATGTATCGTATAATACGACATACTGCAATGCCCTTAACATGTGGATTAAGTCCATCAGCAAAGCATCTGAATTAGAGCAGATTCAGTGGGGCACAAAAATTCCGGAAGAGTTCCAGAATGAAGTGCTGAAAGATTATGTTAAGGCCATGGCATCCGGAGGTATTGCATAGTGAAAGTGTTTCTAAAATATTTGACGCTCTTCCTGGTAGGAGGGGCGTTTTATTATGCCATGGAAGTGCTGTTCCGAGGATATTCGTTTTTAGCGATGGTAGGATGCGGCGGATTGTGCTTCATCATCTGCGGCGTGCTGAATGAGAAAGACCGGTGTATGCCCCTGGTTCTCCAGATGGCGATAGCGGCGTGTGGAATTACGGCCATTGAATTTGCCTTTGGACTGGTTCTGAATGTGTGGCTCGGTCTGGGAATGTGGGATTACAGCAATATGCCGGGAAACGTCCTGGGACAGATTTGCCCTCAGTTCATGGTGTTGTGGTTCTTTCTGTCGGCAGCAGGAATCTTTCTGGATGATGTGATTCGTTGGAAGTTCTTTGGAGAGGAGAAGCCGCATTACCACCTGTTCAAGAAAGGACCGGCGGACAAATGACAAAGCTACAGATTATCGCTAAATTATGGTCTGCGGTGTACGACCTGGTGTTTCTGGTAAAGGAGACGCCAACGAAGACACTGGAGCAGATAGAATCAGATCTTGACGTTATCGAGTATGCGTGCCGGAAGTACGCAGATTGCGACGATGATGAGATAGCAATTATCAGTGAAGGAGGTGTTGCATATGCAGATACGAGCGCAGCCAAAAAGGTAGGTTAGTTCTGAAAATCCGAAATAGCAGGAAGGAGATCCAATGGACTTATTGATAGCTGCCGGTATCCCGTCCGCAATCGTGGCATTTTGTTTCTGGTTGCTGGAGAAGCGAATCCAGGAACGTGCGGAAGCCGAGAAGAACGAACGGGCATGTAGGCAGAGAGAACAGGATGAGAAAGAGAAGAACCGTGAGGAGTTGCAGTACATGATGCTGAAAGCTCTGGACGGTTCTCTTTGTTTGTCAGAAGCTACAGCAAAGGCGATGCAGAGGATTCCAGATGCGAAATGCAATGGAGATATGCACGCTGCATTGGACTACGAGCTGGAGCAGAAGCATGATCTGGAGAACTTTCTGACAAGGCAGGGAGTGAACCATATCACAGGGGAATAAAATAGAAGGCTGTATTTGCCCCGTATTTGCCTTTATAGCGTTTAGGCAATAATTTCCTCGGTCAAATAATTATAAACGCTACATGGAACTATCAAGAGATTACAAAGCATAACAGGAGGATTGATTCTATGGAATTATTAAACTATTTAAGCCAGGTGCCGATTCCGGTTCTTATCCTGGTAATCGCAGTGCTGGTCGTTGTAACGGCAGTGGTCGCATATCAGTATGCGAAAGCAAAAGGACTGGAGGGCATCCGCAAAGAGGTGTATGAACTGTTCCTTCACGCTGAACATATCTACAAAGAGTCCGGCCAGGGAGAACAGAAACTGAAATGGGTAGTACAGCAGGCGAGAGGATTGCTGCCTAAGTGGTTGCAGACACTCTTGTCAGAAGACGCATTGATGAAGATTATTGACTGGTGGTTCAAAGAAGTCAAAGACCTTTTGGATGACGGAAAGGTGAACGGCTCTCAGAACTAATCAGAGAAGGGAGAGAGGAGCTATGGGCTTAAAAATCCTATTGGTGTACCTTTTGGGGATTTTACTGTGCCAGCCAGTCTACATCTGGTGTATCCGGACACTGTGCCGGATGGAAGATGAAGACGAAGAGCTGTACTGTCAGGACAATGGCATGTACTATGAGCCAAACAAGCCGAATTACTCGCTTGTGATAGTGTTGCTGCTGATGGCAGGAATCTTCTGGCCGTTGGTAATTTTGTTTGCGGTGTTCGTTCCGTTGACGTTTTTACTGATGGATAAGATGGGGCAGTTACATCCGAAAGAGGATGATGAGATGGACCCAGAAGAGGACACATACTTATGACCGGGTGGGGAGAAATCCCTGCCCTTTTTGTGAATGAAGGAGAATTTACAAATGGCAATAGAACGGAATGCATACACAGATATTTTGTTTGATGCTTTGATTGCTGCCGGATGCACCATATACGGTGCGTGTGCAGCGATGGGGAATGTTTACGCAGAGTCTGGGGCGAACCCCCGGAATCTGGAGAATCTTTGCGAAAAGAGACTTGGGTACAAGTACAACGATGATACATACACAGAGGCGGTAGACAGTGGAAAAATCACACGAGCGTTGTTCCTGCATCCGTTGGGAGATTACAGACAGTATGGCTATGGTTTCTGCCAGTGGACGTCTGCCAGAAGAAAAGCAGGACTGTATGACCTGGTAAAAGCCAGAGGTGTATCTATCGGGAATGCGAAGGTTCAGACAGAGTATATGCTGAGCGAATTGGAAAAGAGTTACAAGAGCGTTCTGCAGGTGCTGAAAACAGCAACCTCAGTCCAGGAGGCATCGGATGTGTTCTTGGTAAAATTCGAGGCTCCGGCAGATACCGGTTCGACAGTGAAAAAAGCAAGGGCTTCTTACGGGGAGCAGTATTTAAAACTTTATCAGAAAAAGGAGGAAACAAAAGTGAGTAAGATTGAAAATGCAGTAGCAAGAGCCGAAGCGATTGCACTGGACGATACCCACGGGTACGACCAGGTTGACCGTTGGGGCAACCCAAACTATGATTGTTCCGGGCTGGTTATCGATTGCCTGGAAAACGCCGGAATCCCAGCAAAACAGAAGGGTGCAACGTACACTGGTAATATGCCGGAAGTTCTGCCGAATATTGGATTCAAGAACGTGATCGCATCCGTGAATCTGTCAACCGGAAGCGGAATGAAGCGAGGAGATGTTCTCCTTGGCAACGGTCATACAGCCTTCTATTGCGGAAATGGGAAGCTGGTGCATGCAAGTATCAATGAAAAAGGAACCACGACAGGAGGAAAGTCTGGAGATCAGACAGGTAGAGAGATCTGCATCCGGAGTTATTACAACAAGCCGTGGAAGTATGTTTACCGATATACCGGAGAAGTCGGCAATGCTGGTACAGTGAGCGTAAGGAATTATCTTCAGAAAGGAGATTTCGGAGATGCAGTAAAAGAGATGCAGAAGATGTTGATTGGCTGCGGATATTCTTGTGGCAAGTCCGGAGTGGACGGTTCCTTTGGTGGAGATACCGAAAAAGCTCTGCTTGCATTCCAGGAATTCTATGCGTTAGAAGTGGATGGAAAATACGGACCGGCAAGTAAAGCTAAACTGACCTCTGTATACAATGGAAAGCAGAGCGCAGCAGCACCAGAGGTTGCGAAGAGTCCTCAGTATACAGTCGGAAAAGCATACACGCTGCAGGTAGAATTGAAAGTGCGTACTGGTCCTGGAACAAATTATGCTGCCAAGAAGCATTCACAGCTTACGGCTGACGGACAGAAGCACGATAAAGACATGACGGTTGCCTGGATGCTGGTACAGTTATCACCTGCAAAGAGGTGAATGTAGTCGGTAACGATGTATGGATAAAAGCACCGTCTGGATGGATGGCTGCCTACTATCAAGGACAGGTATTCATCAAGTAAGAAAGCCTTTAATGGCAAGGTAACTAAATGCACCTCTTTTGGTCGAGGAAAATATGTCACATTCGCCCCGGTGTTCTGCCGGGGCTTCTTTTTTATTGCGGAGCAAGTCCGTAGAATAAATCAATATACAAAATTCACAAAAAATCCCCTTCAAATTTGACGAAATGTGCCTGAGCAACGATAGACGTTTTTAGATACTAACTTATGCCTAAGAGCTAAAAGCCGGTATAGAAGCGTGTACGATGTTATAGCCATATATGCTGAAAATGCGGTTCTGCAAAGTTCAATCTGAGTTCCGAAGTTATCCACAGGAAGAATGTTGATAATGTGAATAAGTCGAAAAATCGAAGTAAAAAACATTTCCTATATATAAAACTTTGTAAGATTTCTTACATGATTTCTACACCATAATTAGAGATAGAGTAAGAGATAGAGATAAAGATAGATAAAGAGATAAAAAAGAATAGCACTTTGCGTTGCAAAGATGCTACACACACTAATTCGACAGCTCGAAAAAATAATTGAAAAATAGAAGTAAAACACTTGACACGTTCGAGTTATCGAAGTATAATAAAGTTACAAAATAACAAAACA
>OCQA01000466.1_pt1 | contig 42657 bp, 32 predicted proteins | sample 1538571 | NCBI WGS metagenome assembly OCQA01 (sample SAMN04571708, study PRJEB22368) | human gut metagenome | biome: human gut; material: stool | host: Homo sapiens | place: Luxembourg | collected 2012-09-28 | reverse complement strand
GAGCTCTTGTACTACTTGTCTGTTTGTTGCATTCTTTTCAAGTATCTAACGCTTTACAGCGGCTTTCCTTATCGAAAGCGGATGCAAAGGTAGAGCTTTTGCATATTCCCTCCAAACATTCTACGCACTTTTTTGAACATTTTTTTGAACGTATTTTCTAAAGAACTCATTCACAGATATGTTTTATAACATGTTTTTCGGAGATTGTTGGGAAAATGTAACGGTGCGAAAGGCGGAATCGGGTGGATTCGAATGCAATGACGAAAAGAAAAGGGAGAAGTTATTTGCGTTTGTTTGCATTTCAAAAGGAAATTACAGAAATGCCGCACCGGAAGAGGCGATGCAATACAATGAAGGTCCCCATATAATAATGTGAAGCCTTCCGCATCGAAAAGAGAAGGGGAAGCATCTGCGCGACGCCTCCCCTCCCATACATCGAATTTATTAGAAATTTAAACAATTCCTTGTGCCATCATGGCTTTTGCCACTTTCATGAAGCCGGCGACGTTCGCGCCCTTCACATAGTTGATGTATCCGTCGGGCTCGGTACCATATTTGACACATGCCTCGTGGATATTCTTCATGATGCTCTTCAGACGTTCGTCCACTTCCTCCTTGGTCCAACCCAACTTGATGGAGTTCTGGGTCATCTCCAGACCGGATACCGACACACCGCCGGCATTGGCAGCCTTACCCGGAGCGTACAGGATTTTCGCTTCCTGGAACACGCGGATGGCTTCGGGAGTGGAAGGCATGTTCGCACCTTCAGAGACGGCAATCACGCCGTTGGCAACCAACTGACGGGCATGGTCGCCGTTCAATTCGTTCTGTGTAGCGGAAGGCAACGCGATGTCGGCCTTCTCACCCCAAGGCTTCGCACCGGCAACGTACTTGCAACCGTATTTCTCGGCGTACTCGCGGATACGGCCGCGGTAGAGGTTCTTCAACTCCATGATGTAGTCGAGCTTCTCGCGGTCGATGCCGTCGGGGTCATAGATGTAGCCGTCGGAGTCGGACATGGTGACCACCTTGCCACCCAGCTCGAGCACCTTCTCGGCCGTATATTGTGCCACGTTTCCGGAACCGGAAATGAGGCAGACTTTGCCTTTCAAATCCTCGCCGCGGGTCTTCAGCATCTCCTGCAGGAAGTAGATGTTGCCGTAGCCGGTTGCCTCGGGACGAATCAGCGAACCGCCGAACTCCAACCCCTTGCCGGTCAACGTACCGGTAAACTCGCGGGTCAGCTTCTTGTACATGCCGAACATGTAGCCCACCTCGCGTCCGCCGACACCGATGTCGCCGGCAGGTACGTCGGTCTCGGGACCGATGTGGCGCCACAACTCAAGCATGAATGCCTGACAGAAACGCATCACTTCCGCATTGGACTTGCCGCGCGGGGAGAAGTCGGAACCGCCCTTGCCGCCACCCATCGGAAGCGTGGTCAGCGAGTTCTTGAACGTCTGCTCGAAAGCAAGGAACTTCAAGATACCCAGGTTCACCGAAGCGTGGAAACGAATACCGCCCTTGTACGGACCGATGGCGTTGTTGTGCTGCACACGGTAGCCCATGTTCGTACGGATGTTGCCTTCATCGTCCACCCAGGTCACACGGAACTGGTAGACGCGGTCGGGGATGCACAGGCGCTCCACCAGATTCACCTTGTCAAATTCGGGGTGCTTGTTGTACTCCTCTTCAATCGTACTCAATACTTCTTCTACCGCCTGGTGGTATTCAGGCTCGTTCGGGAATCGTCTCTTCAAATCCTCTAATACGTTAGCTGCATTCATAAAGCTTACTTACTTTTACTAATAACCTAATATATGATTTTCTCGTTTACGGTGCAAAAGTATATATTCTCCCGAATATAGAAAACATTTTCGCAACTATTTTCGCAAAAAATCTATCAAATTTACATTTTAACCACTGAAAGTACAACAAACAGTAAACAATCGGGTGCAAACAACGGACAAATGACAGCCGACGGACCGCCCGCCGACGCCTCTACTTCCAACTCCGCCACACCGGGATGCCGACCAGCACCGCGGACAGCACCAGCGAGACCACCAGCGGACCGTCGATCTTCGCACCGGACGTCAGCACGATGAAGCACAGGGCGACCCACAACAGCACGAAGCACACGGACTGCGAACGGGACAAACGTTTTCTCATAGCTCTTTTCTTCATTTGGGATAAAACAAAGGGAGCTGCCGCAAGACTTGCCTTCCGCTTGCAGCAGCCCCCGGGATTCAATAGTCAACGGACTCACGCACCCAGGATGGTGCAGACCTCACGCTTCTTCTTGTCGACAATCGCGTCGATGACCGCAACGGCGGTGATGTTGACGATGTCGCGCACGGAGCTTTCGAAGTCGGTGAAGTGGATGGGCTTGTTCAGACCCATCTGAATCGGGCCGATCATCTCCGTCTCGCTCATGGCCTGGATGAGCTGGTAGGCGGAGTTCGCCGAGCTGAGGTTCGGGAACACCAGCGTGTTCACCTCCTTGTCCTTCAGACGCGTGAAGGGGTACTTCGCATCACGCAGCTCGCGGTTCATCGCGAAGTTCACCTGCATCTCGCCGTCGATGGCAAGGTCGGGATAATGCTTCTGCATATAGTCCACCGCCTCGTGAACCGTCGCAGGACTGCCCGTGGTGTCGGAACCGAAGTTCGAATACGAGAGCATCGCCATCACCGGCGTCCGGTTGAAGAATTCCACCGTCCGACGTGCCAGACGGGCGATGTCGATGAGCGTTGCCGTGTCGGGATGACGGTTGATGAGCGTGTCCGCCAGGAAGTAGGTGCCCTTCTTCGAGTTGAGGATGTGCATCGTGCCGAAATGCTTGAACTCCGGCTGGATGCCGATGACCTCCTTCGCCACCTTGATGGTGTTCGAGTAACGGGTGTACAGGCCGGTGATGAACGCGTCCGCCTCGCCCGTCTCGACCATCATCATGCCGAAGTAGTTGCGCTCGAACATCTTGTCGTTCGCCTCCTCGAAGGTCATGCCCTCGCGGCCGCGCTTCTCCGCCAGGATGCGGGCATACCGCTCGCGGCGCTCCGTCTGGCAGTCGTGGCGCAGGTTGACGACCTCGATGCCCTCCAGGCTGACGTCAAGCTCCTTGGCAAGCTTGGCTATGCGCTCCTCGTTGCCCAGCAGGATGGGGTAACAGATGCCTTCCGCCTTTGCCTCGACGGCTGCCTTCAGCATGTGGGGGTGCGTACCCTCGGCGAAGACCACGCGCTGCGGGTCGCGGCGTGCCGTGTCGTACAACTGACGGGTGAGCTTGCTCTCCTGCCCCATGAGCTCGCGCAGGTGGGTCTTGTAGGCGTTCCAGTCGGTGATTTCCCGACGGGCGACACCCGACTCGATGGCAGCTTTTGCCACGGCGACGGACACCTCGGTGATGAGACGCGGGTCGACGGGCTTCGGGATGAAGTAGTCGGGACCGAAGGTGAAGTTGTTCACGTGATAGGCGACGTTCACCACGTCGGGCACGGGCTGTTTCGCCAGGTTGGCGATGGCGTAGACGGCGGCGAGCTTCATCTCCTCGTTGATGGCGGTGGCGTGGGTGTCAAGCGCGCCGCGGAAGATGTAGGGGAAGCCGATGACGTTGTTTATCTGGTTGGGATAGTCGGAGCGTCCGGTGGAGATGAGCACGTCGGGACGGGAAGCCTTGGCATCCTCGTAGGAGATTTCCGGCGTCGGGTTCGCCAGGGCAAAGACGATGGGATTCTCCGCCATGCTGCGCACCATGTCCTGCGTCAGCACGTTGCCCTTCGACAGGCCAAGGAAGACGTCTGCCCCGCGGATGGCCTCAGCCAGGGTATGCACGTCGCGGCGGTCGGTGGCAAAGAGGCGCTTCGTCTCGTTCAGGTTCTCGCGGTCGGAGGTTATCACGCCCTTGCTGTCGAGCATGAGGATGTTCTCCTTGCGCGCACCCAGGGCGACGTAGAGCTTCGTACAGGAGATGGCGGACGCTCCGGCGCCGTTGACCACGATGCGGACGTCCTCGATGCGCTTGCCTGCCACCTCGAGGGCGTTGAGCAGTCCCGCGGCGGAGATGATGGCGGTGCCGTGCTGGTCGTCGTGCATCACGGGGATGTCCAGCTCCTCTTTCAGCCGACGCTCGATTTCAAAGCACTCCGGCGCCTTGATGTCCTCGAGGTTGATGCCGCCGAAGGTGGGTGCAATCGCCTTGACTGCCGCGATGAACTTCTCGGGGTCCTTCTCGTCTATTTCGATGTCGAACACGTCGATGCCGGCGTATATCTTGAAGAGCAGTCCCTTGCCCTCCATCACCGGCTTGCCGCTGAGCGCACCGATGTCGCCCAGACCGAGCACCGCCGTACCGTTGGAGATGACTGCCACGAGATTGCCTTTGTCCGTATAGTCGTACGCCGTGTGGGGGTCCTTCTCGATTTCGAGACAGGGCTCGGCGACGCCCGGCGAATAGGCGAGCGACAGGTCGGTCTGCGTACGGTAGGGTTTGGTGGGAACTACTTCAATCTTTCCGGGCCTTCCTTGTGAATGATAGAGCAAGGCCGCTTCTCTCGTTATCTTTACCATAATAATATGTATTTAGTGATTCCGTTTAACTAGTTGTAGCAAAGGTAGGAAGAATATTACAATGTGCGCGTCTGTCCAACGTTTTTAACGTGATTTTGATATTTCGGACACGCCGCACGGCAAATGCGCAAGGCGACTCCCGCTGAACAAAAAACAAACGGACGCCGCAGCCTACATGCTACGACGCCCGTCCCAAAAATTCCAACATTACATTTCTTTAGACTCAGATGCCCTCGTCCGTGTCATCGCTGCTGCCACCACCGGAAGGCTTTCCGCCGTCCTCCGCCGGTGTGCCGCCGGTGTTGCCCGACGTCGCGGTGGCGTCCGCCTTCTGCCCGATGACCTCGCGCTTGTAGTGCGTCACCTCGGTGTTGGCGTAGTCGATGAAGGAGGCATAATCCTTCTCGCCCTCGATGAGCGCCAGGGCGTTGACCCATTTCACCAGCGTACGGTAGGCCTCATCGGACGCCCGGCGAGCCTTCTTCAGCGCGCCGACGGGTTGCAGCATCCGCTCCTGCGTGCGCTGTGCGGTGAAGGTGCGCACCTGCTCGTTGGCACCCTTCAGCGCGGTGACGAACGGGGTGAGCGAGAGGGTGCTGACCTGTGTGGCATACTTCCCTTCGAGGTCGGTGACGAAGTTGATGAGCAACCCCGTCTCCTTGTCGAGCTGGTCGGTCGTGGAGATGCCGTAGTCGATGATGTGCTGGTTGAGGACCCGTGCAGCCGCCGCCATCGCCTCGTCGGGGAGGTTGAGGAAGCCCTTCACCGCCTTCTTGTAGCCGTTGTAGAGGGCGTCGCGCAGCCGGTCCGCCTCCATGATGTCGTCGGTCAGCAGACTCTTCTGCGAGAGTTTCAGCGCGTCATCCTCGGCAGCGAGAGCTGTCTTGAGGGCGGCGAGTTGGGCGGAAGCCTTGGTTTTCAACTGTGCATTTTTCTCGGCATTCGCCAAGATGTTGCTTACGTAGAGATAGTGCGCACCATTGTTCATGCGCTCCAATGTGATGTTTTTGAGTTCCATCATACACAAACTATTTTTATGATTAATACTAGGTGCAGGCGTCGTGCCTGCATCGGAACAGGCACGAAATTACAGAAGTTTTCATAATTATTCCCATTTCTTAGGAGGATTTTTTTTCGCGGACGTTATATTTCAGCCATTTTTGCCCGGAAAGATGTTAAGAAACATATTTTCCGCGTCCGTTTGGTTTCTCGGGACGCTGGAAATGTCGTATCCAGGACCAAACTATTTTTCGGGACGCTGGAAATGTCGTATCCAACGCCAAACTGTTTTTCGGGGCGCTGGAAATGCCGTATCCGGCACCAAAGTGTTTTGAAAGGTTAAGGATACGCTATATCCAGCTTCAAAATATTTTGAAAGGTTAAAGAAACGTCGTATCCAGCACCAAAACATTTTGCGGGAAGGTTTTGTCATTCGTTTCTCGTTTGAACGGCCTTCGAACGGTGTTCATGTCGGGTGTTTCTTGCCTGACGGGGAGTATAAGGAAGGGGGCAGCCCCTTGTTGTGGACTGCCCCCCGTTCGCTAGTGAATGATAATTATGTTTGTGTGATGCTTCCAGGAGAAGTTATCTACCACGCAATGTAAATTCAGTTGCTGTGCCATTTCTCAATGCGCCTACCGTTGTAGTGGTGGTATATGTCGAGGGATTCCACCAGTCACCTGTTTCATATCTGAAAGTTATTTGCGTATCGTCATCATAATCGGCTAAAATATCCAATTCAAGGTCAGCTTCACCCTGCGAACCAACCGTCAACGTTGCAATCGTCGTTTGTCCATAATATGAGGGAACTCTTACTTGAACCTGTCCATTGTTAGGTACATTCTGAGCATTTCCATAATCCCCTCTATATTTAAATGTCAACGGCAATATGACAGGTTCCGGATTCGTAAAGCTCAACAACTCATGTTCCGCGAACAAGTCGCTCGACACCTTAATATCCGTAGCACTCTCTGCGATATTCGACAAGAAATGGAACTCAAAGGTGCGAGAGTCTTCATACTGCTCTTGCGTGATGGTAGCCACGTAGTCGAACGAAGAATTTTCGTGCAAGCGGACAGGCAGACTATTCTGCGAAGCATCGGGATAGATGGTCTTGTCAACAGGTTCGATGTAGAACTCCAAGGGGAAAGCCGAGTTCGGCAATTCTTCGGGCAAGGTTATCGTAACTGTCTGTTTGGCTCCGACTTCTGCCGGAATTTCTCCGATGCAGCTAGCATTAAACGTGAACGGTTCACGCAGACGGACGGTGATGTTACGGGACAGACCGGTACGGTCGGTCGTATAGAGCACCAGCTCGATGCGCTGCATACTCGTCGGCCACGGACCCTTCGGCTTTGCCACAATCCGGTGATTGGAATAGTCAATCTCGAAATCCAAATATTCATTTTCTTCGTAGGAGACAGCGACATCATTGCTTTCCTCAAGGGGTTTGATTGAAGACAAGTATTCGAAGCCGATGTAGTGCTCCATGTTTTCTACCCAGATGACATCGTTCTCATCGACTGTCAGACGGTGGTTGTCATACTCGATGGAGGTCACCTCGCTGACCTCGACGGAAGCCGAGATGTTGTTCGAAGCCGCGCTGTTCATGGCATCCTGCGCAGTGGTGTAACCGGCGCCTCTCACTGCCGTAATCGTCATGTCGTAGAAGAAATTCCGATAGAGATTCAGGTACGTGTTCAGCTTCGTGTTCGGGTCTTGACGGACAATGTCTATCTTATAAAAATAGGTATCGCTCTCCTCCTCGTTCACCGCATCCGTATAGTGCGCTTTCACCAGGATGTAGGCAGGGTCTTCGGTGTCCACCTGCGGACGCTCGTAGACATACTTGGCATCGTTCGTGAATGTTGTCGGCACAGCGTTGTTCAAGTCACCCCGACGGTTGCCTACATAACCCTGCTCGTCTGCCACAGCGGCATAGGGGTCAGCAACATTCAAATCGAAATTTGCAAACGGTTGGTCTGCCTTGCCGAGGTAGGGAGCGACCGTTCCGGCAGTGGTATTGTTGAGCACCACGAAGCCTTCAATCTGGAAGTTTTCAAGGCTGGCATGTACATTGACCTTGGCAAAGTTGCGAATCAGATAAAGTCCGTCGATTTTCTCCGACAAAGCATCCTTATCGGTATTGTCGATGGAAGAGACTTCCACGCGCTGCCAATAGGCGTCCGTATTCCCTTCGACCACGAGGTTGCTAAAAATGGAGCTTTCGGTATCGCCGACGGAGTAGGTATCAAACGCCACCTCACCGCCTACAAAGTGCAGGATGCGCGGTTGGTCGGACTGCGGCAGGCTGACGGTGAACGTCACTTCCTGCGGACTGTTGTTGTTCACCGTTACCTCGGTAGCTTCCTGACGGGCAACGAACACGCCCGCTTCGTTGAACACGAGGACATTCAGTTTCGTGAAGCTTGCCTGGTCTCCCATGGCACGGGTCACGTCGACCGGTTCGGGCAGCTTCATGGTGAAGCGATACTCATCGGTCTTCAAGTCTGTTGCCGTCGAAGTGTAGCTTTCGTCCTGACAAGCTCCCAACACGACTGTCAACAGCAAGCATATATATAGGTATATCTTATGTTTCATAACCTAATCGTATTTAATTAAACATCGTTAGTTGGAAGAAGGAGTCTGGCTTCCCCAATAGAAGCTTTCATAGTTATTGGATGCATTGCCTTCTTTCCCCTCGCCCCAGTACCAGACGTCGTAGACGCAGCGGACAGCAGCCTCATCGCCCGATGAACCATATACAGTTCCGGAAGAGCACCAATAGCCCTCGTCAAATAACTTTGGGATCTTTTTATCCTCTGATAATGAAATCACATAAGCAATTTCAGCTTCAGTAGGTACACGCCAACGTCCAGCAGGATAACCATTTTCCTGATAAGAAGCACAACGTTCTTTTGCACGTGCAAAACTAATATCCAATGTCTTTCCCCAAGAAGAAGCTATCTTAAATGCCGGAGCAATCATATTAGCAACTTCCCTTCCTCTTGTCGGATAATACGTCTTAAGTGTATTCCCCGTATAGTCTCTTTTTTGAGATATATTCAACGATGCTGCTGACACCGATGTCGACGAACGAGGATCACCAATGGCATAGGGGGAATTGGCAGTAACGTAAATAGTATATTGATTAGGATTATTATTTGTACCACCATTATCATAACCATATACACCACCTAATAAGTTCCGGCTGTCATTTCTAACAGTGCTTTCACCATCACTTTTTGTCTCACTCACTCCGTAAACAAAGCGGTTATGTCCACCTCTACTTTGGTTACGTTCACCTTCAATATACATTTCCGGATACTGCGTAATCACCCACGTTCTGGAGATACCTTCTTTGTTCGTCACTTCAATGGTAATCACACGCTTGGCATACATGATGTCAGTATTAATCGCATGGTCAAAAGTGATTGTCTTATCTTCCGCATTCAAAATAGCGTGATAATTATTCCAAGAGTCCCTTCTACCCTTCACTGTAGGACCATACGGGTCGCTCTCTGTTAAAGTATATTCGCTAAACTCTACCTCCGAATAATCATAAAACTTCACACTAAGTATCTTAACTGACGCAATCTCCGAACTGCTCACATACGGGTTGGCATAATCAGTCACGTTGTACAAGGTGGTGGAATCCTCCTCCAACACGAGGTACTGGAACTTGTCGATGCTCGACGACAGCTGCATGTCAAACCAGTTGCGGATGAAGATGTTCGGCGTCAGTTCAACCATATCGTTGGGGTCCAGACTACCCAATACCCTCACGTCTACGCTGACATCGTAGTAATGGTTGCGCTCCATGTTTGCCACATGGTTGGCTGTGATAGGAATGGTGTAGTAATAGTTGCCTGCCTGCTGACCGGTACCGTCCTCCATCAACCACGGCAGACGCAACTGCAAATAGGCATTCTGACGCTCGGCTGTGGCATCGGCTTCCGGATTCGGATACGAGTAGAGCGGTGCATGAACGTAAGCACCTTCCCCGTTCATCACGTATTTTTGAGTTACGCCGGTATAATCGTTGCCCGTCGGGCGATAATTACCGTCCAATCGCGTTTTCGTGGCAGCATTGACCAGCGTCACAGACATGTTCGTAAAGTCCGGCGTATAAGTCACACCGTTTTCATCCGTGATTTTCTCGGCAGCAGTAACCTTCAACGTCACCTTCGCCATGGCACGAGTCAAATCGACCGTGGCACTCCCGCCACGCACGACTTGCTGGCTCCGGAGTACCCCGTCCATCAGAAGCGCCTCTTCGCCTCCTTCTTTCCAAGCCGTAACCATCTGCAACGCTTTCAGCTGAGCCAACGTGGCATGTCCCTCGGGCCAGTTGACGTCTGCGGGCGCATTTGCCACCACATAGATGTCATACGAGGTGTCGTACATGTCGCTTTCCACCTTGACGGGCAGTGTCTTTCCGTCGGCTGCCGCGGAAACCGTACATTCATATACCGAGGTTGCAGTCTCAGCCTGATTGGCAGGGAAGAAATAGACACGCGCGTTCTGCACGGTGTTCTCATTGTAGGCGTCGTCGCCGGCAATGGTTCCCTCGGGCACATCTCCTTCTGCCCGTGTCACAATGTTGAAGCTGTCGGCATCCAGCACCGGAGCGCCAAGCTCCATTTCGTTCTGGCAAGCTCCGCCGACCAGCAAAGCTCCCAGAAGCAAGAGTCCGTTTAAAATAGTTCGTTTCATAGGCAGATTCTATTATCTAGCTTGAATCAATGTATATCGGTTAATTGTTTCAGCGGTTCCGGGAGCTGTTCCACCCTCGCCCGTCAAATCCAATTCATAGCTTTCGCCGTTGAGCAGTGTGGCGACCACGCGCAACGTGGCTTCGTGGTAATCCTCGTCATCAGGATTGATCACACGCACCTTGATGGTCTGCGTGGGAGCCGAGGTTGCATCGCCGATGAAGACTTCACCCGAAGACGGACCTTCAAACTCGAAGTAGTGACCGTCGCCTTCCTCCAGCAGCTCGGCTGTCCATCTCACCAATGAGGAGGGAGCAGTGATGGTGAAATTCAACTCGGCAGCCATCCGGTTAGACAAACGGATGTTGTTGCCGTCTTTCAAGAGATACGTATCTTTCTTCCATCCCTCGCTGGTGTATGACATCGTGTCGTCAAAGTCGAACGACACCTCTTCATGCTGCCAGGGGAGTACGTTGGCAAGGAGAGTCCATGCCTTGCTCTCGATGGTTCCCTTCACACGGACGCACGTGTTGCGTTCCACCGACGTCAACGGTGTTGCCTGTCCCCCTTCCTCTTCGGGTTCAACCAGAATCGGCGTTGCGCCGTACTCCGAACCGTTGTTGAGCTGGATGGTATAGGCATCCGCACCTGCATAGGATTCATAGAAATAGAAGCAGAAGGTCTCCGTCGCACCCTCCTCCAACGTTGCATTGGTATCAAAGGTATGGTTTGCATACGTCACGCCTTCAGGCAATCCTTTGTCCGGGAACAGATAAGTCATGTTCGGGAAGAAGCTGCCCATTACCACCTTGTCCAATTGGAACGATGCCCCGGTGTTGTTCGTCAGGGTCAGTTCCATCTTCGCCACGGCGCGGGTGATGGGGATTTCAATCACCTGGTCCTCCGTACCGGTGATGTTTTCACTTTTCACCCCTGCGATGGGCAAGCCAAGTTCGGCAATCTCCGTCTTGGGGAATCCGCTGGAAATGACAGCCTGCAGCAGTTCATTCTTATCGGATTCGTTGAATGTTCCCTTCTCCTGCCAGGTATCCAAATCAATGTCGTTCATCCCGACACTGCCCTCGTTGGCAATGACATAAAAGTCCTTCTGCCCCTCGGGGAGGTTCATGATGGTGAGCGTCTTGACCTCAACAGGGCCAGGCTCGGCGGAATAATCATAAAACTTGTTCACGTTGACCGTCGACGACTCGGAGTCGACAATGATGACGCGCAACGTCTTAATGCCCTCGTTGGGACCTGCCTGCACCGTCTGGCCGTCAACGCCCGGAGCACGGGTGTCGAACACCAGGCTCACCGTGGCTTTATCATTCTTTGTTGAGTCTGCATAATCCTCCTTGATGCAGGAAGACAGACCGGCGGCAAATACCAACGCCAGCAGCAGACTTATATATCGGTTAGTCTTTTTCATACGCTGTAAATCTCCATATGGTTAGAAGTTAGTTCCACTCAGGTTTACCGTCAACAATCACCCAGTCGGGCAACTCGATGCTGACATCCACGTTGTTGAACACAATGGAAATAGGAAGGTCGGCTTCCTGCCGGGTCACGTCGATTTCCTCTTCATAACGCAACAGGTAGTCGTAGATGTTACCCCGGATCAGCTCTTCGCCGGTAGCCTTGTCGGTGAGCACCAACGTGTGTTGGCAGCAGTCGGCAACCACCTGTCCGTTTTCATCCATACGGAAGAGAGCCAGTTCATCGGTACGATAACATTGTTCTGCACTGTCCCACACCAATTCGGGATAGATAGTTCCCTTCTCGTCCTGGTTGACACAGTTGTTGAAAGACATCTGGGCATTCGAGTTCTCGATGCTCAGTTCATAGGGACATTCGGAAGTTCCGGCATTTGCCAGTCCGTGGATTTCCACATCCACATTGACGTGCGAGCTGTAGAGCGTCACCGTGTCGCGGGTCATCACTCCGTCACCTCCCGTCACAAAAAATTCCGATTGACCCAGGTAGTTATGGTCATGGTTTGTCACCTTCTCGGCACTACCCCAGTTGGGATGCTGGAGAAAGATGTCATCAAAGCTGGTGGCGTTCACGTTCACCACCTCAGTATCATCGTAAGCATTGCCTACAGCCACCACTTTATATCGTTTGCCCGCAGGCAACTTAAACGAGGGCTTAGCGGAAAAGCTTGAGAGTTCGTCCTGGCTATATTGACGGGTTCCCATCAGGTGCCCGCCTTCATCGAAAACATACAGGTCTACCCTTCTCATATATTGATAAAGTACATCCGTATCGCCGTCCGCCAAATATTGGAAGTAGATGGTCACGTTGTCGCAATCATCATAATCTTCTTTGATGCAACCGGTCGCCAGGACGAGTGCAACCAGCATCAGCATTATATTTTTTATTTTTCTCATATACTTATACTTATCCTTATGGTTTTCTTTTCTGTATGTTTCCCTTCAGAAGAAAGAAAATAAATGCAGCACGGGCAGGGCGGGTGCCCGCCCGTGCTTGACTATTTAAGAATGAGAAATTACCATTCTACAGTACCCTCGACAATCGTCCAAGGAAGAACCTTCACTGTAGCAACAACTGTATAGGCAGTCGGAGGAGTCGGCGTGGGATTCCAAGCCTTATCAGGAATTGCGATGTCAGTAATCTGATAGATATTACCCTTCTTGAATACGGAAATCGTTTCACCATCGTCTGCTACACCATATTTTTCACGGAGTGCTGCATTTTCTTCGCCGGTCAACGGGGCAGCGAGTTTATAAGTGCTGACTACTGCATACAAATAGTCACTGGCTGTACCACCCCAACCGTTAATGATGTAATTGTCAGCCAAAGTAGCATTATCTACACAGAATACAAGCGTCGGAGGAACACCTTCGAATACACTGTAAGGATAGCAGTAACCTTCTTCAGCGGGCCATTGGGCTTGAGCTCCAGTACCTGCATAAACACCTGTTGCCGGGCTCCAAGTCGGAGAATCATAAACATCTGCTCTATTAAGCTTGCTCCAAGCATCCGCAGTCATTACACTAGCCGTTACAGAGCCAACTTCCTTCGTCAAAACATTGTTCAAGAACAAACCTTTGAAATTTGCAGCTGTAAAGATGCAAGACTCATGATTGGTATCATGGCTGATCTTGGAAACCTCCATGCGTGCATAGCGCGGTTTCAATGTAACTGTTACATCATATTGCTCTTCCTCTGCGTTCCAGACAAAAGCACAACCATCATCAGCAACATTCGTATCGGCAGTTGTCACCTCCTTGTACAAAGGCACAGCCAGACCGTAAATATTTGCCTCATAAATGCTCAAATCATCCTGCTTTTCATTTTCGCTACAGTTGACGTACACTTCAATGCTACGGGGAGCAATCACATTCGTAAACGTAATACCATCTTTGGTCATGGTATTCATTTCGTCTTCAGTCAACGTAATGGTCTGCGTAGTCGGTTCATCGGCAGAAATAGAGTTCAACACCACGGTAGCAGATTTAACTTCAACCGGAGTCGTGTCGCCTGTTGTACCCGGAGTTTCAGCGGCAGCTGCAATACCTGCACCCCCACGAGTACCCATGTTGTTAATAATTTCAGGCATGTTCAACTTCACACTGACAGTTGTAGTGCCTTCAGTGGGTTGAGTAGAGATGACCTCGTTGTCATTACTACAAGCAGCAAACGCAAGAGCAGCTGCTGAGAACATAATTAAACTTTTCAGTTTCATACTCTTTAAATTTTAGAATTAAACAATCGGTTAATTAGTATTTTACTTACTTATCTCTTCATTTGTTCATGGCAAATCACAGTTGTTCCATCACCTTCACGAGCTGCTCCAGGTTGCCCTTCGCGTCGGCGTTCCCCTCGCGCACAGCCTCCTCAAACAGCGACTTTGCCTTGTCGTAGGCACCCGTCTCGGCGTATGCCACAGCCAGGGTGTTCTTCGCGGTCGCGTCGAGACGCTTGCCTTCCAGCAGGGCGATGGCGCCAGCCGCATCCTTCTGCGAAATCTTCGTCACGGCAGCATTGCTCAGGGCGATGGGGTTGTCAGGATAGGTGCGGGCGGCAATCTCCATCACCTCGTTGTATTCCGCAGTCCCCTTGCCATAGCTGCCTGCCACCTGATACATCTCGTTCAGGCTGACGAGCTTCGGGTTCGTGCGTACCTGCTGCTTGGCTTCCTCCAGACTGAAGTTGCGCACGTTGTACTCGATGCGGTACTCGTTGCGGCGCAGGGGGACGTACATCTCGTTGAGCAGACGCTCGTAGATGGTCGGCGGAACCAATGCCTTCAGCTGGTTCTCACACTCGTCCTGGTTGCCGTCGCAGCCGTCGATGATGGCGAGCACCTCGTCCTGCTTCAGCAGACCCGGATGCTTCTCCACCTCACGACGCAGGCCTTCCCAGTCCTCACCCTTCCAGTCGACGTGCCACAGCGAGGCGTCGATGTTGCTGTTCTGACGCTTGATGTAGTCGGTGAAGGTCTTCGCGCGGCGTTCCGACAGGGTCATGTTGTATGCCACCGAGCCTTCGGGCGATGCGTATCCCGTGATGTAGATGCCCGTGATGGTCAGGTCGTGGTTCTCCTTCACGGCATCGAGCGAAGCCTGCACGTCAGCCAGCTCCTTGGCATTGTTGCCATAGCCCGGCTCCGTCTTGTAGCTCGCGCGGCGGTATTGCAGACGGGCGCTACGCACCTCGTCGCGGCGTTTCACCGGTTCGGGTGCCGGCTCCTGCAGAGCCACCTGGTAGTTGGGCACGAAGCGTGCCAGCACCAGCGGGTCGAGCGTCGATGTCTCGCCACCCTCGCCACACTCTGCACAGCCTGTCACTGCCTCGCGCACCTCCAGCCGGCTGTCATACATCCAGCGTGCAAAGGGTGCCGTGGCTTCGTAGCTGACGGTCTGCGCCTCGCCGTTCTTCCGACGGACGGTCGTGCTGACGTTCTCATACACCGGCTGTCCCGTCAGTGCCTCCTGACGCCGGATGGCGCGGTTGCGGATGCGTCCGTTGACCACGATGGCAGGGAACACCTGCTCCTGCATGCCGTCCTTCGACACGAGCACGGGGACCAGCTGTGTGGTGTGCTGCTGCTTCATCTTCACCGCGCTGAGGTCCAGGTTCATCGTCACACGCACCTCGTCGCCCACGCGCTGCACCTCGCGGCCGCTCACCTCGATGTCTTTCATGTAGCCCGTCTGGGCAAAGGCACTCATGCCCGCCAGGAGCATGCCTGCCAAGAGAATATGTCTTTTCATAACGTCGCCCTCCTTGTTTTACTTAATGATGTAGATGATTGAAATGGCAGCCTTCGTCAAGCCCAGGTAGTTCTTGTGGCCCCGTCCGAGAACCTCGCCGCAGTGCCCGCACTCGTAGCGCTTGTAGTTGGCATGGATGAATCCCAGCCCCAGTTCCGCCTCCAGGCTCCAGCGGTTGCCGAGAATCCAGTGGTAACCGTATCCCACACCGCCTCCGGCAAACCATCCCTGTGCACGCGAGTTCTCCAGCGCACTGAACGTGCCGAAAGGCAGGTCCAGGTTCGAGAGGTTGAACTCTCCGCCCAACGCATGGAGTGCAAAGAAGTGTCCGTTGAAGCGCTCACAGAGCCAGTAGCGTCCTTCGGGCTGCACCATCCAGTGCTTCAGCTTCTTGTCGTCAGAAAAAGTCCAGGGATTGTAGTTGCCGGACACATCGAGTGTCCACTTCGGCGCCAAGCCGACTTCCACACCCAAGTTGAGCGTGGTAGTTGCATCGTAAAGCAAATTGCTCTTGACAACCCACTTTTGGGCGTGAAGCGGAGCTGCGAACAGGAAGAAGAGCCCCGCCACCAACAGATACAGGAGTCTGCGTTTCATATTATTCTTTATTTAATAGTTTATCACGGTTGCATGTTTCCTCGTTCAGTGTGCGACGAACGCAGGCAGGAATTTAAGGAGATGTGTTTCTCTGTAATGACTGTTATCTCTTAAAATTCGTAGCAACTTTCTTGCTTAATCACACTTGCAAATATAAAGACTTTTCCAAAATAATGTTCAAACGTTTTACTGCCAGTATTTGGCATTAGGGTGAAATTAGGGTGGGGATTCCTTAAATCCGCGCCCGTCCGTTAACAATCCCGTTTAACACACCTCTGCCGACGGCTCTCCGACGGCATCTATTTCCATAATATTTACAAACAAAGAAGCACAGGAAGCGGTTAAGTCAGGAAATAAAGGGCATCCGTGGATTTACTTCAGGCGGCATCGCCTTCCGTTCATCGTCCTGCTGTCCCGTCCGTCTTTCAGACTGACGGACGGAAACACCACCTCCTCCCCTTCCGCCGAAAGGTATCTTTCCCATCAGCACGGCGCACGGTCCGACAACTTAAACCAACTACCCTAAAACTCCATAATTTTTACTACAACGATTTCCGACGAAAAGCCATTCCTCCCCTCCCGATGGATGCGATTTGCGGCAGTTATCCATTTCGTTTTTATTTACAGGTAAGAACAATAATTAACATAAAAAACCTGACAAATAAGGGCGAGCACTCGGCTCGCCCCTATCCATTTCCCGGGTCATTGGAGTCATCCGGAGGGAAGGTCCTGTCCAGCGGACGCCCCCGGCATCATTCCGCTCCTGTGACGGACGCGCGCAACGTCCCGATTTCCTCTGCCAGCTCCCTGGCAGTGGGCAGCGGATAGTCGGTGTGTGCGAAACGTACCACCCGCTGTGCGTCGGAGATATAGATGCGTGGGATGGTCGCGTCGGCAAACAGGCTGTAGATGGTGCGCGAGGGGTCGGCATAGTAAGGCAGCGTCAGCCCCTCTTCCGCCCAATAGGAAGCCACGGACGCCTCATCTTCGGCACGGCTGATGAACGCCATGCGTATGCCCTCCTGGTCGCGGAAGCTGTCGTAGACCTGCTGTACGCGCGGCAACATCTCGCGGCAGTCGGGACAGCTCGTGTCAAAGAACATGATGAGGGAGACGGAACCGCCGAGCGTCGAGGTGTCGAACTCCGTCCCGTCGGAGAGTATCACACGGAAGTCGGGCAGCGTGTCGCCCACCTGGACGTAAACTTCGCCCGTCGGCAGGTCATCGTCCGTGATGCAGGAGACCGCCAGCAAGGCAACCAGGCAACTGAAAAGGCGGAGGAGAGAACCTGCCCGCCGTTTGTTCAAAAAATGTATCATAAGTCAAAGCGTTTTTTGGTGTGCGGAAAGGCATCCTTCCCGCTTGTTCGCGGCAAAGGTAAGTGTTTCAGGAAGAATCTCACCGCCTTTCTATTAATAAATTATAAAAAGAAGAAATATTTCGGAGAAACTATTTATAGTTTTAGGGTTTTCGTTTATACTTGTCAACGATTTTACGGGCGGGTGTCAGACAGTCCTCCACAGAGAAGTCATAAAACCAACGAGCTACATAACGCCGCCAACCGTAAGAGAAACGAGAGTGTATAATCATAAAAAACAGATACGCTATGGTTAACAAGTACACAAAGTATATCAGAAACCGTGCTCCACGGCCAGAGTTGCACGACAAGATTCTCCTTGCCACGAAAGCGATGTTCTATAAACAAGGTATCAAACAGGTGCGCATGGACGACATCGCCAAGGAACTGACCATCTCGAAACGTACGCTTTACGAGATTTTCAACGACAAGGAAACGCTGCTGCTGGAATGTATCAAGTACAAACATCAGCAGGAGGAAAGCTACCTCCAGGCGCTCGACCTCTCGAATGCCAATGTGCTGGAGGTGGTGCTGCGCTACTACGAATACACGATGAAGGAACTGCCGCACATCAACCCGACCTTCTTCGAGGACATGAAGAAGTATCCCGGCGTGTTGGCATACATGCGCAGCAAACGTGACCAGAATTTCAAGGATGTGGTGAGCTATTTCACCCGGGGCATCGAGCAGGGCATCTTCCTCCCCGATGTGGACATGGAGCTTTTCATCCGTCTGCTCAACCTGACGTTCGACCACAGCATGGAGTCGGAAATCTACAAGCAGTACCCGATGGACCGTGTCTACCGCGCCATCCTCTTCACCCACTTGCGCGGCATCGCCACGGAAAAGGGACTGGCAATCCTCAATGACTTCATCCGCAAGCATGATGAGGAACAAGCCAAGCAGGAAGGCTGACCCGCCCGACTTCCAGACTGAATAACAGATAAGACTGACGCGATTGGCGTGGATTCGGAGAATCCGTCCGCCAATCGCGTCAGTCGTGTTTGTATGGTGGCTATCCTACCCTTCGCGGGTCGTCATCTCCATATCCTTCACCTTCTTCAGTAAGTCGGAAGCAAAGATGAAGTCATTCAGGCGACGGTTGCTCGAAGTGAAGATTTCCTCCTTCGTGCCCTGCCACTCCTGGCGGCCTTCGTAGATGAAAAGGATGCTGTCGCCGATGCCCAACACGGAATTCATGTCGTGCGTGTTGATGATGGTGGTCATGTTATATTCGGTCGTGATGCTGTGAATCAGCTCGTCGATGACCAGCGAAGTCTTCGGGTCAAGACCGGAGTTCGGTTCGTCGCAGAAGAGGTACTGAGGCTGCAAGGCGATGGCACGTGCGATGGCTACGCGCTTCTGCATACCGCCACTGATCTCTCCCGGGTATTTCTGTTGCGCCTCACCCAGGTTGACACGGTCCAGACAGAAACGGGCACGCTTCAGACGGTCACGGTAGGTGTCTGTGGAAAACATGTCGAGCGGGAACATCACGTTCTCCAGCACCGTCATCGAGTCGAAGAGGGCGGCACTCTGGAAAATCATGCCCATCTCACGGCGCAAGGCAATCTTTTCCTTTTTATTCATGTTCAGGAAGTTCCGTCCGTCATACAGAATCTCGCCCTGCTCCGGGGTCAGCAGCCCGACGATGGACTTCATCAGGACCGTCTTTCCCGAACCACTCTGCCCGATGATGAGGTTGGTCTTCCCGTTTTCAAACACCGTACTGATGTCCTCCAGCACCGTGCGCCCTTCAAAGGACTTGCATACAGATTTGAGTTCAATCATTTCGTCAACAGTTGGGTTAGGAACAAATCGGAGAAGAGAATCAGGATGCTGCTGCACACCACCGCGTCGGTGCTCGCCTTGCCGACGGCTATCGAACCGCCCTCGACCGTATAGCCGAAAAAGGACGAAACGCTGGCTATGATGAAAGCGAAGAAAAACGACTTGATGATGCCGCACCACACGAACCACTCCGTGAATGAATATTGCAAACCGTAGGTCAGGTCTTCCGCGTTGATGATGCCACCGAACCATGCCGTGGCATACGCTCCCAGGATACCCGCAAAGATGCTGATGCTCACCAGCACGGGAATGAAGCTCACCAGGGCGGCAATCTTGGGCATGATGAGGAAGTTGGCGGAATTGACCCCCATGATTTCAAGGGCGTCTATCTGTTGGGTGACGCGCATCGTGCCCAGCTCGGAGGCGATGTTCGAACCGACTTTTCCTGCCAGGATGAGACACATGATGGACGACGAAAATTCGAGCAACATGATTTCACGGGTGACAAAGCCGGTGGTGAACCGGGGCATCCACGCGCTCTGGATATTCAGTTTGATCTGGATGCAGATGACTGCTCCGATGAAGAACGAAATGAGCAGGACAATGCCTATCGAGTTGACACCCAGCTGTTCCAGTTCCTTGGCATACTGCTTGAAAAACATACGCCAACGCTCCGGACGGCCGAAGGTGCGCCCCATCAGAATCATGTAGCTGCCCAGTTGTTGAAGTGCTTTAAACATTACTCTTGTGCTATTTTCTGCAAAAATAATAGAAAACCTCCGATAGCGCCTTAGTTTCCCCTTCTTGATAACCTTTTTTAAAACCAAAAGTTGTATTTTTGCGCCAAATTCATTGAACTATGGCGCACGATTCAGAGACTCTTGAAATGCACATTCCGGAAGACGGACGGATGGTCCTCCGCACGGAAGGACTGGTGAAGAAGTATGGCAAACGTACGGTGGTCAACCATGTTTCCATCAACGTGAAACAAGGAGAGATTGTCGGTCTGCTCGGACCGAACGGTGCCGGGAAAACCACCTCGTTCTACATGACCACCGGTCTGATCGTGCCCAACGAAGGCCACATCTTCCTCAACGACCTCGACATCACCAAATACCCTGTCTACAAGCGGGCGCAGAACGGCATCGGCTACCTGGCACAGGAGGCGTCGGTCTTCCGCAAGATGAGCGTCGAGGACAACATCGCGTCCGTGCTGGAGATGACCAACAAACCCCGCGAATACCAGCGCGAGAAGCTCGAAAGCCTGCTGACGGAGTTCCGCCTGCAAAAGGTGCGCAAGAATCTGGGAGACCAGCTCTCGGGTGGTGAACGCCGACGGACGGAGATTGCCCGCTGCCTCGCCATCGACCCCAAGTTCATCATGCTCGACGAACCGTTTGCCGGTGTAGACCCCATCGCCGTGGAAGACATCCAGCACATCGTCTGGCGTCTGAAGGACAAGAACATCGGTATCCTCATCACCGACCACAACGTACAGGAGACACTCTGCATCACCGACCGTGCCTACCTCTTGTTTGAAGGAAAAATCCTCTTCCAGGGGACGCCCGAGGAACTGGCAGCCAACCAGGTGGTACGCGAGAAATACCTCAGCCAGAGCTTCGTGCTCCGCCGCAAGGATTTCCAGCTCCGGGAAGACAACTGAACCACATCACGACACGGGAGGAAGTTTCTCACAGAAAGGAAGCTCCATCAGTCCCATTTTGCATACGGAGGCGCAGAGAATCCCAAGCTCTGCGCCTCTGCCTTTTTTTGTACCGACGCCGACAGCCTCAGCAGAAGGCAGGCAACTTCCGCCTGAAGACTGCCCTGCCCTACCGAAGGGAATGTCCCGGACAGCGAGAATCAGAAAGAAACCAAAATCACCCGTCCGCTTGACAAAAACGGCTTAAACATCCCCTTCAGCTAACTCACACTTTGCAAAAGTCGGGCAAACTAGCAAGCAAACGCTAACGAATGCAAACAAAACCGTCCAAAAAAGCCTTCGATTTTAGAAAACTATACACTTCGATTCCGGAATATGAACAAAACGTGCCCGGAACAATATTGTTTCGTGAGCCAAACAATATTGTTTGACGCGCCAAACACATTAGTTTCATACGCCAAACACTATTGTTTCGCCCGCGGAAGTCAAATCTTTGGAAAATGGAAGTAAAAAGAAGTGAGTTTCGTTCTCTGGAAGAAGGCCGGCGTCAACAAATCGGAAGGTAATAAAAGGAGGGGTAAAACAGCGTTATGAACAGTCAAAGGATACAGTTGCCCCATTCCCGCCGTCTTCATGCAACCGGAATAAGCCATTTTCCGTCAATGTGTATTTTGCGAATCGCCCGAGAAGGGCCTCGGAATCCACGGAACTGTATTTTGGTGCGAGGAAAGGCACTGTCGGGCGCTTCATTTGACATTTTGACACTTCGGCATCCGGAGGGAGAGCCAGCCGGTATCCGTACGGATGCCAGGCGGAAGGTGGACGCACTGCGCCCCGACTCACAGGCACCCAATATGTTAATTATTGGAGGAAAGGCGAAAAAAGTGGTTGCATTTATTGCCAATTCAAATAATATGCGTTCCTTTGCTGCGTAATGGTGTAACATCAAAGTTACGAGATTTTTATTACATGGTTTTTACTCTTCGCCCGTCATTCTGACGCATAGGTAAACTCTCTGTCATTCTAATCCTTTAATTTTATTGCATACCATTGAGAGTCCGTCCGGTCATTGCCGGTCAGTGAACGGATGAGCTCTGAGAGTTTTACTATTTATTTTATTTACCATTTTATTTTCATTATGAACATTTATGTAGGTAACCTGAACTATCGGGTTAAGGAGAATGAGTTGAAACAGGCTTTGTCGGAGTTTGGTACAGTGGATTCCGTGAAAATCGTGACCGACCGCGAAACCGGACGTTCCAAAGGTTTTGCTTTCGTTGAGATGCCCAACGATGAAGAGGCTTCCAAAGTGATTGCCCAGCTGAACGGTGCTGAGTATGCAGGCCGTCAGGTGGTCATCCGCGAGGCGACTCCGCGTGCTCCCCGCGAACCGCGTGAACCGCGCAGACGTGAATAAACCCGACTTACGCCGGTTCCCATAACCGGCTCCATGGAGTGACAAACAACAGAAGACGGGTCGGCATCCGACAGGAGAACCGCCCCACCCTTCATGCCATAACAGCGGCAGGACAGATTCCCCGGCGGAAGGGGGTTCTGTGCCTGCCGCTTTGTTTTCAGGCATCCGTCTTCCGCTGTCCTGAAAAAAGCGGAACTGCAATTTAATCCATTCTCTTTTTGGGGATTTAAAAGAATAACGCTAATTTTGCGCACTCTTATGATTAATAATGAGGTAAAGTCGCAATAAAAATAGTAATCATTAAAAATAAATTGTCAGAATGAACGTTTCATTAGAGAACATTGACAAGGTAAGCGCACTGCTTACGGTAAAATTGGAAAAAGAAGACTACGAGGCACGAGTTGAGAAGGCCCTGAAAGACTTCCGCAAAAAGGCAAACATGCCGGGTTTCCGTCCGGGTATGGTTCCGATGGGCTTGATCAAGAAGCAGTATGGAACTGCCATCAAGGCTGAGGAAGTGAACAAAGTGCTTCAGGAAAAGGTTTATGAATATCTGAAAGATAACAAGGTGAACATGTTGGGCGAGCCCCTTCCCAATGAAGAGAAGCAACCCGCCATCGACTTTGCAAAGGACGAGGCTTTCGAATTTGTATTCGACATTGCCTTGGCTCCGGAGTTCGATGTCGTGCTTGACACCAACGATGAAATCGACTACTATACCATCGACGTAAACGACGAGCTGGTTGAGCGTCAGGTGAAAATGTACGCACAGCGTGGCGGAAACTACGAGAGCGTACAGGAGTACACCGAAGGCGACATGCTGAAAGGTCTGATTGCCGAGCTCGACGAGAACAACAACGTGAAGGAAGGCGGCATCCAGGTTGAGAACGCCGTGATGATGCCTACCTATATGAAGAATGACGAGCAGAAGGCTATCTTTGCCAACGCCAAGACCAACGAGGTACTGGTGTTCAACCCGTCGGTTGCCTTTGACGGCAACGAGGCTGAAATCGCTTCCTTGCTGAAGATTGAGAAGGATGCCGTTGCCAACGTGAAGGGCAACTTCAGCTTCCAGGTAGAAGAAATCACCCACTTCGTTCCGGGCGAACTCAACCAGGAGTTGTTCGACAACATCTTCGGCGAAGGTGTCGTGAAGAGCGAAGAGGAGTTCCGCGGCAAAATCAAGAGCGAACTGGAAGAGCAGTTTGTCAACGACAGCAACTACAAGTTCCTCATCGACACCCGCGAATACCTGATGAAGAAAATCGGCAAGCTGGAATTCCCGGATGCCATCCTGAAGCGCATCATGCTGCTCAACAACCAGGAGAAGGGCGAAGCTTTCGTAGCCGAGAACTACGACCGCAGCATCGAGGAGCTGACCTGGCACCTCATCAAGGAGAAACTGGTTGCTGCCAACGAAATCAAAGTCGACAACAACGACATCATGGACATGGCGAAGGAGGTTACCCGCATCCAGTTCGCACAGTACGGCATGCTGAACGTGCCCGATGACATGCTGGACAACTACGCCAAGGAAATGCTCAAGAGAAAGGACAGCGTCGAGCAGCTGGTTAACCGCAGCGTAGAGTCGAAGCTGGCTAAGGCTCTGAAAGATAAAGTGAAACTGAACAACAAGACTGTCTCTGTAGAAGACTTCAACAAGATGTTCGAATAAGCAGCTTGTTTTGCTAAATCTTCCTAAAAGGGAGGCTTTTGGTACGAGTTATATTGTACATTTGTGCGCAATATCGGAGAGCCAGAAGCCTCTCTTTTTTGACCCTTACCGAGCGGTTGCCGCGCTGCATGCCCGGCACTCCTTAAGGGCCTGACCCTAACTAATTAAGCAATGAATATGACAGACGATTTTAGAAAGTACGCCACCAAACATTTGGGAATGAACAGTATGGTACTCGACGACGTCATCAAGTCGCAGGGTTATCTCAATCCGTACATCCTCGAGGAACGTCAGCTCAACGTGACCCAGCTCGACGTGTTCTCCCGCCTGATGATGGACCGCATCATCTTCCTGGGCACTCCCATCGACGACTATACCGCCAACACCTTGCAGGCACAGTTGCTCTATCTCGACTCCGTCGACCCGGGCAAGGACATCTCCATCTACATCAACTCTCCCGGCGGTTCGGTCTACGCAGGTCTGGGCATCTATGACACCATGCAGTTCATCTCCAGCGACGTAGCCACCATCTGTACCGGCATGGCAGCCTCCATGGCAGCCGTTCTGCTGGTAGCCGGAAAAGAGGGCAAACGTTCCGCGCTGACCCACTCGCGCGTGATGATACACCAGCCGATGGGCGGTGCGCAGGGACAAGCGTCGGACATCGAGATCACGGCCCGCGAAATCCAGAAGTTGAAAAAGGAACTCTACAGCATCATCGCCGACCACTCTCACACAGAGTTTGACAAAGTGTGGGCAGACTCTGACCGCGACTACTGGATGACAGCCCAGGAAGCCAAAGACTACGGCATGATCGACGAGGTCCTGGCACGCAAGAAGTGACCCCGTAACTCAAGGACTCAAAAACTAAAAACCTAACAAGACATTGGATTCAAAGAATAAATCAAAGAGACATTGTAGCTTCTGCGGACGTCCGGAGAGCGAAGTCGGCTTTCTCATCACCGGACTGGAGGGCTGCATCTGCAACGACTGTGCAGAGCAGGCCCACGAAATCACCCAGGAGGCAATGGGCGAGGTGATGAAAGGACGGCTCTCCCGTCTGAACCTGAACGACCTGCCCAAGCCCAAAGAAATCAAGGAATTCCTCGACCAGTATGTCATCGGGCAGGACGATGCCAAGCGCTACCTGTCGGTGTCGGTCTACAACCATTATAAACGTCTGCTTCAGAAAGACGAAGGCGACGATGTGGAAATCGAGAAGTCGAACATCATCATGGTGGGCAGCACCGGTACGGGCAAGACACTGCTCGCCCGCACCATAGCCAAACTGCTCCATGTCCCCTTCACCATCGTCGACGCCACCGTGCTGACCGAAGCCGGATACGTGGGCGAGGACATCGAGAGCATCCTCACCCGTCTGCTTCAGGTTGCCGACTACAATGTGGCAGAAGCTGAAAGAGGTATCGTGTTCATCGACGAAATCGACAAGATTGCACGCAAGGGCGACAACCCCTCCATCACCCGCGATGTCAGCGGGGAAGGTGTGCAGCAAGGCCTGCTCAAGCTGTTGGAAGGTTCGGTCGTCAATGTTCCGCCTCAGGGCGGACGCAAGCACCCTGACCAGAAGATGATTCCGGTGAACACGAAGAACATCCTGTTCATCTGCGGCGGCGCGTTCGACGGCATCGAAAAGAAGATTGCCCAACGTCTGAACACCCACGTGGTCGGTTATGGGGCAGTCCAGAACACGATGCACATCGACAAGGAGAACATGATCCAATACATTGCCCCGCAGGACCTGAAGGCCTTCGGACTCATCCCCGAAATCATCGGACGTCTGCCGATTCTGACCTACCTGAATCCGCTGGACCGTACCGCCCTGCGAAGCATCCTGACGGAACCGAAAAATTCGGTCATCAAGCAATACATCAAACTCTTCGCCATGGACGGTGTGGAGCTGTCCTTCGAGCCGGAAGTGTTTGAGTTCATTGTCGACAAGGCCATCGAGTACAAACTCGGCGCCCGCGGACTGCGTTCCATCGTGGAAACCATCATGATCGACACCATGTATGAGGTGCCCTCCAAGCATGTCACGGAGTTCAAGGTGACACTGGACTACGCCAAGCAGCAGTTGGGCAAGGCCAACCTGTCGCGCCTGCAGAATGCCTGAACGAGGTCGGGAGCCGAAAAAGAGGGGATTTATTGCGTCGGAACCCGAAAATAGTATCGAAATAATTTGTACTTTATAGTAAGTTGTTTATAATTTTGTTAGTCATTCATTTCGATTTATTCAATTAACGAGAACAAGCGATATGGCGGAGAAAACAGATTTAACAGCGCAACTAAAAAAGTTCTTTGGTTTCGATACGTTTAAAGGAGAGCAGGAAGCTATTATCCGCAACCTCATGGCGGGTAATGACACGTTCGTGCTCATGCCCACCGGAGGCGGTAAGTCTTTGTGCTATCAGCTTCCGTCTTTGTTGATGGAGGGGACGGCTATTGTAATCTCTCCTCTGATAGCCCTGATGAAAAACCAGGTGGATGCCATACGGAACGTATGCGAAGAAGACGGAGTGGCGCACTTCATCAATTCGTCGTTGACCAAAGCTGCCATCGACCAGGTGAAGAGCGACATCCTCTCCGGCAAGACCAAGTTGCTGTATGTCGCCCCTGAATCGTTGACGAAGGAGGAGAACGTGGAGTTCCTCAAAGGTGTCAAAATCTCGTTCTATGCCGTCGACGAAGCACACTGTATCTCGGAGTGGGGACATGACTTCCGCCCCGAATACCGGCGCATCCGCCCCATTATCAACGAAATCGGCAACGCACCCGTCATTGCCCTCACGGCAACTGCAACCGACAAGGTAAGAAGCGACATCAAGAAGAGCCTAGGCATCGTCGATGCCAAGGAGTTCAAGTCGTCGTTCAACCGTCCGAACCTGTACTACGAAGTACGCCCGAAGACCAAAAACATAGACAAGGACATCATCCGATATATCAAAAACAACAGTGGCAAGTCGGGCATCATCTATTGCCTGAGCCGGAAGAAGGTGGAAGAGCTCGCCGAAATCCTGCGTGCCAACAACATCAACGCACGCGCCTATCATGCAGGCATGGACTCTGCCACCCGTTCAGCCACCCAGGACCAGTTCCTCATGGAAAAGGTCGACGTCATCGTGGCGACCATTGCTTTCGGCATGGGCATCGACAAGCCCGACGTGCGTTATGTCATCCACTATGACATGCCGAAGAGTCTTGAAGGGTATTATCAAGAGACCGGACGCGCCGGACGCGACGGTGGAGAAGGCCGATGCATCGCTTTTTATTCAAACAAGGATCTCCAGAAACTGGAGAAGTTTATGGAAGGGAAACCTGTGGCAGAACAGGACATTGGCCGACAGCTTCTGCAAGAAACAGCTGCCTATGCCGAATCTTCCGTGTGCCGTCGGAAGCTGCTGCTGCACTACTTCGGCGAAACATACAAGGAAGATAATTGTGGAAATTGTGACAATTGTTTAAACCCTAAGAAACAAGTGGAAGCTCAAGATTTATTGTGTACCGTCATTGAAACAGTTCTTGCCGTCAAGGAAAAGTTCAAGGCAGAATATGTGATTGACGTCATTCTCGGAAAAGAAACGACAGAGGTATTAGACCACAAACACGAAGAACTGGAAGTGTTTGGCTCCGGCACGGGCGAAGAAGACAAGCTCTGGAATGCCGTAATCCGCCAGGCACTCATTGCCGGATACCTCAGCAAGGACGTGGAGAACTACGGACTGCTGAAGGTGACGGCGGAAGGAAAGAAATTCCTGAAACACCCGAAATCATTCAAGATAGTTGAAGACAATGACTTTGAAGAGGAAGAGGAGGAGACTCCCGTTCGCGGAGGTGCCTCGTGCGCTGTCGACCCGGCACTCTACTCCATGCTGAAGGACCTGCGCAAGAAACTCTCGAAGAAACTGGAAGTGCCGCCCTACGTCATCTTCCAGGACCCGTCGCTCGAAGCGATGGCAACCATCTATCCCGTCACACTGGAGGAGTTGCAGAACATCCCGGGTGTGGGAGCCGGAAAAGCCAAACGCTACGGTTCCGAGTTCTGTGCACTCATCAAACGCCATTGCGAGGAGAACGAAATCGAACGCCCCGAAGACCTGAGAGTCCGCACGGTTGCCAACAAATCGAAGCTGAAGGTGTCCATTATCCAAAGCATCGACCGCAAAGTGGCGCTTGACGACATCGCCCTGGCAAAGGGGATCGAGTTCGGCGAACTGCTCGACGAGGTGGAAGCCATCGTCTACTCCGGCACGAAACTCAACATCGACTATTTCCTGGAGGATGTGATGGACGAAGACCACGTGGACGACATCTACGACTACTTCAAGGAGTCGACCACCGACAGCCTGGAAGTGGCGATGAAGGAGCTGGGCGACGAATACACCGAAGACGAAATACGCCTGGTGCGCATCAAGTTCATTTCGGAAATGGCCAATTGATTCCATAGACATATCCGGCTCGGAAAGAGCCGTCGGGGACCCCCGCTATGATGTTGTAAATCATGGCGGGGGTCTCTTTATCCGTGCAATCGGGATGCCGTGGAAAAGAGTAAAAAAATATAAAAAACGCACGACGGTATTTCCGCCGTAACGGATAAAACGTGTATATTTGCACGCAATAAATTTTAAAGCTTAAAAGCCCTATGTCATTTGTTGCAGATAAAATTGTGATGGACGGACTGACGTATGATGACGTTCTTTTGATTCCGGCCTATTCTGAAGTATTACCCCGCACCGTCGAACTCACGACGAAATTCTCACGTAACATTACTCTGAACATCCCCTTTGTGACAGCTGCCATGGACACTGTGACCGAAGCCAAGATGGCGATTGCCATTGCACGCGAAGGTGGCATCGGTGTCATCCACAAGAACATGTCCATCGAGGAACAGGCCCGTCAGGTAGCCATCGTGAAACGTGCTGAAAACGGTATGATTTACGACCCTGTGACCATCAAGCGCGGTTCGACCGTACGCGACGCATTGAACCTGATGGCTGAATATCACATCGGCGGTATTCCCGTGGTGGACGACGAACGTCACCTGGTGGGAATCGTGACCAACCGTGACCTCCGCTTTGAAAAGAACATGAACAAGAGCATCGAGGAAGTGATGACCAAAGAGCATCTCGTGACCACGACTCAACAGACTGACATGGAGGCTGCCACACAGATTCTGCAAGAGAACAAAATAGAGAAACTCCCCGTTGTCGACAAGGATAACAAACTGGTGGGCCTGATTACATACAAGGATATCACCAAAGCCAAAGACAAACCGATGGCTTGCAAGGATGCCAAAGGCCGTCTGCGTGTGGCTGCCGGTGTCGGCGTGACCAACGATACCCTCGAACGTATGCGTGCACTGGTCAATGCCGGAGCGGATGCCATTGTCATCGACACGGCTCACGGACACTCGAAGTTCGTCATCGAAAAACTGAAAGAAGCGAAACGCGAATTCCCCAACATCGACATCGTAGTGGGTAACATCGCTACGGCTGCTGCTGCACGTGCCCTGGTTGATGCCGGAGCGGATGCAGTCAAAGTGGGCATCGGTCCGGGTTCCATCTGTACGACCCGTGTCGTAGCCGGCGTAGGTGTTCCACAGCTGTCTGCGGTATACGATGTAGCCAAAGAGCTGGAAGGCACAGGTGTTCCCTTGATTGCCGACGGTGGCTTGCGCTATTCAGGAGATGTCGTGAAGGCCTTGGCTGCCGGAGGATACTCCGTGATGATTGGTTCACTGGTAGCCGGAACGGAAGAGTCACCGGGTGAAACCATCATCTTCAACGGACGTAAGTTCAAGTCCTACCGCGGTATGGGTTCGCTGGAAGCAATGGAGAACGGTTCGAAAGACCGCTATTTCCAGAGTGGAGAGTCCGACGTGAAGAAGCTTGTCCCTGAGGGCATTGCCGGACGTGTGCCTTACAGAGGCAGTCTCTATGAGGTCATCTACCAGCTGATTGGTGGTCTGCGTTCCGGTATGGGTTACTGTGGTGCTGCCAACATCGAACAGCTGCACAATGCCAAGTTTACCCGCATCACCAATGCCGGTGTGATGGAAAGCCACCCGCACGATGTGACCATCACCAGCGAGGCTCCCAACTACAGCCGTCCGCAATAAGCCGGCAAGGGCTTTCGTCATAGCACATAACATAACGCAACATAATAAATCGAAAAGAGGGTGTGTCATCCGGCACATCCTCTTTTCGATTTTATCTCCATACGTTTGCCCCACAACGTTCCGAGGACGTATCCGAAACACAAAAAAAGCCCCTCCGAAGAGGGGCGTAGGAGAAAACTCCTTCGGCATATAGCCTTATTGCGATAAGATGTAGATCTTATGGCACAAATGTAACAACTCATTTTGTCATATACAAGTTTATTCCTAGTTTTATAGACAACTTTTAATTACACAACCATGAGTAAACGCATACTAGGAATTGATGTGGGTACCAACAGCCTGGGGTGGGCTGTCGTTGACCGCACAGACTGTGACAATTATACCCTTGTCAAGAGAGGAGATGTGATATTCCAGGAAGGAGTAAACATCGAAAAGGGAAATATTGAAAAGTCAAGAGCTTCAGAGCGCACCGGGCATCGGAGCACCCGGAAGCATTATTTCAGAAGGAGGATGCTGAAAATAAAAGTGCTGGAGATACTTGTCGAACATCAGTTATGCCCCTATCTCTCCCACGAGGAACTACACCAGTGGATGACGCGTAAGGTCTACCCTACTAACGAAGACTTCCGCCTGTGGTTACGGACCAACGATGCCAACGACCAGAACCCCTATCATGACAGGCATGTCTGCCTGCATGAACGGCTGGACCTCCGTCTGCAGGAGAACCGGTACAGACTGGGAAGAGCTCTCTACCACCTGGCACAACGGAGGGGATTCCTCAGCAACCGACTGGAACAAAACAGCAAGACCGATGAAACCGGAGCTGTAAATTCTGGCATTTCCCAACTGAACGAGGAAATGGAAAAGGCAGGTTGCCAATACCTGGGCGATTATTTCTACCGGCTCTATCAGGAATACGGCAATCAAGTCACCCTGCGCATCCGGTACACCGACCGAAAACAACATTATCAGAAAGAGTTCGAGGCCATCTGCCAAAGGCAGCAACTGAGCGACGACCTTGTCGACAAGCTGAGAAGAGCCATCTACTTCCAGCGTTCGCTGAAATCACAGCGCGCAGGTGTGGGGAAATGTACCTTTGAACCGGACAAACCGCGTTGCGCCCTGTCCCATCCGCGGTATGAGGAATTCCGCATGCTGTCTTTTCTCAACAATGTCAAGGTAAAAGGTCCGTCGGATGACAGCCTGCGTCCGTTGAGCCCTTCGGAAAAGGAGAAAATCAAGCCTTTGTTCTTACGCAAGTCAAAAGCCAACTTCGACTTTGAGGATATAGCCAAGGCCATCGCCGGCAAAGGCAAATATGCCTGCATCCGGGACAAAGAGGGAGCACAGAAACCCTACCAGTTCAACTATGCCCTTAGTCAAGGCGTAAGCGGATGCCCGGTCACGGCAAAGCTGATAGCCGTCTTCGGAGAGTCTTGGGAGCGCAACCTCGTCAATGCCTACCGCAGCCGGAACGATATGCGGAAATCGGACGAGGAGATTGTCAACGAAGTCTGGAACGTATTGTACTCATTCTCATCCAAAGAGAAACTCCGCGCATGGGGCATGGAGAAACTGGGACTGGACGAAGCCTGTGCCGGAGAATTTGCCGACATCACACTGCCGACGGCCTTTGCTGCACTCAGCTTGAAAGCCGTCAACAAGATACTGCCTTTCCTGCGTCAGGGATTCATCTATTCGCATGCAGTGATGCTGGCAAACATACCTTATATTATAGGTATGGACAGGTGGAACGACCCCAGGCAACGTCAGTTCATCATGGACAACCTGCAAGAGCTGTTGGATAACTTCACTGCATCCGACAAGGCATTGCAACAGACTCTGGACTTCTGCATCAAGGACTTCCTGCTCAACAACTACGAACTGGCTCCGGGAAAAGCAGACCGGCTCTACCACCCCTCGATGATTGAGACATACCCGGATGCAAAGGCAGACGGACAGGGCATCTACCAACTGGGCTCTCCTGCAACAAACGCCATACGCAACCCGATGGCCATGCGCTCGCTGCACATCCTGCGAAGGGTCGTCAACCAACTGCTTAAAGAAAAGACTATTGACTCCGAAACGGAAGTCCACATTGAATATGCCCGTGAATTGAATGACGCCAACCGACGCTGGGCCATCAACCAGTGGCAACGCGAGCAGGAGAGCCGACGTAAAGATTATGCTGAACAAATCCGTAAAGTATATGCCGACGAATTTGGGAAAGTCATCGAACCGACCCAAGAGGAGCTTCTGAAATACCAGCTCTGGGAGGAGCAGCAGCACCTGTGCCTGTATACCGGGGAACAAATCGGACTGACGGATTTCATCGGTCCCAACCCCAGGTATGACATCGAGCACACCATACCACAAAGTATGGGAGGCGACAGCACACGGATGAACCTGACGCTGTGTGAGCGGACATACAACCGGACGGTGAAAGGCAACAGGATGCCGTCGCAACTGGCGGAACATGAAAGCATCCTGACGCGGATAAAACCTTGGAAAGACAAATACGAAGAGCTGACCGTCAAAATAAACAAACTCCGTACGCATCCAGGCATGGACAAAGCATCGAAAGACAACATCATCCGCAATAGGCATCTGCTGGAACTGGAACGTGACTACTGGTTCCAGAAATACCAGCGATTCACGATGACCGAAGTCCCTGAAGGGTTCAGCCTGAGACAAGGAACCGGTATCGGATTGATTGGCAAATATGCAGGGCTGTTCCTGAAATCGCTCTTCCACCATGTCAAAGAGCGCAACCGGAAACAGGTCTACGTCATCAAGGGCCCCATCACGGCTGAATTCCGCAGATTGTGGGGACTGCAGAACCTCTACGAACAGAAGTCACGGGACAACCATGCCCACCATTGCATCGACGCAATCGTCATTGCCTGCATCAATCCTGCGGAATATGCACGGATGGCATCCTACTACCGACAGGAAGAAGACTTCCGACTGAACAAGGGAAACAAGCCTGTATTCCCCAAACCTTGGACTACCTTCACACAGGACCTCCAAGCACTGGAAGCAGAACTTCTGGTCGTACATGAGACACGGAACAACCTGACAAAGAAGGCCCGGAAGAGAATCCGGACAAAGGGCGGCAATGTCCTGTCAGAGAGCGACAGTGCACGCGGAAGCCTGCACAATGACACCTATTATGGAGCAATCCAAAAGGATGGCGTCATAAGGTACGTCGTGCGCAAAGCGCTGAGCTCCTTAAGCGAAAAGGACGTGAAAGACATTGTCGACAAGACTGTACGGGAGAAAGTGCAGGCGGCTATCCAGGAAAAGGGAGCCAAAGAAGCACTTGCCGGCACCATCTATATGAACGAGGAGAAAGGCATCACCATCAAAAAGGTAAGATGCTTCACCAAAATCGCCTCACCACTGGCTATACGCAGGCACCGCGACGCTTCAGCGAAAGAGTACAAGCGGCCCTATTATGTCACGAATGAGTCGAACTATGTCATGGGAATTTATGAAGGGTGCATCAAGAAAAAGACCAAGCGTGAATTCATCCTGGTAAATAATCTGGAAGCCGTGCGACAATTCAAGACGGCACGAAAACAAGGCGTCGTCAGCTCGATACTGCCTCCCGTAAGTGCGAAGTCGCAATTCCCCTTGAAATACAGGTTGTACACGGGAACTCTGGTGCTGCTCTATGAGAACTCTCCGGAAGAAATCGATTTCACCAATCAGGCAGACATCTGCAAACGGCTTTACAAAGTCACCGGACTGTCTTCCATGACTGTAACCGGGAATCAGTATGGCACAATCCAACTGAGATACCATCAGGAAGCCCGGCAGGCAAAGGACCTAAAAGCCCAGAATGGAGCCTATAAAGAGGGTGAAGAACATCGCCCCGTCATTTTCCTGTACCATACACAATTTAAAGCCCTGGTTGAAGGTACCGATTTCCGCATGAATATCTTAGGAGAGATTGAGCCTCTCCGAAAATAACCGGGTTTCGTGTTGCGCATATCCGAGCTCATAAACAATTCAATAACCTATAAAACACAAATGCCATGTTAAAACGAAGTCTAGTCTTTGAAAATCCCGTTATCTTACGGCTGAAGGATAAACAACTTGTCGTATCCTTTAAGGAACTGCCTGATGAAAAACGTACGATTCCCATCGAAGACATAGGCTTCGTTTTAATCAATCACCCCATGGTATCCATCTCGATGCCCCTACTGAATGAGCTTGCTTCCAACAATATAGCAGTTGTATTCTGTGACGAGAAGGGATTGCCACAGTCCATGTTGCTCAATTTTGATTCCAACCTCACCCAAGGGAAGATTATCAGTGAACAGCTCGTTGCCGGAGAAGTCTTGAAGAAGAATTTGTGGAGGCAGATTATAGTCTCCAAAATCAAGAACCAAAGCCTGCTTCTGAATAAGCTGGGACTTGACGGAGAGTCTTTGAAGCCCCTGTACATGAATGTAAAATCCGGAGACAGCGACAATAAAGAAGGTATTGCAGCCAGACTGTATTTCAAGACTTTGTTCGGAAAGGAGTTCACCCGGGACCGTAATGCCGGTGGGATCAATGCCTTCCTGAATTATGGATATGCCATTTTGCGGGCAGCTACAGTCAGGGCAGCTCTTAGTTCCGGCTTATTCCCTGCCCTGGGCATTTTTCATCATCACAGGAGCAATGCTTTTCCATTGGCTGATGATATCATGGAACCATTCAGACCCTTCGTAGACGAAATAGTCTATGATTTGTTCCGACAGAACCAATCTGAACTTACCAAAGAAAATAAGGGTAAGCTGATAGCATCCCTGTATTGTGACACCTATTACGAAAAAGTTACCCGTCCACTTTCCGTTGGACTTTCCATCACGATGGCCTCTTTGGCCAAATGCTACATCAATGAACACAAAACACTCAACTTACCGTCGGTCAAATGAGCGAACTAAGACTTAATGCATATCATATCATGTGGTTATTTGTAATGTTTGACCTGCCAACCACAACCAAGAAAGAACGAGGATTGGCAGCCAAGTTCCGAAAAAGCCTGGAAAAAGATGGTTTCACACGCTTTCAATACAGCGTCTACATCCGCTTCTGCGGGTCTTTGGAAAGTTCCAAAGTCCATATCAAACGGGTAAAATCATGTGTTCCGCCTAAAGGCTCTGTAAGCATTTTGTCTGTCACAGACAAGCAATACTCCAACATCATCAACATTTGGGGTGAAATTGAGAAAAAGGCTTATCCGGAACCACAACAACTAGAATTTTTTTAATATTTTTGTTTCCAACAAAGCTCTTCATTTCGCAATTGTATCGCCATTATTGAACTTAATCATTGATTATGAATCAAATAAAGCGCATACGTTGCGGTTTGATGTAGAATATTGATAAGGAACAACATGTTGCTTTCATATTATATCCAACGACCGTTGCGGTTTGATGTAGAATATTGATAAGGAACAACAGATGCGCGAAGAAATACTAAGCGCAGGAGTTGCGGTTTGATGTAGAATATTGATAAGGAACAACAGCACCAATTATCTACACGAACAGAGATGAGTTGCGGTTTGATGTAGAATATTGATAAGGAACAACTATTGACAACGTTTGCGCGAACGGTCAAAGTTGCGGTTTGATGTAGAATATTGATAAGGAACAACTATAGTCCAAGAGCGGAAGAGCATGGAATAGTTGCGGTTTGATGTAGAATATTGATAAGGAACAACTGCTTAAAGCACAAAACATTGAATATTCAGTTGCGGTTTGATGTAGAATATTGATAAGGAACAACCTCTACTTGGGAAGTGCGTAGTTGGGATTGTTGCGGTTTGATGTAGAATATTGATAAGGAACAACACTGATACTATAAATAAAATACGTCAGTTAGTTGCGGTTTGATGTAGAATATTGATAAGGAACAACAGGGTTTGTGCCATAAAACTCATCATCCAAAGTTGCGGTTTGATGTAGAATATTGATAAGGAACAACTTAACAATGAGAGTTTACGACAAGCTAAAGTTGCGGTTTGATGTAGAATATTGATAAGGAACAACAGCATCTGAAAGAAGACAGTGCCAGCTACGTTGCGGTTTGATGTAGAATATTGATAAGGAACAACTGAGAATAAACGACGTTGCAAACAGCGACGGTTGCGGTTTGATGTAGAATATTGATAAGGAACAACTGTGTCGTGTACCTGATTGTCTTCATTCGAGTTGCGGTTTGATGTAGAATATTGATAAGGAACAACCGAGAGACTACGCATGTAGCATATATTATCGTTGCGGTTTGATGTAGAATATTGATAAGGAACAACCCAACACAGTTTACATACAACGTCGTAAGTTGCGGTTTGATGTAGAATATTGATAAGGAACAACAAGAGTTGGGTATATCAAGACGGTATCGAGTTGCGGTTTGATGTAGAATATTGATAAGGAACAACGTTGATGTGAATCTCCATCAGCGAATGCGCGTTGCGGTTTGATGTAGAATATTGATAAGGAACAACACGGAAGAAACTCTGAAAAACCACCAGACAGTTGCGGTTTGATGTAGAATATTGATAAGAAACAACTAGCTTTACATACCAATATGAACCTAAAGTATCTACAAAAGATGTTATTGGCTGGCAAATCAGTCTATATTTTAGACGATTTTGAAGAAGCTGCAGTACGTCTCATTTATGAAGATGAAGCCACTAAGGCTTATCTCAAGCATAAAGGGAGAAAAGAAGTTAGTATACCTCAATCTAACAAAACTGTGTGCGAAATCATTCTTACAGGCAAAGAGATAACAAAATTTGAATATGAAAAATACTAATGAATCGCTACAAAAGCACATGCCGGACAAACTGACCAGACAGATACTGCCTACATCTCCTCCTTCCACTAAGCCCCAAAGTGGAGAGGAAGACGGTCGGATATAAAAAATCCCGCTACAACCACAAAAGCCATAACGGGATTTATCTTATCCAGGAACAGTCCGAAAGGGGAAATGTTCACCAGCTTACTTCTGACGTATGAAGATATTGATGGGAGTACCGCTCAACGACCAGCGTTCCCGCATCTTGTTTTCCAAGAAACGGCGGTAAGGCTCCTTCACATATTGCGGCAGGTTTGCAAAAAACACAAAGGAAGGTACCTTGGTGTTGGGCAGCTGCGTACAATACTTGATCTTAATATACTTGCCTTTGATGGAAGGGGGCGGATAGGCCTCGATAAGAGGCAGCATTTCCTCATTCAGGCGAGCCGTAGAGATGCGTGTCGTACGGTTCTTATAAACCTGCTCGGCAGCCTCCAGGACCTTATAGATACGCTGTTTGGTGAGAGCCGACGCAAAAATAATGGGGAAGTCAGTAAACGGAGCCAAACGGCTGCGAATGGCGTTCTCAAACGTCTTCATCACCTTATCGCTCTTGTTTTCCACCAAATCCCACTTATTGACCACCACAACCAACCCTTTCTGGTTACGCTGAATGAGGGAGAATATGTTCAGATCTTGTCCTTCGACACCGCGTGTAGCATCCAACATGAGGATACACACATCGGAATTCTCTATGGCACGGATGGAACGCATCACCGAATAGTATTCCAAATCTTCCACCACCTTGTTCTTCCGACGGATTCCGGCAGTATCAACCAGATAGAAGTCGAAACCGAACTTCTCATAGCGGGTATAGATGGAGTCACGGGTTGTTCCGGCAATCTCGGTCACAATGTTGCGTTCTTCTCCAATGAAGGAATTGATAATGGACGATTTTCCGGCATTAGGACGTCCCACCACCGCAAAACGGGGGATTTCGTCATCCAGCAGCTCACCGGAGTCTTTCTTGAACTTACTGATTACCAAATCCAGCAAATCGCCCGTACCACTTCCGCTAAGAGCAGAGATACAATGAGGATCCCCCAGTCCGAGCTTGTAAAACTCAGCTGCACTATATTGCAAATCATTGTTGTCAGTCTTATTGGCCACCACGATCACGGGCAGCTTGGAACGCCGCAGAATAGAGGCAACCTCCATGTCGAGGTCAGTCACTCCATTGACCACATCGACCAGAAACAGCACCACGTCCGCCTCGTCGATGGCTATGATTACCTGCTTGCGTATTTCCTCTTCAAAGATGTCGTCGGAATTGACCACCCATCCCCCGGTATCCACCACGGAGAATTCCTGTCCGTTCCATTCGCTTTTTCCATATTGGCGGTCGCGGGTCGTTCCGGCTTCATCGTTCACAATCGCCTGCCGTGTACGGGTGAGGCGATTGAACAGTGTCGACTTTCCCACATTGGGACGTCCGACAATCGCTACTAAGTTTCCCATAAATAATTTCTCTTTACTATGACGACTTCACAGTCTGTCAGGTTGTTATTCAATCCAGATTGTAACCGAAGTTTTTCAACTCCTTATCTGAGCTGCGCCAGTCCTTATCCACCTTGACAAAGGTCTCCAGATAGATACTTTTGCCGAAGAATTTCTCCAGTGACTTGCGTGCTTCTGTGGCTACCTTCTTCAAAGCCCGTCCTTGTTTTCCAATGATGATGCCCTTCTGCGACTCCCGTTCCACATAGATGACCACATTGATGTGAATAGACTTCTCATCTTCCTTAAACTGCTCCACAGCCACTTCTACAGCATACGGAATCTCCTTGTCATAATACAGGAGAATCTTCTCACGGATGATTTCAGTCACAAAAAAGCGTGCCGGACGATCGGTCCATTGGTCTTTGTCAAAATAGGGAGGAGAATCGGGAAGCAGCTCCTTGATACGCTTCATCACCGCATCAATATTAAAACGGGCGGTAGCGGATATAGGGATAATCTCCGCTTTGGGAAGCAAACCATGCCACTCCTCGACAAGATTTGTCAGAGCATCCTGGTTGCTCAAATCAATCTTGTTGATCAGCAGCAAAACAGGAACATCCATCGCCTGCACCTTCTGGATGAAGTCGAGATTCTTATCAGGCTTCTCCACAACATCAGTTACATAAAGCAACACATCGGCATCTTTCAGTGCCGACTCGGAGAAGTTGAGCATGGACTCCTGCAACTTATAGTTTGGCTTAAGCACTCCCGGAGTGTCAGAGAAAACAATCTGCATCTCATCCGTATTGATAATACCCATGATGCGATGCCGGGTCGTCTGTGCCTTAAAAGTGGCGATGGATATACGTTCGCCGACCAGAAGGTTCATCAGGGTGGATTTCCCCACATTGGGGTTTCCCACGATGTTTACAAATCCTGCTTTGTGCATAAAGTCTTCAGTTGGTTTCGTTCATTATAGGACAAAAGAAGCTGTTTCAGGAAAGGATGGGTTTGTCATCATGCAAAAAGCACGGACCTCAAGGATCTCACCGGTCGTCGAAACAAACTTCCCGCTGTGTGTATCCGTGAAATCCGTGCCTTCGATATTGCGTCCTTTTGAAACAGCTCTTTGTCAGTAGAAAAACGTAGTTACTTCTTCACGTTACCGTCGTAACCCCATTTCATATAAACAGCTCCGTAGGTAAATCCGGCTCCGAAGGCTGTGAATATCAGGTTATCGCCCTTACGCAACTGGTTCTCATAATCCCACAGACAAAGGGGGAGTGTACCGCCGCTGGTATTGCCATAGCGTTGGATATTCACCATCACTTTCTCCATGGGGACCTCCAGACGGCTTGCTACTGCGTCAATAATACGCAAGTTTGCCTGATGGGGGATAATCCAGTTGATGCTATCCTTGTCAAGGCCGTTACGCTCGGCAATCTCAGCCGTAATATTCGACATGTTCGAAACGGCATATTTGAACACCGTACGTCCTTCCTGATAAAGATAGTGCATCTTGTTGCTTACCGTAAAATAAGACGGAGGACATACGGAACCTCCAGCCTTCATGTGAAGGAAAGGCAAGCCCTTGCCATCGGTACGCAGAATGACATCTTTCACACCGAGGTCTTCAGTCGTGGCTTCCATCATGACAGCCGCTGCTCCGTCACCGAAGATGGGGCAAGTGGCGCGATCGGAATAGTTCACCATTGACGACATCTTATCGCCACCCACCAGAATGATTTTCTTGTGGCGGCCTGTAGCTATCAGACCGGCTGCAACCTCAAGTCCGTAAAGGAACCCGCAGCATGCAGCTGAGAGGTCAAATGCAAAAGCGTTCTTCAAACCGAGCTTGTCGCACAGGATTGAAGCAGTCGACGGAAAATGATAATCAGGGGTAGTCGTGCAGACAATCACTGCATCAATGTCATCGGGATTGGCTCCAGTACGTTTCATCAACTGTTTGGCAGCCTTACGACACAAGTAAGAAGTACCCAAGCCTTCTTCGCTGAGGATACGTCTTTCCTTCACACCGATGCGGGTCATAATCCATTCGTCATTGGTCTCGACCATGCGCGACAACTCATCGTTCGTCAGCACATATTCGGGAACATAACCGCCGACTCCTGTAATTACAGCATTTATTTTTTCCATGTAACTAAAAATTCTCGTTATAAAATAAAAGTAGCCGGAGAGCAGCACTCTCTGGCTATATTTTATACCGCCTCGTTAGATAGCGGTTTCTTTCACGATTGCCAACTTACCTCTGTAGTAGCCGCAAGCGCCACATACAGTGTGGTAAACGTGCCATGCTCCGCAGTTCGGGCAAATAGCCAGCGTAGGAGCTACTGCTTTGTCGTGAGTTCTTCTCTTAGCAGTTCTAGTTTTTGATTGTCTTCTCTTAGGATGTGCCATTGTTTCTAATACTTTTAATTATTATCTATTATTTTCTTCAATTCATTCCATCGCGGATCAATATCTTGCGGAGCTTCAGAAGCATCGTCTTCGGGGACTTCGGCCTCGGATTCATTCCAGCCATCTTCTTCATCAGCAGAGGTACGCAAATACTTGTTAAGCTTGCCCATCATGGCCTTGTTGCATTTCCCCGGCGCATGCACATGCTTCATCGGAATGCTCAAAGCTATGAATTCATACATGAACCATGCCACATTGATGATCCCTTCATCTTCCGGTATAATTACGATATCACCATCTTCCGAATAATCGCTTCCCAGTTTTACCTTGACTACATCAGATGAAGAGACCGGTTGATCCATATCGTCCAAGCAGCGGTCACAGGTTACCTGTACAACCCCATCGGTCTGAAAGGAAAGATCATAAATTCCACCGGTTTTCCTTATGCGCAACTGGACGTTGACTTTTCCCTTTTGGACTTCCGGTCCATCAATACTTTCAAAGAAATGATTGTCCAACACAAACTCACATGAATATGTGTTTTCCTTCATTCCCTTCAGGTCAATCTTGTATGCATCAAACTTTCCCATAGTTATTGCTAAACCAGAACAATATTATATTCGGGCGACAAAGATACAAATAAATCTACTTAGATTGCTACTAAAGCCAGATAAATCTTTAGTTTTTAGCTTATATTTTCAAGTAATGCCCCATTGGAAAGGGTTATTGGAAGCGCTATTCCGGACGCGGCAAGACCTCAACCCAATCCCCGGCATATACTAACGCAAAAAGCCTCCGCAACACTCATGCTGCGGAGGCTCTGCTTTCAAAAACGGCGACTACCTACTCTCCCACTTGCGCAGTACCATCGGCGTGACGAAGCTTAACTTCTCTGTTCGGAATGGGAAGAGGTGGAACCTTCGTGCCATAGTCACCTGAATAAGTTGATGTTCTACAAACCCTTTGTCTGTCATGCTTGTTGACTTTGTCTTGACCCGGTCTGCCTGTCATGCGTATCTTTGACAGTCAGAACCCAAGAACCAAGCGTATCATCCGACACCGGAAGGAAGTTTCGGGCAATTAGTAATGCTCGGCTGTGATGTCGCCATCTATACACCTGCATCCTATCAACGTCATCGTCTGTGACGACCCTCGTAAGGAAATCTAATCTTGTGGCCGGCTTCGCACTTAGATGCTTTCAGCGCTTATCCGATCCAGACGTGGATACCCGGCGGTGCGCCTGGCGGCACAACCGGTAGACCAGAGGTCTGTCCAACACGGTCCTCTCGTACTAGTGTCAGAGCCACGCAAATTTCCTGCGCCCACGATAGATAGAGACCGAACTGTCTCACGACGTTCTGAACCCAGCTCGCGTGCCACTTTAATGGGCGAACAGCCCAACCCTTGGGACCTTCTCCAGCCCCAGGATGTGACGAGCCGACATCGAGGTGCCAAACCACTCCGTCGATATGAGCTCTTGGGAGGGATCAGCCTGTTATCCCCGGAGTACCTTTTATCCTTTGAGCGATGTCCCTTCCATACGGAAACACCGGATCACTATGCTCTAGTTTCCTACCTGCTCGACCTGTCTGTCTCACAGTCAAGCGCCCTTATGCCATTACACTCTGCGGACGGTTACCGATCGTCCTGAGGGCACCTTTAGAAGCCTCCGTTACGCTTTTGGAGGCGACCACCCCAGTCAAACTACCCACCAAACAGTGTCCTCGCAACGGCGAGTTAGAACTCAAATAATCAAAGGGCCGTATTTCAACAGCGGCTCCACAAATACTG
>OCQA01000444.1_pt1 | contig 43649 bp, 30 predicted proteins | sample 1538571 | NCBI WGS metagenome assembly OCQA01 (sample SAMN04571708, study PRJEB22368) | human gut metagenome | biome: human gut; material: stool | host: Homo sapiens | place: Luxembourg | collected 2012-09-28 | reverse complement strand
CCGCTATGCCGTTGTGCTTGGCAATGAGGTGAAAGGTGTGCACCAGGAGGTGGTCGACCTGTGCGACGGGTGCCTTGAGATACCGCAGTTTGGCACTAAGCACTCTATGAACGTGTCGGTCACGGCGGGCATCATCATCTATCACTTCGCCCGCGGGCTGATGCTTTCCGACTGAGGCTGCCGCCCTGTGGGCGTCGTCCCGCCAAATGCCGTGGGCCGCGATTATGGCCCATGCCGCCCCTTCGCCTATCAGCCGGGCGTTACAATAATGGCCGCGCAGCATCGTGCGCGGCCATCATCTTATAGCGTTGTGTCAGTCTTCGGGCTTGAAGTCGTCCTTGCCCACACCGCAGAGCGGGCACACCCAATCGTCGGGCAGGTCTTCAAACGCTGTTCCGGGGGCTATTCCGCTATCGGGATCGCCCTCTGCCGGGTCATATACATAACCGCAGGTCTCGCAAATGTACTTCTTCATAATTGTTGTTCTTTTAATTGATTGATATTTGGGTTTTGTTTATTCTCGTTCCCGCAAAGCCTTCTCCGAGGCCCTTGTCTTGGCCAGTACGAAAGCCATGCGTTCCACGATTTGTTCTGGTGGTATGTTCTTCATGCAGGCATAGTCGCCCCGCAGGCACGGCTTGTTGCCGTAGATGCTGCACGGCCTGCATGGCAGGTCTATCTGCACGGCGCGGTCGGCGGCCTGGTTCCAGCCCATGAATCCCGCTGCCGGGTGTGTGGCTCCCCATACGCTGACCACCGGTGTGCCCACTATTGAGGCCAGGTGCATGTTGGCGCTGTCCATGGAAAGCATCAGGTCGAGGTGGCTCATTAGTATAAGCTCCTGCTGCATGGCCTCGAGGTGTCGGCTGACGTTGACGCACCGGGGCTCCTCGGCGCACCACTTGTCGAACGTGCGCTCCTCTTCCTGGCCGCGGCCGAACAGGAACAGCCTTACCGAAGGGAACCGCCCGACCACCATGCCTATCACCTGGCGCATCAGGCGCTCCGGGTATACCTTGCCTTGGTGGGCTGCAAACGGCGCGATGCCTATCCACTGCTCGTAGTTTTTCTTCGGCCCGATGACGGCGGGCAGCAGGTTCAGGTTCCCGCCTTCTTCCGGGAAGATGGACCGAAAGCCCAGTGTGACCGGGTAGCCCAGCCGCGCCAGCGTGTCGGCGTAGTTCTTGAACGGCGTAGGCAGCTGCTCGAGGCGCTTGTGGTGCTGCGCGGTGAGCAGTTTGCGCAGCCTCCTGTGCTTGTCGATGTGGGCCACCCTGTATCCTTCGACGTTGAATCTCATGCGCAGGTATTCGGAGCGCAGCACGTCGTGGAAGTCGGCAATGGCCGTGAAGTTCTTAGCTGTCAGGCGCCGGTACAGGGCGTTGAGCCCCCTTATGCCGTGGTACTCGTGCTTCACGTCGGCCTCCATGAAGCTGACGTTGGGTGCCAGGTCTTCAAAGAAAGCCCTGGCGTAGCCTCTGCTGAGCACTGTTATGCGCACGTCGGGGTAGGCCTTGGCCAGCGAGTAGACCACGGGCACGGTCATGGCCACGTCGCCGAGCGATGAGAACCTCATTATGAGGATATGCTCTTTCTTCATTCCTCAGCTTGTTTTCTGCATCCCGTCATTTCCCCGGCTGCGGCCATCGGCAGGCGCGTTGGCGTCGCCTTGGTTGCCTGCTCAGCCTTTGTTGCCATATAGCACGGGGTTTGTGGTGGGGTCGTTGTACATCTTCATTTGGCGGTACACCTTCATGTACTTCCTGCCGGCCTCAATGTCTTCGAGCAGTTGGTCGATGGCGGTGGTGAGGTCTGAGCGCTGTTCCTCGAGCACGGCCAGCTTGGCTGCGCACCGTGAGCGGTGTTCGTCGGTGGCCTCGGGCCTTTTCGACTCCTCGCTCATGTGGTAAATCTTCAGTGCCAGTATCGAGAGCCTGTCCACGGCCCACGCCGGGCTCTCGGTGTTGAGGCGGGCGTCGGGCAGCGGCTTCACCTCGCTGTAGGTGTGGCGGAAGTGGCTGTCTATCTGCTCCACCAGGTCGGTGCGGTCTTGGTTGCTGCGGTCTATGCGGCGTTTCAGCGACAGCGCGTCGGTGGGGGCGATGTGTGGGTCGCGTATTATGTCCTCCAGGTGCCATTGCACCGTGTCTATCCAGCACTTCGTATACAGGCTGTGGTCTATCGAGTCACGCTTGTATGGGTTCTGGATGGGCGTATCTACGTTGTCCGTCAGGTGGTAGTCGGCCACGACTTTGTCGAAGATTGCGTTGCAGTGTTCTGCGAATGACATTTCTTTCATCTTTGTTGTTTGTGCCCGCTTCGGCTTGCCTTGGCGGGCGTATTTATTTGCAAATCTAAACAAACTTTTTTAATCGCCCAACTATATTGAAGAGTTTTTCACTTCATTCCAATCTTTTTATATATATTTTGCGTGTTTCCTGCCATCTTTTTTGTTGTTTGCCGGCCTTGCGCGGCGGTTGTTTTTCGCTGTGGCTGGGGCTTGCCCTTGTGGCGGTTGGTTTTTTCCGGAAATGTTAAACACATGGAAATATCATTACAAGTGTGTGCGTGGGAATGGTGTTTCCGGCGGCCGTGCTGCCTGTTGCGGCAAATGCGCCATTCTCGAGGCTGCTGCCGTAAACCGTTGAGCTGCTGTGGTTTGCCCCCTGCCTTTGGTATCCTGTGCTTGGCCATGGGCGGGGTTGCCTGGCTTTTTCGTTGTAAAAAGGGCAACAGATGTGGGTTATCTGCCACTTCTGCGAGCCTCGCCACGGTGCATTACGGCCTTTATTGCAAGGCCGAACGGGCCGTTTGGTGTTGTGGCGGGGGCCGTTTGGCGTCGGTGCGCGTGTGTTTTCGCGATTCCGCATGCCCCTTTTCGTCTTGCCGCACCTGGAACACGGCGTGCTGAAATGTTAAATTTTCGCACTATATCTTTACAGTATGCCGCGCCGTCACTGTTGCCGTGCCGTAGCCATTGTGCCGCGATGGTTTTGCCGGTTGGCTTTTTTTGTGTACTTTTGCCACCATGGACATAAAGATAGTTATAGACGACAAGATTCCCTACATACGCGAAGCGGTGGCCAAGCTCACCACTCGTGTTGTTTACAAGCGCGGTGCCGACATCACCGCCGCCGACGTGAGAGACGCCGACGCGCTCATTGTGCGCACCCGCACGCGCTGCGACGAGCGGTTGCTCGCCGGCAGCCGTGTGAGGTTTGTGGCCACGGCCACCATCGGTTTCGACCATATCGACACGGAATACATGCGGCGCGCCGGCATCAGCTGGACCAACTGCCCCGGGTGCAACGCCTCTTCTGTGGCCCAGTATGTGCGCTCCTCGTTGCTGCTGCTGCGCCGCGACTGCGGCCTTGAGCCCTCAGGTGCCACCCTGGGCGTGGTGGGTTGCGGCCACGTGGGGCGGCTGGTGTGTGGCGTCGGGCGCGAGCTGGGCATGCGGGTGCTTGTGTGCGACCCCCCGGTGGGCGCCCCTGGATATGTGGGCATGGACGTCATCGAGCGCGAGGCCGACGTCATCACGTTCCACGTGCCGCTCACCGACGGAGGCCCGTGCCCCACGCGCCATCTGGCCGACGCCGCTTTCTTCGGCCGCCTGGCCCGAAGGCCGTTCCTGGTAAACACGAGCCGCGGGGCGGTGGTAGACAACGCGGCGCTGAAAGAGGCGCTCAGGGAGGGCCGGGTGCGCCAGGCTGTCATCGACACTTGGGAGAACGAGCCTGGCATCGACCCGGAACTGCTGTCGCAGGTGTACATAGGCACGCCCCACATTGCGGGGTATTCGGCCGACGGTAAGGTGAATGCCGACAACATGGCCATTGATGCGCTGTGCCGTTTCTTCGGCCTGCCCAACCCAGGGCGCATCCATCCGCCGCGGTTGCCGGCCGGTTTTGTGTATGATGGCGACCCCTTGCAGCTCTACAACCCGCTCGACGACAGCGACAGGCTGAAGCGCAGGCCCGACCTTTTCGAGCATCTGAGGGGCAACTATCCGCTGCGCCGCGAGATTGTTGATTAAAAACTGTTGCATGACCAAGGTGTCGGGGTGTGGGCTCGGGCTTGCGATTGAAGCCCGGGCCGTTGTTTGTGCGAGTGTCTTGGCGTAGGCCTCAGAAGGGCGCTTCGCTCCTGAAGCTCATCGCCTGGCCTGTGGCCGGGTGGCAGAACTCAATGCTTTCGGCATGCAGGCATAGCCTTTCGGCGCGCTGCCCGTACAGGGCGTCGCCCACGATTGGGGCGTTGAGCCCGTCGGGATGGGCGCAGTGCACCCTCAGCTGGTGCGTCCGGCCCGTCAGGGGGTGCAGCTCGAGGCGTACCCTGCCGCCGCGTTCGGCCATCACCCTGTAGTATGTCACGGCCTCGCGCCCTTGCTGCCGGTCGACCACCTGGCGCGGTCGGTCGAGCGGGTCGGGCCGCAGCGGCAGGCTGATGCGGCCCTCAGGCGGGCTTATGTGGGGCGCGTCTACCAGCGCGATGTATCGTTTCTTTACGCTCCGGCCCTCAAACTGCCGTTGCAGCAGCCTCAGGTCGCCCGGGCTCTTGGCCACCACGAGCAGCCCCGAGGTGTCCATGTCGAGGCGGTGGGCCACCAGCGGCTCTGCGCCGTCGCCCCATTTCATGCGCAACACGTCGGCCACCGAGCGTCGCCCCGTGCGCCCCGGCACCGAGAGCATGCCCGCCGGCTTGTCGACCACGGCTATGTGGCCGTCTTCATATATCGTCTGCAGCCTTCCGCCGTCGTCGCCTTCCAGCGGGTCGGGGTCTACGTCGAGGCCTTGCAGCATGTGTTTCAGTATGGGCAGGCACTTGCCCCGGCACGCCGGGTAGTAGTTGAGGTGGCGCCTTACCTCGGCCCTTGGCGACTCGCCCCACCAGAACTCGGCCATGCATAGCGGCCTGAGCGCGTGGCTGTAGGCGTATTGCAGCAGCTTGGGGGCGCAGCACTCGCCGGCCCCCGAGGGCGGGGCGCCGCCCGTCTCGGCAGCGAATATGTCGTTGAGGTCGCGTTGCTGCCCGAGCGCGTTGAGCATCTTGAACTGCGAGAATATCCATGCCTGCAGCTCGTCGGACATCTGCCGGCGCCTGGCCTTTAGCTCCTCGGCCTCGCGGCAGGCCTCGGCCACGTCACCGGCGGCCTCGGCCATGAGGGCGGCGTGGCGTTTTTTCATCCGCCGCAGTTCGGCTTTCATGTGCTGGCTCTGGCGCCGCAGGCTCTCCTCGTCGGCCCCGCCGGCCCTGAGCTCGTCGCGCCGGCGCTTCGCTTCGGCCATGCAGAGCCTGTAGCCGGCCTCTTCGGCCTCGCACTTGCGGCGCAGGTGGTCGAGCCGCTCGGCCGCCCCGGCTCTGTCGGCCCCGGCTTCCAGTTGCGCTATCCTGTGGTTTATGTCGGTTATCTCGGCCTCGCGCGTCTTGAAATGCCCGCCCGGGCAGAGTATGTCGAACACCGCCGGGACGAAGAAAGGCCAGTCGTTGCGCCCGCCTAACTGCCCGGAGTAGGCAGCCAGGTAGCCCAGCGTGCCGTCTGGTGCGGCTGCCACGAGCACCCCGAACATCTTTCCGCGTCCGGCCTCTTCGCGCCACTCGGCGGCCTGCGCAATGTGCCTCTGCACCTCGTCGGCGGCCATCAGGCACAGCGGGTGGGGCTCATAGCACATCGGGTAGGTGAACCTTGGTGGCGGGGCAATGTCGGTATGTAGTGTGTGAAAGCGCATGTCGGTGTGTTTTCGGCGCGGGGCGTCGGGCCTTTGGCGGCCCAGCCGCTGTTTGCGCCGTATGTTTTATCCCAATACAACGTCGAGCGTCATCATAAGCACAAAGCCGAGCGCGAACCCCACCGTGCTCATGTTGCTGTGCTCTCCGGTGCTTGCCTCGGGTATGAGTTCCTCGATTACCACATAGAGCATGGCCCCGGCGGCAAACGCCAGCAGGTATGGCATGGCCGGGGTGAGCCATGCCGTGAGCAGTATGACGGCCAGTCCGCCCAGCGGTTCTACCGCCCCGCTGAGGCTGCCTATGACGAATGAGCGCCAGCGGCTGTTGCCGGCGGCACGCATGGGCATGGATATGATGGCTCCCTCGGGCACGTTTTGTATGGCTATGCCCACCGACATGGCCAGCGCCCCGGCCGTGCTTATGCCCACATGGCCCTCGGCCGCCCCGGCCAGCACTGCCCCGACGGCCATGCCTTCGGGCAGGTTGTGGATGGTGACGGCAAGCATGAGCATTGCCGTGCGCGACAGCCGTGAGTGGGGCCCTTCGGGTTTGGACGTGCCGAGGTGCAGGTGGGGCGTGATGTAGTCGATGAGAAGCAGGAACGCCATGCCCGAAAGGAAGCCGACGACGGCCGGCACTATCTGCGGCGCGGAGTTGGTGTCGCTGTTGAATTCGAGCGCCGGTATGAGCAGCGACCACACCGATGCGGCTACCATCACCCCCGATGCGAATCCCAGCAGTGCCTTTTGCACTATGGCGTTCATCTCGTGTCGCATGAAGAACACGAACGCCGAGCCTACCACCGTGCCCATGAATGGCACGAGAAGGCCTAATGTTATTCCGTTCATAATCTGTTGATTTTAGTTACGGCCGTGCCTTTCAGGGCATCGCGGCCAATGTTGTGAAGTGCCTTCGGGGCCGTCAGCGTGTGCAGGTTCTTTGAGTATGCAAACGCCCCGGGGCCAACCGATGTCACCGAGCGGGGCAGGTGGAGCTCGGTGAGGCTTGTGCACGAGTTGAACGCGCTTGCCCCTATCGCCCTGAGCGATGCCGGCAGGGTCACGTCTATAAGGTTGAAGCAGCCGTAGAACGCCCCCCGCTTTATCTCGCCCACCATGGCCGGTATGTCAATCCGGTTGAGGTTGGGGCACGAGGCGAAGGCGTAGCGGCTTATCTCGGGCAGCGTGAGCGGCAGGGCAACGTAGGTTAGGTTGGCGCAGCCGCAGAAAGCCGAGTCGGGCATGGTCAGTATCACGGCCCGGCTCAGGTCGATGGTGGCCAGCACGCCGCCCCTGCGGCCTTTCGGCCCACCGCCGGCGAGTGTCCTCATCAGGCGTATGTCGGCCCCGTTGATTGCCCCCGCCACCCTCAGGTGCCTCAGTGTGAGCCTGTCGGCGGGGCCTATGTGGGCGGCCAGTGTGCCGGGTCGGCGCAGCGTGATGGTGCGCGTGGCCGGGCGGTATGGCTCGGGTGCCACGTCGACCACCATGCGCTGGTTGAGCCTGTAGCCCCCCAGCGTGTCGGGGTCGTAGTATCCGTTGAGCTTCCCGCCCCATCCCCAGTTGACGTGGACGGCAGAGTCGCGGCATCCGTCGATGATGAACACGTGGGCGTCGTGGCTGTTGCGCTCGGCCCTGATGACCACCGGGCGCCCGGCCTTGAGCTCGCCGAACATCAGCCGTTTCCATTCCTGCAGCCCCTCGGCGCCGGCATAGTCGGCCTTGTCGGTTATGTGCATGTAGCGGCTGTAGCCGAAATACTTTTTCAGCCCGGCCACCACGCCGTTTATCTTGGTGGCGCTGGCGCTCTGGGTGTAGACGGTGCCCGCCGCCGTGCCGCAGTCGACGATGAGCTGCGCCACGGCGTCTTGCTGCCCGGTAGGCGTTGAGTCGGTTGCCGCGGCCGGCATGTCGGCCCAGTCGTAGGCCGTGCCTATCAGCCGGCTGCGCTGCGGGTAGGAGTAGCGGCGCATCACCTGGGCCATCACCAGGGGCCCGCATCCGGCGGGCGAGTGGCACACTATGGTGTCAACCTGCTCCCATGGGCACAGCTTGTTGTAGGGGTGCTCCTGCCCCCACGACGTGTGCAGCAGCGGCTTCACTTCACTCGGGAACACAAATGCGCCCTGTGCCATGGCCTGCAGGGCAAGCAGCACGGTGAGCGCGGTCACGAATAAAATGCGTTTCATGGGCGCAAAGGTAGGGATTTTAATCAAGAAAGAAGCACAAAGGGCCAAGAAAATATGTCCGCTTTGATGGCAATTGGCCGCCTTAGTGCGAAAAGACGGCTGTTGGCACCGCCGCCCTGCACTCGGCGCAGATGCCGGCCGCGGGCCTGCATGGCAGCGGCCGCGCCTGTCCGGGGCCGCGAATAAAGTTTACACTTGCGCCCTTTGTGGCGGCGGCAGTGTGGCTATGCGCTGCCAAACGGGCCGTTTGGCCCTGCCGTTCGGCCCATATCACAGCGCCGTTCGGCCCGTTTTGCAACTCTGTTCGGGCTGTTTTGCAACGCTCTGTCAACCAGGTCGTTGCGCTACGGGATGGCGGTGGTAACGCTTTCTTACAAAAATAGGCCGCCGGACAGTGGCGCGCCGGCTGCTTCCATTGCTACAGATGGCTGAACATCTGGGCCAGGGCCATGAGGTGGCAGAGCGTTCCGGCGAGCACGAAAAAGTGGAACACGCTGTGCATGTAGCGCCGCTTGTTGAGCGAGTAGAAGGCCGCCCCGCTGACATACATCACCCCCTCGGCCACTATCCATGCAATGGTGGCGCCGCACGTGCATGCCGACAGCGGGCCGAAGGCCGTCAGCACCGACAGCCCCATGCCCACGAAGCACAGCGTCTCGGTGTTGCTGTGCTCGCGGAGGTTGACAAACGTGGCTGCCGTGCCGGCCGCCGCGCACAGCCACACAAACGCAAACAGCCCCCAGCCCCAGCCGCCCGCCTCGCGCAGGGCCACCAGGGTGATAGGCGAGTAGCTCCCGGCTATGTGCCAGTAGATGGCGGCGTGGTCCACGCGCCGCAGCCGTTCGCGCATGGGATGGCGGCGAGGGGTGGCATGGTAGGCCGTCGATGCGGCATACGACGCCGTGGCCCCGAGGGCGTAGAGCCCCAGGCCCAGAGCCGACCACGGGCTGTCGGCCTGGCCGTAGGCTGCCAGCAGAGCCGCGCTGGCCGCCATGACGATGGCCATGCCGGCTGCGTGCGACCATACGTTGAGTCGCTCTTCGGTGCGTGTATACCTTATTGCCATGCTATGTTGCAGTGTTGCCTGTTGTCGCTCCGGGGCTGTTGACAGAGCCAAAGAGTGGTGCAAAAGTAACAAATAGCCCTGTTAACGGTTGCTTCTTTGGGTTAATTTAGCTTAATTATATGTATAATAACGTTATAATATGATTATTTTGTCTTACCTTTGGAAAACTCAATCTGTGTCGGCGGGCATTGCTTCAAGGTTTGCTTGCGCACGGTTTGCATTGCCGTTAAAACAAGGAAAGAGACAGGGAAAAATAGTTTCAGGTTAAAGTTAGGGTCACGAAAAAGTTACAATAAGTGAATTTAGTCATGCCTTGTCCGGGTTAAGGCGCCCTCGACCGGCATGAGGCATGAAGAGCAACAGCAGGGGGCGCGCAACATATGGGTTATGAAGAAGATATTACTGATGGCAGCCATCGTGCTGTCGAGTCTGGGTGTAAAGGCCCAGACGGAGCCGGGAACATTCACCCTTATGCCAAAGGTGGGTCTTAACATGGCTAAGTCAGGTTTTGATGACACTAAGATGAAAGCCGGCGCTGTGGCCGGTGTCGAGGCCGAATACCGCTTCTCGCAGCTGTTCGGGCTCTCGGCAGGCCTCCTTTACTCTATGCAGGGTGACAAGGCCGACAAAGGTGACGGCAAGTTCAAGACCGAATACATCAACATTCCCATCCTCGCCCACATCTATGTTTGGAAGGGTCTTTCCATCAATGCGGGCATCCAGCCCGGCTTCATGACCAAGGCCAAGGAGGATTACGACGACATGAGCGTTGACATGAAGGACGCATGCAACACCTTCGACTTCTCTATTCCCGTTGGACTTTCGTATGAGTTCAGCGACATCGTTATCGATGCACGCTACAATATCGGCGTCACCGACATATTAAAGAACAACACCGTTGAGTTTGACGAAGTAGACTACGACTATGGCAAGAACGGCGTGCTCTCGATAACCGTAGGCTACAAGTTTGCCCTTTAGGCTTGTTGGCCGGCCAATATATAAGGCGGTGCCCCGGCGGGGCACCGCCTTTTGTTTGCGGCCGCAGTTCACTGGCCGTGCGGCAATGGTCATGCAGGTGTGCCGTGGCTGCCGCGCCCCGGCGCGGTGGCGCGCCTGCGGCGTTGCCTCACTGTTGGCGGCAGGCGGCCTTCAGCCCTTCGATGTACTCCCACAGCTGGCGGTAGAAGGGGTGGCGCGTCATGGTTGGCACGTCGCCGAGTATGATGAGCTTCATCCGGGCGCGCGTGATGGCCACGTTCATTCGGCGCAGGTCGCGCAGGAAACCTATCTCGCCGCTGTCGTTGGAGCGCACGAGCGAAATCAGGATGATGTCGCGCTCCTGCCCCTGGAAGCCGTCGACGGTGTTCACCGATATGCTCCGGCGCATGGGCTTGAGGCTGTCGCGCCGGCTGATGAGGTGGCGCAGGTATTGCACTTGAGCCCTGTAGGGCGATATTATGCCCACGTCGATGCGCTCGTCGACAATCCTCTGCCGGCCTATGCGGTTGAAGTAGTCGTCGAGGGTGGCCAGGGTGAGCTCGGCCTCGGCCTTGTTGATGCGGCCGAAGCTCTCGCCCACAAACTCCTCCCTGAAGGGGTTGGCCTCGCTGTCGGCCTCGCCGGGCGCGGCGGCGGCCATCTGCGACGTGTCTATCCACGTCATTGGGATGTCTAAGTCGAGTATCCCGCGGTGGCGTACCTCGGGTGCCGACTCCACCCGGCCGCCGTAGAACCACCGGCTCGAGAAGCGCATTATGTCGTCGTTCATGCGGTATTGCATGCGCAGCAGCGTCACCGCCGAGGGGTGCAGCTCAACAATGCGCTCCATGAGCGTGCGCCCCAGTCCGCCGCGCATGGCCCCGATGCTTTTCACCGTGGGCGGCAGCTGGCAGTGGTCGCCCGCCAGCACCACGCGCCCTGCCCGCCTTATGGCTATCCAGCAGGCCGCCTCGAGGGCCTGGGCGGCCTCGTCGATGAACAGCGTGCCAAACTTCATGCCCTCCAGCAGGCGGCTGGCCGAGCCCGTCAGCGTCGAGGCTATGACGCGGGCTTCGCCAAACAGCTCGGCGTTGATGCGCAGCTCTATCTCGGCGGCCCGTCCCTTCAGGCTCTCCATGCGCTGGTGCCAGCGGTCGTCGCCGCGTCGGCGGTGGGCCCGCAGCTCCCGCCGTATGCCCCACAGCTGCGGGTAGTCGGGGTGCGACTCGAAGCGGCGCTCGTAGGTAAACGACAGCATCTTGTCGTTCACCCGCGTGGGGTTGCCTATGCGCAGCACGCTCACACCGCGGTCTACGAGCTTCTCTGATATCCAGTCTACCGCCATGTTGCTCTGCGCGCACACCATCACCTGGGGCTCGCGCAGCAGCGTTTCGTGTATGGCCTCTACCAGAGTGGTGGTCTTGCCCGTGCCCGGCGGGCCGTGCACTATGGCCACGTCCTTGGCCCTGAGCACCTCGTTGACGGCGTCTTGCTGCGTGGCGTTGAGGTAGGGGAAGCGCATAGGGGCAAAGGTGAGCCGGCCGGGCTCGCGGCGCGAGTAGAACAGGTCGCGCAGGTAGGCGAGCCGCCCCTTGGCCCGCATGGTGCGGTCGAGCGCGTCGAACATCAGGCGGTAGCTCGTCTCGTCGAACGACAGCTGCACGCCGGCGTCGGTGGCAGCCTGCAGCGCCACGGCGTCGGCGGCGTCGGGCAGTGCCACCACCATGCGGTCGCCGTCGACAAAGCTCACCGTGGCCGTAAACCCGAAGTATTTCAGCTTGCCCTGTGGCTCGGCCCCGGTATGCCTTGAGCCCCGGGTGCCGTCGCCGTCGGCCGTGGCGCGGAAGAACACCACGGGCCTGCCGAACTCGAAGTTGTGCTCTATCTCGGTGTCGGACGTGCGGTATACCTCGATGCAAAACTGGTTGAGCGAGTTGTAATAGGTGCGGCCCATGCGCAGCGGCCACCATGCGTCGCCGCGCTTCACCTTGCGCCGCATGCCCACGGCCTCAGTCTGGCGGCGGAATTCCTCTTTGTCGGCATCGTATTCCATCTGCAGCAACGCGCGCTGGCGCTGCAGCTCGAGTATGGGCGATATGCTTTGGTCTGTCATGTCTGTATTGTTTGCGTTTGGGTGCAGCCCTGCCTGCATGCGGGGCGGAATGCCAAACAAAGGTAGCAATTTTATTTTTACCGGCCAAACAATGCGGCTCCATTGAGTGGTTTTTGGGCCTCGGGGAGGCCGTGGTTTCCTGACAAATGCTTACAAAAGGCTTCATCGGGGCAGGGCGGCTTGCGTATGGCACTGCCGAACGGCCTGTTTCATGTTGCCATACGGGCCGTTTGGCATCGTCATTCGGCCGGTTTTGCAAGGCAAAACGACCGCCGCTGCAAGTGGTTGTGGCTCAGGTTGTTATGTAGGGACGGGGCTGGCAGCGTTTTCCTTTACACTGCCTGCCGCGCTGCGGGCTTGCGGCGGCATGGCGCTGTTGTGCCCGATTGTTGCCGCGACGGTGGCCGGGGTGGATTTTTGTACTTGTTTTTTTATTCTCGTTGAGAAAAAACGTGTACCTTTGCAGAACGCAAACCGGCACCAGGCAGTGCGATGGCGGAATTGCATGGCGCCCCGTTTGCAATATATTTACAATAAAACAAACACTGGCGTAAAATAATCTTTAGATATGAGAAAACTGTACTTCATGGCCGTGTTGGCCTTTTCCGTTGCTGCGCAGGCCAAGGTGGTGTATGTGGCACCCGACGGCAACGACGCCGGCAGCGGCTCCATCGACAGTCCGCTGGCCACCCTGGCGGCCGCACAGCAGCTGTTGGCACCTGGCGACACGGCTTACTTCCGCGGCGGCACCTACCACATCACCGAAGACCAGGTGATGGGTGTCGAGGAGAAAATATATGCCACGGTGTTCAACCTTGACAAGAGCGGGCGCGAGGGCGCGCGCATAGTGTATGCCGGCATGCCCGGAGAGCGGCCAGTGTTCGACCTCACGGCGGTGAAGCCCGAGGGGTTGCGCGTGTCGGTGTTCTACATACATGCCAACTGGCTGCACCTGAAGAACTTCGACATTGTGGGCACGCAGGTTACCATCACCGGCCACACGCAGTCGGAGGCCATATCCATACGCCGGGGCAACAGCCACAATGTCATCGAGAACGTGGCCATACACGACGGCATGGCCATAGGGGTGTACATCACAAAGGGCTCCGACAACCTTGTGCTCAACTGCGACGCGTACCGCAACTACGACTCGGTGAGCGAGGGAGGGCGCGGCGGCAACGTCGACGGCTTTGGGTGCCACGTGCGGCGACAGGACACGGGCAACGTGTTCCGTGGGTGCCGGGCGTGGTGCAACAGCGACGACGGTTACGACCTCATCAACTGTTTCGCTCCCGTGACGTTCGACCACTGCTGGGCCATGTTCAGCGGATACCGCGACGAAGACAGCAAGACGCCGGGCGACGGCAACGGGTTTAAGGCCGGGGGATATGGCAAGCAGGTGCAGGACGAGCCCTTCGACGCGCCACGCCACACCGTCAACAACTGCATAGCTTACTCAAACAAGGCAAACGGATTTTATGCCAACCATCACCTCGGGGGCAACGACTGGCTTAACAACACGGCGTGGAAAAACAAGTACAACTACTGCATGGTTAACCAAAAGGCGTGGGACGAGGCTGTCGACGTCGACGGATACGGGCACACGCTGCGCTCTAACGTCTCTTACCAGGCCAACCGCGGCGACTGGACTCAGATAGACCGCAGCCGCTGCACGATAGAGAACAACTCGTTTCTGCCCACGGCCTGTGTGGTGCAACCGTCAGACTTTGTCTCTACCGACTACCGTGAGCTGATGGCACCGCGCAAGGCCGACGGTTCGTTGCCCGACACCGACTTCCTCAGGCTCGTGCCTTCGAGCCCGCTCCATGGCGCCGGCATGGGCTGGCAGTTTGCACCGGGAGAAGGCCCCTCGGCCATCTACGGCGTGACGGCAGGGCCAAGCCCCGTTGCCGAAGGCCACATATACACCTTGCAGGGCGTGAGGGTTGACGCTCCGTCAAAGGGGATTTACATCATGGGAGGCCGCAAGGTGGTGGTGCGTTGAGCCTTTCCTGCGCTTTTGCGCGGGCATGAAAAAAGGCCGTCAGGCGCCGGTGCGCATTGCTGCGCATCGCTGCCTGACGGCCTTTGTCATAGTTGCCGCATGTATTTATGTGGGGAGTGTTGCTGCGGCGGGGCTGTTGCCGTGCCGCAGCTTGTCATTTCCTGACGTATTTTTTGCCGCCGCTGATGTACAGCCCGCGCCCGTTGCGGCCGGCCACTATGCCCGAGAGAGTGTACGTAGGGGCATCGCCTGTGGCGGTTTCAGCAAAAGTATTGTCGATAGAGGAGCCCACTTCGGTGTTCGGCATCTCGTCGGTGAAACAGAAGTTGAACGTCCGCGTCATGCTGCTGCCGGTGGTTTCGTCGGTCACGGTGACGCCGGCCGTAGTGAGCATAGGCTCGTCAGACCTTGCCGTAAGGGTACCGCCGGAGCTGACGGAGACAGTTGCGTCGCCCTGGGTGAGCCTGAACGACGCCCCGTTGAAGCCGGCGAAGTATGGGCTGAGGTCTATTTCGGCCTGCTCGCCGGTCCTGATGATGAAGTTGGGCTGCGCAATCCAGTTTATGTAGCGCTCAAGGTTGGTGTATGTGGGGTGGTCTTCGCTCAGGCCGTTGTTGTCGGCCGAGGCCTTGTCGGTGCCCACGGCATCCTCAAACCAGTCGGGAACGCCGTCGCCGTCGGTGTCGAATCCCTCGGGGCGGGCGGCCTCGGTGATGTTCAGACCGGCAAATCCCTCGGCGTCGCTCTCCTTGTCTATGAGGCCCTTCTTGCCCGTTCGGCTGCCCACGGTCGACGTGGTTCCGTTGAGAGTCTCGCTGATCATGCGCTCGTCGTGGTTGTCGATGGCCGGCAGGTTGCACCCTACGTCAGAGAGAACTGAGCGCAATGCCTGCTCGGCGGGCTCCGTGGTGATGTGCGATTCGAAGAAAGGCACGCTGCTGAACACCTCCCAGTCGACCATCTGGCCGCCCGAAGTGGTGTAGCGGTAGGTGTCGCCCAGCTTGTCAGACGACTTGCTTCCATCGGTGTTCTCGCGTATGTTGCCGCTCACGTAGTAGCTTTGCGAGCCGGTGCCGGTGCCTTCCAGGTCGGCCTTGAGCAGCGTTTTCTGGGTCGACGACGGCCCCATCTTGTAGTAGTTGCCAACAAACTGGCCCTCGTGGGTGCCTCCGTCGCACGCCCGTCCGCCCCAGTTGTAGCACACGTTGTTTACCATATCGTGGTGCCCGGCGTAGGCTCCGTCGCCGTCGAGGCCACCCGCCATGCTCCAGTTGCGGCCTTCGCAGTGTGCCATGAGGTTGTGGTGGTACGACCCGTAGTCGCCTCCGATGGTGGCGGCATAGCCGTGATTGGTGTAGCTGTCATAGTTTTTGTGGCCTGCCTGGTTCAGTGCCTCGGAGATGAGCGTGCGCTGCAGCGTTACGTTCTTGGCGTTGCGTGAGCTGAATGCCTCGTCGATGGTCCAGCTGACAGAGCAGTGGTCCATGATGGAATGGTCGTTGCCGGCCATGCCCAGGCCGTCGCTGGTGTTCGGGTTGGGCGAGGTGCCGTCCCAGTCGTCGGCCCCTCCCACTCTCATCCTGACGAACCTGGTGATGCCGTCGCTCTGCATGCCAAACGGTTTGCCCTTCATCATGATGCCGCGGCCCGGTGCTGTCTGTCCGGCGATGGTGACATACTTGTCGGGTACGGTAAGCCTTTCCTTGAGATCTATCACCCCTCCGACGTCGAAGACAATCGTGCGCGGCCCTTCCACCTTGGTGATGCCGTAGCGGAGGGTGCCCGGTTGCGGGTCGGAAGGGTTGTCGTCAAGCGACGTCACGTGGTAGACGGTGCCTCCGCGCCCTCCTATTGCGAAGCGTCCGTAGCCCTCTGCCCCCGGGAAAGCTATGCGCCTTGGCCGGAACGACCACACTTCGCCGGTGTAGGTGTTGCCTTCGGCGTCTTCTTCGTCGACCCTCCAATAGTATGTCTCGAACGGGCTGAGGCCGTCGACGGTATGGCTTGGCTGTGTTGTCACGGCCGCTTCAGACATAGACTCGGGGTCGGTGCCTATGTAGATGTGGTGGCGCGTGGCCGTCGCGGCGGCCGTCCACTTCAGTTCTATGCTCCCCACGGCCCCCTCGGCCTCGTCTTGCGGCCCGGCCGTCGTGGCTGCATGGCAGTCGCCGTTGGCCGGTGTCGGGTCGGCGGCCGTGGTCAGCGGGTTGGGCTGGTCGAACACTATGGCGTTTAGGAAGAGCGATGTGGTCATCTGTTGCCCCGTGTAGTCCACCCCGTCTTCGGGCGTTGTGCGGTATGTTATGGCCACGTCGGTGCCTGCCTCGGCCGTGAACGTGACATACGACTGTCCGCTTTCCGACGGCGTCTGTGCCCTGTTGGTTTGCCTGATGCCCTTTGCCACGCACTCATCTCCCACGAACACGTCGATTGGCGGGCCGCTGTAGCCGTCGGTATTGTTGTGGTAGGCCAGCAGCGAGTGCTCTCCTGCTGCCAGGCCGCTTATGGTCAGCGTGAGTGCCACGCTGCCCTGCTGTATCTGCGGCGTGTTTCCGTCGGCGTCGAGGCCGTAGACGCCGATGCCGTCGCTCACGAGCTTGGAGTACGCCTGCACCCCTTGCTTCCACCAGTTGCCTTTTATCACCCGTCCTTGCTGTGCGTCGGCCACGCCCACGGTGATGCCGATGCCGTCGATGGTGGCCGATGCCGATGTGCCTTGTCCTATTGCCCATGGCGTGTAGCCGGGTTCGGTGAGCCTGTCTTCGGCCCATGTCGACGTGTTGTTGAAGTCGACCTTCTGTGCCCCGGCGGCTACGGAGTATGCCAGGGCGGCCCAAACGATGATGCCTTTGTTCATTTTTTTAGTTAGTTTTTAGCTTGATGGTAGTCGTTGGTATTGTCACGCTTGCAAAGATACTTCATTAATCTTGATAATCAAAGCGAATGGTGTTATTTATTGTTGCGCATGCGGGTACGTTTTGGGATATGCCGCCCTGGCCCGCCGCAAGTGCCATATAAAGAAGGTGCGCATGATTCACATCAGGCGCACCTCACTAATGAAGAAAAAAGTTTTTGTAAAAGTTATGTTAAATGCCTTTCAGTGTTATGATGTCTCCTGGTTGGGTCTCCACATCGTATAGATGCGTATTCCGTGCCGTAGTGCCCGTAGCCCTGTTGCCGGCGGGCACATACCCGCCCTCAGGGTTGACTCGCTCCACGGGCATTGTCCACGTGGCGAACAGCGGGTTGGGGTTGGGCTGTGCGTAGGCAGCGGCCTTCAGCATGTGGCTTTCCGACGCCACCGGCACAGCCGAGCGCAGCCTGAGGTTGCCTCCGATGGTGCTGCGTATGGTGGCCTCGGCCAGCTTGCCTCGTTGCCACTTCATTTTCTCAATCACGAAGCCTCCCACCGTGCGCAGTCCACTCACCTCTCCGTCGGCCCATTCGGCCGGTATGGCCGGCAGCAGGAACACCGCGCCGTCGTGGCTCTGCACCATCATCTCGGCAATGCCGGCCGTGCAGCCGAAGTTGCCGTCTATCTGGAATGGCGGGTGGGCGTCGAACATGTTGGGGTAAGTGCCTCCGCCCTGTCCTTTCTCAACGTTGGCAGGAACGAGCGATAGCTGGTCTTTGATGAGCTTGTAGGCATGGTCGCCGTCGAGCAGGCGCGCCCACAGGCACACTTTCCACCCCATTGACCACCCGGTTGAGCGGTCGCCGCGCTGTGTGAGCGACACCCTGGCGGCGTCGAAGGCCTCGGGGTTGCGCAGCGGCGAAATCTCGGTGCCGGGATACAGCGCCCAGAGGTGCGACACATGGCGGTGGTGGTCTGTCGGGCTGTCCCAGTCGTCGGCCCACTCCTGCAGTTGTCCGTGCTTCCCTATGCGCAGCGGGATGAGCCTTGAGCGCATGCCGAGCAGCGTGTCGGCAAAGAGCCGGTCGGTGCCGAGCGCTGCCGCGGCGGCTGCCGTGTTGGTGAACAGGTCGGCCACGAGCTGGTTGTCCATGGTGATGCCGGCATAGAGGTTGGCTTTAGGCTTGCGCTTCGGCGCGTTTTCGGGCGACACCGAGGGGCACACCACGAGGTGCCCGTTGCGCGGGTCGGTTACCATGAAGTCGACGAAGAACTCGGCCGCCCCCTTCATGTAGGGGTAGACAGAGCGCAGGTAGTCGCGGTCACCGTTGTAGAGATAGCGTTGCCAGAGGTGCTGGCACAGCCATGCGCCCGACATAGGCCACGCTCCGCTGTATGGAACGTCGACCGGTCCGGTCATGCGCCACAGGTCGGTGTTGTGGTGGGCCACCCATCCGCGGCAGCCGTATTGCAGCCGTGCCGTGGTGGCTCCCGCCTGGCTCAGCTCGCCCACCATGCGCACCAGCGGCTCGTGCAGCTCGCTCAGGTTGCAGGGTTCGGCCGGCCAGTAGTTCATCTCGGTGTTTATGTTTACTGTATAGCGGCATCTCCACGCCGGGTTGAGCTTGGCGTTCCACTTGCCCTGCAGATTGGCGGGCTGGCATCCGGGCTGCGACGAGCTTATGAGCAGGTAGCGGCCAAACTGGAAATAGAGCGCCACGAGGTAGTTGTCGGCTGCGTCCTTGAAGTCGCGTATGCGCTCGTCGGTGGGCTTGTCGGGATATTTGTCGGGCCCGAGGTCGAGGCTCACGCGGTCGAACTGCTCCTTGTAGCGGGCTACGTGGGCTGCCTTGGCCTCGGCATAGGGGCGGTTGCTTGCCGCCATGTATTGGTCGATGCGCTGCCGTGGGTCGGCCGATATGTCCTTGTAGTTTACGAAGTTGGTGGCCATGGCCACATAGATGGTCACGGCGTCGGCCCCGCTCACTACGAGGCTGTCGCCCGCTGCCGTCACCGTGCCGCCTTCGTTGTCTACCTTGGCGTCGACAACAAACCTCACCTTGCCGGGCACGGCGCGGCCGGCGGCCTGCGTGGTGCCCTCCATGGTGAGCGTGGCGCCCTGGGCGCTGCGCCTGGTGGGGTTGCCTTCGGGATATGTCAGCGACGCCGAGAAGTTGAGCCTGCCGCGTTCCGATGCCGTGTAGCGTATCACGAGCAGCTGGTCGGCCAACGAGGTGAAGGCTTCCTGCCTGTAGCTCACGCCGCCTACGCTGTAGGTGGTTGTCGAGAGGGCGCTGTCAAGGCTTAGGCTCCGCCGGTAGCCGGTGTAGCCCCCGTGGTCGGCAAAGCGCACCATCAGGCTGCCTGCAGTCTGGTATGCGCCTCCCTTGCCGTATATCCTCGGGCCCATTAGCTGCGTTTCGGCCAGCACTTGCGCCGAGTCGCTGCGTCCGCTAAATATCAGTTGGCGCAGATTGTCGAGATATTTCGGAGTGTCGGGATTGTGGTTGCTGTATGGCGAACCGTTGGATATGGTCTCTTCGTTTATCTGGAATTGCTCGCAGACGGGGTTGCCGAACACCATGGCAGCCAGGCGTCCGTTGCCTATGGGAAGGGCCTCGTTCCATGTCGTGGCGGGAGCCGTACCACAGGTTCAGTGCTTTTGGGTTGGCTTGCACCGACAGCGCGAGCGCTGCCGATGCAATAACCGTAATAAACTGTCTCACTGGTTAAGACGAAATAGTTAAGTAATATGTTTATATAGTCAAGTAATTTGTTTTCTGTTTTTGACCATGGCAAAATTACGAAAAACGGCGGCCGGTGTGGTGGAAAATCGTGTTGGCATGGTGCATTTTCGTGTAAACACGTGGCAAAACGGCAGTTACGGACGATTTTCACACCTTAGTTTTCGCCTGTCGGCGGTCCCCGGGCGCAGCCTTGCCGCCGTTGTCGCCCGATGGCTCGGCGTGGCGTGCCCAGCGGGCGCGGGCGGCTGTGCTCCGCTCCGGCCATTAATGGGCCTGCGGGCCGCCTGGTTTTTTGTAACAATTTGCGCCGCGAGGCACCGGCGCCGTGGCCCGCGGCGCAAGTGGCTGGCACACAGGCGGCTGCGGCAGGCTGCCGTTTGGCATTGCAAAACAGGCCGTTCGGGGCGGCCGCGGGGCACGTTTGGCAGCGCCATTCGGCGCAAGCGGCTGCGCGGAAGGGGCGTTGTAAATGTTTTTCACGGCCCACGCCGCATTGCCCCGACCACGGTGCGGCATAGGGCCGAGTACGGACAATCTGCCTGCCGGCGTGCATTTTAATGGCCTAACACTTAAGTTTTTAGACATTTTTTCGCTAACTTTGCAGGCAAGAACACTGCATCAATAGACAGGAATGAGACGACTGTTGGCTTTCATACTCATAGCCCTGCTTTCGGGCATGGGCCTCCGTGCTGCCGACGAGGTGCGGATAATGACCTTCGACGAGGGCGATGGCTTTGCCGAGAGCCGCGTGAGCTGCATAATACAAGACCGCGCCGGGATAATATGGTTTTCCACCTGGGACGGCCTTTACCGCTACGACGGCTACCGGCTGCGCAACTACAAGGCGCGGCCCGGCGACAACTGCCCCCTCGAGGCAAACCGGATTGACTACATACGCGAGCTCGCCGACGGCAACATCCTGTGCCGAGTGCGCTCCGACTATTTCGTCTTCAACCGCACATCGCGCAAGTTCACGCCATACACTGGCCCGCGCTCGGCTCACGACGTGCGCTACATGCCCGACGAGGCCACGCAGCGCATGGTGGCCGCCATGCCGCGCTATGCCGGCATTTCGGTGCGCATTCTCTACAAAGACAGGCAGGGGGGGATATGGGTGTACTCCATGCTGGGCCTCGACCGCATATCGTTTGTTAGCAAGCCCATAAGCAACCGCAAGGCCACCGACGCCCCGCAGGAAGAGGTGCGCGGCCTCATGGAAGACAGCAAGGGGCGCCTCTGGGTGGCCGACAAAAACGGCTATGTGCGCATAGTGGGCCGCGACGGACGGCTGGCGGGCTACCTCGACGCCTCCGGCAGCCTGAGGCCGGCGCCCGTGCTCTTCGGCCACAGCGTCTACTGCATACGCGAAGACAGCCGCGGCACAGTGTGGATGGGGGCCAAGGGCAGCGGGCTGTTCCGCCTGACGCCCTCGGACAAGGGGTTCGCCGTAGACCGTTACGTGGCCAACAACCCCATCGACGGCGACCTAAACCACAACGACATATACTCTATAGTGGAAGACTCGTACGGCCGGATGTGGATTGGCACTTACGGAGGCGGGCTCAACGTGGCCACCGTGGGGCCGGGCGGACGGGTCACCTTTGCCAACAGCGGCAACGGGCTGCCGCCCGTCCACGAGGGCGACGTAGAGATTCACCGGCTGGCCATCACGCCCGGCGGAGTGCTGCTCGTGGGCACCAACACCGGCCTTTACACCGCGCGCATAGAGCGCAACACGGCTGCCATGAAGTTTCACGCCAACCGGCGCGACCCGGCCGACGCCACCTCGCTGAGCAACAACCGGGTGACCGACATTGTGCAGGCGCGCTCGGGCAACATCTTCGTGTCTACATACGGTGGCGGGCTTTGCCGAATAATGAGCACCAACCTGCTTTCCGACACCATAACGTTCAGGCCCTACACCACCGACAGCGGCCTGGCCAGCGACGTGGTGATGTCGGTCACCGAAGACAAGCAGGGCCGGCTGTGGCTCGTGTCGGGGGCCTCGCTGAGCTGCTTCGTGCCGTCCACCGGCGTCATCACCAACTTCAAGCGGAGCATGTTCAGCGGTGGCTTCGTCTTCTCTGAGGCCCGCCCGCTCTGCATGGCCGACGGGCGGCTCGTGATGGGCACCACGCAGGGCATACTGGAGTTCAATCCGGCCGAGCTGAAGAAAAGCAGCTACGTGCCGCCAATAGTCGTTGACTGCGGCAGCAGGGTGGAGCTGGGCCCCAACGAGAAGAGCCTGAGCATAGAGATGGCTGCACTCGACTACAACAAAAACGAGCAGATAGAGTATGCCTACAAGCTCGACGGGGTGGACGAGACGTGGAACTACACCACCGACAGCCACATTCGCTATGCCAACATACCGGCGGGGAAATACCTGCTGCACATAAAGTCGACCAACGGCGACGGCATCTGGACCGACAACGAGCGCACCATCGAGATACACCGCACGCCCGCATTCAACGAGAGGCCCATGGCATGGATGCTCTACGGGGGGCTGCTGCTCGTGGCGCTCTACGCCATATTCAAGGTGGCGGCATACATCAGGCGGCTGCAGCGCGAGCTGAGCGACATTAAGATGACCACCGGCGAGAAGGTGGAATACGCCCTGCTGAAGCACGGCGAGAGGCACGTGCCGGGCCAGGGGGCGCCCGAGGCCGACGTGGGGCGTGAGCGGGACGACGCATGGTCGGCCAAGGTTTGGGCCTACATGGAGCGCAACATGGCCAACGCCGAGCTCACCGTCGACAGCTTTGCGCAAGACATGGGCATGAGCCGGTCGGTGTTCTACCTCAACATGAAGCGGGTGTTTGGCGTTACCCCCAACAACTTCATGCAGGAGGCCCGCATAGCCTACGCCAAGGAACTGCTGCGCGCCCACAGCGGCAACATATCGGAGGTGGCCTACAAGTGTGGCTTCTCCGACCCGAAATATTTCAGCAGGTGCTTCAAGAAGGCCACCGGCATGACTCCCTCGGAGTATTGCTGAGGGCAGCGCTGGCCGCGGCTTGGCGGCCGGAGTGGGGCCGTGGCGTGGCCGGGCGTGGCCGGAAGGCAGGCCTGCGGGGTGCAGACGGCTGCAAACGACAAAGCCGGGGAACGGAAGTCCGCTCCCCGGCTTTGTCGTTTGTGGCAGCTTTACTTTAGCTCTACAATCTCGTAATTCTTCGAGCCGAGCCCAATCCGCTCGGCATAGTCAACGATGTAAGTGCCGTGCTGGCGGTTGATGCGCTCGATGAGCGGCTTGTTGTCGTCGCCCGGCGTGGCCTTGTGGTTGAACACAATGTCGAGGCAAGCCTTGTCGAGCGCCACGGGGTCGGTTGAGGCCAGTATGCCCACGTCCTTCATCTTCGGGTCGGCCGGGTGGGAGTCGCAGTCGCAGTCAACGCTCATGTTGTTCATCACGTTGATGTAAACCACGCGACCCTTCATGTAGTCGTGCACTCCCTGCGCCGCAGCGGCCATCGACTCGAGGAAGTAGTCTTGCGCCGGCAGGTTCTGCCACAGCTCCTTGGGGCTCTGCACCTTGCCCGCCGTGTGTATGTAAGCCTTTCCGTCGGCCGACGCAACGCCTATGCTGGCATTCTTGAGCACTCCTCCGAACCCGCCCATGGCGTGGCCCTTGAAGTGGGCGAGGTTTACCATGAAGTCGTAGTTGGCCAGGTGCGAGCCCACTATGTCATACTTTATGTGCGTGGTGTCCTTCACCGGAATGTTCATGTTTCCCTCCTCGTCCATGATGTCCACACGCGCTATGCTGTCGAAGCCGTGCTCGTGTATGGCCTTGCGGTGCTCGGCCGACGTGCTGCGGCGCCCGCCGTAAGCAGTGTTGCACTCAACAATGGTGCCCTTTACCTCGTCGACGAGGTTGCGTATGAGCGTCGGTTTCAAGTAGTTGTGGCCTCCGGGCTCGCCAGTGCTTATCTTCACGGCCACGCGGCCGGTGGGTTCCACGCCCAGGGCCTTGTAAACCTTGACAAGCGACTCAGGGGTAATCTCTTTGGTGAAATACACCTTCGACTGGGCCATGGCGCCAGCCGCAGCCATCATGGCGATGGCGATAGTCAGTAGCTTTTTCATGTTTTTGTGGTTTTGATGGGGCAAAGATACTGATTATCCGCAATACATGGCATACCCGAATTACAGAATCTTCGGTTGCTCAGCCTCCGTATTGCGTGTCGTGGTCGGCGCAGTGGCAGTCGGCGGTCTCCATCTCGAGAGTGCTGTGGGCAATGCCTTCGGCCATGAGCGCCGCCTTTATCCCTGCCTTGGCCTGTTCCATGGCCCCGAGGTCGTCTATCACCACGTGGGCCGTCAGGGCGTTGGCCGTGGTGCTCATGGCCCAGATGTGCAGGTGGTGCACGTTGACCACGTGGGCGCAACCCTCCATCTTGGCTATCACGTGCTCGGGGTCGATGCCCTCGGGGGTGCCGTCGAGCGACAGCCGCAGGCTCTCGGAGAGCAGCTTCCAGGTAGACACCAGTATCACGGCTGCAATGACGAGCGACACGATGGGGTCGATGGTGTTGCATCCCGTCAGGGTGATGGCCACGCCGGATATTACCACGCCCACGCTCACAAGCGTGTCGGCGGCCATGTGCAGGAACGCCCCGCGCACGTTGATGTCGCCTTTCTGTCCCCTCATGAGCAACATGGCGGTGGCCCCGTTGATGATTATGCCCACGAAGGCCGTCCACGACACGGCAATGCCGTCTACCTGGGCGGGCTCGCGGAACTTGTGTATGCTCTCCAGGATGATGGCCCCTACGGCCACGAGCAGTATGATGGCGTTGAGCAGCGATATGAGCACGGTGCTCTTCTTCAGGCCGTAGGTAAACCGCTTCGAGGGGTGCACGGCGGCCAGCTTGAAGGCGGCGAGCACAAGGAGCAGCGAGAACACGTCGCCCAGGTTGTGGCCGGCGTCTGACAGCAGCGACAGCGAGTTTTCCAAAAAGCCCACCGCTGCCTCGACAATGACAAAGGCGGCGTTGAGCGCAATCGACAAGATGAAAATGCCGTTGAGCGATTTCACCTCATGCACGTGTGCATGATGGTGGTGGTGGTTGTGGTTTTCTTCCATATCCTTATTATGCTTTTGTTTGCTCTGTGTAAGTAGTTGCGCAGGCCGTGCCCCTTGCGTCGGGGACCGTCGGCTGCGCTTTTTCACAGGCAAAGGTATGCCAAAGCCTGTGCAACTTGGTTGCAAAGGCAGCCTGCGGCGCTATTGCTGCCGTACGCCTGGTGCATCATGGGCTCGGCCGGGCCCTGCCGATGGCGTGGCGCCGGCAGCGCAACTGTATCTGAAAAGGTTGTGGCGGGGCCGGTGATTGCGGCGGAAATATGTATGTTGGTTGATGTTGCGAGGCCGAGGATGGCTGGCCTTATTATATATAATGTGCAATCCATGTGGCCGATTGCCCCTGCAGACCGCCTCGTTGCCATTGTATTTGACTGCCGCTTTGGGCTCTTTGGCTCTGTTTCCGACGCTCGGCGTCGGTGTCGGCATTATGCAAACGTGGCAACGCTTCGGTTGGTTTTGCCTTGTGTTCGGTTGGTTTTGCCGGTTGTCTTAATTAATGTGTGTGATGGATTGGGCGGATGCTTTAGATAGAAGCAAGCTCTGTTGACACTTGGATTTATTGTTTTGATGAAAACATGCTATCGAAAGCTATAGTGCTTACCGCCTGAATAAGGCTTTCGCACGGCCGGGCCGCAGGGTGATATCACCCGTCGGCTTGGCTGCAGGCTGTTTGTTCAGAGTCGTGGCCCATTGTCTTGATGTTCTGTCTGCCATGCCCGTCGGTGTCGGCATTTTTCGCATTGCGGAGCCGTTCGCCCGCGCCGGTGCAAGTGCTTCTGCCATAGCGGTTTGCGGCAACGCCCGTATAGCGATGCCAAACGGCATGTATTGCAATGCGGCGGAGGCCGTTCGGCGGTGCAATACGGCCTCCGCCATCAGGCAAAACGGCCTGCGACATATCGTCGCAGGCCGTTTTGTATGTATTGTTTACCGCCCCGGGGCGTCCTGTCAGTGGCTTCGGTACTCGTTGGGCGTGCATCCGGTGCATTTCTCAAAGAGCATGGTGAATGCCGGTGTCGACGGGAATCCCAGTGTGGCGGCTATCTCGCTCACCTTGCTTTCTGTGCCTATGAGCATCTGCTTGGCCATCTCGAAGCGTCGTTTCTGCACATATTCCTCGGTGGTGTGGCCCGTTTCGGCGTGCAGCATGTCCGACGTGTATGCCTCTGAGTGCCCCGCCCATTGCGCCACCAGCTGTGCCCCGGGCAGTCCTGTGGCCGCGGCGCGTCCCGACCTGAGGTATATGTCAATCTTTTCGGTTACCTTCGCTATGTCTTCGCTGATGATGTCGTGGCGCAGTATGAACTGCCTGGCATAGAACCGGAGGCAGTAGTTGAGCAGCAGTTCGATTTTGTTGCACAGCAGTATGCGGCTGAAGCGGTCGATGCCCCAGTGCAACTCTTCGTCGATATAGTCGAGGCATCGCTCCACCTGCCTCTTTTCGCGCAGCGACAGCCGCAGCGCCTCGCTCTTGTTGTAGCCGAAGTAGGTGTATTCGGGCATCTTCATGCCCAGGCTGTCGAGGCTTGTCAGGTCGGGGTGGAACAGCAGCAGCCGGCTGTCGGCTTCGCCTTGGGCCTCGATGTAGTGGCCCGGCGGCGCAAACAGCACCGTGGCGTCGGCGTAGTCGCAGCTGCACAGGGTGCCGTTGCGGCATCCCGCCACCCTGCCGGCCACCATCACGGCATAGCAGTCGAGGCTCAGTTCTTGCTGCGGGGCCGCCCTGCTCAGGTCGATGACGCTGGCCAGCGGGTGCAGCGTGCGCTCGCCGAAAATGCGGTTGCACCGGCACACGGTCGAAGTATCAGTGTCGTTCATAGGCATTCGGATTGATGTTTGCCTCATGCTTCGGCCCCTGTGCGCCTGTACTCCATGGGCGTCATGCCCACCCCGCGCTTGAAGTAGCGGTTGAAGTGCTGCGGATACTGGAATCCCAGGCAGTATGCAATCTCGGTGACCGACTTGTCTGTGCCGGCCAGGAATTCCTTGGCCAGGTCTATTATCTTTCCTTGTATGAACTCTTGCGGCGACCGTCCGGTTTCTTTTTTCACGAGGTCGCCGAAGTAGTTGGGCGAAAGGAAGCACCTTTCGGCGAAGTATTTCACCGACGGCAGCCCCTCGCGCTCGGCCCGGTTGCCCCTGAAGTAGGTGTTGAGCTCGTTCTCAAAGCGCGTGAGCACGTCGTGGTTGGCTTCGCGGCGGGTGATGAACTGCCTGTCGTAGAACCTCATGCAATAGTCGAGCAGCAGCTCTATGTTGCGGCATATCAGCGGTTTGCTGTGCTGGTCGATGGGGCGTCCGAGTTCCATCTCAATCTTGTTGAGGCAGTCGGTGAATATCTTTTTCTCGTCGTCAGACAGGTGCAGCGCCTCGCGCGAGGAGTAGTCGAAAAACGAATACTGCCCTATGCCCTTTCCGAGCGACGTGCCCCGTATGAGGTCGGGGTGGAACAGCAGCCCGCGGGCGTTGGGTTCGAAGTGCGGCATGCGCTTTACGTGCACCACTTGTCCCGGGGCGAAGCTGGTGACGGTGCCCTCCTGGTAGTCGTAGGGCTGCCTGCCGTAGGTGATGTCGCCGCAATATGTCTGCTTTAGGAAGAGGGCGTAGACCCTGTAGTCGTATGCCGCCTCCATGGGGAATGATTCGAGCTTGGCCTTCCTGAGGTCGACCACGGCCACGAGCGGGTGCTGTGTCTCAAACCCGAAGTAATTGTTGTAACTCTCAATCGAGTCTATTGTCAATGTTTGCTCCATGTCGTTTTCTCTTTGATTTGCATGGCAAAGATAGCCAATAAATCTCTTATGGCGGTTACATGTATTACAGAAAATAGTGCATCTTTTACCTTTGGCGCCTCCGAACGGCCCATGGCGTCAGGAGAAACAGGCTCATTTTTTTTCGCATTTCGCTTCTTTGTGTCGCTTTTTTCAGTTACCTTTGCATGGTGCAAGCCCCCTCGGCGCACAGCGGCTCTGCAGCCATGGGTGTGGCGTGTGGGCCTGCGCTTGCATTCATACAATGACTAAAACAACCGCAATGAGAAAGAGATGGACACGCATTGGCGGCGCGTTTGCCGCCATCGGCATCATTTCGGCAACCGAGGCGCAGGCTGCCGACGGGCAGGCCAAGGCCACGCCCGACCGCCCCAACATCATCTTCATACTTGCCGACGACCTTGGCTACGGCGACCTGTCGTGCTACGGGAGCCGCTTTGTGAAGACTCCCAACATCGACAACCTGGCCCGCACGGGCACGTCGTTTACGCAGAGCTACGCCGGGAGCGGCATATCGTCGCCTTCAAGGTGCGCTCTGATGACCGGAAAGAACACCGGCAAGACAACCATACGCGACAACCAGTGCACCGCCGGGGGCATACGCGGCGTGAAGGTGTCGCCCGCCGGCGACACCACATACATACGCCGGGCCAACCTCCTGCCCTCCGACACCACCGTCGCAACCGTTCTCTCGGCGGCGGGCTACCGCACCTGCCTTGTCAACAAGTGGCACCTCGACGGCTACGACCCCATGGCTGCGCCCAACCACAGGGGGTTCCACGAGTTCTACGGGTGGACAATAAGCACCGTCGAGTCTAATTCGCCATATTATTACCCGTACTACAGGTTCCACGGCGACAGCCTCATACACATCGACGCCAACGCCCACGACGCCCATGTGCGCCACAACACCGACATAAGCACCGACGACGCGCTGGCTTTCATCGACCGCAACAGGGAGCGCCCGTTCTTCCTCTACCTGGCATACGACGCGCCCCACGAGCCTTATGTCATCGATGACACGTCGTGGTATGACGACCGCAGCGACTGGACGATGAACACCAAGCGCTACGCCTCGCTCATAACGCACATGGACAAGGCCATAGGCAGGTTGCTGTCTCACCTCGACAGCATCGGGCTGAGGGAGAACACGATGGTCATCTTCGCCTCCGACAACGGCGCGGCGGTGCAGGCCCCGCTCAAGGAACTGGGCTGCAACGCCGGCTTCAACGGCCGCAAGGGCATGCTTTACGAGGGCGGCATTCGTGTGCCTTTCATCGTAAACCAGCCCGGGAAGGTGCCTGTGCAGAAGCTGGACAACATAATCTACTTCCCCGATGTGATGCCCACGCTGGCCGCCCTGGCCGGTGGCGAGGCCTCGTTGCCCCAAGGCATCGACGGCATGAACATACTTCCGCTATTCTACGGCAGGCAGGTCGACACCGACAACAGGCTGCTCTACTGGGAGTTTCCGGGCAAGCAGCGTGCCGCAAGGCGTGGCGACTGGAAGTGTGTGACGGTGAAGAAGAACAAGCCCTTGGAGCTTTACAACCTCAAGGACGACCCCGGCGAGCGCCACAACCTTGCCGCCGAGCATCCCGACATGGTCGAGCGGTTTGACCGCGAGATGAAGGCCATGCACCACCCGTCGCCCAACTGGCCTCTCGAGGGCGAGACCCTGCCGGCCGGCGGGCTATAGGCCGGTTGTCGGGGTGGGGCGCGTCGGCACGCGCCGGCTGCCTGCCGTCATGTCGAAGGGAGCGCCGCGGCTGTGCCGCCGGCCTTTGCCCGATGTTTGGCCGACGGCCGGCAATGCTGTGTTCTGTGCAGCATTGCCGGCCGTCGGCTTTTGTGTTGTGCGGCTGAGGGGTGGCGCCAGCCGGTTTGCGGCGCCACGGCGCAATGCCGTCATCGCCACCCTTTGCCGGCTGCGGGACACCCGCTGATGTCGTAGACAAAGCAGTCGAAGTCGGCATGTCCGCCGTTGTCGGCCGTAGAATAGCAGAACAGGCCGAGGCGCATGCCCTTCCAGTAGCCGCTGCTCATGGCAAACGGTTCGCCGGCGGGGCTGAAGCAGGCCCCGTCGAGGCTGTAGAAGAAGCGGTGGCTGTTGGCTTCCAGGTCGGTCACGACCCTTAGGCAGACGCCCTTGAAGCGGCCTTTGGCAACGATGGTGCGCCGTCCGTCGCATTCGGTGAACACCCCCTCGGGGCACAGTCCGACGGCCCTGAACTGCTTGCCGTTGCATAGCAGTCCGGCAAAGGTGCTGCCGGTGCTGTCTGTCAGTTCCACCTTGGTGGTGGCGGTGCCCCCATATCCCATTGCCTTCTGCGTAAGCATGTTGCGGCACGGGCGCAGGCTGTCGGCCCTGTCGGCGTGCAGCGTGAGCCACCCGGGGCGCTCGTCGAGGCTCCATTTGCTGTTGTCGGGGTTGTGGCACCACTGCCATTGCGGCATGAGCCTCGATGAGTGCTGCCCCCGCCAGTACAGTTCGTTGCCGTCAAACCAGTCGCTTGCCTGCGGCAGGCAGGGCTTGTCGGCCGTTGTCGTGGCCGGTTTGCCGTGGCTGTCCACGGGTTCGCCTATGCCGTTGCCGTCGGTGTCGGTGCCAATCTCGGGCCATCCGCCGCGCCATCCGGCCGGTTGCAGGTGGACAATCCTGCCCGTGGGGTTCACCGACTGGAAGTGGAAGAACCACCATTCGCCGCTTGGCGTGTCGACAAGGGCGCCCTGGTGGGGCCCGTTGACGGGCGTCGGGCCCTGTTCGAGCACCACCTTCCGCTCATAGGGGCCGTAGATGTTGCGCGACCGCAGCACCGTCTGCCATCCGCTTTCCACCCCTCCCTCGGGTATTATGAGGTAGTAGTAGCCGTCTTTCTTGAGCCATTTGGTGCCTTCGGCCACTGGCCCCGTGTATACCGTTCGGCCCTTGTCGAGCAACCGCGAGCCGTCGGGCGCCATCCTGTGCACTATTATCGGGCCTGCGCCAAGCACGCTATGGCCAAGGTAAGCCTGCCCGTCGTCGTCCCACAGAGGGCACGGGTCTTCCCATCGTTCCACCTTCTCAACACAGTGCAACGGGCTCCACGGCCCTCGCGCGTCGGTGGCCGTGCTCATGAACAGGCCGTCGTCGGGCGTGCAGAAAAACACCCAGAAGCGCCCGTCGTGCCACCTTATGCTCGGTGCCCACGACCCTCCGCCGTAGTGGTTGTTGGCGTCCCATCCCGGCATGTCGAACCGGTCGTACACCTGGCTGACTATTTTCCAGTTCACCATGTCGGCAGACTCAAGCACCTGGATGCCTATGTAATGGAAGTCGGAGGCCACCATATAGTATTTGTCGCCCACCCGTATGACGTCGGGGTCGCTGTAGTCGGCGTTCAATATGGGGTTGGCGTATGTACCGTCGCCACGGTCGCCCCATGCCGGGTGCACCTGTGCATGGCACGGCACCAGCATCATGGCGAAGAGCAATGATGTGATAGATTGTTTCATATCGTTGTCGTTTAGGTTTGCAATTGTCTGTAAGGCCCTCCGTCGGCAGCCGTCTGCCATCTCCCTATGGGCGCCGTGGGCTTTTGTGCCAGGGCCGTCGGCATCGCGCCCGAGCCTTTGCCTGTTTTCGGTCAGGGCCGTAGCGTGCCCTAAGGATATAACGCTGCATGTGCATACTTATTTTCCCCGCATCCTGTTTTTAGCCATGTCAAATTGGCTTATCGCCGCCTCCTGGTGGCCATGGGGGCATGGTGGCAGCCCCAGGGGATACAAAAACATACGCAAACGTACGATTTTGAACGCGCCATGGTGGGGCTATGGCTTAATTTTGCGGCAAAAACAATATAGTCATGAAATATATAATGTCATTGCTGTTGGCCCTGGCCGTGGTGCCGGGCCTGCGTTTGGAAGCCAAGGCGCCGGCGCCGGTGGGCAAGGAGATTGTGCTCAGCTCGGGCACGGGCCGCATCTATGTGTCGCTGCCCGAGGCCGGTCGGGCCGACGGGCGTGCCGTGGTGTTGTGCCCGGGCGGGCGTTACGGTTACCTTGAACTGCAGAACGAGGGCTTCGACTGGGTGGGTTACCTCAACTCGATGGGCTGCGCGGCCATAGTGTTGCGCTACACCATGCCCGCCGGCGACCCGTCGAAGCCCGTGCGCGATGCCGAGTAGGCCGTGGCGTTGGTAAGGCGCCATGCGTCGGAGTGGGGCATAAGGCCCGACGCGGTGGGCATCTTCGGCTTCTCGGCCGGCGGCCATCTGGCCTCGTATGTGGCCACCAACTCGCGCGGTGAGGCCCGTCCCGACTTCCAGTGCCTGTTCTATCCCGTCGTAACGATGGATTCGTCGTACACCCACATGCCATCGCGCAACAACCTGATAGGGCCCCGTGCCACGGCGGCCGACGTCAGGCGCTACAGCAACGAGCTCAATGTCGACTCCACGTCGCCGCGCGCTTTCATCGTGGCAAACGAGGACGACGTGAAGGTTCCGGCCCGCAACGCCATCAGCTATTACCTTGCCCTGATGGCCAACGGCGTGCCGGCCGCGCTCCACGTCTACCCCACGGGGGCCCACGGCTGGGGCTTCGGCGGGCGGTTTGCCTACCGCCGCCAGCTCATGGGCGAGCTCGAGGCATGGCTCGACAGCCTCTGAGGCCCGCTGCCGGCGCCTGTCTGCGTGAGCCGCTGCGGCAGCGCCACGGGGCGTTGCCCGCCCCCTTGGCGCGCCGGGCCATGGGCGTGGCGCCAGCTTGCCGCCGCCGGCCGCATCCTTTCGTACAAACCTAAAACATAAAGATATGTCACACACTGTTTCACTTTGCCTGGCCGCACTGTTGTGCGCAGCCGTGCCCGCCGTGGCGGGCGAACCCGCAGGCAGGGCCCTGTGGGGGTCGATAAACGGGCGGAAAGATGCCACGAAAGGCATATTCAGCCACCATAACAACAAGATACTGCTCAGTTGGCGCAAGCTGCCGGGCGATGGCGCCGGCCTGGCGTTCGACCTTTACCGCACGCCGGCGGGCGGGCGCGAGGTCAAGGTCAACGCCGAGCCCATAGCGGGCAGGTACAACTACCAGGACGCGGCGGCCGACAGGACTGTCGACAACACCTACCGCCTGACCTACCACGGCAGCGACGCCACGCTCTCGGAGTATACCATGAAGGCCGGGCAGGCTTCGGCCGGGTTGCCATACATATCGGTGCCGCTCGAGACAACCACCGGGGTGAACCCCACATACGGCTACCTGGCCAACGACGCGAGCTTGGGCGACCTTGATGGCGACGGCATTTGCGAGATTGTACTGAAGCGGCAGGTGAGCACAGAGACCACTGACGAGGGCGAGGGGGCCGTGGCCCGCGACGTGCGCCACACCACCCTCTTCGAGGCCTACCGCCTCGACGGCACGTTCATGTGGCGGGTGTGCTCGGGCCCGAACATTCCTTTGGGCAACTCGTCGTCGTTTGCCGTGGCCGACTTCGACGGCGACGGAAGGGCCGAGGTGGCCATGCGCACGTCGGAGGGAACGGTGTTTGGCGACGGCACCGAGATTGGCGACACCGACGGCGCCGGCCTCACCGACTACCGCGTAGACGGAAGCCAGTATATACCGGCGGGCCCGGAGTTCATCTCTGTCATCGATGGCGCGAGCGGACGTGAGCTGGCCCGCGCCGACTACATAGCCCGAGGCACGAGCGAGGAGTGGGGCGACAGCAACTACAAGCGGGCCAGCAGCTACCGCATCGGGGCCGGGTGCTTCGACGGCGAGCGCCTCTCGGTGCTCATCACGCGCGGAGTCTACGGCAAGTCGGTGCTCGAGGCGTGGGACTATTCGGGCGGAGAGCTTCGGCGGCGGTGGCGCTTCGACTCGTCGGTCAGCGGCCAGCGCTACTACTCGGGGCAGGGACACCACAGCCTGAGCGTGGGCGATGTCGGCGGCGACGGCTTCGACGAGGTGGTCTACGGGTCGTGCACCATCGACCACGACGGCACGGGGCTCAACTGCATCGGCCTGGGCCATGGCGACGCCCTGCACCTGGGCAAGTTCGACCCCGCCGCCGACGGCCTGCAGATATGGTCGTGCTTCGAGACAGGGAGCGTGGGGGCGGCCCTGCGCGACGCCAGAACGGGGCGCGTGATATGGCAGCATAACGACGACTCCGACGTAGGCCGGGCCTGCGTGGCCGACATAGACCCGCGCTATCCGGGCTGCGAGGTGTGGTGGTTCAGGGGCAACGCCCATTCCATCGACGGCCGCGACCTGGGCTACAAGCCCGCCTCGTGCAACATGGCCGTGTGGTTCAGCGGCGAGCTCAACCGCCAGCTGCTAAACGGAACGCGCATCGACGCCATGAACAAAGAGGTTTACGACCGCGTGTTCACAGTATACCGCTATGGCGTGAGCTACGTCAACGGCACCAAGGAGAACCCTTGCTGGTATGGCGACATGCTCGGCGACTGGCGCGAAGAGCTCATCTTCCCCGACACCACGTTCACAAAAGAGCTGCGCATCTTCTCAACCTGGTATCCCACGGAGCATTCCTTCCCGTGGCTTATGACCGACCATGTATACCACATGAGCGCAATCAACCAGAACATAGGCTACAACATGCCCACCCAGCTGGGCTATTACCTTGGCTCAGACCTGACTTCCGACGACGACATAGCCTCCGGGATAGAGCCTGCGGCTGTGGCCGCGCCTGCCGCCGACGGGCCCTGCCACGACCTCGGCGGGCGCATTGTCGACCGTCCCGGGCGCGGCATCTACATCCGGGGCGGCAAGAAGTATGTGCGGCGTTAGCCTTCGGCAGGGGCCGGTAGTGGCCACGGTGCCGGTGGGCCGCAGCGTAACTTTTGTTTACAACGGCCACGGCCGCGCGGAGGCCCGGCCGTGGCGGCATAGCCAAACGGCCCGTATTGCAGTGCGGCGGAGGCCGTTTTGGGGCGTGGCCGGGGCCGTTTCGCAGGCCGAAACGGGCCGTTTTGCAACCCGCTGTCACCCAGGCGGTTGCGTAGCCCCGTGCCGACGGTAACAATATTTTACGGAAATGCGCCGCCCGTGCCGTATCAGTATTCATCCAGAACAATGTCAACAACAATCAAAACCAATAGATACCATACGATGAGAAATTTATTATTGTCATTGATGGCCATGTCGTTTGCGGTGTCGGCGGCGCAAGAGAGCGTCTGCATCAACGGCGACTGGCAGTTTCGCTATACCCCGGGCCCGCGCCAGGCCGACTCGATAGCGGCGTCGGGGTTTTACGACCCGGCGCGCCCCGCGCGCGGTTTCACCACGGTCAAGGTGCCGTCGTGCTGGGCTGTGCAGGGCTTCGAGGAGCCCGTCTACCGCGAGTTCAAGGACGCGCCCCACAGCGAAGGCTTCTACCTCAGGCACTTCCGCGTGCCCCGTTCGTTTGCCGGCAAGCGCGTGCTGCTGCATTTCGGCGGCGTGTGGGCGTCGGCCGAGGTGTGGCTCAACGGCCGATGGGTGGGGCGCCACGACAGCGGTTTCACCTCGTTTTCCTACGACGTGACGGGCCATGTCAGCGCCGACGCCGACAATTTGCTTGCTGTCCGCGTCAGGCAAGTGTACCCGGGGTATGTCTGCGACACCTACGACGACTGGTCGCTTGGCGGCATCTACCGCGACGTGACGCTCGAGGCCATGCCCGCCAAGCGCTGGATTGACGCCGTGAGGGTGGTGGCCGACTTCGACAAAGACTACCGCGACGCCGACCAGAAGATGAAGGTCATGGTGATAGACCGCCACAAGAACACCCTGCCGGTCAACTACCGGAGCCCCGGGCAGCCCTATGTGCTGCGCTTCACGCTGCTCGATGCCGGCGGCGACACGGTGCAGACGGTGGAAAGGCGCGTGGCGGCCCACACCTCGACCGGGCGCGAGACAGCCGTGACCATGCGCGTGGCGGAGCCCCGCCAGTGGAATGCCGAGCACCCATACCTGTACACCCTGCGCGTCGAACTGGTTGAGCCCGACGGCGTGAGCCAGGCCTCGGTGCAGCGCATAGGCTTCCGCGAGGTTACCACCGACGGCGGCGTGCTGCGCGTCAACGGCCGGCCGGTGAAGCTGCGCGGCGTCAACCACCACGACGAGCACCCCGACGTGGGGCGCGCCACCACGCGCGAGCACTGGCTGCGCGACCTCCGACTGATGAAGGCAGCCAACATCAACTATGTCAGGACGGCCCATTACCAGCACGCCAAGGGCTTCATCGAGCTTTGCGACTCGATTGGCATGTATGTCGGGGGCGAGGTTTCGCTCGGCGGGGCGGGCGGCATGGCCGTCGACCCGGGCTTCACGGCGGGCTCGATGCTGCGCACGGTGGAGACCGTTGAGCGCGATGTCAACAACCCGTCGGTGATATACTAGTCGGTGGGCAACGAGGATGCGCTCACCGGCATGTACCTCTGGGCGGCGCGGGTGGTAAAGGCGCTCGACGGCACGAGGCCCATATTGCTGCCGTGGAACGCCGACGGCAGCCTGCCCGAAGAGATTGACATCAGGGCGCCCCACTACTGGACGGCGGGCGAATACGACTCTCTTGCGGCCACAAGCGACCGCCCTGTGATAACAACAGAGTACACCCACGCCTTCGGCACCGACCGTTTCGGGGGGCTTGCCGACAGGTGGCGCGCGCTCACAAACCACCCGGCCGGGGCCGGCGGGGCTGTGTGGATGTGGGCAGACCAGGGCATCAAGACGCCAACGAGGCGCGACGAGAAGCGCTATGGCGGCATTGTCAAGGACGACCCTTACCTGCGCATCAGCTCAAACGGGTGGGACGGGATTGTTGACTCCTACCGCAACACAACGCGCGACTACCTTGAGCTGAAGGCCGTATATGCCCCCGTGAGGACAGCCTGCGGCAGCGTGGACATTGCCGATGGGGCCGACACCGCCCTCATAGCTGTGCGCAACGACTACGACTTCACGCCACTGGGCTCGGTCAGGGTGGCCTGGACGCTGTGCAAAGACGGCCAGAGGCTCGACTCGGCCACCGTCCGCGCCGACGCCGCGCCCCACTCGCTGGGGCTCGTGAAGGTGCCACTCGGCAGGCTGGGCGCCGTCGGGCGCGGAGAGACGGCATACGTGCTGATGGTCTTTGCCGACTCGCTGGGCCGCGAGATTGGGCGCAACAGCGTAGAGCTGAAGCCCGCCTCGTATGCCGAAGGGAAGCCTGCCGCCGCGGCGGCAGCGCCGTCGGTGGCCGACAACGGTGGCGAACTGAGCGTCAGGGCAGGCGACATGGAATATGTGTTCAGCCGCGCCACGGGCATGCCGGTGTCCGTATCGAAGGGCGGAACGAAGGTGATGGGGCCATGCGGCCCACCGTTTGGCACAAGTTTAACGAGGGAGACATGACCATCAGGGGCCGTAAGTTTGCCAAAGGCGTAAGCCCCGACAAGCTGGTGCCGGGCAAGGCGGAGCTCACCGTGGCCCGCGACAGCGGATGCATCGTGCTCCGCTCGGTGGTGGCTTATGTGGCCAACGACAGCAACAGGCTTGAGGCCGATATGCGCTACCGCATCGACGGCAGCGGCAGGATGGCCGTAGAATACTCCATCGCGACCGACTTCCAGACCAACATGCTGCCGCTCGTAGGGCTGCAGGCGGCAATGTCGCCAGGCACAACGCTCGAAAGGTGGTTCGGACTGGGCCATTGCGACACTCATCCCAACAAGCGGGAGGCCGCCGTGATGGGCCTGTGGGACGGGCGAAACGCCTACGGCACCAAGCAGATGAGGTGGGCCGAGGTGGGCAGCGGCGGCCTTATGGTCAGGCTGACGGCACCCGGCCATCTCGTGCGCGACGCCTCCTCGCCCGACGTGTTGCGCTTTGCCACACGGGTGCTCTGCCGACCCGAGAAGGGCAGGCTTAAGGAACCCGGCACCCGACTGCCGTCGAAGGGCACATACAACGGCACGCTCTGCATTGAGTGACAAACCCCAGCCGCGTCGTGGAACGAGTCGGCAATGGCCCTGAGGAAGGCCACGATGTCGGTCTCTTCGAGTGAGGGCTGCAGCTTGTCTTCCTCCATCCGCCTGAACTCCAGCAGCTGGTTGATGAGCCGCATCATGCGGTCGGTGTTGCGTTTCAGGCTGTCGGCCGACTGCTTGAGCGCCTTTGGGAAGTCGGCCGACTGCCTCATGGCGTCGACGTTGCCCCTGATGAGCGTCAGCGGGGTGCGGAATTCGTGGGATATGTCGGTGAAGAACTTAATCTTGAAGTCGGTGAGCCGTTTTTCCATGGCTATGTCACGGCGCTGTCGGTATACCGTGCGCAGGTGGCTGAAGGCGGTGAAGGCCACAGCTGCCGCCGCAATGATGTATAGCGCAATGGCCCATGGCGTGGCCCACAGGGGCGGCTCCACCACCACCGGCAGCCTGATGGCCGTGCCTGAGCCCGACGCCTTCACCATGAGGGTGTATCGGCCCGTGGGCAGGTCGCGGTAGGAGGCGATGTTCATGGGCGACCATTCGCTCCACCGGCTGTCTTAGCCTTCGAGGAAGAAAGAGTATCTTGACTGCTGGCTTCCCATGCCGTAGCTGAAGTCAGAGAAGCGTAGCGTTATTGTGTTCTGGTCGTGGTCGAGCCTCAGTTCGGGGCCTCCGTCACGCCCGAAGGCAGCCGGGGGCAGCCCGGTCAGCGGCGACCCGTTGACGAGCACCTGCGTCAGCGCCATCGGCAACGGCTGCCTGGGCTCGGCTGTCGCGGCAGCGGCAGGCCCGGCCACCACTATCCCGGCCATCGAGCCGAGCATCACCCTGCCGTCGGCCAGGCTTGCGGCGCAGTCTTCGTTGAATGTGTTGAGCAGGTGGTAGGTGCCGAAGTGCATGTTGTCGATGGTGCCGTCGGGCCTTATCACCGAGCATCCGTCGATGGTTGCGGCCCAGATGTTGCCGGCTGTATCGGCCGTGATGGCCTTGACCACGTCGCTGGCGAGCCCGTCGGCCACGGTTATGCGCTCTGCCACCCGGCCTCGGCTGAGCCTGTAGATGCCGTTGCCGTCGGTTCCCACCCATGTGTTCCCTCTGCCGTCGCATAGCAGGCACAGCACGGCGTTGTCCTTGGCTCCGCTTTTGAGCCATGTCTCGGCGATGCGGCCGGGGGCTGTCAGTATACTGTCGGGGTTAAAGCACACCACCCGGTCGTTTGATGCCACCACGATGTTTCCCCTGTTGTCGAGTGCCATCTTGCGGGCGTCAAGTTTTTTGTCGGGCCCAATGACGTGGCGGAAGGCCATGCCTCCGCCGGCTGTGGGCACGGCAAGGTCTACGCATCCCTCGAGGCTTGACAGCCACATGCGACCCTTCCGGTCTCTGAGCACGCAGTCGATGCGGTTGGCAGCCGGCGATGCGGGGTTGCCGGGGGTGTGGCGGTAGGCTTTCGCGCCTACCATGAGGCCGTCGTTTTTCGTCCCGATCCACATCTCGCCGGCCGGCCCCGTGGCGGCGGAGATGTACCTTATGGTGTCCGTCTGGCGCAGTTGCCTTGGCTGCATGCCCTCGATGGCGAACAGGCAGCCCGCGTTGTTTGACGCCACAATGCCTATGCCGGGCAGCCTTTTTAGCATCCTTGTCTCGTTGGAGCGGTCGCGCTGACCGTCGGCGTTGAGGTTTATCACCCTGAAGTTGCTCTGCGTGGCCTTCAGGCAGGCCACCCCCTGCCGCTCCTGGCTTAGCCAGATGTTGCCGTTGCGGTCTTCGGCCAGTGCTATTATGAAGTTGCTGCCTATCAGTTTCCGGCTGTCGTCCTTGGTGATGTGGGTGTGCTGGCCCGTCCGTTTGTCGTACAGGTGTAGCCCGTTGCCGTATGTCGATATCCACACCAGGCCGTTGTCTTGCGACACCACCTTTACCTTCGGGCTGAGGTTTGACTGTATGAGCAGTTTCGGATATACGTTCAGTGTGAACGTCTTGCCTGTCTTGGCGTCGGTGTACACCACGTCTCCGTTGGCGGTAAACCTTATGTGGTTGCCTTTGTTGTCTGTCAACGTGCCCCTGCTGCTGCGGCGCGGCGCGCCTTTGCCGGCCGGGTTGCGCCTGTAGGTGAACTTCCCGTCGCTGTAGGCAACCGTTGCCGTGCCGTTGTTTTCGTCTTCAAGGGTGATGCTTCCGTCGGCGTTCATCGTGGCGTGGCTGAACGACAGGCCGTAGAGACCGCATCCGGTGTAGTCTACAAACTTGCCTTTGCGGCAGTCGTAGGCAGTGTAGAAGTTGCCGTGCTGCCTTATCCAGAGCAGCCCGTCGCGCCATTGCCTGATGTCTTCTATGTGGCGCGCCGACAGCAGGCGCGTGTCGCCGCGCTCCGTCGGCACGTATTTTGAGTATGTGTAACCGTCATACCTGTACAGCGCATACATGGAGCCGAACCACATGAAGCCGTCTTCGTCTTGGGCGATGCATCGTATGTTGTTGTCGGGAAAGCCTTCGCTGGTGGTCAGCGTGCGCCCGATGATGGTAGGCTGTGCGCGCAGCTGCACGCACATAAGGGCCATGCACACGGCCAGAGCCGTGCGCGGCAGCATGTTCCTGATGTTGCTTGGCGCCGTCGGGTTCCTTCCGTTACGCGTCTTTCTGGCGTGTGCCCATCCTTGCTTCCACCACGTTGACAACGTAGTCGCCCAACTTTTCGCACTCGCTGACGATGTCCATGTACATCGTTCCGATGGCGTAAGTGTACTCATGGTTGTTCACATCGTTGATGTTCTGGCTCTTTAGCTGGTTCCGGTAGTTGTTTATCTCGTTCTCGATGTTGAACGAACGGTTCACGTCGAAGTTGTCCTTGCGCCCTGTGAGCAGCACGTTCATCTGCGTCAGGCTGTCGTCGGTGAGCTCAAACATCTGGTGCAGGTGCTCGTACTGGCGCTCGGTGAAGTCTTCTTTGCCCGCCATCTTGCGGTTGATTGTGCGGGCTATGTTGTAACAACTGTCGCCGATGCTTTCCAGTTCGGATATCTCGCGCAGCATGGCCCGTATCTTTGCCTTGGTCTCGTCGCTCAGGTGGGCGTCGCTAACGCTGTCCAAGTACTTGGCAATCTCTATCTCCATGTTGTCGCTAATGCCCTCATACTTCTCTATTCTGCTGAATAGCTTGTTGAAGTCGGCGTCGTTCTGCGTGCCGAGGAGTTCGCGCACGAACCCGAACATGCGCTGTATGCGCTCGGCGAAGGCCTGTATTTCCTTCTGCGCCTCGAGCACGGAGAGCTCCGGTGTCTTCATGATTGCGTTGCCGCCGATGTAGCGCAGGCGGAACTCGTCTTCGTCGTCGGTTCCCCGTGGCTTTATCATCCAGCACACAAGTCGCTCAATTTGCGGGATGAACCACACGAGTATGCACGTGTTGCATACGTTGAACGATGTGTGGAACGCGGCAAGCACCACCGAGAGCTTTACCGGGTCGGTGCTTCCCGAGAGCGGGTCGTAGTTGACGAAGCTGCACACCGCGTCGACAAAGGGGTAGAAGCAGCACAGCACCCAGAACACGCCGAACACATTGAACACCAGGTGGGCCAGGGCGGCGCGGCGCGCCTGGGTGTTGGCCCCGAGCGCCGCAAGGTTGGCGGTGGCCGTGGTTCCGATGTTCTCTCCCATGACAAGGGCTATCCCGAGGTACACCGGCAGCACGCCGCTCGAGCACAGCACCATGGTGATGGCCATGAGGGCGGCCGACGACTGCAGTATGCACGTGAGCAGGGTTCCTATGAGCAAGAATATGACGATGGTGATATAGCTGCTTGTGTCGAATGAGCTGAAGAAGCGAAGCAGCTCTTCGTTGTGTCCGAGATCCATGGCCGCGCCGGTCTCGCTGAGCATTGCGAGTGAGAAAAACATGAAGGCAATGCCGAAAAGGAAGTCGCCGAGGTATCTGTGGCGCCTGGTGTAGATGAGCAGTATGGCTATGATGAATGCGGGGAATACAACGTTGGTGAAGTTGAACGAGAACCCGAGGCTCATTATCCAGGCCGTCAGCGTCGTGCCGATGTTTGCCCCCATTATGACCGAGATGGCCTGGGCGAGGGTCAGCAGGCCCGCATTGACAAACGAGACGGTCATCACCGTGGTGGCTGATGAGGACTGGACGGCGCACGTGACGAACATTCCGGTGATGATGCCGGTAACGCGGTTCTTGGTCATTGTGCCCAGAATGTGGCGCAATTGCGACCCGGCCATTTTCTGCAGGGCTTCGCTCATGACCTTCATTCCGTAGATGAGCAGTGCGAGGGACCCGATAATCTTAAAAAAAATCCAAATCGACATATTTTAATATAATTTGTTTCGCGATATTGCGTCATGTCGGGAAAACGGCGTAACTTTACAAACGTTAATCCCAAAAGGCCATTGTTATGGAACAGATGATACAAATCCGTTGCAAAAATAATAAAAAAACAAAAAACATTCGCATCGGAAGCACACTTTCTGAGGTATATGATGAATTTGGGCTCGAAATGGACTATGGCCCTGTGAGCGCCAAGGTGAACAACCGAGTTGAGGGGATGCATTACCGCGTTTACAACAGCAAGGACGTCGAGTTCCTCTCGCTTAAGTGCACATCGGGGTGGCGGGCATACGTCAGGAGCCTCTTTTTCGTGCTTTGCAAGGCTGTTCACGACCTTTATCCCGACGGGAAAGTGTATATTGACATACCCGTGTCGAACGGATACTACTGCGACCTGAACATCGGGCGGTACATCACTTACGACGACGTAGACCGCTTGCGGGCGCGCATGCAGGAAATAATTGACATGGCGCTGCCCATCCACCGCCACGAGAGCACCACGGAAGAGGCCATCGAGATATTCCGCAAGCTGGGCTCGGAGTCGAAGGTCAAGCTGCTCGAAAGCACCGGGAGCCTGTACACCACGTACTACGAGATTGACGGGTATCACGACAATTACTATGGCACGGTGCTCACAAACACGGCCTACCTGCACCTGTTCGGGCTGGAGAAGTATTTTGACGGGCTGCTGCTGCGCATACCGTCGATGGACGACCCGTCGAAGCTGGGCGAGTTCCTCAAGCAAGACAAGCTGTTCGAGATATTCAAGGAGCACCACCACTGGCAGCAGATACTGGGGCTGAGAACCATCGGCGACCTCAACGAGGCTGCCGACAAGGGCATGGCCACGCAGCTCATCACCCTGTCGGAGGCCCTGCAGGAGAAGAAGATAGTGAACATTGCCGAGGACATTGCCGACCGCCGCGGGGTGAAGATGGTGCTCATCGCGGGCCCGTCGTCGAGCGGGAAGACCACCACATGCAAGCGCCTTTCGATACAGTTGCTGGCCAACGGGCTGCACCCGGTGCCCATATCGCTCGACGATTACTTCGTAGACAGGGAGCTGACGCCCAAGGACGAGAGCGGCGAATACGACTTCGAGCACCTGCATGCGCTCAACCTCGACCTGCTCAACGAGCAGATGAACGCGCTGTTCAGGGGCGAAGAGGTGGAGCTGCCCAAGTATAACTTCCAGGCGGGGCGCAGCGAGCGCAGCGGTAGGCGGCTGAGGCTCGAGGGCAACGAGGTGCTCGTGGTAGAGGGGATACATGCGCTCAACCCCGAGCTCACGTCGAAAATACCCGACCCGCTCATCTATCGCGTCTACGCATCGGCGCTGACCACCATCCTGCTCGATTCGCACAACTACATCCCAACGACCGACAACAGGCTGCTGAGGCGCATCATCCGCGACTACAAATACCGCGGGGTGTCGGCCCTCGAGACCATACGCCGGTGGCCGTCGGTGAGGGCCGGCGAGAACAAGTGGATTTTCCCGTACCAGGAGAATGCCGACGCCATGTTCAACACGGCAATGCTTTTCGAGCTGGCCGTGCTCAAGACGCAGGCCGAGCCGCTGCTGGAGCTGGTGCCTGAGAACGCCGACGAGTACAGCGAGGCGTACAGGCTGCTGAAGTTCCTGCGCTACATCAGGCCCATACCCAACCGCCAGGTGCCGTCGACATCGCTGCTGCGCGAGTTTCTCGGGGGCAGTTCGTTCAAGTATTGACCGCCCGGCTGCCAAGGCTTACGGGCCGCATGCCGCAACACGCTGGATGTCAGTGTGTTGTGAAACGTGCCGTTTCGCATT
>OCQA01000410.1_pt1 | contig 46959 bp, 72 predicted proteins | sample 1538571 | NCBI WGS metagenome assembly OCQA01 (sample SAMN04571708, study PRJEB22368) | human gut metagenome | biome: human gut; material: stool | host: Homo sapiens | place: Luxembourg | collected 2012-09-28 | reverse complement strand
GCATTCTGATTGTCAATGATATCTCTTGTGTTGCTGTTCATGGTGTTCTGCAATGCACAGGTGTTCTGCGCCATGTTGTAGTTCACGCCCTGGATAGCTTCCCTGGTTTCACAACAGCAGTTTGCAAGCTGCGCCTGCAATGCGTTTGTATTCTGCATATTGGCTACAGTATCGGCATTGATTGCCTGCTGGATTCCAAAGCCAGTCTGCATGATGTTGGTATTGATTCCGTTGAATCCGGTAAGCATACCGTTATTCATGGCATAAAAGCCATCACACAGGCCGCTGTTGATTCCGTCAAGTTTGCTGATTACTGCGGAGTTATCAAATCCTCTCTGGATATCTGCCTGGGTAGCTGCTGTGGCTGTATATCCACCACCGTTGCCATTGTTGCCCCAGCCATTGTTTCCCCATCCGAAGAAAGCAAAAATGAATAAAACAATAATCCACCAGCTGCCATCTCCACCAAACATGCCATCATTTCTGTTGTTTCCAGTTAAAAGAGCAACATCTGATGCTGTTAAATTTCCATCCATAGTTATATCTCCTTTATTGTGTATTTACATCAATCTGGCCAGATTGTAATGTACTATTTCATTCCTTTCAGCATGTGCTGGAATTGCCCTGCCATCTGCTGAACCTGATTAAGTTGTTGCTGAGAAATCTTCCCAGACTGTAACATCTTCTGGACTTCTTCCTTCGGATCTCCCTTAAAATTCTGTTTAAACTGCATAAACTGTTGTATCATCTGCATTGGCCCGTTTCCCTGCGGCATCCCACCACCGAGGGTGTTAAATAATGGATTACTCATCTGCGTTTCCTCCCTTGACTGCTGATTCCTGCACGGTATTAGCTCTAACAGGTTCAGAAAATGAATTTAATCGGTTTATGATAGCTTCGTATTTGCCCTTCAAATCATCATATTCCTGTCTGGTGACATATTTACTGTCCATGTTCTGAACAGACTGCTTAGGCGGCATCTGAGCACCTACTTCATGGTATTCAAACGTCCGTAATGGTTGTGGCATACCGGAAACGTCTGTGGATTTTATGTAGAACTTTTCACTTTCACTGTCCATCAGTAAAACGCTTGTCCCGGGTGCTACCAGATAGGATTTTGCACCCACTTCGCCAGATACCCACAGAATGCCACTATTATTCTGCTGTGGTTGCTGTACTGGTTGAGCTGGCATCTGGACAGGCTGTTGCTGAAATTGGTTCATCTGTCCCGGAACACCAAAACTATATTGATAAGGATTGTTATATAATGCCATCTTATGCACCGCCTTTCTAATTATATTTTTGCATAGATGTATCAATCTAAAAAGTTCAAAAAAGTATCGAAAAAGTATTGTGTAATAACGCACATAGATTTATAATTGAGAAAAAAGGAGGGATTAACATGGCAACAGAAGCGCAGAAAAGAGCGGTAAGAAAGTATGAGAACAGCAACTATAGGCTAAACATTGTCTTTCCAAAAGGAACTAAAGAGAGGATTGAAAAGCTCGGTCTTGGCAAGAGCAACAGTGCCTTTATCAGGGATGTTGTTCTGTCAGAGCTCGACAGGCTAGAAAAAAAATAAAAATAACGCACATATACGCTTGACATATAACGCACATAGATGTATAATAAAGACAGTTAAAGAAAACCAATTACACAGCCCCTACAAGGGGCGGAACGGAGGAAAAAAGATGAGAAAATTTGAATTGAAACAGGTAGCCCGAAACAATTCCGAAAACTTCGGATGTGCCAAAGTTACAGCAGCTTGGCTGTGCGGCACAGAGTCCCAGAAAGAGGATTTTATAAATTCTCTGGGCGAGAACTGGGTGAGAATCCCGGCGGAACTTGTTGACGAGACCACCGAGCAGAATTTTATTTCTTACGCTCGGGCATAAGGAGGAGGGAAAAGAAGATGTTAGAAAGAAAAATTGATCGAGCAATTGAGAAAGAAGCAATAAAAACCGGGAAGATGGGAACCGAACTGGTGACCGTAGAAATGGCACTGACAAGTGGAGAAATCGAGGAGTTTAGAAACCTCGAAAAATATGACAGCGATCATTATTTTTGGGAAATCGAGGGTAACACCCTTAGAATTTCCTATACAGAAGAAATTTAAGAAAACGCCCGGAACTGTTCTTGAAATAGTACTGAATAAGTGCAAATTTTAATATTTCTATTTTGGAAAGACGCAAAATAAGCCCCTGAGAGATAATCCTGGGGCTTTTATTGTCGTCTTAACACACTTTAATTATTTTATTGTTTACCCTCCGGCTTAATCGTTTCACCGTGGATATACTCACGTTCATCTGTTCAGCACAGTATTCAAGAGTGTGCTCCTGACATCTCAGCCGGAATAATCTTTCTTCGTCCGGTGTAAAATTACACTCTGTCAAAAATCTGTCTATATCTTTCTTTGTGAACACATATAATTTCATGAGCATACCCCTTACTAATGCAATTAACGTTGATTCTGCGCAAGATACTCCGTGAGCTTCTGCTTTGTTTTTTTTAATTCTTCAACATTGTTTCCGCTGATCTGACTATCCAGCATAGTCGATAACACTTCCAGAATTAATGAGTCACGTTCTGCAATTCTCTGAAGACTTTCATAATCTCGCTTGTCATGTTCTTCTAGTATCTCTACTCGCTTATTAAGCCGGAATGCCGGAGTAATCCACTTAAAGATTACGGCTGCTGCCCCTCCAATAATTGATACTCCTCCGCAGACTGAAAGAAACAATTGAATAAATTCCTGTATGCTCATTTAGCTACTCCTTTTCCCAGTAATATACCGGGATCTCATTACCACTATCCCACGTATCGAAATATTTACCCTCTTGTACTGTTACCACATGACCATCTATGCAGAGGATATACGTACCTGTCGGATGATCTGCGCAAAAGTCATTGACTGTATAGATATATCTTTCTGACTGTTCTATCAGCTTGCGCCTGTACCCATGCTTATAGAGATATGCTCCCCAAACGTAATTAGCCGATGGCATATCTGACAGAGCACATGCCTGTATCATTAATCCGGCAAATACCGTTTCCCAGTCGAACCCGGTTGCTTTACATATTGCCCGGACAACGCAATCTCCTGTTCTCTTATCCTTAACAGGATTCGGATTGAAATATTCCCATCTATCCATCAGTCAATCCCCTTTGCTGTTTTATATCTCTTTGCTGCTCCTCTGGCTTTTGCAGCGTTCTGACGGTTCCACTTCGCAATCATAAGCCGGTCTTGCAGTTCTCTCAGGTCGTTCTGCTTACAGTAATCTTTATATGCAGCATTTTGTTTCTGTAAAAGATAAGACTTCCGGTCAAGGTCTTGTTGGAGGGCAAATCTTGTCTGTTCGTCCTTGCAGTTATCAACCGCCGATTGCAGTCCAAGAACCTCTCTCTTCGTTTTGCGGATTCTTCGCTCATAAGTGCGTTGTCGTTGTTCTTTTTCATACTGCTTTCCTTTGTCGGCTTTATCCTGTGCTGATAGTTCTGCATAGGGATTGAATTCCCCGTCACTCGCCCCAAAACTATGCCGGCAGTTGACCCCTGACAGTCCGCTTGCCGTTCCATATCCGGTCAATGAGAATGGTGGAAATTTCTTACTCTTGCCAGAACGAGAGTATATCTTGCCTTGCCACCATGAGTGATTTCCCGGATTCTCGCCGCCATCACCCGTTCTGGCTCCCATGTGGGCACTGACCAGAACTAAATCCCAGTCCATTTCTTCCATGCGTTTTAGGGATATATCCCCCGTAGCCTGAGCCACACCAGTTCTGACAGAACGTGCTACTGCTGTTTCGATTGTATCACGTCTTTTCTTTCCTGTCTCTTTGTTTATGTACTCAACATATACGCCATCACTCACAACGTTGTTAACCGCCTCTTTGATGGCTTGCGTATACCCAACCGCTCCAGTCATCACATGGTTATATGCAAGGTCGCATTGCTCAATGTAGAGTCTCTGAGCGGCACTTGCGGTTGTTCTTGTAAAGTTCTTCCACTCTCCCATGGTCGCAAGCATATTCCGCTCCATGAGTCTTATCATAGCTGGAGACTGTTCGAGCGGTACAGGGCTTAATCCTGCCGCCTTGTATACCTTGTCATCATAGTTCATTGCGGTGATTCCGGCATCTTCAAACGCTTCAAGAAGTTCCTGCTGTTCACGTTTGGTATATCTGGATAATTCTGCCAGAATGTCCTCTAGCAGTACACCGGATTCCTGTAGTGTTCTGATTCTCCACGCATCAGCGTTGGTCAGAATATAATCCTCACCCCTGCCGATTCTTGCCATCATCCGCGACACGATCTCAGAGATGATATATTGGTGCAATTCTTCAGCAATTTGTTCACTGCCCTCTGTTATCCGGCGTAAATATTCAGGACTAAGCATAGTATATCACCTTTTTCGATAAATGTTGTGGTACATGTTTTGGTTTTTTCTGGTTAACCAAAGCCCATTTAGTTAATTAACGATATAATTCTACATATAAATCCAAATATAATATTAATATACCGTTAAAAGAAAATGAATCATTACATCTTAACGTCATGCCTTTAAGTTTATTATCATCATTTTCTTTTCTCGCAGTATGAAAAGATAATGCTGTGTATGACGCATTAGCTCCTAATAGTTTATAATATACAGTATCAGTATCAGCCCCAATATATTGTATACTCAATATTTCGCTTAATGGTTCTAATGTTGTATTTGATTTTTCAAAACTAACTTGCAATCTAATTTCATATCCATTCAAATCTGTTCTGCATCCTTGCATCGTGCATGACGAAATCGTCAAAACGTTACTCGTAATATTAAACTTTTTTAGCACCTCTTCATATAATGATGACGGTACATACGATAAACGAAACATTTTTTTATCAAAACGTGTGCCAACATTAACTAAGTTTACTCTTTGAACTGACATATAACCTATTTTGTAATTATCTGGATATAAAAAGTAATCATCATAACCATTGAAAGATCCACAAATTGTTCCTATTGCGATATATGGAACATATATATTTGTATCTTCATTTCTTACCAGCATTCTGCACCCATCGGATATAGCAGATGGTGCGTTTATATTGTTAAAATTTCTTAACGTTCCGATCGTAATATCAACACCTGCAGAAAAGCTAATTGCATATTGATTTGTATCATTAAAATAATATTCAATAGTTACAGAGCGATTTGTTCCTACAAATAAACCAATTTGTTCTTTTTCCCACGACCACGGGTGAAATCTACCTATGCTTGTATTTTCTCTATTAACGTACACACCATATTTACAATCAATCGGTACAAGGTTGTCATGCTTGGTATCGCTTACATCGATATAAAACCCAGCATTACCACACCCTTTAGCAATGCAATCATTCATGAATGTTCTTATTAAGCCGGTGTTATATCCGTCAATTAACGCATTAACTACAGAACATTTTTTTATACTGGCAAAATATAAAACGTCTGTAGGCGTATTAGATGCGCCTAAAATTCCATAATTCACTAAGTTGTTACAGTCGATTTGTACATTACGAATAATTGTATTACGTTTACTGTATTTAATAACACTTTCTATTTCCGCACTAGCTACTAAATATATATTTTCTATAGTACAATTATCTGAAAATACTAATTGAGATTTAATAGAATATTTTGAACCTGTTTTTCCTCTAATGGGGTAGCCTGTAGCAATAGCTTTCAAAAGTGCTTCTGTATCATCAGTAACACCGTCACCTTTCGCCCCGAACATTTCCGGCGTAACATAAGAATCGCTAAGATATTTGACATTCTCTTTCAGCGAAGCAACGTCTATCTTGTTCTGCTCAATCTGCTGTGCCTGTTCTGTCGTGGCTCCGGGAAGTACTGGATTCTTTTCAAGGTACTCATTTACTGCGGCTTTGATTTCTTCCGGTGAAATCTCACCGCCTATTCCTTTTAGGCACAATTCGTATAAATACTTCTCTTTTCTCGTGATTGGCTTCGGGAGTTCGCCCGTGTAATCACCTGTCAAGTACGCAAGATATTTCTCTTCCCTTGTTACTGGTTTATCTGCCATCTTCTTACTCCTCTCCGAATAATGTTGGTTCGTCTGGCTGAGCTTCTTTGACCATTGCTTTCGCTTCTTCCTCAGTCATTCCCTCGAATTTTACAAAATACAACCATGCCGGAACCTTGCCAGTAGTCACATACTGCCACCATCTTGCACGGTCGTTTTCACGCACATACAGAATGTCTCCAAAATCATAATTAACTTTATAAGCTCCGACAGGCGCAAGCCCGTACAGGTCAGCGTAAACGTTCAGCGCGTAGATTACTTCATCCAGGCAAGATTCCAGTTTGTCTCGAACATCTTTGATAAACTGTACTGTCCTCTGCTGTTCCGCTTCTACTCCTGTAGCCGTCTGAATGCCGCTAGATTCGTTAAAAACAAAGTACCCGTTGGAGAATCCAATCTTGTACCCTAACTGGCTTAAAAGGGCATTTATACCGCTTATACGGGTATCCGTGTTGAGCTGTGGATTGATTTCTTGGTAGAACTCTTTTTCAAGCTGTCCGAATACATTCTTGACAAAATGTGGTAAGTTCATTTCATTTCGCCTGTTCTCCATGCCCTGTGGCGACATAGCTGATACAGGTGTGCCGCTTGGCGTCAGCAGTCTATCATCTGCCAGAACTATCTTCTGAGAATCGAAAATTTCTCCGGCATTACGGCTGTACGCAATGTCGAGGTCTTTCAGCTCTTCGATAGCTTCGGCAAATATCGGAAGTCCAAGCGGTGTACTAATGTCTACGTTGTTTGCCTGTGGTGTCCGCAGCACTCCGTATAGAGGTCCATCCAGCTTCTCACCGTTTGCTTTGAGTATCGGCGGCGTATCTGCCATGAGGTCAGCCCATTTGGTCTGTTTAAGGTCAATTTTATCTCCGATGCTCTGAGGGGATTTCGACACGTAGGCTCTGTTAGAAACATAATACGGATAGGTTGTTACGCCATCTATTGTAGTCTCGACAAAACGATGATATTCAAGCCGTGTGTAGTATTTCCGTCCAACAGTATAAGAATCTTTAAATATAATTCCCTTAATTTCCTGATTATCATAATCCACGATCATCACGTCTGCCGGAGTAAATACGTCAAGGCTCTCACCGTTTGGCTTAATGAATACTGTTCCATAAGCACAGCCATATTCTACCCAGTGGCGTATCTGGAAATATACCTTGTCAATTTGCTCCTGTAGCCATGTTGCCCTTGCGGAACCATCAATCTGAATGCCGATCGCCAGTGTTGCGAGCCGTGCTGTCTCTGAGCAGACAGATTTAGCGAAATTGATCGTCTTGATATTGTCCTTATCATCTAACCATTCCGGTACGCCTCTGTAGATGTTCGCGCACCGGTTAATCAGCGATTCCATCTCTGGAAATTCTGCTGCCTGAATGTTGAAGTCCTCTTCGGCTTGTTTTTTGAATATCATATTAAACCACCTTTTTAGTGTTGTTATAAGTCCCATTATGCACTGTAACCTCTCCTGTTAAACAACGGCTCATAAGCATATCTAAGTGCCGAGATTGCATGATCATCTCCGTCAGGATAACCACTTATTACATTTCCCTCTTTGTCCCGATCGTACTCATATTCCGTGATTTCCTTATATGCGTTCGGTGTCCGCTTCGGGTCAATAACTATAGTCTTTGTCTGTAAGAATTTGAAACCATACTCGATACTTCCCGGTCCTTTGATTGCTCCTCTTGCAGGAAGTCCGGCATCCCGGAAGTCATTCACAGACTTAGGTTCCGCAGAATCACATATCATTGTGTAATCGTCATAGCCTTTTTTCTTGATCCAATCAGCAGTCTTAGAGTTGCTCCATTTATTTACATACAGCTCGTCAATCAGATATATCTTCTCTCTGGCAGAATCATAATAAGTTCGGAGATAGCAGAAGGCATCCGGGTACCATCCATAATCTACACCAGCGAAAATGCGGTCCATGTGGCTGATCTCTTCGTCTGTAATATCTCTGATTTCGAGATATTCAAATACGTTTCCGCCGTCACCATTTGGGACACCCAGGTATTCATGCTCATATGCTTCTGGATTGACTTCCTTTAAGTGCTCTGCATCATTAAGGAATTTCTGACCTAGCCACTCTGCCGGGGCTTCCAGATAACTTGAATGATGAATAACTCTTTTTGGGTTAGGTGTGAGCTTAATCCTATTTACCCAGTTTGATTTTGATTTTGGTGGGTTGTATGATGAAAAATCATAGGATTCATCACCACCACGAAGCACTGACTGATTAACAGAGCGTTCCTGAGCATCTCCCTTCATTTGATCTTTTTCTTCTTTCCAGAGGATTCCAATGTAGCCAAACTCCGGCTTAATGGATTTCAGTTTGGTTTCATCATCCAGACCACGGAAGTATATTGTCTGTCCAGTCTTAATATACTTGATCTCAAGTGGCGACACCTTGCATTCAAATTCTTCCATCAGTCCAAGTTCATTGATAGCCCATTTCATATTGGCGTATACGGAATCTTTCAGAGTGCCTGCCACCTGTCTTGTAATGCAGGCGTGCATCTGTGGATTATTCTTAATAAGCTCAACAATCTTAAAAGCTACGAAAGAGGATTTCAGACCACCTCGACCGCCCTCGAATACATATTCGATATTAGGCTTAATCTGTCGGTTAATATCCACGAATGCCTTGCCGAGCACTCTGGCAGGAAGTTCGTATTTGCTTTCGTCTGATTTTGATACAGCTACCAACTGTTCCCATTTGTCTACTGCCTGCATATTTCCTTTAATAGCTTTATCGTATACGGCAGCTACAATGCAGGCATTGTTATTTGCATCCTCATCAGATATTCCCATCTTTGTGAGCTTCTTTTTCGCAGTGGTCGGGGCAGGATTCTCAGCTATCATTTTTGCTAATTCAGAAAGGGTCTTTTTTTGACGGCGCACTTCTCCCGACTTAATACCGCCTTTTTTTGTTATTTCTCGGAGCTCGCTCGGAGTTCGTTCAGAATTTGGTATTAAATTTTTCTCATTTGCCATCCTATCAACATCCAATCATATCCTTTCTGAATTCAAAAAAGTCCCCAGTATAGCAGTTATATACAAATATAATACCACACTGGGGAGATTTAGCTCTCTACCACTTTTATAAATTTTTAAGTTTTTTTTAAAGCCTGCCAATCAGTTTGGCCAGATGATAATATTCCGCCATGACCTTGCGTTTGTATCCGTAAAAGTCATTCTCTGTTGCAGGAACTGTTCTGATTTTCTCCATTGTCCGATAGCCGATACTGTTCACGATGCTGTCATAGATTTGTGATTCGATTCCGGGTGCATATTTGATAGATACCTGTAACAGATTGTATTTATCGCTTTCACTAAGATTCCGCAAGTGACTTTGTAATGTCGGTATATCATCCGGCGGTACTCCGTAATCAATCAGTGTTGCCTTTCTTAACTTCATTTATTTCACCTTCTTCATTCAAGTTCCAGTCACATGGTATGCCTTGAAAACATTCTGGACAGTGCTCGTAGAATCCGCATCCTTTGCAATCCGCCAGCTGTCCAGTGCAATATTGCTGTAGTACGTGGTATGCCGATATAGCAAGGTTTGGCGTTATGTCTGGTGTAGGTTTGCTATTCATTTCTCCATCTCCTCCAGTTTCTTTACCGTTTTCCTGTAATCTCTGTTTGCAGACCGAAACATCATCAGAAGTATTTCAGATACAGGCCTCGCTCTGTTGGCTCGTTTGGCTTTCTTGGCACATATAAGTTCGTTTCCTTCTGGTACATATATTCCTACATAATGTGGAATTTCAAGGGATACCGCAGCGCATACATCTGTCGGCATAACCAGGTAGTTATAATCACCAATAAAATTCAACCCATGACCAGAACGAAAATCTTCAGCTGATGATTTAACCTCATAACAATAGCAGTCACCTTTTTCTATCCCGGACACACTATTATTTGCTGGCACGAATCGCATATAATCCACCCTTACCGCATGATCTGTCGAATAATCGAATGTCACTTCTTTCGCCCAATAAATACGTGGATCATTGTGAGGATTTATTTTCTTTTCAAGCATGGCTGATAATTTTGCTGTAATCTCAGGTCTTGTCATTTTGAACCTCCTCCAACTTCTTCTCTATCGGATTAATAATCTCTTCCAATACCTGCTGCTCATAATTTTCTTTCCAAAATTTCTCTCTTTTCCAAAACGGAACTTTTTTAACTTCACCTATTAAATCAATACACGCCATTGCTTCCAGCATTCCCCAACATCCATCACAGGCTCTTTCATTGCACCACTTTGCAAATTCTTTAAATTTCATTTTTGAGTTCCTCCAACTTCTTCTCAGCTTCTTCACGGGTGAGAAATATGGTTTTGTCAAGTTCATTATAATAATTGCAAAATAGCATAAATTTCAGATTGTTTTCTACGATATAAAATTTCTTTTCAGAATCACAATCGCAGTTACAATTATAATTCTCACAATCAATAACTGTTTCTCCAAATTTACTACATTCCGTATATTCATAAGTTATTCGATATACTTTTTTTAAATAAATCATCTGGCAATTTCACAAGCAAACCCTGTTCTTCTAAGTCTTTATAAGATTTCAGTTCTTCTAGCAGCTCTGCAACATCTTTCAACCAATACAATCCTCCATTTTCAAAACAACATTCATAAGTATCTTGATAATACGGGCATCCAACCGCTTCCTTGTCGCTGATAGGATCTCTTAAATCCTCGCCAGTTCCACAGACAATGCGTTTATACTCATCATCCATATGTATGAAGTTTTCGTGGTCTGCATAGCAACCACCTCCTGTATCTTGACTGGCAACACATCTAAGTGCTTTTATCGTATCGTCAAGTGTTAATCTCTCCATCTACTTCACCTCTTATCGCTTGCTTTTTATCGCTCATTTTCATCGCTTGTTTTTGTAATTTCTCTCAAGCAGGCATTCCAACCGTCGGCAAATAAGTTTTTCTGCACTTCGTAATTGCTCACGGGTGCAGTTGTACTTTTCTTCTCTGGTAACAGCTTCAATGGGCACCAATCAGGTCTTGATTTGCTTTCGCAATCATAATATTCTTCTGTCATCAGAATTTCATCGCAACTTAAGCAGTCAGCTAATTCACACAAACCCTCATATTCAAGTTCACCGCAGTATGAAATTCCGAACGGGCAATCATATCAATTCTCTGGTGTATCTATCACTAACGCTGATTTACTCATATGTTTCACTTCCTCTCAGCATCAGGCTCAAAGTATTATACCCCGGACAAGTCCTGACTCCGTTCCTAGTATCCCTTAACAGGACGCAGTACGGAGATATAATGCCATGACTTCATAGACGTGTTCTGTGATGTTCTCACCGCGCTGGTCGATGTATTTGAAGCACTTTCCGGGTCTAAGAAAATATCTTGCGCATACATACGCTTTTGTTCCGAATCTTACACTTGCACTACTCATTTGTGTTCCTCCTGTAACAATTCTGGATTGCCGAAAGTGTTTCCAACTACTTCATAATGTTCAAGATCAAACTTATCAATATATTCTCTATCCGTGCTACCAGTTTCGTGCGCTACCCATCCGGCAACGTTCCATTCAACGGTTTCATATGCCGCATCCTCTGGGTAGGATTCGTCCAAGTGTGCCATCAGAATGTCATTCTCCCAGATTCTCTTCCCATTCTTGTCGCAAAGTCCTGTGAACTGGCAGAGGGTTTCTGGATTAATTTCCGTGTATTCCCATACTGTATGACTATCTACAGGGAAGATTAAATGTTCTTCGTTTCCTAAAAAGTTATGTCTTTTCTGATAATATCCCTCAACCCATCCATCGTCTCCAATCCGCTTTGCCTTAAAAAGAATTTCTCTCATTCAACCCACCACCTTTCACAATCTGCATAACTGTCTGATATAGCGCGGAATTTCTTCCGACCAGCTTTGTTATGTATGTGTCCAACTGCTCCACAACTGCTTCCACATCATAGGCGGTCGGCTGCGCGTCAATCATTTTAAACGCACTTTCTGCCGTAATTAAACTGTCTTTTCCTCCAACTTGCTTGTAAAATAACTCTTCATTCATTGCATCCGCATCAATCAGTCTCATAATCTTCGCACTCCTCCGCATATTCATAACTGTCCATCTCATCACATCTGCACTGGCAGGAATCCTGTTTCGTACAGCAGATGTAGCATTCTGTTTCACCGTCCGGGCATTCTAATTTACATCTTCCCATTAATCCAGTCTCCATCCTTTTCGAAGTAAATGTATCTGCTGTTCTTCTTGACCGGCCCTGATGTGTCAATACCGTATTTTGTCAGCAGATTTCTCAGAAACTTTAATTTAAACTCTTTTAACGTGATCTTGAATCTGGTGTAGGTCTTGCCGTCTTTCTCAAAAATTAACATTTCCATGTTCAGTCTTTCTCCTCTTTCCTCATAATTTCTTTTGTGCATTTGTCGCAATAGCAGCCTTCCTGCCCCTCTATCTTGTATAAGAAGCACGTCCAGTGTCTGTTCCAGATGCCTTTATCGTTGCATCCCTTGCAGCTACCTTGCCCATCTCCTTCGCATCGTATTATTTTTAACATTTATTCAGTCCTCCTTATATGGTTTTGGCAAGTACATCCATGCAATAACTTCACCGCCTATACATTCTCCGTTCCATTCACCATAGTCATTAATGGACGCTGTCTTTAACCACTTTCCGTACATTCCACAAAAACCACTATATTTAACAGTTGCAATTACATCTTTATGTTTCTCCGGCAATCTCTCACTGACCGGAATCCACCCATTTTCTTTCTCGTTATCCATATTTTCGATATAATCCATGATTTTAAGTCCCAACTCGTAAGCTGTTCCCTCGAAAGGTCTTCCATAAGGATTTATTGTCCTTTTTATGTAATCGTATATTTTATGTTTATCGCTCATGCTTCCACCTCGCTATCCTCTGGCATTTGAAAGATCATTTTTTTCATAAAATCTTTTCTAATAGTTTTTGCAATTGATGTATTATCTTTTCCCCTCTGAGATTCACTAGCCGATTTGCAGACATCAGGAAGAAGAATTTCATTTAATTTTGCATCTGCATATGCATCCTGAATCATGTCCAGTACTTTCATAGCTTTTTCTCTGGTGGAATATTCTCCGAGTAAATAACTGCATCCAGTGATATATGATGTTACAACTGTTTTTGTAGTCCCTTCTGCAATTTCGATACCAGCTGATACATTAAAATTAACTAATATCTCTTTATTCTGACTTCTGATTAACATTTTGCGTCCTCCTTGTAATTCTCAACCGCAGCTATCTTATTTTCGTACATTGCAATTATGTTTTTAAATCTGCGAATATCATTATTGTATTTTTCCAAGAATGTTTCTTTTACGAACTGATAATTAGGTTCTTCCAACACAATGTACGGTGTTGAAGAACCAGAAATTTTTCCAATATCTTCTTTTTTTACATATCCAATGTAAAGTCTTTCTGGAAACTGTGCTACTGCTCTGTACGTCTTTGGTTTCTCAATTACCTCGCATTCCTCAACTCTGACTTTAAAAACAGGGTCTCCGAATGTTCTAGTTTCCGGATTGAATTCTCTGTCATTGTCTAAAATGTAGAAATATAATTTCATTTTCCATCCTCACTTTCCCCATGTAAGTAACTGACACGCTATTGTGCAGTCCTCCATGATTAATTTATCCAAATGCTACCTGTCCGTTATTCTCCGGGATTCTTTAATACAATCCCCAGCTCTTCTTTAATAGCGTTTACGTAATCAATCCATTCTGCCAGACCGTCATTGATATAATCAGCAGCCCGGTCAAGTCCATTTCTAAATCTCTGACAGCGTTTCTCGCCAAAACCGAAATCATCATGCAGAACAGCGATTGACAATATTACAAATGAATCCGCTATAACCTCTTTTATTTTCTCTGAAGCTTTATCAAGGTCTTTTACTGCCAGAGAAGTATGTATCCCGGTCACACCCCGGAACTTGCATTCCTGCTCAAGAGCTTCAATCCCGCCCTGCCGAACAATTCGTCTGGCAAGGTCAAGCCCGTCCTCCCTGCCCCGTTCATATTCACGCATTTTATTCATTGTGTTAAACCTCCACGCTTTTTTAGTTTTGCCATCCAACAGCCCTCCTTATTTTCTGAGTCAGAATGTCAAACTGTAAGAATAATTCCCTGTCCTTATATTTCCTTGCTTTTATGTCACAGTCATAATCATTTATCTGATATTTCCCTTCTAACAGATCGCCATTATCCAGATATCTTTGAAAGACGTCTTTAGAAATCCCGAACCGTTCTAAAATTTCTATTCTGCTCATACTGTCGACGAATGTACCATCTGCTGTAACAATGTCATAAAGTTTCATTTTATCTCCTTACTTATCTCTCTTATTCCGTACCCAACCGGAGTATATGCTCTGTCGGTACTGGGGTGGTTCGTCTTGAGCAAACCATCATCAACCAGATTATTGATATGCTTCCAGACCGTAGCTCTCCCGGCATCCACCCTTTCAGAAATTTCTGTAACTGACGGTGCATATCCAACCAGTTTGATATAACTGACGATATACATATATATTTCTTTTCTGAGAGCCTGTCCCTGTTCGTATCTATTCTTCGTGTTGTACGGCATTTTGATTCTCCTTTTCCAATTCTTTTGCCTTATTAAACATCTTGGAAAGATAATCCGAATAAGCAACAAGCATGTGATCTACAAATCCATTTTTGTTATATTTTTCAGATACAACATGGATCTGTTCAACTACCTGCTTCCAGTATTCATCTTTTGCCTCAATTCCGGCAGTCTGGAGGACCAGTGCCGGAAAGTCAATCTGTAAAAACTTTATGGTGTTCGGTATCTGCTCATGCGTCACTCTCATACTTATACACCTTCTTCTACCTCAAAACTCTGTTCAAGAAGTCGCTCGTTATCCTTGCTAAACGCCTTTATATAGCTCTGCTTTATCGGTCTGATAAAATGTATGCCGTTAGCTGATTTAGCCCGGGAAACAGCCACATAGAACTGTCCAGGATCCCAACAACAAGGATCAATATTAATCTTTTCAAAGGTCTGTCCCTGTGATTTATGAATACTGATCGCCCAGGCGAGTTTTACCGGGAACTGGGAGAACGAGCCAACCTTTTTACGGACAATCTTCTCCTTTACGATCTTCTGACCGTCTTTCTCCTGCTCAGATTCCTCGATAACCTGTTTCTCAATGTCTTTACTGTATCTGTACAGATTAACTGTTTTGCCTTTATCGGTCTTGATAACCAGATAGGATTCCTCAAGCTCTCCGTTGTCCACAATTTTCTGGATAATGCCGATTGTTCCGTTTACATAATTCCCAGACAAATCATTGACTGTAATCATCACTTTTGCACCAACATTAAGAATTAAGTCCTCTCTGGCAAATGCGATATTCTTGATATCGGCAGATGTTAACTCACCGTCAACTGCTGCATGAAACACTTTTTCCGTCTTTTTATTCAACTTGCCAAGGAAAGTATTGTTAATTCTGTCAGCTTCTGCATTAGTGCCAACCAAGAACGGTGCTTCCGGTATAACCTTGTCTGATTCATTGTTCTCCAGATATGCAATGGATTTTCTAATATTGTTGCCATATTTGATATCATTCAGAACATATTTAAATCCTTCATCGTTCTGCCTGCATACTTCATCAAGCTTAATATATTCGAATGACATATCTTTCCAGTATTCAGACATAAAAGCATATCCGTGTTCGTACTTTCCGCCCTTTCCATAATCAGATCCATACATCCGGCAGAGAATTTTACGGTCATCTGTCGTGACAACTGGCGGAAGCTGGTAGAAATCACCAATTACGATCAGTTGAACGTCTTCTTTGTCCTCTCCGATCAGAAGTCTGTCAACTGCTCTCTCTTCATTCTCCGTGATGATCGTCTTTGCAATCATATTGAACAAATCGAACCGGCACATGCTGATTTCATCAATGATAAGAACATCTGCTTCTTTCAGAAGTTCAGCTCTGGATTTCACCTTTTTCTTATAGTCCTCAAATTTAATTGAAATATTCAATGCCCGGTGTACGGTAGTTGCCCCATATCCGATATTATCCGCAGCTATTCCGGTAGTAGCAGATACCAGAACACTTTTACCAGCTTTTTCTGCCTCATCGATGAACGTTTGGATAACTGTTGTCTTGCCGGTTCCTGCATCACCTGTCAGAAAAACATTACTGCCAGACAGCATTGTGTCTAATGCATATCTTTGCTTTTTATTGAGATCATCTTTTTTCATTTTGTAACCACTCCTTGTAAAAATTATGTCAACTAAATATTTTTGTAATATTCAATTAATTTTGCTATAATAAATCTAATTGTATATACTTTTTAATTTTGTAACCAACGTGTAACCGACTTTTTCGACCTATTGGTTACGCCAAAACCCCTTATTTTATGCGGGTTTCAGAGATATGTAACCGTGTAACCAATGTAACCAAGGTTTTCATATAGGAGAATCACTAGAGTATATGTTTTTTATACACTCTCAAACTTTCTCCTATAGGACGTTTTTTTTCGTGTTACAACGGTTACATGGTTACAAATTATGAAAATGGAACATTCGTTCCTTCGCTGGCGGGTGCGAAATCAGCTTCAACTGATCCATTTTCTTGCTCGCTCTCAAGGTCCTTTATGTTAATGACTTTTACTGCGATAAGCCTCATCACGCTTCCTCCGTCCCTTTTTAGCACCGTATCTCTCTTTCCTGTATGCTTAATCAATTCTCGATTAATTGCCCAGGCCGAAAAGGCTTTTCTGGAGAATCCATTGTTCTTCAAAAGGTTTTCAAGAGGTTTCGGATAAAAATATACATATACATCTCCATATTCATCTGGCGTTTCCTTGAATCCCCACTGATCACAGCTAAATTGCGCATCAAAGTGCTGCCCGTACACTGAGAGACTTTCAAGAATGAATTCATAGCATCTCTGACCTTCTGATACATCTTTCTTGCGTGTAGGTATGTCTACAACGTCCTCGACCGTCAGCTCACGTCCATCCTTAAATATGAAATCTGTAGCTAATTTGTCAGCCAGCAGAAGTGTAGATATTGCCATTACCTGCTTTGCTGGAAAGCCATATCCGTCAAAACCTTTCTCAATTTCGGCTTTCATTTCTTTCAGATCATCCGATGTGAACTGTTTGAGATTTCCAACGAACACTCTTCCAGCAAAGCCGTAGTTCTTCACGACAATGCCGTTAATCTCTGCTGGATTCTCGTAAATATCCTCGCAACATTCAATTTCAATAATTCTGTTGATAGCTCCGCCGGAATCTGCAAATTCCGAAATAGGGTTCTCACCATTGCAAATAGTCACATTACTCCATGTATTTTCCTTAGCTGCTCCGAGGTCCTTATTTGAACGTGCTTTTCCTTTGCCAGAACAGAGATTGTAAATCAATGTTTCGTAGTTATCCCGGATATACTGAGAAGCATTCTTCGAGTCATCCAGAATCATCGGAAAGTTATTGAGCATATCTGCCCTTGTCTCCAATGATGTATCTGTTGAACGAAAATTCCCAACGTAGGCTCCCGGTGCCGGATTCCCCCAAACCGATGCCGCTATATTGATTGTTACCGTCTTTCCGCCTCCTGTCTGCCCATAGAAATCTACGATGAACGGTAGTGCATCAAGCGGCTGTATAAGAACACTCGCAAAAGATGCTGCCAGTGCTATTCGCGGTTCCAATCGTCCGCATGACCGTAGCTGCTTAGCCAGAGTCACCCACTTGAAGTAGTCTCCACTTTCCTGTATACTTTGGAATAGCGTTTTAAAGCGGTATTCACCGTCAAAAACGATTGAAAGGTCGTAAGGGACAAATGTATTACCATGCCACCCCAGTTTGCTTGTAGAGTGCTGTATGTCGATCATATCGGCATTGTACATTTCAACATCCGCCAGATACTTTACGAGAAGCCTTGCATTCTCTGAGTTGACCTGCACCCCGAACCTTGCAAGATTAGTTACTGCCCTGGAAGTCACAATGTCAATTTTTGGAACAGTTATTTCTGTCCAATATCCATCCCTTTTAAAAGCCACCGTGATCTGTTCCTCTCCTGTCTCGATGTTTTTTAGACGACGTATCGGCATGATCGGGTGGTGACATACAAGTTCTCTTGCCTTAGATGTTTCAGAGGAAAATATTCCGTTCTCTGTAGCTATCCAGCTACCACAAGCCATGTTAGGATATTCCTTATCAACAGAATCAGGATAAAAGTTTGTGATGTTTTCAACTAACTGCATAGAACGATTTACTTTTTCTTCTTTTTCCTTTTCCTGTTCTGCTTTCTGGAATTCCTTTATGAACTCTTCTGCTATATGCTTCGCTTTCACACTTTTTGCCCGGTCCATCAGCTTAAACTTGATTTCTGAGCGGTCAATTTTACTTTTTACTGAAAAAAGCTCTTCATACAACTGCTTTTCCATAAAGTCTTGTGCCTGTAAGTTTTCAATATTTTCAAGAATTTTTCTCACCTCCTGACTTAGCTGATAACATTTCGTATCTGCTTTTTTCTTTCTCAAGATTAAACTGGCACATATACCACTCTTCTGAATCAGGAGGGAACGTTTTTAGTGCTGTTTCGTACATAAGTATGTTCTTTTCTACCTGCTCAATCTCATTAGGATCCTGAACAGGGTTGTGTTTTTTTGATTTAATATCTCGCATTTCATGTCTGATCTGGTTGCGGCTTTTACCTTTTTTTGATATATAAGTGCCACCCAGCTCAATAAACGCCGTACTAAAAGGGACGGATTCGTATTGCATCACAAAATCAAACACATCACCGCCAGTTCCACAGCCGAAACAGTAAAAGGAATCATCGTAGATTTTGCAGGATGCTGACTTTTCCTTGTGAAAAGGGCAACATATAAATCCTGCTCTATTCGGCCTTAGCCCGTACCTGGAGAGAATTTCTGGCATTTTTACTGACTGTTTGATTTCTCCCTTAGTCATGACAGCAGCTCCACAATCCGCCGCCCGGTTTCTTCTTTTGCACAGAATTCAAATCGAACTCCGTATCTATCCCTGATTGTGCAGAGAGATTTATATAACTGGCAGCCATCAACAGCCTTATCAGAAATTACAGTCTTTACTCTCTTACCGTTTACCGTCTTCCAGATGACTTTGTGTTTTCTTGGGTTCTCCCAAAAATACACATCACCAACTGATTTGATATCTGGCCCGTGTTCACATAGGATAATCAGCTGAATACCTGCTTCACGTGCTCTGATAAGCTCTGCTTTGAATCTTTCATGCTGTTGACAGACATCGCTTATAAGCTCTTGAAGTGAAAATTTTGTGTCTATACAGATGCTTTGGTCAGTTGGCAATGTGTAATCCCCTACCCAAAGTTTTGTTCGTTTAACTACTATTCCATGCTGTTCAAAATACTCATGTTTTAATTTATGTTTCCTTATCTGCTGTCTGGTATCTTCCAGAATTATCATCTTCATACCTCCATAAAAATCCTTTACATGATTTCTGTTTTCCAGAGCAAACACTTCCAATATTTTGTGGAAAAGCGCCAACAGATTCTGCTGCTTCTTTAACCGAATTAAATTTATTCAATTCTTTTCCGTTCAAATCCATCTGTATAACTGAACGTTTTAATGCTATATCTGACATTCTTTTTATTCTCTCTTCTGAAAGTTTTCTTCCTGCTACCTTTTGACTTATTTTCCGCTTTGATTCTTCTGAATGATGCTTTCCGAACATAGGATTGTTTTTTCCACACATATTTCTTTGCTTCGCTGCATTCATGTAAATTTTTCTTGAGTCTGGGTTTTTCCAACGTTCTTTCATATTTTTTGAAAATAATTCTCTGGTTTCTTTTGTGTGAATTTTATCGCCTTTATGTTTACTTGGTCTATGCGTACCAAGATTTGATTGCCTTAATGCTTCAATATGACTTTCCGAAAGCTTTCTTCCAGCACAATATGCATTACCTGACATTCTTTCTTTTAAATTACTTAAAAATTGTTCGGAATGCTCTCCAAAATGCTGTCCTCCGTCTTTTGTGTTATATCCATACAGAGTATCTTGCGTACTATATTTTTCTATCAACGCTTTTTCAACTTCCATAGCCATATCTTCTTTTAGATTTGATATTAAAACTATGTGTTTTATATTATCCCAACCATATTTCAATATCGCTTCATACATTGCTTTTTGGTTGCGATATCCTCCACCGCCACGCCATCTTTTTTTAGGCTCTTGTCTTGTTGCCCCAATATACAATTTTCCATTTGGGAAAACATGGACATATACTGAATAATTCATATTCTAAATTCCTTTTAATTAAATGGAAGTTCTTCATCAATTCCATCTGGAATACTCATAAAGTCCGTACCTACCGGATTCGCTCCCATGATAGCTTCTTCTTTCAGATGATCGTCATAGGCTCTCGTGGTGCGCTCTTCTGGGATATCTGCATCCTTAATTCCTTCAATACTGCGGAACCATGCAAGCTTGTGACGTTTTACTTCTTTGTTGTCGTACCAGTCTTTCTCCAGACGGAAGATGCCGCCGATCAACTTGCCTTTAAACTGCTGCCCGAAGTTATTACCCCACTTAATAGCAAATCCCGGATTTGACTTTTCTACGCATGTGATAAATGTTTTAAGGTTACGGACACCATAATCTACACCCTCATCAATAACCATGTAATTAGTACCTGCATTCGGATATTTCTTGTCTGGACGGATATCGTTCTCAAACTGTTTCATGAAATAGCCGGCCTGTTCGTCTCCTTCTGCGAAATCAAACAAGATAACGAGCATATCAAGTCCGCCTTGGGATTTTTTCTCTGATACCTGCTTAATTACCATCTTATGGCCACCGAGCTTAATTGGTTCAAATTCTCCTGCTGCCTGTGTAGTATCGTAATTATTTGGTTTCTGCATTATTGTTTTCTCCTTTTCCTAATTCGTAATAATCTCTGATAGCTGCATCTACCGCTTTCAAGTCGTTCGGAATTTTCAAATCAAACATTCCTTCCGGACTTTTTGCTGTAGTATATCCATCTGATTGTGTGATAAAATAATGTTCTTGACCCTCTACAGAAGTGAGAAGTACAATATCGAAACAGCCCTCTACTGTAAGATTCTGGTCAAGCATTTTGCCGACTGTTTTAGCCTTAATCTTTCCAGTATTACTGTCCATCTCTGTGTGATGCAAAAAATACACAATTACATCGTCTGGAAGCTTAATATTGATAAAATGAATAAGATTTCGGAAATTCAAAGCCATATCGGTGAATTTTCCATATCCTGTATCTTTTGCCCTGTCAAACATTTCGTTTACAAGAAGATACTGACTATCATCAATCACATATTTTTTTAATTGAGGGTTGCTTAATACCCTTGTTATCTGCTGATAAGTTGCATTTTTGGCGATTTTAAACGCCTTTTTGAACGGAAGTCGGTTCTTTTCTACTGAAAAAATGCCAACTTCTTCTGTGTCAAAATTTTTAATGGAATAAGTTTTTCCACTTCCTGTTTCGCCCAAAATAAGGACCGGAAATCCCATGTTATAACACCTCCTCAAATCTCCACGAATATCCTCCGGCAGTTTCTCTTTTACCATTACAACACTCGGAGATATTACCTATTGAAATTCCACATTTTCTTCCGATTTCAGAAAGACTATTCCAGATTTTGATAACAACACCATCCTTAATCTGCTCCACTTTCTTGTGCTTTTTCGAAGCAGCTTTGTAAGCTCTATTGGAATAATTATTGTTATACTTTCTATCGCACCATTCCAAATTTGTGTAATCAAAATTTGATGGATCAGTATCTTTATGATTAACTTCTGGAAGATTCTTTGGATTCGGCAAGAAAGCCATTGCTACAACTCTATGAACACTCATATTGTATTGCTTACCGTTCTTCCCCATTGTGACAAATGGATAACCGTTTCCTCTATCACAAGACTTTAAAACTCTTCCCTTCACCAGTCTTTTTCCTGTATTGCATTTTACATAGTGATCTGTGCTTCTTATTTCACCATGACAATTCACAATGTAAAGCCCCTCAAACCCGACTACATCTTTCCATAATATTGGTGTTGCCATTGCTATTCCTCCTTGTCATAAACCACATGTTTACTGCCTTCAATAATCAGCAAACTTGCGATATCCTTCATGGATAAGGTTGATTCGTTATAGATTTCGACCAGTGCGTTGTATGCTTCCGGCGATACTTTTACAACCGGGTTATCCTTATCGGTTGCCGGCTGCTTCTTTCTTGCCGGAATACGGATTTCAAATTCACTCATTCGTTTCCTCCTTATACGATTTCTGAGCCGTTAAAAGCCCATTTAGAGCCTGTACATAGTTTGCTAGCATTCTTGCCTTGTATGATTCTTCAATGGGGTTATCCGGGACTGTGGCAAGCTGTATATCAATCAATCTCAGAACTTCATTAATTCTCTCATCCATGTTCACACCGCCTTGAAAAAACAGTACAGGTTGTCTGAAGCATCTCCGAACTTCTCTCCATCAATATCTTCGGCTTTGTGGTATTCCACATGATCCAGAGACATATCACAGTTTTCATAATCCAAAATGTGATCCCCTCTGGACTGAAGCTCTCTGAGCAATTCGTTAATGCATTCTGCTATCTCCAGACTGGGAAGAAGCTTCATAATTACTATCTGTTTACTCATTTGGATACTTCCCATCTATCAGAAGCTCCAGCAAGAATGCTTTGACTTTATTAAGTTTTTCACGATTTTCTTTCTCGAAAAATGAATCAAGATATACATCCTGATATAAATCCCATTTAAATTTGCCTTCGGGAAGACAAACATCGTCTTTTCTTTTAACCCCCCTTACGTTCAGACCATAATTTGAATATTCAAATGTAATACCAGCTGTCGGAACTTCATTCACAACTCTTTTACAGAGTCCATAAATTTCGTCAATCTCTTTCTCGAACATTTCTTTATCCTCCTTATTTCCTACCAGTCTGCTTTCATCTGGCGTACCGCCCATGCTGCCGAGATGCCAAAAAAGATGTTCAGCCAAATAGGTATGTCCACATATTTCCCGGCAAGCATGCAAACAGCAATTAGCATATATTCTTTCATTTTATTTCATTTCTCCTGCAATCCACGCAAGGTTGCTCGCCACCAGTGCGGCGGCCGTCACAATCCATGCAGTGAACCATCTTTTTGACTTTTTCTTACTTTCTTCGACAATTTCAGTCGCAAGTGCTACTTCGATGTCAGTCCATGTTGGCTGATTTTCGTTTCTAATTTCACTCATATCGTGCTAATTTCTCCTTATTTTTTCTTATTTGTCTTTACAATTAGCAGATAGAGAACTATAATGTATCTATCCACTAAGGCATTTTAGTGGTGCAAAGCTCCGGGGCGGAGGTGTCGACTCCCTCCGGGGCACTCACTTATTGAGAGCCTCTTTGCCTTTCCAGACATGACCAGTTACTTCATAGACTTTCCTAGGGCTTATGATGTATGTGATTCGTCCACCGGAAAGGCTTTTTGCTGGCTTATTATTCTGCACAGCCACGCCAATCGGCAACCACCCGTACACAATCCCTGCCCGGATTGCTGTTACAGGAAGTCCGATCAATTGGCTCGCGTCGGCTACGGTCAGAATTTCTGACGAGAATTCCGGCATCTGTGGAATGCCTGATATGATTCTTGCAACCTCTGCAGCGAACTGATGAACTTCTGCATTTTCTTTGACGTAAAGGTTTACTTCTTCTGGGGTCATAATTATTCACCACTTTCTTTTTCTTTTACAAAATGCTTTTCCATCAGGTCGGCAATCATAAGGTACTCTTCCGCAATTTTGCCCTCTCTGGTATTTTTTACCTGTTCGCGGAACTCTGGAATTGTTCCTAAGAAACAACCGCAAGATACTCTGATCTGCTTATCTTCGCACTGAAAGAATGTAGTTGTACGGAACTGAGTGCCGAAACCATGAATGGTTGTATAGTCTGCATTGCCATAGACCTCTGCATTGCCGTAGACCCTTGCATTGCCGGAGACCTCTGCATCGCCGTAGACCCATGCATTGCCGGAGACCCTTGCATTGCCATAGACCTCTGCATTGCCGGAGACCCTTGCATCGCCGGAGACCCATGCATCGCCGGAGACCCCTGCATCGCCGGAGACCCTTGCATTGCCGTAGACCTCTGCATTGCCGGAGACCCTTGCATTGCCGGAGACCCTTGCATTGCCGTAGACCCTTGCATTGCCGGAGACCTCTGCATCGCCGTAGACCCATGCATCGCCGGAGGACTGTTCAAGGTTTTCCTCTTTCTCAATCCACCCACCAGTTTCTCCCTCTTCTACATCTCCAAATGATATAAGCGCCTTGATACGGAAAAGCTTCTTTCCAAAGATGTTGATTTTTGACTCTGCTGTCAGTTCGAATTTTTTCATTGATTGGTTTTCCTCCTTGTATTTTCCTTGATGTAAGTATCAACTTCGCTCATTTCATACTCCTTTCTTACTTTCTTTCTGGCCAGAATTACTGCAATCAATAACTCCGTCCATATACCCCAGAATATAATGCTTCTTATCTTCTGGGAACTTACAGTGCTCTGCGTGACTCACATAAAGGAGTTTCCGCTTAATACGTTCCTTGTTCTTTCTGTGCTCCCTTATTAGAATAAGTCGCAAAGTGTACGGTCGTGTCCACTTCCATATCAATACGGAAACCATCCGGTGTACAGGAAATTATGAAACCTGTACATTCACGTCCGAAATCCTCTCCGTTGATGCGGAAGATTTTCTTTTCTGTGTCAACCTCGATTGTTTTAAGTTCGTGTGGAACGAAAATTTTATTCATAATTTGCTCCTTTCTTGGTTTCTTTCTGGTCAGGATCATCTGACTTATTCTCGGAAAAGCTTTCCGTCTTACCAAGAATGTATCCCTTGTCAAAATCTGACATATTAGGAATCGCGTTTTTCAGTTTTTCAACGATTCTTTTTTCTTTTTCTGACATGATTTTCTCCTCTCAAAATTTATAGTCTTACTCCGCTTGGACACCTGGCTTTGAACCTGCCATCATCAGCACCAGTAGGTTATCTCTGGTGGACGGTCATTTCTGACCGTTTCGGCTATTTCAGAATAATTTGCAAGGTACAAATATTTTCATCCACAATAGTTCGTATTGTTTCGATTTCTTTATTGAGAATTTCTTTCGTTTCGTCCTTTTTCAGAAATTCTTTATATCTGCTGGTTTTAAAATATAAGCCAAACATTTTTAATTGCACCTGAATTCTTGTATCTTTATCTACCACCTGTAATAATTCGTTTAATGTCATATCCTTTTTCCTCTCTTTCTTGCGTTGCTTTGTTTACTTTGTAAACACAGTATAGTCCCCCAGACAACATTTGTCAATACTTTTTTGTTGACTTTGTAAACATTTTATGATATTCTATTTTTAGAAAGGAGGAATTAAATTGAAAGACAGGTTTAAAGAGTTGCGAAAAGAATTAAACGTAACTCAGCAAGAATTTGCAGACAAACTAAAGATAAGTAGGAATTTTGTAGCGCAAATTGAAATGGGAAGCAAAGTTCCGTCAGATCGGACTATTGATGATGTTTGCAGAGAATTTAACGTAAACGAAGAATGGCTCAGAACTGGAAACGGAGATATGTTTATACCCGGAATTAAAGACAAACAAATTTCTGCCATGCTTGCAGACGTAATGAAATCTGGAGAAGATTCTTTCCGACACCGTCTCGTGTCTGCATTAGCCAGATTGGATGATGAGGGATGGGACAATTTAGAAAAACTTATTGACATGATTTCTAATAAGTAAAAAGAAAGACAAGGGCAATGCGCAAACCCTTGTCTTTTTTAATGTTATCCGATTAGCCTTTTCACAAATATATAAATCACTTCTATCCAATGATTATTCGTGCATTTTTCAATCATCTCAATAATTTCCTTCTTATAATCCATAATAACCCTCCCTGTCACAACTACCGCCTACACTACAATATATGTCCGGCTGTGGGAAATAGAACCGAACATTAGTTCGTTTTTGCTATTATACCACCAATCCCGACTCTTGGCAACTGCCAATGATATACATGAACTCTCACTATTTTATAGAAAAAAATATTTCTTTTTCATCTAAATCACTCTATTTCATTCTAAATCTTTACAATATGTTCTTAAAATGATAAAATAAAAATACCACGAATAACCGTACTTTACATAATATTGCAAAATCAGCGGTACAAAATACATAATCCGCATAAAAAGTGCGAAGCGTGGCGAATAAAGCTATTAGGAGGAGCAATTCTATGAGTAAGAAAAAAGGTGGAAAACTTAAATGGGTAGTTTTAGCAGTTATTGCCGTTGGCGTTATCGGTGCCGTTGGTGGAAATTCGGATTCAAGCACCACATCTTCTTCCGGCACATCCGCAAAGACAGAATCTGTAAAAGAAGTTGATACACCTGCACCAATTGAATACACATCCGTATCAGTCAATGATATGATGTCTGATCTTGACAGTAATGCAATGGGTGCATCTGATAAATACAAAGGCAAATATCTTGAGATTACCGGAAAGCTCAGCAATATTGATGCAGCCGGAAAATATATTGATCTTATGGCTGATGGAGATTTTGAGATTATTGGAGTCCAGTGTTACATCAAAAACGACGACCAAAAATCCAAAATAGCATCCATGTCAAAGGGAGACACCGTTACTTTAAAAGGAAAATGCACAGACGTTGGAGAAGTTCTTGGATATTCTCTTGACATTGAAGAAATAGAATAAAATAAAAAACCGCCCCGGCATTGGCGTACCGGGACGGCGTTTATACATCTCCGGAGAGATGCTATATTCTGGCAAGACATATTGTATCATCTTCGGAGCAGTCGAACAAGACAGAAAATTTGTTCGGCTGTTATTTTTATACCTAAAAACAGCTATAAGAAAAGAGGAATAAAAATGGCGAAGAAAAGAAAGAAATATCCAAAACTGCCGAATAACTTCGGCTCTATCCGGTTCCTTGGCAAGAACCGGAGAAACTGCTTCGCAGTGCATCCGCCAGCTACACTGGGCGATAATGGAAAACTAAAACGTCCGCCGGCGATCTGCTACGTGGATGACTGGATAAAAGGTTTCACTGTCCTGACAGCTTACAAAGCCGGAACATATCAACCCGGCATGGAACGGACTCTTGAGGTGTCTCCTACGACCGATATAGATACCCTTATAAGTCGCTTAATTGCCGACTACAATACAATCAAGGGTGTCGAAGGAAAACACCCAGAAATCAAGAAATTGACGTTCTCAGATGTATACGAGCAGTTTTATGCGTGGAAGTTCCCAGAGGGGACAAAACTGTCATACAGTTCAAAGGAAGCATATCGGACAGCTTATACAAACTGTACCGTTCTGCACAATCGCATATTCGAAGATTTAAAGGCTCCTGATATGCAAAAAGTTATTGATGATTGTACACTGAAAAAGCAAAGCCAGATGGCTATCCTAACTCTGTTTAAGCAGATGTACAAATATGCAGTCTACTCAGAAATTGTAACGGAAAATAAGGCGTTATATGTCCATGTCAATGCTGATAATGACACCGAACATGGAACACCATTTTCTGATCAGGAACTACAAACTTTATGGGATAATGCCAACGATCCAGAAGTGCAGCTCATTCTTATTATGTGCTATTCTGGTTGGAGAATCGGTGAAGTGTTAAAACTTACAACCAACCTGGAAGAGAAATATTTTCAAGGTGGAATCAAAACAAAAGCGGGTAAAAACAGAATCGTCCCGATACATCCTGCCATATACCATTTTGCTGAACAGAAAGTGTTGACACAAGATGGGAAACTATGCGTATATACTCAGCAGCATCACAGAAAAGCATTGTTCTATCCTACACTGGAACATTTAGGAATAGTCGGCAATCCGAAACACACGCCGCACGACTGCCGGCACACCTTCTCCGCGCTGTGCGAAAAATATGGCGTCCGGGAGAACGACCGAAAACGAATGCTCGGTCATTCATTTGGCGGAGATGTTACAAACGCTGTGTACGGCCACAGGACACTGGAAGAACTTCGGACAGAAATAGAAAAGATAAAAGTTCCATTTGTGACTAACTGTGACTAACGGAACCTATTTTAATCTTTCTAAAACAACCGAAATATCATTATCGAAATGCCGGAAACCCTATTAAAATCAACGTTTTCAGCGATTTTGCAAGGATTTCCCACATTTCATTTTCATTATTCTAATTTTATTGTTTGTGACTAACAAATAGAATTTATAAAATTGCGCAAATGCCTGTAAATACAGTGTTTCAGAGACTATTATATTAGGAAACAATATTTTTATTTGTGTCTAACGTGTGACTAACGATAACAGTCTAAAACTTCCGAAATGATACTAAATATGTTTAAAGATAAAACTCCCGGGGAATTAACCCCGGGAAAATCATTTAGAAATATCCGTAATTCTGGTGAATGTTCCTTTCGGGACAAACTCAAAAACAAACCCTTCTGTCGGATGTGGGATGCGGATGAAGTACCATTTCAGCCCTGAACTGTCGGTTTCTGTGTACTTCATTACCTCTACAACTGCGCCTTTTTTCAGTTTTGGGAACAGCTTTGACGGGCTGTTTTTGCTTGATTTTGTATAACATTTTGTGTCTTTTTTAATCTGTGCGATGTAGGCTCTTGTGTTCTGTTTTTTGGATGTATCTGAGCCTGAAACTGACGTTGTATTTTTAACTAAACTGTAATTTGGAGTGCAGAATTTTGTTCCGGGAAGGTTGCTGTTGTAATAACTTTTCTGACATACTCCACCACCATTTGCGATAATTGTAGAGCCACTAGAAGTGTTTCCTTCAACTGTCCAGAACCGATCTCCTGATACCTTTATTACGATTCCAGTGTGCGTAAATGTGCCATTTCGATAAAAAATAACAATATCTCCGACTTTTGGATTACTGTTCAAAGTAAACAAATCTGCCATTGTTGGGCAGTAAACATAAGGCCAGTGTTTTAAAAGTTTCTTTGCTGTGTCTAAGCCGAATGCTTTCATCATACACCATGAAATAAACGCAGCGCACCATGGCTGTCCTTGATAATCCGGCTTAATATCTCGCCAGTATTTTGTGTAATTATTTTCTCCGGCATTTGCTGTCTTACTATCAAGCTGACTATTGCTTGCCTTTTCAAGATATCCGGTTTCATTCTTTGCGATCTGGATTAATTTATTAATTGCGTTCATACCTGTCTCCTCACTTTCTGGAAAATATGTCTTTAATGCGTCATAAACAAATCTCTGCCTGCTCTCATATGCCCCAACTTGGTTCCCTGTGTCCGTCTGGCAGGCTACATATAGGCTGTCCAATGTATATGGTTTCTGGGTCTTTGCCAAAATCCTCGTTACTGCTCTCTGCCCGCCTTGGTGCCTAAAGTTCACGCACATGGCTTGCGCTCTTGCGTCCGTAACGCCCTGTTTAAGGGCTTCTTCTGCATAGGTGGCTAATTGTTCATCCATAAGGCTATCTTGGCATTTAATACCCAAATCAGAGGAAATAATGGCAACTATGGTGTCGGCAAGCTGTGACACTCTGGAAATGTTGAAGCATTCCCAATTTGCGGTCTGAACTTGTTCCAGAAGTCTGACCTTGTCTAACTTCTCCCATTGTTCCGGGCTGGCATCATAAATTCGTTCCAGAAGTGTTTTGGCTTCGGTTGCGTACCACGCTCCTGCCCCGATTGTAATTGCGTGTTCTTCAGAAGAATTGGTATAGGCTTCCGTGAAGTCCGAATAATCCTGCTGTCCGTAAACCTGTCCGCCAGTTTCGACTGCATAAATAATTTTCCTGAGAACTACTTTTTGATTATTTGTCATGTGAAAGCTCTCCTTTGTTTGAATATAATACTGCAAATCCTTTTAACCGCCTTACGGCAGTAGATGGGATTTGCTAGGATTTTAGATGCATAAGCAAGGGGCAAGCCCACAAGTGGCGAAAGCATCGTCCCAGCCCGCATTCCCGCTGATGCGCAGACCACAGAAACCCGAAGAGTTGCTGCTGTAAGGAGAACGCTCCCAACATATGCCAGATGTACTACTACTGTTATATCGTGGCTTTTTATATCTGTTTGCCACCGTTTTAAAATATTGATATTGCGTTCCTTCACCCGCAAATGAATATGTGGTTGAGCCGAATATTTCAATTTCAGACGGTAAAAATGCATAGTCGTTAGAAGTCTTGATTGTACTGCTACTGGCACCTGCTGATGTCAATTTCTTAACTTGTTTCATCATGTTTTGGATATAGGTAGGCAAACATTCCTTGTACACATTATTACACCATGTACGCCTAGCACAGCCTTCCCAACCGCCATTGTTTGTATTTGAGCTATTTATATAACCACATTCATGTGATTCGTCATAAGTACTGTTATATTCTGTCGTAGTGTCTAAATACAGCATACGTTCCGTCTGAATTGTAATGGCGGCTTTGGTCTTGCCATTGATAGTGGTCACTAGGTCATCATGTTCAATTCCGATAATTACATAGGTATAATCATTTGCTTTATGCGATTCACTTACGCCCGTTGCGTCCATGGCATTGTGATGGATGATTCTCTTGTCACCAACCGCCCAATAGTCGCCAATGTTAATCTTTCCTGCGTAATGCGCTTCAATCATTTTTGCGATTTCATCATCCGTTCCATCAGCGAATGTGACTATCTTTAGAGGACCATCTGGTTCACCGAGAAGCCTGTTCCCTGCATCGTAGTTGTATACGCCATCGGTGCTATATGGGAACAGTGCAAAGTAATATTGTTTGCCGTTTGTCAGCCCTGTAACGGTATATCCTGTTGTTTTGTATTTATCTCTCATTGTATTATCAACTACAAGTGTTCCGTCATCTGGATTTGCAGGATAGCCCGTTTCACTCATCACAAGCTTTGTACCAGCCCATGTGGAGAACGTTGAACCACTAATCACAGTATTCTCTGGGTCTTGCCATTTGATTATAACTGATTCATCTGCATTTTCGATTGTTGGGTTATTTACGGGTTTTGGAGTGATGGTTATGCCACCGCCTTTTGCGTGGAGGGTTCCATCTTCGTCTATGAATATTGTCTTGCCGTCAGGCTTAACCTTGCCAAGAGTTTCAACTGTAGCAATCGGGACAGTCGCATCACTTCCTTTTTCCCCTTGCGGTCCTGGATCGCCTTTGGGTCCCTGTTCTCCATATACGCCTACTACACCTTTTTCTGTTGAATAAAAACTGCCATCAGTATAATCAGTTCTCTGCCAATGCCAAAGATATTTCTTTTCTGCTGTCATAGTCGGTGGAGTTGTAAGCCACACCTGTCCAAAAGCCTTATCTGTATTAGATGATGACAAAGCATAATAATCCGTTATCTTTTTAACGCCTACACCTTTATCACCTTTTGGACCTTGCGCTCCTTGGGGGCCTATAATATTCCCAACATTTTCACTATCGCCATCTGAAAACGTTATTGTTAAATTTCCGCCTACGTCGATGTTGACTGCTGTGACAGAGATACCCCTTAATGATTCTTTCTGCTCAGGTGTCAGCGATTCAAATGCTACGGTGCCATCCGCACCCTTTTCTCCCGGATCGCCTTTATCTCCTTTTTCACCCTTGGGACCTTGCGGACCAACAAATTCTCCAGCATTAACCATCTCTAAAATATCCTCAATGGAACACAACCGCCTTACATCATTAGCCGCAAATGCAATGTATAAGGCTTTACCGGATGGAACGGACGGGTCATTGCCAAGAATCGCAACGGGCTCTCCGGGGCGAATTTTCGACGTATCAAAATCGGAGTACATACCGCGCCGGAATTGTATTGTGTATGTATTGGCCATATTAGACTTACCTCCTTATAAAAGGAAATTATTCCTTATGTAGTTCTTTACAGAATCAAGATTTTTCTGCACACTGTCATCCATCACGAGAAAATTGCCTTTGTTGTTCTGACTGATGATACTTCCTGTGCTTTCGTCTACTTCTGAATAGGTGTAAGCAATGCGACTTCCTTCTCCGGTGCTAAGATTCATAAAACTTGTTAAAATCTTCTTCATGATATTACCTCCATCTGATTGATAATGCTTAATCTGTCACTAATAAGCTCTGATTCATAATCTGGTTCCGAGACCTCTACTCCTTCTGACTCATAATCTGGTTCCGGGATTTCTATATCTCTTGCGTCTGTATAAGCCGTATCTCCCGGGTCAGTAAATCGCATATGCTCATATTCAGCTTGTCTTGCTTTGATTTCGAACGAAAATTTAAGTCCCGGAGTTCCTTTTACAATAAAATAATTCTGCTCTTTCTCGGCTATCCAGCAGTCGCCCTCTCCCTCTCTTTGTAAGAACACATAATATTTAATGTCGACATTTGCAGATTCCTGAAAGATATCATCTATGTCAATCATACAAGTCCCGTCATCAGATATTACAGATTCACCGATATCTCCAAAGAATGGGGTTGGCATTTCATAGCAGTAAAAGAGCTGTTCATCATAGTCTATCGTCGAAACTGATCTTGATTTTGTCCCACTTACTTTCAACTTTCCTCTGATAGAAGCATCTGCAAGGTCCGTTCCTGTTCCGACGCTATAGAAATGACCACTGGCGTTTACATGTGTACCTGCTTCAATTTTTTTTGACGTCGAAACACTGTCTGCCGAAACGCTAGTATTAACCGAGACTGAGCTTGCGTGTACGGTTCCTGTATAAAGATTGATTCCTCTAATTCGCGTTCCATACAACGTCCCGTACCCCGGCACATATACTCCTGTATTCGTCTCTGAATAGATTTCTCCACCCGAAGCGTCTAACACTACTTGTCCATACGTGCCACTTGCCGAAAGCTTCTGGTAGCCAACTTCCCATCCTGCTAATTCGCCTGTATTAATATAATCAGCATTCATGTACACATTGCCATTTGATAGATACAGGCCTTTATTACTACTGTTATCACTTAGCACATCAATAATCTCTTGTTTAGACATCTTTCCTATATCAAGATTACTAAGCGCATTGTCTGTATAATTTTTTGCATTCGACAGCGCTGTTGAAGCCTTGTTCTCAGCAATACTGTATATCGTATCGCCATTTGCTAACACGAATGTATTAGGCCTGAGCGTAACATTTCCGTAGTTATCAATCGCAAATGTTGACGTTCCAGAACTGTTTGTAACGTTGATGTTCTTCAGATTAATCAAATCAGCTGAAATCTGACCTGATTTAATATAAGAAGCGTTTATATACAGATGTCCGTTCTGCATATAAATTCCCTCTTGTTTGCCATTGTCTGTCAGAGCATTAAAAACTCTTTCGAAATTGACAATTTTTTTAGCATCCAGTTCCTGCCAAGTACCATCAGTCCCAGAAAACATATATACCTGGCTTGTAGAGAAGTTCATGAATATCGAGCCGTCATGCTTTTTATATTCTTCGCTTTTCCACTCAGATGCTGGATAATTCTGCAATGTTGGCACATACGTGCCATAATAGTTCGGGATAGTCACATTGCTTTGAACTGTCCCATCCACAACATCCTTGGCAATTTGTTCAATAGTTCTGCTTTTCAGGGTAAAGTTTTCAACTTCTAATGTGACAGCACCTGTGTCGGCATCTATTCTTAATGTCGTATTCCCGTTATTATCTTTCGCTGTGAAGCCTCTTGTATTAATCCATTCTGATTGAATACCGATGGCATAGAGAATATTCAGAACGGCATCTCCATTACTATCAAAGCCGGCTTTCCATGTCTGACCCCCATCTACTGACAAAAAGAATCCATCGACACCTGTCTTATAAATTACTTTAGAATCAGCAAGTGTAGGTTTATCATGCCGGTACGTAATTACGGAATCATCTTCTTGTATTTCCTCTGTATAGAAGAAACCTAGCGTGTTTGCTGCAAGCTCGTTCATTTGTTTGAGCTTTACGTCATAGGCAGATAGTTTCTTTTCTATATCTTTTTTTGACTGCTCTACCGCTGTTTGCTGATCACCAATAAACTCGCTTGCATCTTCTTCAGCACTCTTTGCGCTACAACTCCATGATGTTGAACCGCCGAACACGAACTCTATATCTGTCACAAACGATCTAAAGACACGATTCTTTGTATCAATAAATTCAACTGGATCGCCAAAAGTGGCGTATCCGTTGGCAATTCCGTCGCATGAGAAAGGACGCATTCGCAAACCGATTAATTGATTTCCAATAGCTTCGACTCCTGCCTGTGCATTGCCCGACAATAGCTGATTGTCAATAGTAATCACATAGCCGTCCTGACCTGACATATATTCGGTCTCATCTTCTACATATTTGACACCTGTTACAATAACATCGTCTACGTCATATTGTAGATTCTGAATTGAAAATAACGCGTGATAATCGTTATTGCTTAACGTACCACCATCAACCACAGTCCCTGTTGTCCATGGATTAAGCGTGCCACCATCCAGATCATCGCCATTTGTCCAATTTTTTACTGTTCCACCATCGTAAATAGTCGTATTGGTAAATGTCTTATCAAACGTAATAATCCTGAGTAAGTCATTTTCGTCGATTCTTGCATTTCCGCCGGCTATCCCGGCACACATTCCGATTGCTGTACGGTATGTCGCATTAGATGGCGCTTTCTGAATCTGAAAGTCCGCATTTGGAAACATTGCATCTCCAAGAGTGATTCCACATTGCTGGCAGCATTCTGAGAGCAGTTCCTTGACTGTACAAGGAAAAGACAGGTTAGAATCATATGTCTTATCAGCATTGTGCATTTTATCTAAGAGAGAAAGACTTATTTCGCTCGCCGTTGCAGGCTTTTTCGACACAATGTAAGTACCTCTCTTTATAGCTTCTATCCTGTCGGATAACTGCACATTGAGAAAGATAACAAACCTTGCGGCGTTAAAATTATATCCGTCAAAGCGCCCGTCATCATTTACCAATGATAAACTTGCCGTTTTTTCTATTGCTACACCCACCGGGAAGTCCCCAGAGTCTGCTGAATCTACGAGACTATTTCCAGACAGATAAAAGTCTTTTTTGCCTAGCTTAAGAGTTGTACCATTTGACAATGTAACATTTGCTGTCACGTAATAATTTCTGTTTGTAAGAGATTCTTTCTTCAACTGAGTAGATACATTTATCAAATCGGCTCAATCCTCCTTACATTGATAGACAAATCCGTCCACTTTTCTTCCCCGTCTTTCAAAGTTTGCGCAGCCATATTAAAATTTGATGCGTAGAATGTTCTGTCTATCCATCTTCCCGGAACAGTTGGGTCTTTGTGGTGGAATGTAAATTGGCTCTTGTTAAGTACAGTATTTAGTATGGTTGCTATTTCAGCCCATGTAAGCTCGCCCCATTGCATGTCATACCCACCAATTGTTCCCATTGGTGTATTGTGCATAATCAAATCCTGACTTCTTTTAGAGTCTTCCGTAGAAGTGGTTGCGAACACCGGTTTGTAACTATCCGGTGCTCTTATAACAACGTTGTCTATTTTAAATTGTTCCTGCGGCATATTCTTCTCCTTACGCTAACTCAAATGGGTTCTTCCCATTCCGGTTTCTTCTCATTTCAGCTTCACTGATAATAATATCTAACAGTTTTCTGCCAGATGCATTAACTGTAACATTGTAGGTATTTCCATCTCCCTGCCCTTTTCCTGACTCTTCCCGGACGATCTGCCGTAATAGGCTTTCCGGTGCTTCCAGGTTATTTCCTTTCTTCTGGTCACCTAATACCGCAAGGAATTCTGACCTTGGCGGAATAACTGCGCCACTGGCCAGATATGGGATAGTTCCGATACGTGGAAATGTCGCATGAAATCCAATAGTCTTTGAACCAAACGGTGTTGGAACAGTCCAAGGCCCAAAGGAAAATGCAGATTCAATTCCACCAATTGCATTATTAATCATCCCAACTGCATTATTAACAATGCTGATTGCCTGATTAATCGGAGCTTTAATGAAATTAACAATACCTTCAAATGCAGATCTGACTGCATCTCTGGCGGCATTAAACTTATTAGTGATAGCATTTTTTATCGCTTCTACTTTATTAGAAACAAATGTAGTTACGTTTTCCCATACTTGGGATGTTTTATTCTTTACGCTATCCCATACGCTCGCAACTTTTGTTTTAATTGCATTAAACACTGTACTGGCTGTAGATTTAAGAGAGTTCCAAAGACCAGAAAGGGTCTTTTTAATTGCGTTCCAGATTGTTGAAGTCAATGCTTTAATCGCATTCCAAGCAGTGCTGATGATGCTCTTTATTATACTCAACGCGCCTTTTGTTACGGTTTTAATTATCTCCCACGCACCTGACACAACATCTTTGATAAAACTCCATGCTCCGTCCGCAATCTCTTTTATTCCCTGCCAAGCCAGTTCCCAGTCTCCCGTGAAAACGCCGACAAGAAAATCAATAATTCCACTCAGTGTATCTGCTACATCACCAATTATTTTAATTAATGATTTTACGACTTTTATCGCTACGGTGCCTACAACATCAATTATCTTTGCAACAACCGGAAGCAAATTCGCGATTATCCAGTTAATTAAAGGAACTAACACCGACTCCCACAGAAGTTTCAGAGAATCAATGAGTTTTCCGAGAAATGTTTCTATCTTTAAAATCGCATCCCCTAATGGTCCCTCTAATAGTCCTTTGAACTGTTCCGCCAGTCCTTGTAGTACTGGAAGAACGTATGTGTTATATCCAGTTATCAGAGTTCCAAATATGCTTGACAGTCCATTTGCTATAGAATCAAAGAACGGCTTTACGTGTTCATCGTATAACCTTGATATTGCGTCGCTAAGGTTTTGAACAACTATTAAGACGCCGCTTGTTACGGTTTCTATTGCTCCGAGACTACCCTCGATTGCTGACTTTAAAATGTCCTTGTTGTCGATAAAAGGCTGCGCAATCATGTTAAGGATGTCTCTGCCAAGTTTTGCAGCCGTTTCCGTAAGAACCATTCCGATTTCAGTAAAGATTCCGATTAAATCTGCAGTAATCTGCTGCGCAGTTTCTTCGCTGAAAATTGAGAAAACATCAGCAAAAGCAACTGCAAGGTTTCCGCCTATTTGTGCAATTTCAGAGCCGATATTGAACATATCTATCAGATAGTTCTTTATTCTTTGCGTGTTCTGCTTTAAAAACTTTTCGATTCCGCCTATAATGTTTTGCGCAATTGTTAATCCGATTCTGGCAAATGAGCCGGCAACTTGTCCAATTGCATATGCGAATGAATCGAAAAAATTATTTGCTGCTTTAGCAACTTCTGAATCAGTGAAGATATCCTTTAAAGATTTCCATATGGAATCGAGATCCTTTTTTATTCCGTCAAGAATTGGTTCGTAATCTCCTAATCCATCCCAGAATCCTTTTGCGATTAACTTAGCCAACTGTTTAAATCTGTCGATTATCTTTTTTAGCGGTTTTGACATTTTATCAAGAACTGTCTCACCCTCTGCCAATTTTCCATAATCAACATTTTGTACAGCATCTTTCATCTGATCTGCAAGTCCGCCAGTTGCGCCCGGTACTTTTGACGATGAATCCGCACTTTTATCCGTTGAGTAATTATTTATTTCGTCGAGAGGACTAAGATATCCTTTTGCCGCCTTAGTGGCTTTCTTAGTTGCGTCTGCTGTATCATTTGTTGCATCTGCCAGCTTTTCGGCATTGTCGGCAGCATTTCCATATTGGTCTGCCGTATCAGCTATTGCATCTGTCCCGGCAAGACCTGCGCCACTTGCACCTGTCTGACCAGAAGATTTTTTCCCGGTGATTAACTCCGTAAATGACTTGAAGGCATTCGCCAGAGTTGCCAGTTTGCCCAGTAAAATATTAATAACTCTCAAAACGGGAGTGAAGAGATTGATTAATCCCTGTCCGACTGTTGCCTTGAGAGATTGTAACTGCAGCTGCATCACTCGCACTTGGTTCGCCCATGAGTCAGATGTTCGAATGAAATCACCAGATGCGGCAGATAGCTGTTTCTGCACAAAAGCCAAACGAAGAGCCACTTTCTCCTGTTCTGTCATTTCAGATGTGGTTTTGCCGTAGCCGTTTGCAAGTGCGTACTGGTCAAGTGCCGACTGAGTCATTACCACGCCGAGGTCCTTGAGTGTTTCCGTTTCACCTGTAAACACTGATTTCAGTTTGATATAGGCTAAGTCCTGACTGATGTTGTAAAATGATGCTACGTCACCAGTCAGCTGTGTCAGAGCTGTTGACATGTCGTAAGCCTGTGCTTCGGAGAAACCGAACGACTTAGACATTGCTCCGAACGTTCCGACATACTGTTTTGCCATGGTTTCTGACAGTCCGGCAGAGGTCATAGCATTCTTTGCAAATTCGTTTACCTTGTCCGACATGGTTGTGAATGTAACATCGACCACGTTCTGCACTTCGGCAAGGTTAGAGCCGAGTTCTACGCATTCCTTACCGAACTGCGTCAGTTTTCCAATCGCAAACGCTCCGCCAATCAGTACGCCTATTTTTTTTACTACGCTGCCAAGTCCGTTAAAAGACTGTCTGATTGCTGATACGCCGTTTTGCACGCCTGATGTGTCCATTCTGGTATCAATAATGACTGAGCCATCAGCAGCCATGTGTCCACCTCCTAACTATTTGAGGTCCAACATCTCATTCAGCTTATCTTTATAAGCTTGCTCTTCATCGCTGAGACGTGTTTTTATGTCAATAATATTCTTATTTTCCTGATAGAATTTCTTTTCCCATTTATCCAGGCGTTCGCCTTTTGCCTTTTTTGACCGGATTCCAACAACTGTATTGAACAGGCATTCACCGGATTCCATGAAATATCCGAAGAACGTCCACCAGTGCATATACGGTACGGCTCTGACTTCTTTGCCGGCAACTTTGTTTACCGCCGGAACGATCATATCTCCATCCTGTTCCCAGTCCATCAAACGGGGTTTGGGCTTGTTCGGGATATCATCGAATTGACCACAATCAATAAACTCGCAAGCTTTCTGACAAGCTTCTGTAAGATGTTCCAGGGGTATGCTTTGCCAGTCCTCAAACAAAATCTGTAACATAACAACAGCTTTCGCCTGTTCGTCCAATTCTGGGTCATTCATGGCGACCAGAATGTCAATAATTACTCGAAAATCCGTTCTGATAGAAAAATCCACCCCACTGATATTTAGTGAGGTGGGCAACTCATAGGCGGTCATTTTGTATACTTCTCCGTGTACTTATTGACTGCTGCCTGCATTTTCTTTTTTCTCTTTTCGATTTCCGGCGCAATTGCTTCTGCGATCTTATCCAGAACAATGTAAGCGAACACCTGACCATTTCCGAAAACGGTTGTTGCGGTAATTGGTTCTTTGAACAGGTCTTTTGATGCTTCATATCCGAGCAGATAATTGATTTTATCCTCGATCTGTTTGTTCAGTTCTGCCATTTCTTTACCGGAAGTGACTTTCTGGATAGAATTTTTGAGCTGCTCAAAATATTCTGTCAGTTCCTCTGCACGTGCTGCTACATTGATATCGGTCGGGTTCAGCTTAAAAGAAGAAAAAACTTCGTTTTCGTTGTTAGTGAATGTGAAAATGAGAATTCCATCGTCAATTTTGGTATTAATTACTTTTGCCATTTAGCATGTCCTCCTTGTATATGTGCTTATTTGCTGTCGGCTGTGAATGTACCGGAACTGATATCAAATTTTCCTTTTACTCGTTCGCCGGTATAATTGACGGTAAACGGAATCTGATAGCCAGATGTATCACCGCCATAGGAGGTCGGCACAACGTAACAATCCTGCTGATATGCTTCGTACTTGCCTGCTGTGGCTTCTGTCCAGAGATGAACCTCAACTGCTTTTGTTTTGAGGTTGTCGTCTTTGAGACGTCCATCTACGATCTTCTGTAATGCTGTGAACAGATCAGAAGTAGTGTCTGCATAGAATGGATCAGCGTCAGAAGAAACTTCATAGCCGTTGTGCTTAAACGTGGATTCTCCAAGAATGTTTTTAGATGTTTCGGTGTCTGGATTGAGTTCTACATTGTACTCTTCCAGGTCTTTTCCAAGACGCTCATATTTCGGCGTCAGTCCTCCGCAGAGGGAGCCTGCGTCGATATAATGAGCCATATATTTACGGTCAATTTTTCCTGTAACTGGCATAGAAATGTCCTTTCTGCCTATAACTTTAAAAGGCTGTGTAGGTTAGCGACTATCTCCAATTGATAGCCGGTTGTTACTTGTTATATTGCTTCGTAAGTATTTTCGTAGCGCACCGACAATGGTAACAACCAATCCTGTACGCCACTCTCCTGCGGTTCTAAACCATAGGAGTTGTCACGGGTGATACGTTTTATCACTCGCCCCTGCGAAAGCTCTGGAAACACATTTAAACGCGTCTCAGAGCCATTTATAATAACTGGTTCCCGGCATATCCATTTACCGAGATTGTCAAGGAACTTCTGAACAGATAGTTTCTGCCTTTCTTTGTCAGATGCTGTGCGATATACCACGTAAAATGGGTACTGGCATACCTGGTGCATTACGCCACAAACATCTTCTTTTTCTGAATAAATCAAAGCTCCATTATCTGCCGAGAACGCAATTCCTGATTCCTTGCCAAGTTCTTCAAACTTGATTGTTTCATTTTCATACAGTCCCGGATACTGATTCAGGAGTGCTTTCATGGCATCTGTCAGAATCTCATATCCGGTCGCATCTTTTCCGATAGGCTTATCCGCCATGTCTACCACCTCCTGCCTGTGCTTTTACTTTGCGAATCCATGTGTCACCGTATTGTCGTTTAGCAGCATCGAACCACTTTGCCTGTGCCTGTGGGTGTGCCTGTTTGGTGTATTCAAGATTTTCTTTTGCGGCCGTCTGACCAGAAAACTGACTAACAAGAACTTTTTTTGCCCCACGTCTTGCGTAGGGACTTCCAGTTGCTTCGTCAACCATTCCTTTTCCTTCATACAGGAAACGCCCATAAGGGGCCGCCGCCGCACACACTTTCCCAGTTCCTTGCAAGGATGTACTCTCAACTCTTGTTCGATTAATGAAGTCCCCTGTAATCATCGGCATAAATGGTACCATGCTGTCCATGACCATTCCGTCAAGGAGATACTGGGCTTCTTGATACTGTCTGGAGAACCTGTCCATATTCAACTTGATTTTCATATCTCCATCAACTATGGAGAATCCTTTAAAATGATGAATCTTACTCATATTACTTACCCAGAATCTCAAAATGTGGAATCAGCGTATACGGACCGCCTACACTGGTAATCTTAGACACGTTATCCTTGTTCTCATTCATGTACTGGTAGAATCCGCTCCGATAATCACTGTCAATTACCGTTCCGCCAGTCCACTCACCCTCCCAGAAGAACGACTCATCTGAGAATGTGATAGTGTCTTCCAGAGCGTTGTTAATCTGCTGTTTCCACTCTTTAGGTGGAATCCATGGAAGAATCTTGCCGTTTTTATCGGTAATGGTTATATTGCCGTTCTGGACAGTGTATCGAACGTGTAACTGTGCGTTGTCTGTTGCGTCTGGCCCGTACTTTTTAAGGATTGCTCCTTTGTCTGTAATGAGGTCAACGCCGGATAAAACATGAGGATACCAGTATGCATCTCCAGTTGTGGCACTTTCGTAATAGTTGAAAAGTGTAATTTTAGACGAATACATGATATCCTCTCCTTAATTATTCTTTCTGCACTGTCTGCTTAATAACCTGATTCACACCAGTAGCCGACAATCCGTTAAACATACCGACCGCAACTGCTGTGATATAATCCGTTGCCGGGAAATCTGGGATAACTCCCATTCCGACTGCTCCGAGAATGCCACCAATAACCGCCATGATTACTGGAATCCATTCATCAGAGATTCTTTTTGATGCTTTGCATCCCATTCCTACGATATAGCAAATCATAACGATTGCTATACATGAGCCTAATGTTGAAATGTCCATTATTATCACCTCACATCAATTTAAGTTCATTAAATACTTTAAAAATTTTTGGTGACTGAATAGCAAACCAGTCAACCATTTCTTCGTTCACAGCCCAACTGTCAGCACTGTTTGAATTGGAATCAAGTCCAGATTCGAGCAGAAATGCATGAATGATTTCGTGTCTAACAACCTGCTTCTGATAGCTTTCAAGGTCTGCCTTTGCTCCGATCTGTCCCTTCGATGCCTCCATATCATCAACCACAATTTCTCGTGTTGATAAATCAGTATAGCCATCTACATTTGTCAGATTCGGATATTCTTTCTCGTTCCCGAACTTCACGTTCCATTCGGAACCTAAGATATTAACCTTAAAATCCTGCATATAAAATCGGTATCCCTTCATCCGTTCTTACTCCCATCAGAAGCGGCAATGCTGTCTTAAGAAGCAAGTCGTTCGTTTTCTGTACGTCCCCAGCGGCGGCATACACCGCACTCCATTCCTTTGCACTCGCTCCAATCTGCTGTGGTGTGGCGTAAGAGATGGATTCACTGCCGGAACTTACAGATGTTACAATGCCTGTTGTGCTACCACCGGACCCGATTGTGGTTGATGTACCACTAACGGCGGCATTGGTAGCATTCTTTTCAGCAAGCTCAATCTGATACATTAATTCAGTCAATGAACAGACCGCCTTTTTGATACGCTTCTGTGAGCGTTCGTTCGTCGGCAGTCCATCCACCAACCTGTCAAATGTCATTGTGTCCACAAAATCACTGGCTCTTTCTGACAGTCGTGGAAAGTCGGTTTCTGGCACGACTGAACCGAAATATGAAGTTGTGTAAAATTCATAATCTGCATAAGCCATGCCAGTTACCTCCTACGTTTGTCATTTTGCTGTTACGCTTGCACTTCCGGCATTCAGCGCTTTGTATGTTCCATCACACTCAACCACTGTGATCTTCTGTCCGGTTGCCGCTGTGATATCGGCTTTTCCATCCCAAGTACTCCAGTTTCTGAGATTCTGTCCATATCCAACAGTTACTGCATCTGTTGCAACTTTGTATTTATACACATTGCCAGCGTTTTCTTTAGCCGGATTTACAGTGATTTTTGTATCACCAGTTGCTGTTCCTTCCGCAGATGTTACTGTCAGAGTGCCGAGCGTTGGTGTTTCGTCAATGGTAATTACTGCAATTGCATCAATGTACTCCGCAAAAAGAGTAAGTCCCATAACTGCAAACGCTTCGGACACTGCTGTGTGGTAGTTGCCCTGTGTGTGGAATCCGATCAGGTTTGTTTCACCAGATACGGTATACACCAGACCAGCTCTCGCAAAGTCAGATTCGTTCGGGTCAACATAGTACAGAACGATGTTCTCAACAGGCGTTGCAATAACCTGTCCTCTTGGAATCTCGCTGTCAGACAGTAAGAAGATTGTATTAAATCCCATAAAGTCCTTCATGTACTGGAATCCGAACTGGTTCTGAATGGTAATCTCAGCTGCTCCGAGGTATTCATATACGTCCAGAATGTTCACAAATCCAACGACGCCAGTCACATTTCTGTGCATCTGTTTGAATTTGTTCTCTACACGACCCTTAGCCATTGCCAGAGCCATCTGGAATGTGGTTTCTGTAGAAGTAAGTGTACCGGTTTTTAGATAGTCATAGAATCTGCCGGTAACGTCAGTCTGAAGCTGGAAAAGGAATTCATCGTCAGTCATCTGAACAGCGTTCTCATAACCGTGATCCTTGATTGCTTCGATAGACACAGCCTTTGCGTACTTCTCGATAGTCATTTCCGCATAGTTCTTTTCTTTTACAACGAATTTGCTGTAAGGGATCTCCTCGCCCTCACCAACTTTTCCGCTCTGTAAAGTACCCTCTGCGTACTTAGATTTCAGTACAGCACCCGGCTGCTTTTTGATAGGTCTCATGATACCCAAAATGTCACGTAAGTGCTGCCAGTTTCTTTCAAATCTGGTAACGAAGTCAATCTCACGTGCTGTGACCTGAATATCATTACTCATAATAAGATTAGCTTTTGCTGCCATATAAAAATCCTTTCTACCCATAATTGTTAAGGTATTGGGTTAGCGGCTATACCCTGATGTATAGTCGGTGTAAAAAATCACTGGAATAACTGGATGTTCTGAGCAATTGCAGCCTGTCTCTCTGACGGGTCTTTGATTGCTTCGATATCTTTCTTCGTCATGTTTCCCGGTGTCTGCTGCTGTCCAACGCGAGTGGTAAATCTTGCCTGATTCTGCTGAGCCTGCTGCTGAGATTCATCCACAAAAGCGGATGCGTCAGACTGTTTCATCTGTTCGATCAGGTCGTTTAATCCAAGGATTTTGCCATCTTTCAGCTTCAATCCGGCTTCTTTGATGTCTGCCATAACAGACTTCTTTGCTGCTTCGCTGGAAAACTTAACATCATCGAGTGCCGCTTTCAGAGCATCTGAGAAATCTCTGTCGTAGATTTTTGCGTTGAACTCTTTTTCTGCGTCCTCGGCTTTTTTCTTCCATCCAGCAAGCTCTGTCTGAATGTTTTCCGGGTCGATACCGTCAAAACCTTTTAAGGTTTCTTCTGCTGTCTCAGCACGTTCTTTCCAGTTGTCACGTTCACCCTCGACTTTTAACAGAGTTTTCGCTACTTCCTTTGCGTTCTTGTAATTCTCAGAAAGCGCTTTCTTTACATCTGCCTGTTTATCCTCCGGGATTTCAATTCCAAATGATTTTAATGTGTCAATAAGTTTCTGCATAACATCCTCCTGGTCGTGTTTATTGACCTGCCGCCGCAGGTAAATGGATTAAGCCAGTTAGACCACTGGCAAGGTAATCGGAAAGGCAGGAATCGAACCTGCGGCACATAGCTTGTAAGACCACTGCTCTACCACTGAGCTACATTCCATACCGCCTGTAACGGACAGCTAAAAAACTGAGTTGAGTTTCACCTTTTCGCTATAGCGTAAATCCACCTGAGGCATAGACCGCCTGTATACAAACAGCTTAACTCTAAGCGGATTAAAGCGGAACGCCCGGAATCGAACCGGAGATCAGAGCACGACTCTGTCAGTTTTCCACTAGCGTACATTCCACATAACCCGGATTCCCGGGTTAGCAAGGCGTTTAACGTGTCATGCCTGCCACGAGTTGTTTCGGATATTTATTTCTTTTTTTAAAAAGAAAAGTATGAATAACAAAAACCTTAATCAAGGAGGTGAACCATCTTGCGTGCCAGATGGCAAATACGCACGACAGGATTCGAACCTGTTTAACTTTCCATTAAAGCGTGCGCACCAGCTACAAAAAATTAAAGAAAGGAGGATTAAAACGAAAATGTCAAAACAACCGTTTTACTTGTGCTTCCTGCTGCACAATTACATTATAACAGATTTCTTTTAACTACCTCTCTACCACTTTTGCATTTTTAGAGCATATCACGGAGTTTTTCCACGTATCTCTTGACAAGATCACGTTCCTCCCGGCACTCTGCATCCTTGGACATATCGCTCATTTCTGTTGTGAGTTCGTCCAGATGCTCTTCCAGAGCGGCAAGCATCTTTCTTTTGCAGTCTTCAGACTTGCCGGAGCGATAGCTCTGCTTCTGTGTCATATAGTCGTCATAAGCATCTCGCCCATCAGAGCGGCTGTAATGCCCTCTAACATAATGCTCGCCACGTCTGGCATAAGAACTGCCCCGGTCGTAATCCGGCATCATTCTGCCATCATTTGCGCTGTATCTCCCCATGCTATCACGCTTTCTTCCGCGTTCGCTGTAATCGTCATTGTATCCGCCACGCATCTCATCAAGGACAGTGTTATAGTACTCCACTTTCTTGTCCCAGTACTGCGTGTTCTTTATGTCTTTGTACATATCAATCAGTTTGTATGTCATTTCCAGATTTCCAGTGGTCAGTCCACTGTCAGCGATTTTGGACAGCTCGTCTTCGATTCTTGCACATAAATCCTTAATGTCTCTCATAATCACACCTCCTACGCTTCTCTGGTTACGACAATGTTTGCGTTCGCAACAGAAATTGCCTGATCGCTTGTGTTCTCTACCGCGATATTAACGCAACATCCGCGAGGTACATCAATATAGATACCAGAGGACACATTATTGTACTGGTCTACTGCTGCCGGTGTGGAGATCATCTGTGAAGATAATACCGGCTCACCAGAGATTGCAATAGCCAGAGAAATAGCTTCAACAGTACCGCCTGTTGGAATTGCGATATTACCAGAAAAATCCACAAAGAATCTCGCTTTGCACTGATTAGTCAGTCCTCTTAGAGTTATAATTCCACTTCCCTCTCTGTGCTGAATACAGTTAGAACCTTTGACTGCTGTGTTTGAAAATACTACGTTTCCATTTGCTGCTACAGTCTGAGCAGCTACATTTGTAAATTCTGCCATAAAAATACTCCTTTCATATTACAAAAGGACAGGTCTCAGCCTGCCCCTCTGTGTAATACGGCATAAGCCGACATCCGAATCAATCGAAAGATACTCTCGATATGAAGTTATCAGCAATTACATCCGGTGTTGCATCCGCATCCAGAATATGGATATGGCGCTGGGACTACGTAGGATGGCACAGGCATAGGACTTATTCTGCGAATCAGTTCTGCCGTCTGCGCTTCCTGATTTGCCGCAATGTAAGCATTCTGCGCAGACTGAGAAGCAGCAAGCTCAAGTTTCTGAACTTTATCTCTTAAATCTGCGTTTTCTTTTGCACACAGGTAATCAAGAACCGCTCTGGTTCCAGCATTCTGATTGTCAATGATATCTCTTGTGTTGCTGTACTGGTTGAGCTGGCATCTGGACAGGCTGTTGCTGAAATTGGTTCAT
>OCQA01000375.1_pt1 | contig 49892 bp, 47 predicted proteins | sample 1538571 | NCBI WGS metagenome assembly OCQA01 (sample SAMN04571708, study PRJEB22368) | human gut metagenome | biome: human gut; material: stool | host: Homo sapiens | place: Luxembourg | collected 2012-09-28 | reverse complement strand
CACTGACGTCAGGTCAGCTTTGTTTTCAGCACGACATTTCAACATTGGCTAGACATGTATTGTAGGGGCTCAATGCTAATGTCTATTAGGGGGCTGCGGATGTTTTCCTGGACTGTTATGTTGTGATCCTAAGATGCTGCCGGTACTTCACAGGACTCATTGCACCTAATGATAGCTTGATACGTTTCTCGTTATACCAGCGTATGTACCTGTCCAGGAAGCAGATAAATTTTTCCAGCGTGATACCCGCCCAGTCTCTGCCATAGAACATTTCGTTTTTGATACGCCCGAAGAAGCCTTCACACGCAGCATTATCCGACGAGCATCCTTTGCGCGACATGGACCTTATAAGTCCGGAGGTGTTGATACGCTCGAGCCAGCCCGGCCACCGGTAATGGCCACCACGATCGCTGTGTATCACTGGTTTATCATGTTCGTTGAGCGTATCGAGTGCGTCATCGAGCATCGTATTCACCAGCGTCGCGTCCGGGCGTGTTCCTATCGACCAGCTTACAACCAGGCCATCAAAGCAGTCGATAACCGGCGACAGATAGACTTTTCCAGCCGGAAGCTGGAACTCCGTAATATCGGTCAGCCACTTCTCATTTGGCCTGCAGGAACTAAAATCCCGGGCGAGTAAATTTTCCGGTGCCGGGCCGATTTCGCCACAGTAAGAGTTGTATCGTCGTCGCCTGGTGCGCTTAACAACGAGCTGCTCTTCTGCCATCAGTCTGCGGACAACCTTTTCAGAAATAACCCTGTTGTTACCGCGAAGCATCGCGTGAAGGCGCCGATAGTCGTAACAGCGGTAATTCTCCTCAAAGATATCGGCCATGATCACGCGTATTTCCGCATACTTATCGTACAGACGTTTTGGTAAAAATAACAGCTGCGGGCAAGTTGCAGAACGCTTAGCAACTCAGCAACGGGGTACTTTTTCTTAAGGGCATCAACTATCAGGGTTTTCTCCCTGTTTTTCAGTTTCAGAAAGCTGACGCCCAGATCTTTTTTTATCAGTTCATTCGCCTTTGTCAGTATGTCACGTTCGAGCTGCAGCTGATGAACCTGCTTCCTGAGACGCTGGATTTCACCGAGTAAAGCATCCTGATTTTTATCCTGAGGGGCTGACTTTCGTTTGCGCATGGATTGATAAGCCTCGTCACTGATAAGGTCTTTCTTCCATTTGTACAGGACCGGGACGCTGACGCCTATGCTTTGTGCAACTTTACGCGCGGTTCCACGTCGGTTACAGAGCTCCCGGACGGCCTGAGACCTCTCTTCCGGGCTGAAGCATTTGTTTCGTGGGGACTGAACCAGGCTTCGATGGCGGGCAGGAACTGCCACAGCAGCATGAGTGCGGCGATGCAGCCAGTGATGACGAGCCAGCGCCGGATGAATCGATCCGGCTCCGGGCGGCTGTAGGGGTCGGGTAGGTCACGTCATTCTCCATGTTGAAATCAGCGCCAAAGGCCGCCAGTGCGCCAGCGTGGCGGACGTGGTGATACGGTCACTTCGGGGTCGAAACGGGCCGATGGAAACGGCGGCATCGCGGGCGGCGGAGCTAGTTCTAGCAAGCGCTCAATGCGTTCAGCCGTCGCTGGATGCGTGCGCAACCAGGAGGGTTCCGGATTGCCCCATCCGGGCAGCAGCCAGGCGCGCCAGGAGCGGCTCACCCGCTCGATCTTGGCGAGCGCTGAGGCCAGCCCGTGCGGGTCGCCGGTCAATTCGGCAGCGAGCCGGTCGGCGTCGAATTCGCGCACCCTGGACAAGCCCAACTGAGCCAGCAAGGCCAGCTGTGGCGCGACCGCAAGTAGAAGCAACGCGGGCCAATTGACTTCCGTGACTCCAAGCAATAGCGTTGGCAAACTGAGCACGATCGCAAGCTGCCCCAACAAGGCCAGAAGATGGGTGAGCCGGCTGATGGAATCGGCCAAGCCCATGACACGCAAATCCTCGTTCGCAATATGCGCGATTTCGTGGCCGAGCACGCCGGTCAACTCGCGGGGCGTGAGGCTACGCAGCAGGCCGTCGGTCAGCGCGATGGCCGCGTGATGCTTCGAACCGGTGGCGAAGGCGTTGACGACCCCGCTGGGCACGTAGTGCGGTACCGGCACGGTAGGCAGCCCGGCCCGCGCCGCCAGTTCGCGCAACACAGCCCAAAGATCGGGCGCTTCATCCGGGTGCAGGGGGCGTGCGCCATACAGCCGCAAGGTCAGCCCGGAGGCGGCCGCCGGTTCAAGCAGCAGGGTGAACCCCGCAGCCGCAAGCGCCAGCCAAAGCCCGCCGTCACCCAACAGCAGGCTGCCAGCGACGGCGGCAATTCCGAGCAGGGTCAGCACCAACAGCACGGTTTGCAGGCGATTGTGCCAGCGATGCCGCGCGCCGACATTCTGCGCGTGGCGCAGATCACGACTGATCATCTGAGCTTTCCCCGGCTGTCCGGTCATCGCGCTCGCGCAGCAGCCAGTAAGTCGCCCCGAGGGCCAGTGTCGCGCCTGCAAGCGCCGCGACCTTGGCGGGGCCGGTCTCCGGGTCGAGGATCACGAATTTACGCGCCAGGGCGATCAGCCCGATCAGGATCACCGTCTTGACCTGGATGATGCTGTCGCGCCGCAAGGCCACCCTCACGATGGAATGCTTGAACTCCATGGCAATGAGCAGCGTCATGATCATGCCGAACACGGTCTGGAAGACCTTGTGATCGAGCGGATTGAATGCATCAATGATCAGCAGGCTGAAGACGATCGAGATCAGCTGCAGCAGCGAGACCACGATGATAACGGCAATGATTGCGGACAGCGCGAGCGCGATCACCTGTTCAAAGCGCTCGTAGAACGTCATCACTGCCCATTGGGCGCGAAATGTTTTGATCGGGTCTGCTTGCTTTTCCTTCATCGCCACTCCTCTCAATTCTGAAATACTTGTGCGCCCACAACTTGGTTGCACCCTTGTCTTTTTTGCCTGGTAGAGCGCGCTGTCCGCCTGCAGCATCACCTGCTCGACAGAGTGCAAACGGGGGTCAAGGAGAGCCCCCCCCATGCTGGCGCTATAGCTGATCGACACCTCTCCACACACCACCGCTGTCGCCGCAGTGTCCTGACGAAATCGCTCCGCCCATACTTGGGCGCCTTCTATCGATGCCGCTTCCAACAACACAGCGAATTCCTCCCCCCAATCCGGGCAGCCATGTCGGTTGCGCGAACATGTTCCCTCAACCGTGAAGCAAAGGGGTCGGTGATCACCATACGCAGCAACTGCTGCTCTATTTCCTTGCGAGAAGAGATGTCGAACAGAGTACCGACTATCAGTTGCCTGCCCGCGTCACCCAGCCATGGGCCTTGTTCCTCGAAAGTCGAGTTGCCAGAGGATCAGGTGAACAGATGGGCCGCGCCGTCACGCGAACGGATGGCCAGCGAGCGGGAGGGCAGTGCCGCCGCTGATGAGCAGTCCCCACGGCGTGGCCGACTGCTCATCACGCTTGTAGACGCCCGCGTGACCTGCGGCCACGACCGCCACCGCGATCGAGGCCAGGGAGGCTGCCCATGCCAGTGCCAGGCCGATGGGGTCGGACACGGCAGCCTCGCCCGCCATCAAGATGCGTCACTCGCCTTCGCGGCATCCGGCTGCTCCGGCTCGGCCGGGGTCTGCGGTGGCTCTTTGCGTTCGAACACCACGCGTTCGGCCTTGTCGTCCCAGCGTGCGCTGGCGTGATCGCCCTTGCCGATGCCGCCGCCGAGCATCTCGCGCGCCAGCGCAGTTTCCAGCTCGCTGCGGATCAGGCGCTTGAGTTCACGCGCACCGAACTCGGGCTTGTAGCCTTCTTCCGCGAAATGGTCGATCAGCGTCTGATCGAAAGTGAGCGTCACGCCCTGGCTGGCGGCGCTGCGCGCCACGCGATCGAGCTGCAGGCCGACGATGTGGCGGATCTCCTCCTTGCCCAGCGCATGGAAGACGATGATCTCGTCGATGCGGTTGAGGAACTCGGGCCGGAAATGGCCGCGCAGCACGTCCATGACTCCGGCCTTGGTCTTTTCGTACTCCTCGCCGGCCGCCCCGCGCGCCTTCAGCCGTCGCTGGATGATGTCCGAACCCAGGTTGGACGTGGCGATGATGATGGTGTTGGTGAAATCCACCACCCGGCCCTTGCCGTCGGTGAGGCGACCGTCGTCGAACACTTGCAGCAGGATGTTGTATACGTCAGGGTGTGCCTTCTCGATCTCGTCGAGCAGCAGCACGCTGTAGGGCTTGCGCCGCACCTTCTCGGTGAGCTGACCGCCTTCGTCGTAACCGACATAGCCCGGAGGCGCGCCCACCAATCGCGCCACGGTATGGCGTTCGCCATATTCCGACATGTCGATGCGCAACAGGGCGTGCTCATCGCCGTAGATCGATTCGGCCAATGCCTTGGCGAGCTCGGTCTTGCCCACCCCGGTCGGGCCCAGAAACAGGAAGGTAGCCACCGGTTTGCTGCCTTCACGCAGGCCGGCGCGGGACAGCCGCACGGCATCGGCCACGGCACGGACCGCCTCGTCTTGTCCCACCAGGCGCTCGTGCAGCCGTTGTTCCAAGTGCAGCAGCTTTTCGCGCTCTTCCACCGTCAACTCGTTGACCGGGATGCCGGTCAGGCGCGAGACGATCTGCGCCACGTGTTCCGCCTTGACCTCGGCACTGCCGGAGGCCCGCTCCCGCTCCCAGTCCTCGACGAGCTTCTTGAGCTCGGCCTCCTTGGCTTCGATGCGCTTCCCGAGCTCGGCGGCCTGGTCGTACTGCTTGCGCGCGGCCACGTAATCCTGTTCACGCCGCAGCTGGTGCAGTTCGGACTCCAGCTCCTGCACGGCCACCGGCCGGGCCGTGGCCGACAGCTTCACGCGCGCGGCCGCCTGGTCGAGCAAGTCGATTGCCTTGTCCGGCAGGAAGCGCGCCGTGATGTAGCGGTCGGACAACTCGGCCGCCGCGATGATCGCGTCCTCGGAGATGCTGACCTTGTGGTGCGCCTCGAAGGTGTCGCGCAGGCCGCGCAGAATCATGATGGCCTGGGCCACCGTCGGCTCGGGTACCGTCACCGGCTGGAAGCGCCGCTCCAGTGCGGCATCCTTCTCGATGTATTTCTGGTACTCGTTCAGCGTCGTGGCGCCGATCAGGTTGAGTTCACCGCGCGCCATCATCGGTTTGAACACGTTGGCCACGTCCAGCCCGCCTTCGCCACCGCCCTGGCCGGCACCGACGATGGTGTGCACCTCGTCGATGAACAAAATCAGCTCGCCCTGGTGCTCGGTCACCTCCTTCAGCACCTTCTGCACGCGCTCCTCGAACTCGCCGCGATATTTGGCGCCGGCCACCATGGCGTTGATGTTGAGTTCCACCAGGCGCTTGTCGCGCAAGGTCTCGGGCACTTCACCCGCCACCATGCGCTGCGCCAGCCCTTCGACGATGGCGGTCTTGCCCACACCCGGCTCGCCGATCAGCACCGGGTTGTTCTTCTTGCGCCGGGCCAGCACCTCGATGGTGGTTTCGATCTCCTGCGCGCGGCCGATCACCGGGTCGAGCTTGCCGTCGCGCGCCATCTTGGTCAGGTCGCGCGAGTACTTGTCGAGTTCTGGCGTGTTGGTCGGCGTCTCAGCGCGGCCATCCTCGGCGCCCTTGCCGACCACCTTGCTGACCTGTTGGCGCAGCGCCTGCGGCGTCAGGCCGTAGCGGCGCAGCAGGTTGGCGGCCAGCCCTTCGCCTTCCTCAGCCAGACCGATCAGGAAATGCTCTGGACCGACATAAGAATGGCCGAGTTCATTGGAGGCCACGAAGGCGCGGCTGAGCGCATCCTTCACGCGCGGCGACACGCCGATCTCGCCCTCGAAGGGCTTGTCCCCGCGCTTGGCCTCAGACTCGATCTGCCGCTTGAGGTCATCGACCTTGATCTTGAACTGACCCAGGATGGTCTTGACCACGTCGCTGTCGGCCAGCGCCAGCAGCAGATGTTCGGTATCCACCTCGGAGCGGCCAAATTCGGCAGCGTGTTTGGCGGCCTCCTGCAGCAAGGCTTCCGACTGTTCGCTGATGCGGCTGGCCAGCCCACTGCCGCGACGGCGCGGCGCACCCGAACCTGCGGCGGCGGGCTCGCCAAACGAGGCATCGACCACGTCATCGGTATCGGCGGCAACTGGCGTCGCGTCGTCGCCGATGCGGAAGAAGTCACTGCCGAGGAAGTCCTCGAACAGGCCGCTGCGCGAGCCGAACAAGGCTTCCAGCGGCGAAACGGTGCGCTTTTGCTGGCGCACTAATTGCCGGTAATGGTCGTCGCACAACAGCATGGTGCTGTGACGACCGTTGAGATTGGCTTCCACCCGCACGGTGGCGGGTTGGCCGCAGACCTGGCATTGTTTTCTGGCCATGCTGATGCTCCTGAGAAGGTTGACAAGGTTGACAAGGTTGACAAGGTTGAGGCGACGAGGCATCGCGAACCGCGACGCCTCGTCTCGTGCCGGGTTTTTCTTGTGACGAACGAGCCGGCGACGTCAGCCGTTGATCGGGATCGAGCGTCCCTGCTTCGGCGCGCTGACCTCGCGCTTGTCGATCGTGACCGTGAGCACCCCGTTCTTGAACGATGCTTTGATCGAATCCTGGTTGGCGTCGTCAGGCAGGTTCAAGGCACGCTGAAAGCTGCCGTAGGAGCGCTCCACACGGTGGAAGCCACCTTCCTTCTTCTCCTGTTCCTGGCGCTTCTCGCCACGCACCATCAGCACGTCGTTGTCGAGAGTGATCTGGATGTCCTTCTCCTCGACACCGGGCACTTCCAGGGCAATCTTGTACTGCTTGTCGGTTTCCTGGATGTCCAGGGCCGGCTTCAGCATGCCCGACCAATCGGATGGCCACTGCGGCATGTTCAACGCCGGAAAACCGAAGCCCCGGAATGCGTCATCGAACAGCCGGTCGATTTCCCGATGCAGTTGCAGGATCGGGCTGACTGGCCCGCTCGCCGCTGGCAGGTCATTGCGCTGCACCGGCAGGGAAGAGACGGTCTGCTGCTCTTGCTGCTCGTTCTTGAACCAGTTCCAGGGAGCCAACTTCTTGAAATCGATGTCCATGTCATACCTCCAGAAAAATTGGAAAACGAGTTACTCAAGCCCTTTGCCTGCTGTGACGGGCAGTGCGCCCAGGCGACACGGGCTGCTCGGATGACTTCTGCTGTTCACGCTTGCGCATCACCTCCTTCTTTGCTGCGGCTCGGGTCTGATCATTGATCCACTGATCGATTTCACTTTGAGGAAACCGCCACGTCCCGCCCACCTTGAAAGCCGGAATTTCCCCGTGCGCGGCGAGCCGATAAAGCGTCCGCTTGCCGACTTTCAAGTACGCAGCCAATTCATCGAGCGTGAAAATCACCTGTAGGTGCGCTTTCATCCCTGTAGGTGCGCTTTCATCTCACCCTCTCCAATCGCGTCGCTTTGCGGTTCCGGCCAAGGAAATCCTTGTAATACTTTGTAAGATATTACGCTTACCATGACAGCCTTCAAGAGTCAATGTACAGCGTTCTCCCGCCCCATTGATGCAGGTCAACTGCTCAGGCAAGGCGCAGCGGGGCGGTCTGATCAGGCAATGGACAGCGCCTGGCTCGTCAGCCTGCGTGTACCACAGGCGCCTCGATCAAACACCGATCCTCACGTTGTAGCCGAGTGCCCGCAGCCCCTTGCTCGTCTGCATGTTCCTTGGCGGAAACTCGTCTGGGCGCGCCCAGACGACGATTTCCCCGAGGCTGCTCAGGCTAACGTGCGGAATTGCCCAGTCGTCGCTGCGGATCGCGTTCCAGAGTCGGGCCGAAACACTTCCGTTGCCCCAGACAACGTAGTTCAACAGTATCCGTCCGGCCAACACACCTTCCCGACACCGCCGCCGAAGGCCATGGCCCATCAAGCGGATTTTCCATGCGCCCTCAGCGCCGTACCTACAGCAAATCTTTCAAGGCTCAGGTCATTCAGGAGTGTTCTGAACCCGGTGCCTCCATCGCAAACATCGCCTTGGGCTACAGCCTCAATGCCAACCTCGACCACAAATGGATTCGGCTGCCTACCCAGAAAACCACGGCTATCCAGCCAGCGTTCATCCCGTTGCCTTCTCAAATGCTCGGCGTGGGTTCGCATACTCAAGCGCGCTGCTGCGATCATGAGTTTGATCCAGTCGGCCCGTAATAATGGGCACGATCCGTATGCCTATCTCAAGGATGTGCTGACACGGTTGCCGTCCCTGTAACAGCCTGAAGTTGACCTGGGTAATCAAATACCGGTGTAGTGATTAGGAAACAGGGCTCGGATAACATCATGGCGCAGGTCACCCTGATCTTGACCCTCCATCTCCGAACAGCTTTTGTATCTTAAGTTAACGATGTCCGCTGCCGGTATTCCCTCGGGGAGTGATATCCCAGCGCGCTGTGCGGGTGGCTTCCATTTCCATCAGATGTCCTTCCTGCTCCGCTACTGAAGGCGTGGTGCGTAACGGCAAAAGCACTGCCGGACATCAGCGCTATCTCTGCTCTCACTGCCGTAAAACATGGCAACTACAGTTCACTTACACCGCCTCTCAGCCCGGTACGCACCAGAAAATCATTGATATGGCCATGAATGGCGTTGGATGCCGGGCAACCGCCCGCATTATGGGCGTTGGCCTCAACACGATTTTACGTCACTTAAAAAACTCAGACCGCAGTCGGTAACCTCACGCATACAACCGGGCAGTGACGTCATTGTTTGCGCGGAAATGGACGAACAGTGGGGTTACGTCGGTGCTAAATCACGCCAGCGCTGGTTGTTTTACGCGTATGACAGGATACGGAGGACGGTTGTGGCGCACGTATTCGGTGAACGCACGTTGTCCACGCTGGAGCGTCTTCTGGGCCTGCTGTCGGCCTTTGAGGTCGTGGTATGGATGACGGATGGCTGGCCGCTTTATGAATCACGCCTGAAGGGAGAACTGCACGTTATCAGCAAGCGATATACGCAGCGCATTGAGCGGCATAACCTGAATCTGAGGCAGCATCTGGCAAGGCTGGGCAGGAAGTCACTGTCGTTCTCAAAATCGGTGGAGCTGCATGACAAAGTCATCGGGCATTATCTGAACATAAAACACTATCAGTAAGTTGGAGTCATTACCTTCTTTGCCGCCGGACATTGTCCGGCGCAACACCAAACGGGTCTGGCGGGCTGAGCCAATCCCGCAGGCAAATTCAGCCCTTACCGGATGGCTCAGCCCCCTACTCATTGGAATTGGATATTCAACTTTCAGGGGCTACTGCGCCAGACTTCAGTCTTTAAAGTGATTGACTTAGCGCCTGGCACACTCAATTTATTTAGGTAGCGGGCCTAATTGCACCCCATCAGGATAATACTTCCAGCCATCGCGAATTTTGACATTTTCATCCCACGGAAGTTTGTATTCGCCATTGGCAAGATCGCGCACCCAGGTCAGGTAATTCTCGCGTTCGCCTCCCGGTTTGCCGACATAGCCCCGGCAGCCAAGGTTGAAAATATTGTTTTCCAACGCCCAGTTTTCACGCGCTTTATCCACCAGGCGCGGGAACAGCTCTGCGGTAACAATTTCCCATGGGTTGCGGTGCCCCTGCTGAATGACGTTACCGTCATAATTGCAGACCGTACCCTCGCCGAAGTAATAAAAGACATCGTCATAACCGGCCAGATTCACCGAAACGGTATACATCAGGTTTTGCCAGGCATTCGTCCGGTTGGTCCAGATCCACTGATCGTTCACCTGCGTGGAATAGCCCGAAATACGGATATAGACATTGCAGCCTTTATAAGCAGCCTCACGCGCCAGTTCCGGGAACATGCCGTCATGGCATATGCAGACGGCGAGTTTAGAACCTTTAGGCCCATCGCATACCGGCATTCCCATATTTCCCGGCATCCAGGGCTCAATCGGAACCCATGGTTGCAGCTTGCGGTAATGCAGAGCGATATCGCCCCGATCGTTAATGATAATAGCGGTGTTGTACGGTGGAAGAGACGGGTCTTCATTGCGCTCCATTAAGGAAAATACCCCCCAGATGCCGTTGCGGATACAGGCCTCTTTGAACTGACCAATCTCCGGGCTATCGAGAGTGAGTAACATCTCGTCATAGGTCCAGATTTTAGTATTCAGTCCCTGGGTTGAATATTCCGGGAAGACGATAACATCAAGTCCCGGATATCCGGCTTTGGTGGAGTCAACGGCCTTACAAATCTTATCGACCTGTATCTGGATATCCTCCGGTCCTTTAATAACGGGAACGGGGTATTGGATGGCGGCAATTAATAACGCTTCATCCCAGGAGCTTACACTTCCGGTGCTACCCATAGCAGACCTCTCGTAGTTAAGTTGGTGATATAAATTTAAACCGACAGATATGACGCAATTTGTTCTTCATCAGCACCAGAACGCGCCTGTTGATGAACAATATTGCCTTTCTCAATAACAACAATTTTATCTGACACATCGAGTACAAAGCTTAAAACCTGCTCGGAAACTAATATGGTCAACCCTTCTGCATCACGAATCTTACGTAATATTTTTGCCATTTCTTTAATAATTGACGGTTGAATTCCCTCCGTTGGTTCATCCAGCAAAAGTAATTTGGGTTTACCGGCGAGAGCTCTGGCCATAACGAGCTGCTGCTGCTGACCACCGGAAAGATTTCCCGCCATCCGTTTGCGCATTTCTTTCAGCACAGGGAAATAGTCATACAGGTATTCAGGAACCTGTAACGAACGGGATTGGCGAATCCCCGTTTTTATATTTTCTTCAACCGTCATGGTTGAAAATACCATTCGCCCCTGCGGGACAAAGCCAATGCCATGCTGAACACGCTGGTAACTAAGCAAGCCGGTAATATTTGTACCGGCAAACTCTAACTCACCGGCACAGGACGGTATCATACCAATCAGTGATTTCATCAGCGTGGTTTTACCCATACCATTGCGCCCTACCAGAGCGACGATTTCACCCTCTGCTAACGTCAGATTCAGTCCACTGATGACCTGGCTCTGACCATATGCGACAGCATAATCAGAAATTTTCAGCATCCGTGTCTCCTTAATGACCAAGATAAACGTCAATAACCCGAGGGTCGTTTTTGACTTTATTGATGCTACCTTCCGACAATACTTTTCCCTGGTGCATGACGGTGACATGATCGGCAATGTCTTCGACGAACTGCATGTCGTGTTCAATCACCAGTACAGAACGTCCCCCGGCAATTTTGCGCAGGAGCTGCGCGGTTTTTTGGCGTTCGGCGACAGACATGCCTGCCACGGGTTCGTCCAGCATCATGAGCTTAGGATCTTGTATTAGTAGCATCCCTATTTCTAACCACTGCTTTTGCCCATGGCTGAGAAGGTCAGCCTGCGTATGTAGGTAATCGGCAAGGAAAATTTCGCCAGCAACCTGTTCGACCGCAGCGATTATTTCTGGCGTGCGACGAAAGAACATGGCGCCCAACGCGGTTCTGGCTTTGGGATAAGATAACTCGAGATTTTCAAATACCGTTAAGTTCTCATAGATTGATGGATTCTGGAATTTACGCCCAACCCCTTCATGAACAATTTTATTTTCCCGAAGTTTACTCAGTTCCTTATTGCGAAATTTGATGCTGCCGCTGGTTAGCTTTGTTTTCCCGCAAATGAGATCAAGCACTGTTGTCTTACCCGCGCCATTTGGGCCAATAATAACGTAAATCTGCCCCTCATCGATGTACATTGAAAAATCATCGACGGCTTTGAAGCCATTAAATGAAACGGTTAATCCCTCTACCGCTAAAATTATTTCTTTTATCGGATTTTTCATTTCAGCACTCCGGTGTTTACTCTGGGTTTGGTCATACTCTTTTTGCGCAGCAGCGACATCACGATCGGGTGAATATATTGCTGATAAAGCCCTGCCAGTCCTTTCGGGAAAATCAGCACGACGGCAATAAAGAGCAGGCCCATGGCAATCGTCCAGAGTTCAGGAAAAGACTCGGAAATACTGCTCTTGGCGGCATTGACGATAAGGGCGCCATATACTGCCCCCAGCAAAGAACCTCGCCCGCCCACGGCACAGAAAACGACCATTTCAATTGAAGCAACAGTGCCAATAAACCCTGGCGACATGAACCCTACTTGCAGAGTGAACATCGCGCCACCGATCGCCGAAAACAGAGCGCTAATGCAGAAAACCACCGTTTTGATATTCGCGACATCATAACCAGAGAAACGAACGCGGTCTTCCTTATCGCGAATGGCAACCATCAGTCGGCCGAGCTTGCTATTCACAATAAAATAGCCCGCGCTCACAACCAGCATCAGTAAAACAGCATTAATAAAGTAGAGGATATAGCGTGCAGAATCAGTACGGATATCCCAACCTAAAAGCGTGCGTAAATCCGTGATGCCGTTAATTCCCCCGGTGTAACCCTGTTGTCCGATAATAAGAATCGTCAGGATCGCGGAGATAGCCTGGGTGATAATAGCGAAGTACACCCCGCCAACGCGGCGTTTAAACATTGCGCTGCCGAGAATCCATGCGCAAATAGTGGGCACGATTAAAATAGCCAGAATTGTCAGACTAAAAGAATGGAATGGCTGCCAGAACGAGGGCAAAGCGGTTAGCTGATTCCAGTCCATAAAATCCGGGATGCCCGGGGTGGTTTGCATTTTTGTTTCCGCTGGCGAGGAAGCTTCCAGCTTGAGAAACATGGCCATACAATAACCGCCGAGGCCAAAAAAGATGCCCTGCCCCAGGCTCAGAATACCGCTGTAGCCCCAACAAAGTACCAGCCCGACGGCAACAAATGCATAAGTCAGGTATTTACCGATCAGGTTTAAACGGAAAAGATCCAGGGTTAGCGGCATGACGATAAAAATAAGGCCTATCACCAGGGCAATACCCAGTAGCGGATAATTTTGCATGCGTTTCATCATAAACTCCTAGCGGCGGACCCGGTTGGCGAAAAGACCTTGCGGACGCAATAGCAGAATGCCGACCACGATCAGTAGCGTAATCACCTTCGCCATTGAACCGCTCAGGAAAAACTCCAGCGTGGATTGCGATTGTGAAATGGCAAATGCGGAGGCGAGCGTGCCGAGCAAACTTTGCGCGCCGCCAAACACCACCACCAGGAAGGTGTCAACGATATACTGCTGGCCAGCCGTTGGACCTGTTGAGCCGATCATGGTAAAGGCGCTTCCGGCGATCCCGGCGATGCCGCACCCAAGTGCGAAGGTTCGACTATCGACCTGAGCCGTATTAATACCCACCGCGCTGGCCATCTGGCGGTTAAGTACCACCGCGCGGACTTTTATTCCCCAGGCGGAGAAATAAATCAGCCAGGCCGTAAAAGCGGTAATAACTACGGTCAGCAGCAGAACAAATACCCCATTAACAGGAATATCAATATTGTCGGCAAACTGATACGACCCCATTAGCCATGAAGGTAAGTCAACGCCGACTTCGCGGGGACCAAATAGCGAACGATAGCACTGCTGTAGAATCAGGCTCAGACCCCATGTCGCCAGCAGCGTGTCGAGGGGGCGTTTATACAGATGCCGTATCAGGATTTTCTCAACGAGCGTACCCAGCAAGGCGGTACACAGGAAAGCAAGGGCAATGGCAACAAAGAAGTAGATGCCGAAGATTGAAGGCAGATAAGCGCTGAAAAACTTACCGGTCAACCATGTGACATAAGCACCCAGGATCATGAACTCGCCATGAGCCATATTAATCACGCCCATCTGGCCAAAAATAATAGCGAGTCCAAGCGACATCAGAACAAACACGGCGAACAGGCTGAGCCCCGAAAACCCCTGCATGACAAAAATGGAAGCCAAATCGGCGAAGTTATAATCGCTGAACATGGAAGTATCCTCGGTGAAGTCAAAGCCCCCCCACGCTATATGGGGGGAAGCGTCGGTTAGTCTTTCGGGAATGGGTTCGGTTCGATAAGTTCTGGCGTCTGATAAATCACGTCGTACTGCCCATCCGCACGAGCGCGACCGATAACCGTTTTGGACCACAGATGATGGTTATCATGGATGCGTACATACCCTTCCGGCGCATCTTTGAACTCAATACCGGGCGAGGCCTTACGAATTTTGTCCACGTCGAACGAGCCAGCTTTCTCAACCGCCGCTTTCCATAACCATGGGCCAAGATAGGCCGCCTGAGTGACATCGCCGATAACCATGTCATTACCCCAGCGCTTTTTAAATGCGGCGACAAAGCTTTTATTTTCCGGATTATCCATACTCTGGAAATACTTCATCGAGGCATAGGCGCCGACGATATTTTCGCCGCCAATACCGCGGATCTCATCTTCCGTGACGGAGATGGTCAGCAGCAGCGGTTTCTCCTGCGTCATATCGATCCCCGCCGCCTTCAATTGCTTATAGAAGGCCACATTCGAACCGCCGACAACAATGGCATAGATAACATCAGGCTTTTTGAGTTTTATTTTGTTAATAACCGAATTGAACTGCGTATTACCGAGTGGGTAATAATCTTCGCCAACGACTTTCAGCCCCAGCTTTTCAATATGGTGACGGGCGATTTTGTTTGCAGTACGCGGCCAAATATAATCAGAGCCAAGCAGGTAGAAGGTTTTTGCATGTTTATTTTTAACTACCCAATCAATGCCGGAGATTATCTGTTGAGTAGCTTCCTGTCCGGTATAAATAACGTTTGGCGATTGCTCAAGCCCTTCGTAAAAGGTTGGGTAATAGAGCATGCCGTTATATTGCTCAAGTACCGGCAGCATGGCTTTGCGGGAAGCCGAAGTCCAGCCGCCGAAGATAGCGGCGACCTTATCACTGACCAGTAACTTACGCGCTTTTTCTGCAAAGGTCGGCCAGTCGCTGGCCCCGTCTTCCTGTACATATTCAATTTTTCTCCCCAGTACCCCTCCGGCAGCGTTAATCTGCTCAATAGCCAGCTTTTCAGCCTGAATCGAGCCGGTTTCACTGATGGCCATCGTGCCTGTGGATGAATGCAGTATCCCGACCTTGACGCTATTGTCGGTGACCGCCAGGCCCGTGGTATTAACCACTGACGTCGCCGGGGCGGCGATGGCCGTATTAGCTGCCATCATCAGGCCGGCAATCGCCAAAAGTTTCGCTTTGAGGCACGCCTGGTGAAACCGGCCTGGGCTCGGTATTTTCATATTGCTATGTGGCTGGGGTAAATCACGAATGTTCATGGTAGCCCTCATAATCGTTATGGTTCATCTCAACTGGGGCTATCATGCGAGAGAGTCCATCAATCCAACAATGCGCGAGGTAACGCAGCGGCTACGTCATTTAACGTATTGGTTAATTCTCATAATCAAGACATGCTCACGTGCGCGATAACAAGAAAATACTAAGACGCGCCTGTGGTTAAGTTCAGCATTTTTATCATTTCAGGAGCAGTGAATGACCGTTCAGCAAAAGGCGTTTAAATCGCGCAGACGCTACAACCAGTGGGTGACCAATCAGACTCTCGAGGATTTTGCGCTCCGCTATACGCCGGTCTCGGCACGACGCTGGAGCGCAAAGCGAGTTGTTATGACAGCGCTCAGCGCAATTACCTTTTTGGCGCTTGAAGCCATTGGCGGCGCGCTGACGTTAACCTATGGATTTAATTATGTGGTGGTGGCGGTTATCTTAGTTAGCATTATTATCTTTGCGCTATCAATGCCGATTGCCATTAATGCCGCAAAAAACGGCCTGGATATTGATTTGCTGACCCGCGGCGCCGGATTTGGCTACCTTGGTTCCACGGTGACCTCGTTAATCTATGCTTCTTTCACCTTTATATTTTTCGCCCTGGAAGCCGCTATTATGGCGATGGCGCTTAATATGCTGTTTGGCCTGCCATTGCACTTTGGTTATCTGATTGGTTCCGTTGTTGTTATTCCCCTCGTCACCTGGGGGTTCACTTTTATTTCCCGTTTTCAGCAGTTCACCCAGTTTTGCTGGCTGGCGCTACAGCTATTACCCTTTATTTTCATTTTAATACGTGAACATCATGTGCTGCAAAACTGGATCGACTTCCCTGGTTTTATTACAGCCCGCGATGGTTCTTTCGATTTCCTTCAGCTCGGCGCCGTCTGTTCCGTACTGCTCTCACTGGTAAGTCAAGTGGGAGAGCAGGTCGATCAGGTTCGTTTTTTACCAAAGCCACAACATCCGGCCCGCTGGAGATGGTATGGCGCAGTAATTGCCGCAGGTCCGGGGTGGGTTGTCATCGGCGCCATCAAGATCCTGCTCGGCTCCTTCCTCGCCGTGCTGGCGTTTAATTACGGACTCGGCGCGGAACTGGCCAGCGAACCCACCCATATGTATCTGGTGGCATTTAGCTATGTCACCCATTCATCATCAACGCTACTGGCATTAACCGGTATTTTTGTGGTGCTCTCCCAGCTCAAAATTAACGTCACCAATGCATATGCCGGCTCGATCGCATGGTCTAATTTTTTCCTGCGCCTGACCCATCGTCATCCAGGGCGCGTCGTGTGGCTGTTTTTTAATGTCGGTATTGCTCTGTTATTGATGGAACTTGGCGTTTATCGCGTATTTGAGGATATCCTGGGCATTTATGCGGTGGCGGCCACATCCTGGCTTGGCAGCGTGGTTGCCGATATCACCTTAAATAAGTGGCTTAAATTACGACCAGCGGAAATAGAGTTTCGCCGGGCCTATCTCTACGATATCAATCCTGTCGGCATCGGTTCGATGACGCTCGCCATGCTCTGCGGTCTCTCAGCCTGGATGGGATGGCTTGGTCATCCTCTACAGGTTTTTGCCTCAATGTTATCGTTGTGTCTGACGTTTATCACCGCCCCCTTCATCGCCTGGCTGACTCGCGGACGTTACTATTTTTCCCGGACGCCGGTGCAGGTCACGGCAACGGAATGCTGTGTCTGCGGTAATTATTTTGAAAAACCAGAGATGAGCTATTGTCCTTTTTATCAGGGCAGTATTTGCTCACTATGTTGTTCTCTCGATGTCCAGTGCAACGATACTTGCAAACCTCATGCGCGCTATACGGAACAGGCTTCAAAGCTTATCGGGATATTTATTAAAGAAAAATCATTACGCAAAATTGATCCCAGAGTGTGGAGTTTTATCAGCATTTTGCTGTTATTCAGTTCCGTCATCGGTCTGCTTTTGATGCTGGTTTTCGCTCAGATGCGCGATGAATTCGGCAGCGAGCAGGACCTTCTCGCCGCGGCGTTATGGAAAGTTTTTTTTATCCTGCTTATCGTAACCGGCGTCACCACCTGGCTATTTGTCCTGACAAATAAAAGTCGCCAGATTGCGCAAGAGGAATTGCGCCTGCAAAGCGACCGTCTGATGAAAGAAATTATTGCCCATGAAGCGACGGACCGGCAATTGCAGCAGGCAAAGGAAGATGCCGACGATGCTAATCAGGCCAAAAGCCGCTATCTCACCGGGATTACTCATGAACTCAGAACGCCGCTCAATGCGATGCTGGGTTATGCGCAATTACTCGAACGTGCTGATGATATCCCTCCAGCCCGGCAGCGCGGTATCGGTATTATGCGCAGAAGCGGCGAGCATCTGGCTAATCTAATTGAGGGATTACTGGATATTTCGAAAATTGAAGCGGGAAAATTAGAAATATATCGTGAAGAAGTGCGCATTGGCGATTTGGTGCAGCAACTGGTCGCCATGTTTGAACAACAGGCCAGCGATAAAGGACTGACATTTCACTACAACGCCCCACACTGGCTGCCCGAGGCGGTGATGACGGATGAGAAACGCCTCCGGCAAATTCTTATCAATCTGCTTTCTAATGCGGTTAAATTCACGGACAGAGGCAGTGTAACCCTCGATTTCCAGTATCGTAGCGAGGTGGCGTTTTTCTCGGTTCACGATACCGGCATCGGCATCGCCCCTGAGAACCTGGAACGCATCTTTAAGCCTTTCGAACGCGTATCCGGCGATAGTCGTCGGATCGGGACGGGCCTTGGGCTGACGATTACCCGGCTTCTGACTTATATCATGGGTGGCGATCTCCAGGTGGAAAGCATCCGTGGCGAAGGCACAACGTTTAAACTCACCCTGATGCTGCCAAGCTATAGCGGGGATGCCTACCAACCCGCCGAGCCTGCGGTAATCACCGGATATCCAGGCAAGCGACACACCCTGCTGGTAGTTGACGATGATGAATCCCATCGGCAGCTGATGATGGATTTACTCACGCCCATAGGCTTCACGCTGCTAACAGCCGAAAATGGTCATGTCGCGCTACATTTAGCCCGGCAAAATCATATCGACCTTCTTCTTCTGGATGTTGCAATGCCTGAAATGTCGGGGTGGGAACTGCTACGTCAGTTACGTAATAAGGGACAATTAGCGCCGGTAATTATGATTTCTGCGGAAGCGGATGAGGGTAAATGCCGCCACTTCACTGGCGAAGGGGAAGTTCGCTACCTGGTTAAACCGCTGCGTTTCCCTTTACTACTGGAGAACATCGGTGAAATATTGCATCTCCAGTGGCGCACGGAATGTCAGCCGCCAAAGCAGCCGGAAATACATGAACCACGCTCGCAGCTTACCCGTGTCCAGATTGAGTCGTTAAAAGAGATGGCCAGATTGGGTTATGTGAGAGGGTTTCGTGAACTGCTGGACAAACATATTTCCGCTAACCAGATCAGCAAAGCCGAGGGCGAAAAATTTGCCGAGTTGCTGAGGCGCTTTCGATTCAAAGAGATAGTCGAGAGTCTTGAACGCCCGGAGGGAGAGAAAAATGGCAATAGCAAAGCCGACGGTACTTATCGTCGATGATGATATCAACACGGTAAGTATGTTGAATGACACGCTTGATGAAGCCGGTTTTACCGTTCTGGTCGCTCTGGAGGGTAATCAAGCCCTTTCGATAACCAGCCAGATAACCCCGGATATCATTCTGCTTGATGCCGTAATGCCGCATCTGGATGGGTTTTCAACCAGTAAGCGCCTGCGGCAAAATCCGGGGCTGCGGCATACCCCGATTATTTTCATGACAGGCCTGAGTGATACGCAGAATATCGTTGATGCATTTGATGCCGGGGTGGTCGATTACGTAATTAAGCCGATACGCACGGAAGAGCTGGTTGTCAGAATGCGTACCCACTTGCGGAACTCAAAATTAACGGTCAGTGCCTATAGCGCGATGGATTCCGTTGGCCAGACCTTATGTGTTTTTAGCAAAGAGGGGCAACTACGCTGGGCCACGCCCAATGCATGGCAACTGATGAAAAACTTCAGCGATACCGGGTATGAACCCAATAAAAAAATAGTAAACCGGATCATCGGTTGGCTGAACAATACGGAAGGTTTAAAAATACCCTTAGATCTTTCATCGCAAGGCATCGCTCTGAAATTCTATCTTTCACGCCGGACCGCTGAAGGAGAAAGTTTGCTACGTATTGAAGAGATCAAAGGACATGAAGAAGTCGAAGCGGTGAAACGCCTGAAAAACAACCTAGGGCTGACGCAACGAGAAGCCGAAGTCCTCCTGTGGATTGCCAGGGGAAAAACAAACCGCGAAATTGGCGATATTTTAAACCTTAGCCCCAGAACCGTGAATAAACACCTTGAAATTGTATTTCCAAAGCTGAGTGTGGACAATCGCACCGCAGCGGCAGCGTTGGCAATAAATTCGCTATATGCCAGGGAGAAAATGTAGCGACAATGAGGCGTATTCGCGCAGACCTGCCCTGACATTTTTATCAGGCAGAACTGGCACCCTCATGTCCACGTCTCCGTCACCTGTGGCGGTATCGATGAGCACGGGAAGTGGAAGAAAATCAGCTTCCGTAAGGATGCCATGCGCGCCCGCTGGATGTGGAATATCCGCCAGCTTCTGCTGAGCGTCTGGTTCGAAGGCGTGGCCCTGCCGCTGTCCCTGTCACATATCACCACCGAATCACAATGGCGCAGTCTGATACTGACGGCCGGAGGCGACTACTGGCACGTCTACATGTCAAAAAAGACGGACGGTGGCAAAAACACCGTGAAATACCTGGGGCGTTACCTGAAAAAGCCGCCGATAGCGGGCTCCCGGCTGGCGCACTACGCCGGAAGTGCCACGCTGAGCTTTCGCTACCACGACCACAACACGGGCGAGCTGGCCACAGAGACGCTGACGCAGAGGGACATCGTGGCGCGCCTGAAACAGCACATCCCGGAGAAGTTCTTCCGTAAGCGTACAGCGAGTGACCTGCCCCCAGGATTAGATACAACCGTCAGTTAGTAAGGTCGGTTTGTTTACCTTCACATTTTACATTTCGCCACCGTGCTGCAAACTCTGATGGCGTCTGATAATTCAGTGCTGAATGTGGACGACACTCGTTATAATCCTGCCGCCAGTCATTAATGATTTTCCTTGCGTGAACGATATCGCTGAACCAGTGCTCATTCAGGCATTCATCGCGAAATCGTCCGTTAAAGCTCTCAATAAATCCGTTCTGCGTTGGCTTGCCCGGCTGGATTAAGCGCAACTCAACACCATGCTCAAAAGCCCATTGATCCAGTGCGCGGCAAGTGAACTCCGGCCCCTGGTCAGTTCTTATCGTCGCCGGATAGCCTCGGAACAGTGCAATGCTGTCCAGAATACGCGTGATCTGAGGCTTTGTTGAATAAATCAGCTTCAGGACGAGTGACTCTGTAACTGACCGGGTTTTCAGGCAATACGCACGCTTTCTGGCATACCAGCCTTCGTTATTTTATTCAGCGCACGCACCATGCCCAAAGCCTCTACTACCTGACCATCGTAATCACACAGCGTCAGTGAACCTCCGAACAGTTGCTTTACCCTGTACATGGCCGTCTCCGCTATCGAGCGACGGTTGTAATCTGTTGTCCATTTCCACCGGGCATTACTCCCGGTCAGCCGCTGATTCGCTACTGCACGGTTACGGTCTGCGTACTCTACGGGCCAGTAACCCGCTCCTTTTCGGGGCGGGATGAGGGCACTGATTTTCTTGCGCCGCAGTTCATCGTGACAGAGTCGGGTGTCGTAAGCGCCGTCTGCTGCGGCTGCCCTGATTTTTCTGTGTGTCTGCCGGATAAGACCCGGGAAAGCTTCTGAGTCCGTGACGTTGTTCAGAGACAGGTCCGCGCAGATGACTTCATGTGTTCTGCTGTCAACGGCCAGATGCAGCTTCCGCCAGGTACGACGGCGCTCTTTGCCGTGATTTTTGACTTTCCATTTGCCTTCACCAAAAACCTTCAGCCCGGTGGAATCAATCACCAGGTGTGCGATTTCACCCCGGGTGGGTGTTTTGAAACAGACATTAACCGACTTTGCCCGCTTGCTGACACTGCTGTAATCCGGGCAGCGCAACGGAACGTTCATCAGGGCAAAAATGGAATCAATAAAACCCTGCGCAGCCCGCAGGGTCAGCCGGAACAGGCGTTTAATCATCAGGACGGTGGTGATGGCAAGGTCAGAATAGCGCTGAGGTCTTCCCCGTGATGAAGGCGTTGCCGACTCATACCAGGCATGAATCGCTTCATCGTCCAGCCAGAAAGTGAGGGAGCCACGGTTGATGAGGGCTTTGTTGTAGGTGGGCCAGTTGGTGATTTTGAACTTTTGCTTTGCCACGGAACGGTCTGTGTTGTCGGGAGGATGCGTGATCTGATCCTTCAACTCAGCAAAAGTTCGATTTATTCAACAAAGCCGTTTGACCGTATCATTCTTAGCCAAATGCGCTAAGGCTAAAATTTAGTATGAGTAGTGATAAGCACTTTTCCTCAACAGGAAAATATCAACCTCCGTTTGCTTAATGAAGGTCTGCTTATCGCTCACAACTGCCCGTCATGCCAGCTCAAAAAACAGGCTTAACGTAGGATATTTTCCGTTTTCCAAGCGGACCCCTATCAAAGGATTAATCTGTCGACCATCGTCATCAAAAGCAGCATCGAGACTGGAGCGTGAAAGATAAATGCCGTTTATGCTGTCATTCAGGGTAACTGCATAGTCGGTAGTTCCAGCACATATCTTTCGCCGTTTCCAGAGCATGGGTCAACCGGAACAGGTCATTCTGCGCAGACAACTCCCCGGAGCTGGAACGCCAGAGGTAGTTCAGCTTACGGGCCAGTTTAGCATTGACGCCCAGCTGTCGGCCCTGTTTCAGAAGCCACTCGATGTCAGGGGCCACGTCACGCGAAAAACGACGTTGCTTCAGTGCTGTCGCCAGCCAGCGGGTGAGAAAGAGATTTTCCTGTACCGGTGACACAACGTCACCGTTTTGCCTGGCTAACGCCAGCGCCACCAAGGCGCACCACGCCAAATGTGCTGATTTTTCTGTCAGATTCACTGGGGAGTTTTTTCCTTTGTTTTGGGAGCTGAATATATCTTAACCGGAAGCGGGTTTCATCCGGAACCGTAGCCCCTGAACTGAACATCAGGTCCGGACTGGCGAGCAGTGCGCAGCCAGTCTTCTGAATGCCGCTTTGCGGCATGGAGGCGCCAGATGAGGTTACATGCGTCTGTGGAGTCAAATGGCGCCGAAAGCCCGACGTAGCCGGTTACCGGACTATAAATTCTGCCCGTTTGCCCCCTGTCCTGGTTAGCTCTACCCCGCTATCTCGCCCTTTCGGGCGAGGTGTAGTCAAGGACACTCCGGTCCGGCGCTGGTTTGATCGCCGGGTTTTAAGGGATGTGGTGATATACGGATCCGTCTCCTATCTTCCGAATCTCGCGTAAGCGTTAACGTCAACCAACGCATCACTAGGGCTACGTCACTTGTGGCTCGTTGATGTTATGAGGTTGCCGTGTCTTCTGCGCTTTCCCCCTCCAACCCCACTAGGACAACTTCCCGCTGGGGCTTGTACGTCAGCATTGTGCTGATTGGCGCGAATCTGCGCGCCCCCATTACGAGCCTCGGGCCGGTTCTTCCCGATATTCAACGCGCCTTACACCTCGGAGGTCTTGGGGCGGAAGCAGCTGGCACCGACGGCAAACATCTCCAATTCAATGCGCAGCTGGCGACAAACCATTTCCATCAATTAGGGCTGGCCGCCTTGTGAATTCCAGAAAACGATCTTGCGAATACCTGTGCGCCAGGCGCTTTTAGCCATTTCAAAACACACTTTCCCCAGAACATCATATGGCAACGAAAGTGTGTCAGGGTAAGCTAGGTGTTCGTCAGATTTACCTACAGGCAAAGTGGCCAACACCAGCATGGTAAATTGGCAGGCAGTAATTCTGCAGCTCGCTCAATAATGCTGGCATTAATGGCAGCAAACACCCGAACCAGCAGATGAGGTCCGTGTTGTTCTACGGCGCAAATAGGTAGTACTGCGACGATATTCGCCATATCCAGTTTACTGAATTCCCGCGTGGTGAGATCACACCACTAGGGAGAAGACGGTTTAAGCATGTTTACCTCCGGTTTTGTCTAACAATAAAAGATACGGTACGTTGCATTTAGGGCATTTTAGACCGGCTCTATGTCCTGCTATGTGCTAACTTTTCCAGTTTAATGGCCTCTCGTCGGGTTGTGTAGCAACAGTGTCGCCACCGGCGGAAATCCGCCGGTTTGAATGCTTTTTTGTTCAGCAGGCGACGAGGTGCCCGTCGCCAAAATCGGTAAAGCGCTGCGGTACTCTCTGATAGCCGATGGGTTTGATCGGTTCTGGTCTTATCGGCATTGCGCTGGTGGCTCGGGGTTGCCGTCTTTGCTGAACGTCAGGTATAGGAACGGCGCTGAGCAAGTGCTGAGTATAAGGATGCTGCGGATGGTGCAACACTCGATCTCGTGGGCCGATCTCCACGAGCTGGCCGCCAAACATCACCGCTACCCGGTGGCAGATGCGCTCCACCACCGCCATATCATGGGAAATAAACAGATAGCTGAGCCGATAGCGCTGACGCAAATCTTCCAGCAGCGTCAGCACCTGCGCCTGTACTGAAACATCCAGCGCGGAAACCGATTCATCGGCGATGATCACTTTCGGGTTCAGCGCCAGCGCGCGGGCAATGCAAATGCGCTGGCGCTGGCCGCCGGAAAACTGGTGCGGATAACGCCGCATCGCTTCCGCTGGCAGGCCGACCTGCTGCAATAGCTGCGCCACCCGCTCCGTGCGCTGTACTGCGGGCATCTGCTCATGAATCAGCAGCGGCTCCCCAACCAGGTCGAAAATAGTTTTGCGCGGATTGAGCGCCGCCCAGGGATCCTGAAACACCATCTGCAAATCGCGGCGTACCGCTCTTAACGCCTCGTCCTTCAGGCCGTGCAGCTCCTGTCCGTTAAGCTGCGCGCTGCCGCTAAATGGCACCATATTCATCAGAGCTTTTGCCGTCGTCGATTTACCGCAGCCGCTTTCACCGACGATGCCCAACGTCTCGCCGGGGAAAAGATCGAAGCTGACGCCATCGACGGCATGGACTTCGCGACGCACGCGCAGGCCGTCGCCGCGCACCGGAAAGCGCACGCTGAGGTCGCGGACGCTGAGCAACGGTCGCGTCGCCTCGACCGGCGCCAGCGCGGGCGCCTGGCCCAGCACCGGTACCGCCTGCAACAGCTGGCGGGTATAAGCCGCCTGCGGCGAGGTAAACAGCGTTTTTGCCGGAGCCTGCTCCATGATTTTGCCGTGACTCATAACCAGCACATCATCGGCCATTTCTGCCACCACTCCCATATCGTGGGTGATCAACAGCAGGCTGGTGGAAAACGCCTGCTGCAGTTCGCGCATCAACTCGAGGATCTGCGCCTGAATAGTGACGTCGAGGGCCGTGGTCGGCTCATCGGCAATCAGCACCTGTGGCTGGCACAGCATTGCCATGGCGATCATCACCCGCTGGCGCATACCGCCGGAAAGCTCGTGCGGATACTGTTGCAGGCGCTTCTCCACATGACTGATTTTGACCGCGTCCAGCATCGTGCTGACCCGGCTGCGCCGTTCACGGCGGCCCAGCACTTCGTGGCGTTGCAGCGTCTCTTCCAGCTGCTGGCCCACCGTCATCAGCGGATTGAGCGAGGTCATCGGTTCCTGAAAAATCATGGCAACCGACTTGCCGCGCAGCAACTGCATTTGCCGCTCCGGCAGGCTGAGCAAATCCTGGTTATCAAAAATAATCGCGCCGCCTGGAATCTGTGCCTCCTCCGGAAGCAAACCCATGATCGCCAGCGAAGTCAGCGATTTACCGCTGCCCGACTCGCCGGCAATGCACAGAGTTTTTCCCGGCCAGAGCGCAAAGCTGACGTCATCCACCACCCGCTGTGTACCAAACTGGATCGACAGGCGCTCGACCGAGAGCAGCGGCGCCGGAAATAGGACTGCTGACATAACGCTCCTAATTAAACACGCTGTTGGGAAAATAGAACGACACCACCCAGTTAGGCCGATCGACGATTTCGCTGATGCGCAGATCGCCGCACACGGAGCAGAGCATATAGGCCTCTTCCGCCGACATCCCTTGTTCGCGGCACAGCGCATCGATGGTATAGCTTACCGCGTCGCGGGCGGCGGTCATCAGGTCAGGGCCAATGCCGGTGAAGGCGCTGTAGCCGTGCCGATCCAGATGTTGGGTCACTGGGCCAGGGGTGGCGAAACGCGGCGTTTTCAGCGGCATATCTTTAACCACTTCCAGCTTCACCACCACGTCCATCGCGCTTTCAATCGCCGTGCCGCAGACTTCACCATCGCCCTGCGCGGCGTGGGTGTCACCAATAGAAAACAACGCGCCTTCTACTTCCACCGGTAGCCATAATGTGCAGCCAGCGGCCAGATCGCGAATATCCAGATTGCCGCCCACGCGGCGCGGCGGCACCACCGAATGATGGCCCGCGGCAGCGGGAGCGACGCCGAGGGTACCGGCGAAGGGTTTCAGCGGTACGCGGCCATATCGGCCAAAGGCGCAGGGGGTTAAGCCCTGGCGGTCATATTGCCACAGCGTCAGCGCCGGATCAGAAAACTGATCGGCCAGCAGGCCGAAGCCCGGGATATTCGCAGTCCAGCCAAAGCCGCTGGGACGAAAGGATTCCAGCGTCACCTTTAGCGCATCGCCCGGCTGAGCGCCTTCCACATAGACCGGGCCACTGACCGGGTTGAGCTTATCAAACGGCAGCGTTGGGATATCCGCTGCGGTAGAACCGGCGTTGAACCAGCCGTTAGCCGCATCCAGGCAGTGAAACTCCAGTTGGCTGCCGGAAGCTACGTGCAGGACCGGGCTCAGGCTGTTATCCCAGCCGAAATGATGTTGAGCATGATGAATGGTCTTCACCAGACAATTTTGGCACATCCTGACTCTCCTTTAAGCAGCGGCGCCGTCCCGGCGCCATCAAATTATTTCAGTCCGATATAGTCGTAGTTGACTGGTACATGCACTGGATCGACATACAGCGCGTCCTCGCCCCCCATGCGTGCGGAATGTACGGTGTAGCGCTTCTCGTTGAATACCGGCACCCAGGGCGCGTCATCCATTGCAGTGATGAAGATTTTGCGCCAGGCTTCAATGCGCGCGTCCTGCTGGTCGGGTTTCACCATGCTGTCCGCCGCGGCCGCCTGCGCGTCCAGCGCTTTGTTGCAGTAGCGCGCCCAGTTCCAGCCGCCCTCTACCGCCCCGGCGCAGCCGAGGATCGGGCCATAGAAGTTGGAGGGATCCGGGAAATCGGCGATCCACGCCATGCCGCCGGACCAGACCATCGGCGCTTGGCTGGCGGAGCCGCCCGCCGCAATCACATTCGCCTGCGCCAGGGATTTGATGCTGGCGTGGATGCCCACTTTGGCCAGATCCTGCTGGATAGACTGAGCGATACGCGGCTGCGGATCGGTATTCATCACGTACAGTTCGGTAGCAAAACCGTTGGGGAAACCCGCTTCGCTGAGCAGTTGCTTCGCTTTTGCCGGGTCGTAGCTGAAACCCTGATATGCCTTGTCATAACCGGGCATGGCGGGTGGCAGTGGCTGGTTGGCCGGCGCCGCGCGTCCATTAATGATGCGCACGATGCGATCTTTGTTGACCGCCATGTTCACCGCCTGGCGGACTTTGAGATTATCGAAAGGCGGCAGCGTGGTTTTCATCGTCACGTAGCCGGTCTGCAACTGGTCGCCGGTGACCATCAGGCCCTTATAGGCCGGGTTGTTTTTAAACGACAGAAACTGTGCGGGCGGTACGCCGTCGCCGGCAATATCCACTTCGCCTTTTTCCAGCCGCAGCAGAGCGACCGAGGGATCCTGTCCCATTTCGAACTTTATGTGATCCAGCCGCGGCACGCCGGCTTTAAAGTAGTTCGGGTTTTTGCGGAAGATCAGCTCCTGGCCCAGCTTCCACTCCTGGAGCTCAAACGCGCCGCTGCCGACCGGATGCTTGCCGAAGTCGGCACCCCATTTCTCCACCTCCTCACGGGGAACCACCGAGGCAAAGTTCAGCGCCAGCACATGCAGGAAGGTGGCGTTGGGCTCTTTCAGAGTGATTTTTACCGTATGATCGTCGACGACCTCGATACCGCTCAGGGTCGTGCTTTTACCGCTAGCCTCCTCGTCATAGCCCGCGATGGGACTGAAGAACCCGGCGCCCGGACTTTGGGTTTTCGGGTTGACTGTGCGTTCCAGAGAATATTTCACGTCCGCCGCCGTGACCTCGCGGCCGTTGTGGAATTTCACCCCTTTGCGTAGCACAAAGGTGTAGACCTTGCCGTCCTCGGAAATGGCGTAGCTCTCCGCCAGGTCGTTCACCAACTCGGTGGTGCCGGGACGATAGTCCATCAGGCCGTCGAACAGGCTTTTGATCATCGACCAGTTTTGCCAGTCATAGCCAATGGCCGGATCGAGGGTCGCCACGTCGTTCTGGTAGGTCACCACGATATCGCCGCCGGTCTTCTCGTCAGCCTGCGCGCCATAAGAGAAACAGGCCGCGGCCACCGCCATTGTCAATAACGCATTTTTCATCATCTTCCCCTGCTACTTTTTGACATCAATGCGCGGATCGACCCACGGCAGCACCAGATCCGCAATAAGGTTGCCGCCAACAATGGCAACCGCTGACACGGTGGTTACCCCGACAATCACCGGGATATCCACCTGTTGAATCGCCTGCCAGGCCAGCTGACCGATACCCGGCCAGCCAAAGACCGATTCGACTACCACCAGTCCGCCCATAAAAATGCCGATATCAATGCCTATCATCGGAATTAGCGGCAGCACGGCATTCGGCAGCACGTGACGCAGCAGTACGCGGGTTCGGCCCAGCCCTTTGGCCCGCGCGGTACGGATAAAATCCTGATGCAGCACCTCAATCATCGACGAGCGCAACATGCGTGAATACCAGCCGCTGCCGAGCAGGCCGAGGGTTAGCGCCGGTAGCGCCAGATGGCTGAAGCCGCCATAGCCTCCCATCGGGAACCAGTTGAGTACCACGGCGAAAAGATAGAGAAAAAGCATCGCGGCGATGAACTGCGGCGCCGAAACACCGATAAAGGAGAGCGCCATCAGAAGCCGGTCCGCCAGCCCGCCGCGTTTTAACGCCGCCAGGGTGCCGAGTGCGATCCCCAGTACCAACTCGCAGAGAATACCCGCCGCCATCAGCTGCAGTGACGGCCCGATACGGGCGGAAACCAGTTCACTCACTTCGCTGCGCTGAATAAACGAGCGTCCCAGATCGCCGTGCAGCAGCCCCTGCAGATAACGCCAATATTGCTGATAAAACGGAAGATCCAACCCCAACTGATGGCGGATGTTTTCGACTACTTCCGGCGTGGCACTGCGCCCGGCGATTTGGCGCGCTGGATCGGCGGGCAACATAAACAGCAGCAAATAGCAGATCAACGTAACGCCAAGCAGGATCAGCCCGGCATGCAACAGACGTTTTCCCAGAAATAGCATTAGTTTCGTCCTTTTAAGCCGGGATCGAGGGCGTCGCGCAGGGCGTCACCAGCGATATTGAAAGAGAGCGACAGCAGCACAATCGCCGCGCCGGGAAAGAACACCAGCCAGGGAGCCGAAGTAAAATAGCTCTGGCTTTCAAAGATGATGTTGCCCCAACTCGGCGTTGGCGGCTGTACCCCCACCCCGAGGAACGATAGAGTAGCTTCCAGCAGGACTGTGGTGGAGATGCCTAGTGTGGCCCAGACCAGCACCGTTGGCGCCAGATGTGGAATTAAATGCACGCCGAGAATACGCAACGTTCCGGCCCCCAGGGTGCGTTCCACGGCGATAAAGTCGCGGGCGCTAAGCGCGCTAGTTTCGGCGTAGATAACCCTGGCGATCTGCACCCAGTTCACCATGGCGATCACCAGGGACACGATCCAGACACTTGGCTGGAAAATCGCCGCCAGGGCAATCGCCAGCAGCAGTGCGGGAAACGCCATCATCAGATCGGTAAAGCGCATCAGCAGCCCTCCGATACGCCCCTGCAGATAACCTGCGCTAAGCCCTACCAGGACGCCGATCAGTACTGCAGTGCCGTTGGCGACAACACCGATGAGTAACGAAGTACGAGCTCCGTAAATTAAACGCGAGAAGAGATCGCGTCCCAGCAGATCGGTTCCCAGCCAGTAAGTGCTGTTGGGAGAAAGCGGTGCGCCTTCCAGGCTCAGTCCCTCGACAAACTGTTCATCGGGATCGAAGGGGGTGAGCCAGGGGGCAAACAGCGCGCTCATCACCACCAGGAGAATAAACAGCAGCGAGAGCAGCAGGGCTGGCCGGCGCAGAAAATATCCGACTCTATTCATTGTGCTCCCCGCTTGCCGGACGACATTCGTAGCAGCCACTTCTGCGCCACCTGTGCCACCGACTGGTTCGTACACATTGATTCCGAGCGCAGGCGAACCCATGCCTGTTGTTCATCAATACTTTCCGCTTGCATCTGGGCCGCCAGAGCTTGGGTAATCTGCGGCATTGCTGCCAGACGCTGGCGCAGTAGCATCTGTTGCTGTTGAATGTCATGCAACTGCTGACGCAGCCCCACTGCCATCATCAGGGTGGTATAGATGGCTCGCTGTGTAATAGGCTTGGTAAGGAGCGCTGTTGCCCCTAACTCCAGCGCGCGCTGTACCTGGTAAAGTCCCTCATGTGAGGTCAGCGCGATCACCGGTATTCCGGCCAGATTGATCTGGCTCAGGGTTAGCGGGCTGGCGAATGCCTCCAGTTCCACCAGTACTGCACAGGGGGTGAGAGGAGGTAAAGCCTCATCTCCGGTCAGGTGATGCCAGCGGATACCCATCCGCGTCAGGTTTTTTTCCAGCGCTTCGCGACTCCTTGCTTCACAGTCTACCAGCAGGAGCGGCTGAGCATCTAAATCCGGGGACAGCAGCGTTTTCATTTAACAATCCTCAGAGCAGGTCTGGCTGCAACCGTTCGGCTTTCACGTAGCTCGGTCGCGGAGAGATAGGGATCGGGCATAACCGGCAGCGGTTCGCGATGCAGTATCTGAAAGCAAGTTTGTTGCAACTCAGCGATGTAGCAGGGCAAACAGGCGTGGTTGTTTCGAGCCATTACTGAGCGAGCGCCCGGAGAATCAACGTCGTGCTGACGATGCAGTGCCGCCAGCACCGCACCCGGCTCGCTGTTTCCGGCCTCGCGCAGGCTATTGGCAAACAACCTTACTGCCCGCCAGCCGCCGATATAGTAGTGGGAGATGCGCTGTGCGCCATGTTGCAGGTGCTGCCGCGCGCAAAAATCGAGATCGACGCTCTCAAAAAACGGTCCGCAGGAAAGCAAACGTACCGCCCTTAGTGGCGCGACTTCGGCGACTTCGGCTTCGGTAAAATTACAGCTGAGCACCGCTAACGTCCGCCGATCGCGAAGACAGGCCTCGTCCAGTGCGCGCAGAAACGCATAAGAGGTTTCGCCTACCAGGTTATTGAGTACAAAATCTACCTCTGTGCTGAGAATCGCCTCAATCAACTCGGTCACGTTGCTGTTTCTCAGGTGCAGATATTTTTCGCCCACCACCGTACCGCCGGAACCTTCCACTACCTCACGGGCGATACGATTGCTTTCCCAGCCCCAGACGTAGTTAGAGCCGATCAGCCAGGAGCGATTTCCGAACATATCCAGCGCCAGCCGCAGGAGTGGCAGCAGAGTCTGGTTCGGACAACCGCCCAGATATACGACCTGCTCGCAGCTCTCGAACCCCTCGTAAGGACAGCCATACCACAGCAGCAGGTTATGCTGCTCCAGGTCCGGGATAATCTCCTTCCGACTGGCAGAGGTAATGGTTCCGAAGATATGGCGGATGCCGTGAGCGATAAAGGTGCTCACCGCTTCACTGTAGGCTGCGAGTTCACCCGCAGGGTTGATATGTCGGGCCCGCAGCTGAAAAGGATAAGCAGGATCGGCATTGATTTCCTCTAAGGCATGGCGCGCACCAAGCAGTGTGCTGTTCGCCAGGTGGCTGTAGGTACCTTCTGTGGAAAGCAAAATTCCAATATCAATAGTTTGCACGTATGTTTGCTCTCTGCATTAATAAAAAAGCCTGATTGTCCTTATTAGGACAATCAGGCTTCATTACCTGTCGATATTTAATGGATTCAAGGCTTAAGGGTTGCCCCTGCTTGCATATACCCGACATGAAAAATTCATGCCATTTTTAAAGCACAGTTAAATCAATGGATTATTTATTTTTGGAGACACTTTTGCACCAATGGGATGCGGCTTGCTCAGTTATGGTGCAATTTTCTGATGCAGTCTGGTCTCTTCAACATGAGGTGGAGTAATGCACACCTGTTTTAGTTCCACGCACTTTTTGAGAGTTCCGGTTTTTCAGCCATCAGCAGGTGATCCTCCGGCGTCAGGTTATTCAGGGATTCATGGGGACGCTCTGGATGGAAGATCCTCGTGACGAAGCCGAATTTGCCCCCGGCCACGTGCTTTTTTTCGAGCGTAATGTTGTCCATGCATTACCAACCCTTCTTGAAGAACCCGTAATATTTCTGTCATTGGCCAGCCCTCGTCGTGCTCCTGAAGATATTACCTTTGTTGACCCGAAAGATGGCACTGCCAGAACCTTTATGGCCAGAAATAATGAGTCAGCATAAAGGGCCAGAACCAAAGGTAAGGTGGAGCGGATGGTGAAATACCTCAAGGAGAACTTCTTCGTCCGGTACCGCCGGTTCGACAGCTTCGCCCAGGTTAATCAGCTACTGGAGCAGTGGATGGCTGACGTTGCCGACAGGCGGGAACTTCGCCAGTTCAGGCAGACACCGGAACAGCGCTTCACGCAGGAACAGGAGCATCTGCAGCCGTTGCCGGATACGGACTTCGATACCAGCTACTTCGATATCCGTCATGTCTCCTGGGATGGCTATATCGAGGTTGGCGGAAACCGTTACAGCGTGCCGGAAAGCCTGTGTGGCCAGCCGGTATCAATACGGATTTCGCTGGATGATGAACTGCGGATCTACAGTAATGAGCAGCAGATGGCATCGCACCGTCTCTGTTCGGCTGCATCCGGCTGGCAGACCGTGCCGGAGCATCACGCCCCGCTCTGGCAGCAGGTCAGTCAGGTGGAACCCGAAATCTGATTTATTCAACAAAGCCGCACCAAATCATCACTCGAAGATATTCAGGCATGGTACATCCGCGGCAAGCCCCTAATTTGTACTGAGGGGCAAAGTGAAAAAAGTTACTTTTTGTTGAAACGACAGTTAGCAATAACCCCCGCTTGCGGGGGCCATACCCACCAGGAGCAAACGCAGAAAGCCCGAGATACTTCTGCTGTACCGGGGGCTGGCGACATTTCAGGCAACACTCATAGTTGACATCCTCCCCGCCCTAAAGGGCGGGGAGGATGTCAATAATAGCAGACCACATCATGATGTCATTCTGACCGACAGATGCCAGAAGCAGAGGATCCATCCCATTTTATACCTACCTTATAACACTTAGAAAAACAACATGTTAAAAATGTTTATTGGAAACAATTTTAAGTCCAATTGTAATGATAACCATTCTCATATTAATATGGCTACGTGATAATTAACTTTTGATGCACTCCGCATGTCTGACCGTGCCACTACCACAGCTTCCTTAACGTTCGAGTCGCTTTATGGCACCCATCACGGCTGGTTGAAAAGTTGGCTGACGCGCAAACTCCAGTCTGCCTTTGATGCAGATGACATTGCCCAGGACACTTTTTTGCGGGTAATGAGCAGCGAAACGCTCTCGACGATCCGCGATCCTCGCTCTTTCCTGTGCACTATCGCCAAACGCGTGATGGTGGACCTGTTTCGCCGAAACGCGCTGGAAAAAGCGTATCTGGAGATGCTGGCGCTTATGCCGGAGGGGGGAGCGCCTTCACCTGAGGAACGCGAAAGCCAGCTCGAGACCCTACAACTCGTCGACAGCATGCTGGACGGGCTAAACGGAAAAACACGTGAAGCGTTTCTGCTTTCGCAACTGGATGGCCTGACATACAGCGAGATTGCGCACAAACTCGGTGTTTCCGTCAGCTCCGTGAAAAAATACGTGGCGAAAGCCGTCGAGCACTGCCTGCTGTTTCGTCTGGAGCATGGGTTATGAATCCTTCGTTAACCGATTCCCGCCGTCAGGCGCTGCGTTCAGCTTCCCACTGGTATGCCGTGCTAAGCGGCGAGCGCGTCAGCCCACAACAGGAAGCGCGCTGGCAACAGTGGTATGAACAGGATCAGGATAACCAGTGGGCCTGGCAGCAGGTTGAAAACCTGCGCAACCAGCTTGGCGGTGTGCCTGGCGACGTTGCCAGCCGGGCGCTGCACGATACCCGCCTCACCCGCCGTCACGTGATGAAAGGATTACTGCTGTTGCTCGGCGCTGGCGGAGGCTGGCAACTCTGGCAGTCGGAAACCGGCGAAGGTCTGCGGGCAGATTACCGCACCCCCAAAGGCGCAGTCAGCCGTCAGCAACTGGAAGATGGCTCCCTGCTCACGCTGAATACCCAAAGCGCGGCGGATGTGCGTTTTGATGCGCATCAGCGCACCGTCCGGCTCTGGTACGGTGAAATCGCCATTACTACCGCGAAAGATGCGCAGCAACGCTCCTTCCGCGTCCTGACCCGTCAGGGCCAACTCACCGCTTTAGGGACAGAATTTACCGTCCGCCAGCAGGATAATTTCACGCAGCTTGACGTGCAGCAGCACGCCGTGGAAGTGCTTCTCGCCAGTGCCCCCGCGCAAAAACGCATCGTGAACGCTGGTGAAAGCCTGCAGTTCAGCGCCTCTGAGTTTGGCGCAGTGAAACCGCTGGATGACGAGAGTACAAGCTGGACGAAGGGCATCCTGAGCTTCAGCGATAAACCGCTGGGTGAGGTGATAGCCACGCTAAGCCGTTACCGCAACGGCGTGCTGCGCTGCGATCCCGCCGTTGCCGGGCTGCGCCTGAGCGGGACGTTCCCGCTGAAAAATACCGATGCGATCCTGAACGTTATCGCTCAAACGCTTCCCGTTAAAATTCAGTCTATTACGCGGTACTGGATAAACATTTCACCGCTGTAAGAAAAATAATTCTCATTTCGATTGTCCTTTTTACCTTCTCGTTCGACTCATAGCTGAACACAACAAAAATGATGAATGATGATGGAGAAGGTATGACGCCGTTACGCGTTTTTCGTAAAACAACACCTTTGGTTAACGCCATTCGCCTGAGCCTGCTGCCGCTGGCCGGTCTCTCGTTTTCCGCTTTTGCTGCACAGGTTGATATCGCACCGGGATCGCTCGACAAAGCGCTCAATCAGTATGCCGCACACAGCGGAATTACCCTCTCGGTTGACGCCAGCCTGACGCGCGGCAAGCAGAGCAACGGCCTGCACGGAGATTACGACGTCGAGAGCGGCCTGCAACAGCTGCTGGACGGCAGCGGACTGCAGGTAAAACCGCTGGGAAATAACAGCTGGACGCTGGAGCCCGCGCCAAAAGAAGATGCCCTGACCGTGGTCGGCGACTGGCTGGGCGATGCGCGTGAAAACGACGTATTTGAACATGCTGGCGCGCGTGACGTGATCCGCCGTGAGGATTTCGCCAAAACCGGCGCAACCACCATGCGTGAGGTGCTTAACCGCATCCCTGGCGTCAGCGCGCCGGAAAACAACGGCACCGGCAGCCACGACCTGGCGATGAACTTTGGCATCCGGGGCCTGAACCCACGCCTCGCCAGCCGCTCGACCGTCCTGATGGACGGCATCCCCGTCCCCTTTGCCCCTTACGGTCAGCCGCAGCTTTCACTGGCTCCCGTTTCGCTCGGCAACATGGATGCCATTGACGTGGTGCGCGGTGGTGGTGCGGTGCGTTACGGACCGCAGAGCGTGGGCGGCGTGGTGAACTTTGTTACCCGCGCCATTCCGCAGGACTTTGGTATCGAGGCGGGGGTGGAAGGTCAGCTCAGCCCAACCTCTTCACAAAACAACCCGAAAGAGACGCACAACCTGATGGTGGGCGGCACAGCGGACAACGGTTTTGGCACCGCGCTGCTCTACTCCGGCACGCGCGGCAGTGACTGGCGCGAGCACAGCGCCACCCGCATCGACGACCTGATGCTGAAAAGCAAATATGCGCCGAATGAGGTGCACACCTTCAACAGCCTGCTGCAATATTACGATGGTGAAGCCGACATGCCCGGCGGCCTGTCCCGCGCGGATTACGACGCCGATCGCTGGAAATCCACCCGCCCGTATGACCGCTTCTGGGGCCGTCGCAAGCTGGCGAGCCTGGGCTACCAGTTCCAGCCGGACAGCCAGCATAAATTCAACATTCTGGGGTTCTACACCCAAACCCTGCGCAGCGGCTACCTGGAGCAAGGCAAACGCATCACCCTCTCGCCGCGTAACTACTGGGTGCGCGGTATTGAGCCACGCTACAGCCAGAGCTTTATGATCGGCCCTTACGCGCACGAAGTGGGCGTGGGCTATCGCTATGTGAATGAATCAACGCATGAAATGCGTTACTACACCGCCACCAGCAGCGGGCAGTTGCCGTCCGGCTCAAGCCCTTACGACCGCGACACGCGTTCCGGCACCGAGGCGCACGCCTGGTATCTGGATGACAAAATCGACATCGGCAACTGGACCATCACGCCGGGTATGCGTTTCGAACATATCGAGTCATACCAGAACAACGCCATCAAAGGCACGCACGAAGAGGTGAGCTATAACGCACCGCTTCCGGCGTTGAACGTGCTCTATCACCTGACTGATAGCTGGAATCTTTATGCAAACACTGAAGGCTCGTTCGGCACCGTACAGTACAGCCAGATTGGCAAGGCTGTGCAAAGCGGCAATGTGGAACCGGAAAAAGCGCGAACCTGGGAACTCGGTACCCGCTACGACGACGGCGCGCTGACGGCGGAAATGGGGCTGTTCCTAATTAACTTTAACAATCAGTACGACTCCAACCAGACCAACGACACCGTCACTGCACGTGGCAAAACGCGCCATACCGGGCTGGAAACGCAGGCACGTTACGACCTGGGTACGCTAACGCCAACGCTTGATAACGTTTCCGTCTACGCCAGCTATGCGTATGTGAACGCGGAAATCCGCGAGAAAGGTGACACCTATGGCAATCAGGTGACATTCTCCCCGAAACATAAAGGCACGCTGGGCGTGGACTACAAGCCGGGCAACTGGACGTTCAATCTGAACAGCGATTTCCAGTCCAGCCAGTTTGCGGATAACGCCAATACGGTGAAAGAGAGCGCCGACGGCAGTACCGGCCGCATTCCCGGCTTCATGCTCTGGGGCGCACGCGTGGCGTATGACTTTGGCCCGCAGATGGCAGATCTGAACCTGGCGTTCGGTGTGAAAAACATCTTCGACCAGGACTACTTCATCCGCTCTTATGACGACAACAACAAAGGCATCTACGCAGGCCAGCCGCGCACGCTGTATATGCAGGGGTCGTTGAAGTTCTGATGTGTTAACGCCCGGCTTGCCGGGCTTTTAGCTGGAATGTGACTATGTTGGCATTTATCCGTTTTCTTTTTGCAGGCCTGCTGCTGGTGATCGGCCACGCCTTTGCCGCCACGGTTCAGGACGAACACGGCACGTTTACACTCGATAAAACGCCACAACGGATTGTGGTGCTGGAACTCTCGTTCGCCGATGCGCTGGCCGCCGTGGACGTCAGCCCGATCGGTATTGCCGACGATAACGATGCAAAACGCATCCTGCCCGAAGTGCGTGCGCACCTGAAACCGTGGCAGTCCGTCGGAACGCGCGCGCAGCCGAGCCTGGAAGCCATTGCTGCCCTGAAACCAGACCTGATCATTGCCGACAGCAGTCGCCATGCGGGGATTTACACCGCCTTGCAGCAAATCGCGCCGGTACTGCTGCTTAAGTCCCGCAACGAAACCTACGCTGAAAATTTGCACTCAGCGGCTATCATCGGCGAAGTGGTAGGTAAAAAACGAGAGATGCAGGCGCGTCTGGAACAACATAAAGAGAAGATGGCGCAGTGGGCCAGCCAGCTTCCCACAGGGACACGCGTGGCCTTTGGCACATCACGCGAACAGCTATTCAACCTGCATACCCAGGAGACCTGGACCGGCAGCGTGCTGGCTTCTCTGGGGCTGAACGTTCCCGCTGCGATGGCGGGCGCGTCCATGCCGTCCATCGGCCTGGAGCAACTGCTGGCGGTCAATCCTGCCTGGCTGCTGGTTGCCCACTATCGCGAAGAGAGCATTGTTAAACGCTGGCAACAAGATCCGCTCTGGCAGATATTAACCGCCGCGCAGAAGCAGCAGGTTGCTTCAGTCGACAGTAACGCCTGGGCGCGGATGCGCGGTATTTTTGCCGCAGAGCGTATTGCCGCTGACACGGTAAAAATCTTCCACCATCAGCCGCTTACCGATATGAAATGACCGCGCTAAAACACCCGGTGCTGCTGTGGGGGCTTCCCGTTGCAGTACTTATTATTATTTTCTGGCTGAGTCTGTTTTGCTACTCGGCCATTCCTGTTTCCGGAGCAGACGCAATCCGCGCCCTGCTGCCTGGACACACGCCAACGCTACCAGAAGCGCTGGTGCAAAACCTTCGTTTGCCGCGAAGCCTGGTCGCCGTTCTGATCGGCGCAAGCCTGGCGCTCGCGGGCACGCTGCTGCAAACCCTGACCCACAACCCAATGGCCTCTCCTTCACTGCTCGGCATTAACAGCGGCGCGGCGCTGGCTATGGCGCTTACCAGCGCGCTGAGTCCGACGCCGGTTGCAGGCTATTCCCTGTCGTTCATCGCGGCATGCGGGGGCGGCGTGAGCTGGCTGCTGGTCATGACCGCAGGAGGCGGGTTTCGTCATACCCAGGACAGAAACAAACTGATCCTCGCGGGTATCGCGCTGTCGGCCTTTTGTATGGCCCTGACCCGCATTACCCTACTGCTGGCCGAAGATCATGCTTACGGCATCTTTTACTGGCTGGCAGGCGGAGTGTCCCACGCCCACTGGCAGGATGTCTGGCAGCTCTTGCCGGTGGTGGTCACTGCAGTCCCTGTCGTGTTGCTGCTGGCGAATCAACTGAACCTGCTCAACGTCAGCGACAGTACCGCCCATACGCTGGGAGTGAACCTGCCGAGACTACGTTTGATCATCAATATGTTAGTGCTGCTTCTGGTTGGCGCGTGCGTCAGTGTGGCAGGTCCGGTGGCGTTTATCGGCCTGCTGGTGCCACATCTGGCGCGCTTCTGGGCAGGCTTCGATCAGCGCAACGTACTGCCGGTGAGCATGCTGCTGGGGGCCACGCTGATGCTGATGGCAGATGTACTCGCACGCGCGCTGGCCTTCCCCGGCGATCTGCCCGCAGGCGCAGTGCTGGCGCTGATTGGCAGTCCTTGCTTTGTCTGGCTGGTGAGGAGGCGAGGATGAAAATTGCGCTGGTCATTTTCATCACCCTTGCCCTGGCAGGCTGTGCGCTGTTATCACTCCATATGGGGGTGATCCCCGTGCCGTGGCGCGCGCTGCTGACCGACTGGCAGGACGGACGCGAGCATTATTATGTATTGATGGAGTACCGACTGCCGCGCTTGCTGCTGGCACTGTTTGTCGGTGCAGCCCTCGCCGTGGCGGGCGTGCTGGTACAGGGGATTGTGCGTAACCCGCTAGCATCACCGGATATTCTCGGCATTAACCATGCCGCCAGCCTTGCCTCTGTGGGAGCACTGCTTCTTATGCCATCACTATCCGTGATGGTGCTGCCGCTGCTGGCCTTTGCGGGCGGTATGGCGGGGTTGATCTTGCTGAAGATGCTGGCAAAGACCCACCAGCCGATGAAGCTGGCGCTCACCGGCGTGGCGCTTTCCGCCTGCTGGGCGAGCCTGACGGATTACCTGATGCTCCTGCACCCGCAGGATGTAAACAGTGCCCTGCTGTGGCTGACGGGTAGCTTATGGGGGCGCGACTGGCACTTTGTGAAGATTGCCGTGCCGTTGCTCATTCTGTTTTTGCCGCTGAGCCTGCGCTTTTGTCGCGATCTCGACCTGCTGGCGCTGGGCGATGCACGAGCAGCCACGCTCGGCGTGTCGGTTCAGCGCACCCGGTTCCAGGGGCTGATGCTGGCTGTCGCGATGACAGCAACCGGCGTGGCCGTCTGTGGCCCGATAAGTTTTATTGGTCTCGTCGTGCCGCACATGGTGCGCAGGATCGCCGGCGGGCGTCACCGCTGGCTGATGCCCGTTTCGGCCCTGACGGGCGCGTTGTTGCTGGTCATTGCCGATCTGCTGGCACGAATCATTCATCCGCCGCTGGAGCTTCCGGCAGGCGTGCTGACCGCCATTATCGGCGCACCGTGGTTTGTCTGGCTGCTTGTGAGAATGCGATAAATGAGATTACGTACTGAAAATCTGACCGTCAGCTATGGCGCACAAACCGTGCTGGATGGACTTTCTCTCGCCCTGCCTGCCGGAAAAATCACGGCCCTGCTCGGCCCTAACGGTTGCGGGAAATCGACGCTGTTGAACTGTTTTTCTCGCCTGTTAACACCAGACTCTGGCGAGATATTGCTTGATGAAAAACCCATAGCCGGTTTTTCCGCCCGCCAGCTGGCTCGCCGCCTGGCTTTACTGCCGCAACACCATTTATCCCCCGAGGGGATCACTGTACGGGAACTGGTTTCCTACGGCCGCAGCCCGTGGCTGTCGTTGTGGGGGCGACTCTCCGCGGAAGACAACGAGCGGGTCAACGTGGCAATGAGTCAGACCCGGACGCGCAATCTGGCTGACCGCAGGTTAACCCAGCTTTCCGGCGGCCAGCGCCAGCGTGCGTTTCTGGCGATGGTGCTGGCACAGGATACCCCACTCATTCTTCTTGATGAGCCTACGACCTACCTCGATATCAATCATCAGGTTGAACTGATGCGCCTGATGGTTGAACTCAAAAGGCAGGGGAAAACCGTAGTGACGGTACTCCACGATCTGAATCAGGCCAGCCGCTATTGCGATCATCTGGTGGTACTGGCAAGCGGTCGCGTGATGGCGCAAGGTGCTCCGGAAGCAGTGATGAAACCAGAGCTTCTAAAGACGGTGTTCAGCGTAGAAGCGGAAATCCATCCCGAACCGGTATCTGGCAGACCCATGTGTGTGGTGAAGTAGTCTGGCGAAGTCATAAGGATCATCACAGGACAGATAAAGGAAGTGATAACCACCTGCCAACAGGCACCAAAATCTGGCTGGTTGCCGGTATCACCGACATGCGCAACGGCTTCAATGGTCTCGCCGCAAAGGTGCAGACGATGCTGAAAGATGACCCGATGTCCGGCCATGTCTTCATCTTCCGGGGCCGCAGCGGCAGTAAGGTCAAACTGCTGTGGTCCACCGGCGACGGACTGTGCCTGCTGACCAAACGGCTGGAACGCGGCCGCTTCGCCTGGCCCTCTGCCCGCGATGGCAAAGTGTTCCTGACCCCGGCGCAGCTGGCAATGCTTCTGGAAGGCATCGACTGGCGGCAGCCTAAAAGACTGCTTACGTCCCTGACCATGTTGTAGGCCTCTTTATCCTGGTTGTCGTTGAATAAGCCTGGTAAAATGCGGGCTTATGAACAACACCTCCCCCTGACGACATCCTTCTGCTGAAACAGCGCCTGTCCGAACAGGAAGCGCTGAACCGCGCCCTGCTGGAAAAGCAGGCCGACCGGGAGCGCGAAATAGACCATCTGCAGGCGCAGCTGGATAAGCTTCGCCGGATGAACTTCGGCAGTCGTTCTGAATAAATCTCCCGCCGCATCGCGCAGATAGAAGCCGACCTGAACCGGCTTCAGACAGAAAGCGATACGCTGACGGGTCGGGTTGCCGATACGGGCCGGGCCCCGTATCGTTTTAACCCTGAATATTCATCGCAGATATTGTTTCGGGTTTTCCGGTATACCAGCCCTGAACTAGGTAACCGGGGCCAAGAGAACAGGCGAATTCAAACTGTCCTGGCGTTTCCACCCCTTCAAACACCAGTGGTTTGCCAGTACCACGTAACCCTTTCACCATAGAAACAAGTAGCGCTCGCTTCACCGGGTCATCAATATTGGCAATAAAAATACGGTCTATTTTTATCTCATCGAAATCCAGTACCGTCAGCCATTCAATATGGGGGCCGCTTGGAAAACGGAAAATATCCTACGTTAAGCCTGTTTTTTGAGCTGGCATGACGGGCAGCTATGAGCGAAGTATAGTCATTCGCCCTATCTCTTTTGTCGCACTTTCAACAAGGGGGTCGCTTGGAAAGCGGAACGAGGTCAGTCTCCGCCCGGACTGCTCAGCTCTTTAAACAGCAAAAGAGAGGCATCTTATGAGAAGGGATTGTTCAGTATGTCAGGGCAGACTGCTTTTTCATCCGCAGGTACTGAGGGTAAATGCTCAATTCCGGTACGATTCTTACTCTATAGCCAGACAGGGTAATGCTGTCAACCTGTTGATGACTATTTTAATCTGTAGTCATTCAATCCTTGTAACATCAGGATGATCCTGGTGTCAGTGAAAATACGAAATCAACACGTTGGTATCATTACCCACCTGTGAACTGACGTCGGCATTTTGAATCTCACTTCGGCGTGCCCCCTCCGAATGGCGCAAAACATTTCGTGGTATGGCATGATAGCACCCGAAGAGAGTCAATTCAGGGTGGTAAATGTGAAACCAGTAACGCTATACGATGTCGCAGAGTATGCCGGTGTCTCTTATCAGACCGTTTCCCGCGTGGTGAACCAGGCCAGCCACGTCTCTGCGAAAACGCGGGAAAAGGTGGAAGCGGCGATGGCGCAGCTGAACTACATTCCCAACCGCGTGGCACAACAACTGGCGGGCAAACAGTCGTTGCTGATTGGCGTTGCTACCTCCAGTCTGGCCCTGCACGCGCCGTCGCAAATTGTCGCGGCGATTAAATCTCGCGCCGATCAACTGGGTGCCAGCGTGGTGGTGTCGATGGTAGAACGAAGCAGCGTCGAAGCCTGTAAAGCGGCGGTACATAACCTTCTCGCGCAACGCGTCAGTGGTCTGATCATTAACTATCCGCTGGATGACGAGGATGCCATTGCTGTGGAAGCTGCCTGCGCTAATGTTCCGGCCCTATTTCTTGATGTCTCTGACCAGACTCCCATCAACAGTATTATTTTTTCCCATGAAGACGGTACGCGACTGGGCGTGGAGCATCTGATCGCATTGGGTCACCAGCAAATCGCGTTGTTAGCCGGTCCATTAAGTTCTGTCTCGGCGCGTCTGCGTCTGGCGGACTGGCATAAATATCTCACACGCAATCAAATTCATCCGATAGCGGAACGGGAAGGCGACTGGAGTGCCATGTCCGGTTTTCAACAAACTATGCAAATGCTGAATGAGGGCATCGTTCCCACTGCGATGCTGGTTGCCAACGATCAGATGGCGCTGGGCGCAATGCGCGCTATTACCGAGTCCGGGCTGCGCGTTGGTGCGGATATCTCGGTAGTGGGATACGACGATACCGAAGACAGCTCGTGTTATATCCCGCCGTTAACCACCATCAAACAGGATTTTCGCCTGCTGGGGAAAACTAGCGTGGACCGCTTGCTGAAACTCTCTCAGGGCCAGGCGGTGAAGAGCAATCAGCTGTTGCCCGTCTCACTGGTGAAAAGAAAAACCACCCTACCGCCCAATACGCAAACCACCTCTCCCCGCACGTTGGCAGATTCCTTAATGCAGCTGGCACGACAAGTTTCCCGACTTGAAAGCGGGCAGTGAGCGCAACGCAATTAATGTGAGTCAGCTCACTCATTAGGCACCCCAGGCTTTACACTCTATGTGTCCGGCTCGTATGTTATGCGAAAATGTGAGCGGATAACAATTCACGCAGGATACAACTATGACAATGATTACGGATTCACTGGCCGTCGTATTACAACGTCGTGACTGGGAAAACCCTGGCGTTACCCAACTTAATCGCCTTGCGGCACATCCCCCTTTCGCCAGCTGGCGTAATAGCGAAGAGGCTCGCACCGATCGCCCTTCCCAAGAGTCGCGCAGCCTGAATGGTGAATGGCGCTTTGCCTGGTTTCCGGCACCAGAAGCGGTACCAGAAAGCTGGCTGGAGCGCGATCTTCCTGACGCCGATACTGTCATCGTCCCCTCAAACTGGCAGATGCACGGTTACGATGCGCCTATCTACACCAACGTGACCTATCCCATTGCGGTCAATCCGCCGTATGTTCCCACGGAGAATCCGACGGGTTGTTACTCGCTCACATTTAATATTGATGAAAGCTGGCTACAGGAAGGCCAGACGCGAATTATTTTTGATGGTGTTAACTCGGCGTTTCATTTGTGGTGCAACGGGCGCTGGGTCGGTTACGGACAGGACAGTCGTTTGCCGTCTGAATTTGACCTGAGCGCATTTTTACACGCCGGAGAAAACCGCCTCGCGGTGATGGTGCTGCGCTGGAGTGACGGCAGTTATCTGGAAGATCAGGATATGTGGCGGATGAGCGGCATTTTCCGTGACGTCTCGTTGCTGCATAAACCGAGCACGCAAATCAGCGATTTCCATGTAGCCACTCACTTTAATGATGATTTCAGCCGCGCTGTACTGGAGGCAGACGTTCAGATGTACGGCGAGCTGCGCGATGAGCTGCGGGTGACGGTTTCTTTGTGGCAGGGTGAAACGCAGGTCGCCAGCGGCACCGCGCCTTTCGGCGGTGAAATTATCGATGAGCGTGGTGGTTATGCCGATCACGTCACCCTACGTCTGAACGTCGAAAACCCGAAACTGTGGAGCGCCGAAATCCCGAATCTCTATCGTGCGGTGGTTGAACTGCACACCGCCGACGGCACGCTGATTGAAGCAGAAGCCTGCGATGTCGGTTTCCGCGAGGTGCGGATTGAAAATGGTCTGCTGCTGCTGAACGGCAAGCCGTTGCTGATTCGCGGCGTTAACCGTCACGAGCATCATCCTCTGCATGGTCAGGTCATGGATGAGCAGACGATGGTGCAGGATATCCTGCTGATGAAGCAGAACAACTTTAACGCCGTGCGCTGTTCGCATTATCCGAACCATCCGCTGTGGTACACGCTGTGCGACCACTACGGCCTGTATGTGGTGGATGAAGCCAACATTGAAACCCACGGCATGGTGCCAATGAATCGTCTGACCGATGATCCGCGCTGGCTACCCGCGATGAGCGAACGCGTAACGCGAATGGTGCAGCGCGATCGTAATCACCCGAGTGTGATCATCTGGTCGCTGGGGAATGAATCAGGCCACGGCGCTAATCACGACGCACTCTATCGCTGGATCAAATCTGTCGATCCTTCCCGCCCGGTACAGTATGAAGGCGGCGGAGCCGACACCTTCGCAACCGATATTATTTGCCCGATGTACGCGCGCGTGGATGAAGACCAGCCCTTCCCGGCTGTGCCGAAATGGTCCATCAAAAAATGGCTTTCGTTGCCTGGAGAGACGCGCCCGCTGATCCTTTGCGAATACGCCCACGCGATGGGTAACAGTCTTGGCGGCTTCGCTAAATACTGGCAGGCGTTTCGTCAGTACCCCCGTTTACAGGGCGGCTTCGTCTGGGACTGGGTGGATCAGTCGCTGATTAAATATGATGAAAATGGCAATCCGTGGTCGGCTTACGGCGGTGATTTTGGCGATACGCCGAATGATCGCCAGTTCTGCATGAACGGTCTGGTCTTTGCCGACCGCACGCCGCATCCGGCGCTGACGGAAGCAAAACACCAGCAGCAGTTTTTCCAGTTCAGTTTATCCGGGCGAACCATCGAAGTGACCAGCGAATACCTGTTCCGTCATAGCGATAACGAGCTCCTGCACTGGATGGTGGCGCTGGATGGCAAGCCGCTGGCAAGCGGTGAAGTGCCTCTGGATGTTGCTCCACAAGGTAAACAGTTGATTGAACTGCCTGGACTACCGCAGCCGAAGAGCGCCGGACAACTCTGGCTAACGGTTCACGTAGTGCAACCGAACGCGACCACATGGTCAGCAGCCGGACACATCAGCGCCTGGCAGCAGTGGCGTCTGGCGGAAAACCTCAGCGTGACACTCCCCTCCGCGCCCCACGCCATCCCGCAACTGACCACCAGCGAAACGGATTTTTGCATCGAGCTGGATAATAAGCGTTGGCAATTTAACCGCCAGTCAGGCTTTCTTTCACAGATGTGGATTGGCGATAAAAAACAACTGCTGACGCCGCTGCGCGATCAGTTCACCCGCGCACCGCTGGATAACGACATTGGCGTAAGTGAAGCGACCCGCATTGACCCTAACGCCTGGGTCGAACGCTGGAAGGCGGCGGGCCATTACCAGGCCGAAGCAGCGTTGTTGCAGTGCACGGCAGATACGCTTGCCGACGCGGTGCTGATTACCACGGTCCACGCGTGGCAGCATCAGGGGAAAACCTTATTTATCAGCCGGAAAACCTACCGGATTGATGGAAGTGGTCAAATGGCGATTACCGTTGATGTTGAAGTGGCGAGCAATACGCCACATCCGGCGCGGATTGGCCTGACCTGCCAGCTGGCGCAGGTAGCAGAGCGGGTAAACTGGCTCGGATTAGGGCCGCAAGAAAACTATCCCGACCGCCTTACTGCGGCCTGTTTTGACCGCTGGGATCTGCCATTGTCAGACATGTATACCCCGTACGTCTTCCCGAGCGAAAACGGTCTGCGCTGCGGGACGCGCGAATTGAATTATGGCCCACACCAGTGGCGCGGCGACTTCCAGTTCAACATCAGCCGCTACAGTCAACAGCAACTGATGGAAACCAGCCATCGCCATCTGCTGCACGCGGAAGAAGGCACATGGCTGAATATCGACGGTTTCCATATGGGGATTGGTGGCGACGACTCCTGGAGCCCGTCAGTGTCGGCGGAATTCCAGCTTAGCACCGGTAGCTACCATTACCAGTTGCTCTGGTGTCAAAAATAATAATAACCGGGCAGGCCATGTCTGCCCGTATTTCGCGTAAGGAAATCCATTATGTACTATTTAAAAAACACAAACTTTTGGATGTTCGGTTTATTCTTTTTCTTTTACTTTTTTATCATGGGAGCCTACTTCCCGTTTTTCCCGATTTGGCTACATGACATCAACCATATCAGCAAAAGTGATACGGGTATTATTTTTGCCGCTATTTCTCTGTTCTCGCTATTATTCCAACCGCTGTTTGGTCTGCTTTCTGACAAACTCGGGCTGCGCAAATACCTGCTGTGGATTATTACCGGCATGTTAGTGATGTTTGCGCCGTTCTTTGTTTTTATCTTCGGGCCACTGTTACAATACAACATTTTAGTAGGATCGATTGTTGGTGGTATTTATCTAGGCTTTTGTTTTAACGCCGGTGCGCCAGCAGTAGAGGCATTTATCGAGAAAGTCAGCCGTCGCAGTAATTTCGAATTTGGTCGCGCGCGGATGTTTGGCTGTGTTGGCTGGGCGCTGTGTGCCTCGATTGTCGGCATCATGTTCACCATCAATAATCAGTTTGTTTTCTGGCTGGGTTCTGGCTGTGCACTCATCCTCGCCGTTTTACTCTTTTTCGCCAAAACGGATGCGCCCTCTTCTGCCACGGTTGCCAATGCGGTAGGTGCCAACCATTCGGCATTTAGCCTTAAGCTGGCGCTGGAACTGTTCAGACAGCCAAAACTGTGGTTTTTGTCACTGTATGTTATTGGCGTTTCCTGCACCTACGATGTTTTTGACCAACAGTTTGCTAATTTCTTTACTTCGTTCTTTGCTACCGGTGAACAGGGTACGCGGGTATTTGGCTACGTAACGACAATGGGCGAATTACTTAACGCCTCGATTATGTTTTTTGCGCCACTGATCATTAATCGCATCGGTGGGAAAAACGCCCTGCTGCTGGCTGGCACTATTATGTCAGTACGTATTATTGGCTCATCGTTCGCTACCTCAGCACTGGAAGTGGTTATTCTGAAAACGCTGCATATGTTTGAAGTACCGTTCCTGCTGGTGGGCTGCTTTAAATATATTACCAGCCAGTTTGAAGTGCGTTTTTCAGCGACGATTTATCTGGTCTGTTTCTGCTTCTTTAAGCAACTGGCGATGATTTTTATGTCTATTCTGGCGGGCAATATGTATGAAAGCATCGGTTTCCAGGGCGCTTACCTGGTGCTGGGTCTGGTGGCGCTGGGCTTCACCTTAATTTCCGTGTTCACGCTTAGCGGCCCCGGCCCACTTTCCCTGCTGCGTCGCCAGGTGAATGAAGTCGCTTAAGAAATTAATGTCGGATACGGCGCGAGCGCCTTATCCGACCAACTTATCAGGACGGAATGTTAAAAATGAACATGTCGATGACAGAAAAAATAAAAGCAGGCAAGCTATTTACCGATATGTGCGAAGGCTTACCTGAAAAAAGACTTCGTGGGAAAACATTAATGTATGAGTTCAATCACTCGCATCCATCAGAAGTTGAAAAAAGGGTAATGACTCCAACTTATTGATAGTGTTTTATGTTCAGATAATGCCCGATGACTTTGTCATGCAGCTCCACCGATTTTGAGAACGACAGCGACTTCCGTCCCAGCCGTGCCAGGTGCTGCCTCAGATTCAGGTTATGCCGCTCAATTCGCTGCGTATATCGCTTGCTGATTACGTGCAGCTTTCCCTTCAGGCGGGATTCATACAGCGGCCAGCCATCCGTCATCCATATCACCACGTCAAAGGGTGACAGCAGGCTCATAAGACGCCCCAGCGTCGCCATAGTGCGTTCACCGAATACGTGCGCAAACCGTCTTCCGGAGCCTGTCATACGCGTAAAACAGCCAGCACTGGCGCGATTTAGCCCCGACATAGCCCCACTGTTCGTCCATTTCCGCGCAGACGATGACGTCACTGCCCGGCTGTATGCGCGAGGTTACCGACTGCGGCCTGAGTTTTTTAAGTGACGTAAAATCGTGTTGAGGCCAACGCCCATAATGCGGGCGGTTGCCCGGCATCCAACGCCATTCATGGCCATATCAATGATTTTCTGGTGCGTACCGGGCTGAGAGGCGGTGTAAGTGAACTGTAGTTGCCATGTTTTACGGCAGTGAGAGCAGAGATAGCGCTGATGTCCGGCAGTGCTTTTGCCGTTACGCACCACCCCGTCAGTAGCTGAACAGGAGGGGCAGCTGATAGAAACAGAAGCCACTGGAGCACCTCAAAAACACCATCATACACTAAATCAGTAAGTTGGCAGCATCACCCATTTTTGTGCATTACGTCGCATGTATATTCCTCGTTAAAATACAGGCGGGGCTGAATAAAGGTGAGGCTCGCAATGCCCTTGCGCGAGCGGTCTTTATGCATCGGCTGGGTGAAATCAGAGATCGGGGGCTGGAGAATCAGAGCTATCGAGCCAGCGGTCTGACGTTGTTGACTGCGGCGATCTCACTGTGGAATACGGGGTATATAGAAAGAGCGATAGATTCTTTGAGACGAAAAGGGATCCCGATTAATGAGCAACTGATTACCCATCTGTCACCACTGGTGATGGGAACATATCAACCTGAGCGGGGATTACGTCTGGAGAACGAACCTCAAACTGGGACAGGGTAAATACCGCGCATTACGCTCAGTGAATAGTAATATGTACAAAAAACAGGCTTAGCGTAGGATAATTTCCGTTTTCCAAGCGGACCCCAATATTGGCGGTTCCCGTGCCGAAATCATCCAGTGAAATCATAAAACCATGTTGCCTAGCTTGCTGGCAGAATGCGGCTATCAGACCTGATTCAGAGCGCGAATCTTCCGTGATCTCCAGTTTGATCTGTCTGTGTTGAATATCATGGCGACGGCAGCCGGATACCAGTCGTTCAAGGTACAGGTTGTCCGTCATTTCATCATCCCCGACGTTCAGTGATAACCGGAGTGAAGGTGTTTTCCTAAGATGTTCCTGCATTTCATCCAGAGCGATTTCAGTCACAAAATGGATTTGCCCCTATATTACCGGGACACCTCAGTAATAGAAAAAAATAAATATTCTCTGTCAGATGATGAGCTTGAGCATTTCAATGCCGCGGTTGATCACCGGCTGGCGGAGATGATGATGGGAAAGTTGTATGACCGGGTACCGTCAGGTGTCTGGAAATTTGTGAAATAGAACAGGTGACCTTATGAGTTACGGCTGGCTCTTCGAGAATCCGGTTGATGACATTTCGGATGGTAATCATATCAATCTGGAACACCTCCCTCCGGAGCTAAAACAGGTTGCTCTCCAGATAGTACAGAATCAGATTGATCGTGATACTGCAGAGAAAAAACTGGCGGAATTAATCCAGCAACTCGAGTTTGATATAACTGCAGCAGAACTGTCAGCATATCTTTTTAAACCGGGCCATGCCTGACGGCTTACCCGGTAGCGCTAATAGTGGAGACCGACGGAGGGCTCCACTTTGGCCTCGGGATCAGCGCCAAAGTGATGCAACTAACTGATATTTAACATAAAACGCATTAAGCGAAGTTACAGTGTCAGCACAAAGCGTTATTGTCGTCTCAGCACAATTCACACGCGTCGTGTACGC
>OCQA01000368.1_pt1 | contig 50637 bp, 29 predicted proteins | sample 1538571 | NCBI WGS metagenome assembly OCQA01 (sample SAMN04571708, study PRJEB22368) | human gut metagenome | biome: human gut; material: stool | host: Homo sapiens | place: Luxembourg | collected 2012-09-28 | reverse complement strand
CCGTTCAGATAGTTGGCGGCAGCTGTGAAGATTTGGTTATTAAACCGGATAACATTGGTTTCACTTCTCCGGTTGGTAGCTAATGTCTTGACGCGGATCGGGAAATGTTCGATGTGATTATTCAGGCTGTTGAGAATTCCCCAATCGCCATTTCGCCAACGATAAATGGATTGTTTAACGTCTCCTACAATCAAACTGTCTGCTCCTTGAGACAATCCTTCCAGTAAGAGCAATTTGAAATTTCCCCATTGCATCCGGCTGGTATCCTGAAACTCATCTATCATGACGTTATGGATATTCGTTCCTATCTTTTCGAATACAAAAGAGGAGTCACCGTCTTTCACCAGTTGATGGAGCAGGGCATTCGTATCTGATAATAGAAAACGATTGTTGTCGTGATTCAACTGACGTACTTCTTCATCGATATTGGCGAGGAGTTGCACTTTGTTGAGATGTTGCAGGGATAATCGGCAACTATTCAGTAACAAATTATTCTTGGAACGTAACTTTTCAGCATCTTCCAGAATTTGCATGAGACTAGAGTTGGCTAAATTAATGATGTCCGCGTAGCGGGGAGAAGTCTTGGTTGCCCAGTTCTTTGCGTCTTCCAGACATTTTTCTACTGTAGCATTACGGATATCATTGCCTAAAATACCATTATTAAGTTTACGAAAATAACTTCCGATTCCGCGTGAACCGTTTTTCAGATCATCAGCAGTCAGTGCGTGTCCATCCAGTTCTCCTTCGAATTGGTCGTAGAATCCTTTCATTTGCTCCAGAATTTCCGTTTCCAGCGCTTTCAGTTGCTTGCGATACTCTTTGATGGTATCAGGGTTTCGTAACCGTTGCCGGAGTCCTTCTCCCTTTTCAATATAACCTTCATCGAAAATATTGCGTCCGAAACTTTTTACTTCGTCCGATACGTTCCAACGTTTATCGTCGGCAATCCGCTCGTTGATATAATCGAGCAACCATGCGAGGACGGGAGAAGTGGGTCCTAGTTTCTCAATCATGCTATCTACAGCGTCGCTAAGAACTTCGGTGTTATTTAACTCGATATTCAGATTCGGGCTAAGTTCCAGTTCCCGTGCGAGATTGCGCATGACAGATTGAAAAAATGAGTCGATAGTCTCTACCCTGAACCGGCTGTAATCATGCAGCATATAGCTAAGGGCGACGCCTGCCGCTTCCCGTATCTCCTGTTCGGTTTTTCCTGTCTCTTCTTTAATTCGGTTGAGATAGGCTTCGGAATCTTTATCGCCTATCTGTATGCCGTAAAGCTGACTAAGAATACGTTCTTTCATTTCTGCTGTTGCTTTATTGGTAAAGGTGACAGCGAGAATTTGCCGGTAGGCGCGGGGATTGAGAATTAACAGTTTGATATATTCCACTGCTAAGGTAAATGTCTTACCCGAACCTGCGGAGGCTTTATAGACTAAAAGTTCACTCATGTTTCTGTTTATGGGATATATTCGATTTTAGCAACAATGACCCGTATGTCCTCCGGTTCTTTCCCTGCCTTTACCAATGCCTGATGAAAGTTTTTGGGGAAGAACATGAAGAATGTATCCGGAGTGGAATCTACATATTTTATTTTCTTGGCTTTGTAGAAAGTAACATCCGGTTTGTATTCGGTGATAGGCTCTGCATATTCTGCTGAAGTAATTCCGAAACGTTCGGTGCCTTTTACTACATATTGCAGATCAATGCCGTGGCGGTGTGCTTCGATTTTACGTTTACTGACATCTTGCGTTGTTGCATCCTGTACATTGATGTAACAATGTTCGCCATCCACTTCGTATCGTCCGGCAGGCATATTCACAAGGTCGTGGGTAGCTAGCCATTGGAAAGTCTTGTCCCATACTTTCTTGTTCTTATGATATTGTGACGCAAATTCCTGATAATCGGTCGTTTTATGAGGCATTGCCTTCAATCCGTTCGCCCATTCTTGTTTTTGTGTCCATTGACGGGCTTGTTTAAGAGTCCAGTTATCAGCGGATTCTTGTGAACACACGTTTTCAGTGAAGAAGAAAAGAAGAAGTCCGATAAACAGGCTTGAACTACTAAATACGAATTTTGATTTCATGATTGTTCGAAAAAATTAGGTCCGAAAATAAGTATGAATAAGGGTAGATAGTCTTTTAAAGCTACTCGCAATAACTTTAAGGCTTGTCCAATCCTGTAATTAATCGTTTGTGGAGATACATTCAGCTTCTCGGCAATTTCTTTATGCGTCAGATGTTGATTGCGGTTCATCTCGTAAGCTTCGAGATATTCTTTCGGAAGTTTTTTTAGTGCTTCTTCATATAAACGGAAAAGCTCATCACTCAAATAGAAGTCCGGGTTATTGAACTCACTATCATATTTATCAACGATTTCCTGATGAACTTTTCGTTTGATCTCAAAATGGGAAAGACGGTTGAGAGCTTTGTTCTTGACAATCGTAAAAAGAAGTGTTTTGAGTGTCAGCTCTTCCATAAGAGTGCAACGATTTTCCCACAGCCACATCATCGTTTCTTGTACAATCTCCTCTATTTCTTCCTGCTCACCTACATACTGGGAACAAAAAGCACATAGCCTACGGAAATAATGTCTGTAGACGACGTCAAAAACTTTTTCTTCTCCTGCTTTTAGGGCAGTGATAACGGACTTATTATTATTAATATCCAAATATATCGGAGATTGTGACATTCTCTTTTAATTTATGTAAGACAAAAATAATGAAAGAAGTAGATAAATGAAATAAAAATGCGAGAAAAAATATTTTTTTCTTTTTCTCTTTAGTATATTTGTGCTCACAACTGTATTACTACAAAGGTATTATAGTTTTTTTTGTAAAAAGATAAAAGAGCATGGATGAAACTATCTTGGTGAATTACCTGCAAGGTGAATGTAATGATGAAGAAGCTGCTCGGGTGGAAGCTTGGTGCGAGGAAGGGCCGGAAAACCGGAAAACTTTGGAGCAACTTTATTACACTCTCTTTGTAGGTGAGCGTATAGCGGTGATGAATACTGTAGATACAGAGGCGTCATTGGATCAATTTAAATCAGCTATCAGAGAAAAGGAGAAAAAGGCTAAGCGGAAAAGTATTTCAATCCGTTGGGGACGTTATGCTACTGTGGCGGCTGCTTTTCTTACCGGACTCGTTTTTGCCGGTGGAATTGCCTGGGGATTACTTTCTAATAAGCTTTCGGATTATGAGGTGATAACTGCTGCCGGACAGAGAGCGCAGACTGTGTTGCCGGATGGTAGTAAGGTATGGCTGAATGCATCTTCAAAAATAGTTTATCATAATTCTTTATGGAGTTCGGATCGTCAAATCGATTTGTCGGGTGAAGCCTATTTTGAAGTGTCTCATGATAAACATGCTCCATTTATAGTAAATAGTAAGCAAATCAAGACTTGTGTGCTTGGTACGAAATTTAATGTGCGTGCACGCCAAGATGAGAATAGGGTAGTGACTACCTTGCTTCAAGGACTGGTACGGGTAGATTCTCCGCGAACGGAAGAGAATGGTTATTTGTTGAAACCGGGACAGACATTGAATGTAAATACGGATACTTATCAAGCAGAGTTAATTGAATATAACCAACCTACAGATGTGCTTCTCTGGATTAATGGCAAGTTGGAATTTAAGCAACAGTCTTTATTGGAAATAACCAATATTATGGAGAAGTTGTACGACATCAAATTTATCTATAAGGATGAAGCATTGAAATCAGAACGGTTTACCGGTGAATTCTCTACTGATAGCACTGCTGATGAGATACTGAATGTATTAATGCATACCAATCATTTCTCTTATAAGAAAGACGGACGGATTGTCCGAGTGATGAAGAAATAAGAGATAGGTTAGTGTTTCTAAAAGGCTGTCTAATTAGATCTTGACAGATTAAGGTTTGTTCGTTATATAAAGATGTGAAGTGCTCCCAAAAGTTAGATACATAACTTTCTGGGGGCATTTCACATATATGTAGTGGCAAACTGATTGGAATGGGATTTGATTAGATAGTCTTTAAAACGAGAAATCACCCTCACTACATGACTGAACTGCACTCCTTAAGTTTTGTGTTCAACTTTTGGGGTGCAGTTCATTGTAATGAGGGTGATTTTATGAACTTAAGGCCTGTTTGATAGCCTCTATTCTATATTTTTATAGTTATCTATTCATAAATACTTACTCACTTTTGGGTTCGTAAACATTAAATTCTGTAACATCCGTACGACCGTTTGTAGAGATAGTAATAATCTGATATTTCAGATATCGCGTAGTAATAGGAGAAATGAACGTAATATTCTGTGTACCACCGGAGATTGCTAATGAACTCAATGATTTCCATGTCGTACCATTTTCAGACTGTAATATTTCCACTTCTCTAGGAGCATATGCATTGGCCCAATGATTCGTTTTGATACCTGTTAAAACCTTAGCTTCTCCTAAATCAACAGTAAACCAGAATCCTTTATTATTTAGAGCAACGTCAGTTCCAGTCTTGCCATCGATTAAATTATTGGGTGCGCCTTCTACTCCTTCTTCTACATTAATAATTCAGCCGGCGCGATTACTGATAAGTTGGCTATTACTAGGAATACCGCTTTTTAGATTACAATAGGCAGCTTTATTAATAATGACAGGCAATGTACTTAAACTACTGCTAATAACAGTGTTCTTATCATTGGTAGTTACATTACTGATTGAGACACTGAAAGAGAAACTTGTTTTTTCCATGATACTGGCAAATATCGTCGGATCAACCGTCGCAGTGATTTCTTCAGAAGTCATCTGTCCTTCTTTGAGAGTAACCTGTGAGGAACTTAAAACGATCTGGCTTGCATCAAGCCCTTCTGTTTCACTTTTTGCACTTAATGCGATAACCATATCTGTAGAGACTGCTTTCTGTGTTTTTACAGTAAAAGCCATCTTAATTTCATCTCCTCCGATTCCATTCGCATCATGAGTCAGATTGAACTTTTTTACATTCCCCGATAAATAGTCATTTCTCTGTAGAGACACATACGTAGCATTCCACTCGTTAAAAACGTCTTCATCATCGCTACAGGACGAAATGAACGGGACAAACAAGCCGAGTAGAGTTGCTATTGATAGTGATTGAAATATATTTTTCATATGTACATACGATTAAATTATTACTATTTCCATTCGGTAGATTTATCTGTAGATAAAATACCGTCAATCCAGGTAGGAGTAGCAGAAGTAGTCAAAGTATGGCCTTTGCCGGTTGCATCTTCGAATACATTGCCTTGTCCTTCATTGAATCGCCAATAGGCTTCCAAACCCACAGATTTTGGGCTAACTTGAGTCATGTTATTTTGAATTTGAGAAGCGGAACGAACTACAGACCAGATACGTGCTTCACTCATCAAAATTTTACAGTTTCCCCATCTACTATAAGAATCATCACCTAAGCAGAACCAATTTACATCAGAGAAAGTTGTTGCTCCTGTTGGTATACTCAACACACCCGAATCAACTCCGTTTATGTAAAGTCGATAGTTGGAACCATCACAGACCAATGCTAAATGTTGCCATTCGTTTGGCTTGAAAGAATTACTTGGATTCAAATAAAGCCGGTTACGTCCTACAATCTGTACTAATGAATGTGCCTTATAATTTTCATTGTCACTTTGAGGATCCTCAAAACGTAAAAGGATGAAGTTTGCATCATCTCCTCCGTTCTTAAATACTGCACGGTCACGGTCAGCTGTGTTGGCTACCTGAAAACGAACCTCTATCGTATATTGTGAATACGTTTCGGGAGATTCTGTGAATTTATTAGCTTTTAAACTAGGAGCGCCAACAAACATTGGAGCTGAAAATTCGATAATACTTTCTGCCAAAATAACAAAGGTTCCGGTATTTTCCATCGGTGAAATACTTCCATCTTGCAATACTAGTTTTACAGGCAGTGCATATGATTCTCCCGATTTCATCATTTCCTGACTGAAAGCTTTCAAAGCGATGGAGAGGGCATCGGCTGCATATTGTCCTGCTTTTACAGTAATCGTTTCCGGCAACGTATAATAATCTTTGGGCAACATTATATATCCGGTTCCATTAATATGGTTATAAGTGTCCAGTACTGATTGATCTGTAACCAATTTATAATGATTGTCTGTAGAAGAAAGATTACTAAGATGCACATTTAGGGTAGTAAAACTTTCTCCAGTAGCCTGTACGGTCACTTTTTGACTTGTACTGGAAAGAGCTTCTTCAATATAAGCATGTGTATCTAAAGTATCGTATTTTGCATCTCCACAACTTACTATACTTCCTAAGCCTGTTATGACTGCGGAGAAGCATAAAATTTTTATATAATTCATACGTTTCATAGTTTACATTAATTTTTAAGTAATGAATGTGATGACGGGTTCATAATTTGAATAGCACGGCGTATATTTTTATATTCTGGTGAAGTTCCATACTCTGCTTCCATATGATAGGTTCCTGCACCACCTTTACGGAATCCGTTACTTGGTTGCCAGCGTGCCATTCCTTCGAGAGATTTCATTTTGTTACCATAACGATCAGTGTAATCATATCCACCGTCCATAGCAGCATCAGTAGCCTCGAAATTCTCGGTCATGATGGTCATCTTCGTGATTTGTTCTTCAGACATGACACTGCTATACGTCTGAACAAGTCCTGCACCTGCTACGCCGCCTGTGATAAGACGTTTATCGAGTTTAGAATCACTGCCAGGACTACTATTATTGTAAGCCTGAATGATAAAATAGTCAAAATATAACCCGACTTCAGGTCTACCTGTTATGCTCTGTGGTTCGCCATCGATAACTAATAATTTACCTGTTCCTGATTTCGGACCGAAATATTTGCCTAGTTCATCAACAAATGCAAACATTCTATCGTCTTCGTCTACGATATTACCGGGGTTGCCGAAATTAGGTTCATAATCGATATCAAAGCCGTCGTAACCATATTTGTTTACTGTATCGGCAATGGCGCTTGCATATTTGCGAATGGATGCTTCTATTGCTTCCTTATTTGATTCATCGGAAGGCCATTCCCAAAAATCATTCACAGCTTCTTTTTCGGATGAAAATCCCATATTTTCCCAATTTTCACGAATATTCTGCGGAGTAATTTGATCGCCTACACTTCTGATAATAAAACACATGGTAAAACGAGTTCCTTTAACTTGTTGGCAAAATTGCAGATCTTTTTTTTGAGCTTCTGTAATGTTCGACCAATTTCCCCAAATAGAAACAATATCTACACTATCAGGAATACCGGCTAAAGAGCTTTTCATATAGGCACCTTCACCACTCCAGCCACCAAACCAGCCAAAGGCAACTTGGTGATCTGTCTGCTTATAGGCACGCAAGGCCGCATAATATTCATCCGATACGATCGATTCGGGAAAAGTTTTTGCTTCCGACTCCGTCCAGTCACTGCAACCGATCAATGAGGTCGTTGCCAGTGATATGAGTACAATGTATAATAAATAAATTTTCTTCATAAAAGTCCTTTTTATGCATTATATAAATTAGTTCTTTTTAGCCCACTTTAAGTCAGTAGCTTCGTTATCAGCACCGCCTAGTTCTGCTACTCCCAGATCATAATTGGCTTTATTGTTTTGTGCCTCTGTATAAGGGAAGCTTAGACGACGCATACCGCGTTGGCTACTCACTCCACAATCTGATAGATTGTCGATACAAGGATAAAGTTCCGGATAACCTGTACGGCGATATTCAGCCCATGCTTCCAATCCTAATGGATAATTGGCGATCCATTTTTGAGTAATGACACGTTGGAAATTTTTTCCATTTACGTTATCAGCCTCACTGTCATCCCACATCACACTCACTGTATTGGTAATTGTAGCAGTAGCATTTTGCACAGCATCACTTTCATGTGATACGACAGGAGCTTCGTCAATCTTCAAGTATTCAGTGGCTGAAACCTGATATTGTTCCATTGACAAATTAATACCATCTTCGTAATAGGCTTTTGCTGTTTTAGAACCGACATTCCAACCACGCAATTTTCCTTCTGCACGTAAAAAAGCCGTTTCTGCAGCGCAGAAAACCATTAATTTAGAGGTTGCCGTATATGCGGGAATAGAAAATCCTGCAGCGTCTGCCTTTTTAAAATCAGCATCTCCTGTACGCATACCTACATATTTATCTGTTTTCCCGGCAAGGGTAGACTTATTAAAGAACTTCGGCATACGTGGATCGCCATATGCATTCATATAATCTACAATATTTGCATTCACACGCAGATCACCCCAACTTACAGCTGCCAGTTGATATGGATTACTCTGTGTGCCACAAGAAAGCATAGCATTATCCGAATTACTTTCAATCAATCCTGCTTTATGTGTTACTGCTGCTTCAGCTGCCTCTTGAGCAATGCCAGGCCATGTTCCGCTGATTCGCATTGCAACACGTAAGCGCATTGAATTGGCTAGCTTAGCCCAACCTGAATAATTTCCATCAAAAACCGGATCATTGGCCCCCAATGGGGCATTGCCATTTGTTTCTACATAATAGTTGTACAAAACATCAGCTGCATTGGCTAAATCACTTAATATACTGGTATAGACCTGTTCCTGGGTATCATAAGATACATAGAAATTACCCTTCTTTACTTGGCTGTAAGGCATCGGTCCATAACAATCCGCAACGCGAAGCATCGTTATTGCACGTATCATACACGCAAAAGCATAATAATGTCCCGTAGAATTAGTTGCTTCCTGTATTTGGAAAAAGTTTCCATATATTTTTTCAAACGGAGTGTTCCAGGGGGTAGCATTCCAGGCATCACTCTGATTGAATGTGCTGAAGTTTGTACCACTCCATGTGTTAGAACAGCATAGATAGCCACCTAACTGTCCCACCATCTGATCTTGCATTTGAGAGTCATTCTGCTGAATATTCACAATTGTTTCAATCATAGACTTCATCAAAGTCGCAGGGTCTGCATCATGAATTTGATATTGATTCGTATTATACTCCTCAAATTTATCGGTACAACTTCCTGCCAGTAACAACAGAGCGGCACCGACTGTGATATTTCTTAAATATTTTCTCATAACATTAGCTTTTTCTTTTAGAATTGAACTTTCACATTAAAACCGAAGTTACGCAAGCTAGGTTGCATAAAGTAGTCTACATTCATATAATAGTTACTGGAGGTAGAGGCAGACAATTCCGGGTCAAATGGGGCTTTACAATAAATCATCCATAAATTACGTCCTACAATACCCAAAGTAACATTCGCCACATTTTTAAACCATCTTTTAGGAAGTGTATAGTTTAGACTCAATTCCTGCAAACGTACATTGGTTGCACTATATAGATAATAACGACCGTAGCCACCTTCACCCGTACCAATACTTTTGGGCGTTAACTTTACCGTTATTAATAGGTATACCACCATTATCACGAGCTGTTGCAGATGTTCCGGATACTCCATAATAATCTAAGATACCTTGAGTAGCCGAATAAGCTAATCCGCCTACGCGGGCTGATAATACAACTCCTAAATCAATTCCTTTATAAGTGAAATGATTGGTCCATCCGAGGTTGAAATCAGCATCCAGATTACCTACTTTTACCGGAGTGTTTGATGAAGTGATACCCAGATTACCATTCTGATCGACTTTTATATTACCGTTATTGTCTTTTGTCAGTTGGTTGTATACATAGATATCAGTCATGGAGCCTCCTTCTGTCAGGATGACGCGAGGAGCTACATTCTCTTTACCTAACCAACCCACATTCATTTCATCCATTTGGATAGCTTCTCCTGTCACGGGATTCACGCTGCCGCTTGCCAGTCGTTTCACCTTGTTACGGTTTAGAGTGAAGGTTGCATTAGAAGACCATCCGAATCCTGCCCATTTATCGTTGAACCCTAAAGCCAATTCAAGACCTTGGTTTTGCACGTTACCAGCTTGTACAATCGCTTGTTTATATCCGGAAGAAGAGGGAATATCTACCTTAAATGTTTGGTTCAGTGTGTTAGAACGATAGTAAGTTGCGTCTAAATTGAAACGGTTTCCCCAGAATTTCAAGTTCAAACCGATTTCCCAGGACTTAGTCTTTTCAGGTTTCATGTTGTCCATCGGGTAAACGGTCGGATTCGCCCAGTTATGTGTCTGGCTGTTGTATTCGTAACCCGGATTAGTAAGGAAACGATCGAAAGAAGAGGCTACCACTGTATATGAACCGCGTATTTTAGCATAAGAGATCACCTCGGGCAGTTTAACCATTTCTGATAATAAAGCCGATAAACCGACTGACGGATAAAAGAAAGATTTCTGTTTGGAGAATGCAAGTTTTGAATCCCAGTCATTACGTCCGGTTACGGTTAGATACAGTTGATTTTTCCAACTTAATTCAGCACTGGCAAAAATACTTTGAATTTCATCTTCATATCCGGTAGGGTCCGGTTTATAGTTGGCGGAGAAATTAATATTGTTGATCTGGAAGAAGTTAGGAATAACCAGGTCACCTGCAATATATAACTGATCCATTGAAGTATGATATATGGAAGCACCAACATTGGCTGTTAAATGAAAATCACCAAATGTTTTATCTATATTAGCCAGGAAATCGGCATATAAAGAACGTTCCTGACGCATGGCATCTTCAAAACCACCGCTTACACCACAGAATGTTGTTAATGTAGAAGCAGATTTTTCGTTTTTATTCCGGTAGTCGGAGTTGTCCAGATTGACACGACCGACAACATTGAGCCAATCTGCAGCCTGCCATTTCAAAGAAGCGTTCATCATATAACGTTTCTTGTTGGAAGTACGGTTGATGCGATTTTGTATCCAATATGGATTTTGTAATGACAAACTTGCATCACCATAAGGCCAATATTGTTCCATATAGCCGTAGTTAGTATTATAACGCTCATACAGACGAATTTCGTCAAAGTTGTCTCCACGAGGGAATAGATACAGTGATGGGAGAGGATTATAATACTGTCCTTGAGAAACCATGTTTTTGTTGTTCTGAACGATATATTGTGCACCGATATCCAGAGTAAGTTTATCATTCAGGAAATGGGTGGTATTACGTGCCGTAAAATTATAACGGTTATAGGAGTTATTCGGAAGAATTCCACCGGAGTTAGTTGTAGAAGCAGAAAGATAGGTCTGGTTTTTGGTATTTCCTGTAGATAATGCTACCGAATTGATAACATTGGAGCCTGTTTCAAAGAAGTCAGATGGGTTATATCGACGGTTTGTCAATTCTCCCCAGCTGAATAATCCGGAACTTGTACCATAACGGTTCTGCATATCCGGCATAATATATGCTTTAGAGAAAGTAGTACTGTTGGATACTGTTATGGTAGTTTTCTCTGTTTGGCCTTTTTTAGTAGTAATTAAAACAACACCGTTTGCCGCAGCAGAACCATATAATGCTGCCGCAGAAGGACCGGTCATCATACTAATACTAGCAATATCGTCCGGATTTAAGTCAGCAACAGCATCTGATCCTCCCATCTCTCCAAATAATCCTTCGCCACCGCTTTTTCCTGTATTAAAAATAGGTACACCGTCAATTACATACAATGCATTGTTATCTTTAGTCAGAGATTTCATACCACGCATAACAACACGTGTGGCACCACCAGCACCGGTTGCACCACTATTAATCTGAACACCGGCAACCTTTCCTGATAGTGAATTCATAAAATTGGCATCTTTTACAGCTGTCAATTCGTCACCTTTTACCTCTTGTACATTATAACTTAACGCCTTAGTTGCACGCTTGATACCCAATGCAGTAACAACTACTTCGTCCAATACTTGCGTATCTTCTCCTAAGGTTACTTTTATAGGTTGTGCGTTGGCAAGCGTGATTGTTTGGGAGGCATAACCGATATAGGATACTTCAAGTACATCACCTTTAGCTGCTTGTATTTTGAAATTTCCATCCATATCAGTGATAGTACCATTTGAAGTTCCTTTTACCAAAATACTAACTCCAATCAATGGTTCTCCTTTTGAATCAGTAACAGTACCACTTGCAGTAATTGGTGTTTTTTTCTGCTGCTCTTCTTTATTACTCTTCGCAGAAAGTACAATATGATTATCTACTATTGAAAAACTGACATTTACTCCTCTGAATAACTGATTCATTACATTATTCAAAGATTCTTTTGTTACCTTGATAGATATGACACGATTTATATCGACATCATTTGTGTTATAGACTACTGACATTGAAGTTTGTTTCTCAATTTCTTTCAAAGCAGTGTTCAAGGGTACTTTCGATAGATTAAGAGTGATCGTTCGTTCTTGCCCATAAGCTGAAGCAAAACACGAAACCAACAAAAGGAAGAATAACAAGTATGAAAACTTGTGTTTTATAATTTCTTTCATCTTATTCTTTTTAATTAGAAATAGTTTTTAGAGAATTTGTAATTAGAGGCGGTAAATGAGATTACCGTTTTCACACAAAGGTTTCATGTATCTCTGTTTCTCATAATTAATAAATTTAAAGGTTATACTTAAAATAAATTCCATAAGCGCTTATTCAATAGTAATACATTTTATGTTGTAACCTTACTAAACGAAGATAAGATTTTTTTCGAAAAAAATAGAATAGAAAGATTCCTAATTGAAAAATAAATACTCAAATATTTGATAAATAGAATCTTATGTACTTATTAAAATCAGGCTGATTTATTACATTTGCATACATTTTGCATACAATATATGTATGCTTTACCTATTGTATAGATATAAATATTCATTTTATGTTCAAATATTCAAAAGATGGAATTTCGGTTTTAACCATATTAGATACCAGAAGAGCAAAAAAGAGTGGACAGTTTCCTGTTAAAGTTCAAGTGGTATATAGAAGAAAGCAAAAATATTACTCAACTGGGAAGGAAGTGTCAAAAGAAGATTGGGCAAGGTTATTAAAGGTAAAAAGCCGGTTATTGGCAGAAATTCGATCAGATATAGAGAGTAGTTTTTCAACTATTAAGCAACAAGTTAATGAACTGATAACAAAAGGAGAATTTAGTATTGAAACATTAAGCGTCAGGTTAGGAAGGCAGATGAATGATATGACTTTGCGCAGTGCTTTTCGCTTAAAAATGAAAGAACTGGAAGCCTATGAACAAGCAAACACTTACCTAAATTATCAAAGTGCTTTAAAAAGTTTAGAAGATTTCGGAGGTTCCACTATACCTTTGGAAAACATTACAATTGATTGGCTTAAACGTTGTGAAAAATTTTGGATATCAGAAGGTAAAAGCTATTCAAGCATAAGTATTTATTTCCGAGCTTTAAAGTGTGTCTTAAATCGTGCTGTACATGATGGTATTATAAAAGAATCATCTTTTCCTTTTGGAAAGAATAAATATGAAATTCCTGAAGGGTGTGGACGTAAATTAGCACTTACTCTTTCTGAAATAAAAAAAGTAATGTCCTATCAATGTGAAACAAAAGATATAGAAGAATTTAGAGATCTCTGGGTGTTTTCTTATTTATGTAATGGCATTAATTTTATGGATTTATTATTTCTTCAGTATTCAAATATTATGGATGGAGAAATATGCTTTGTACGCTCTAAGACATCTCGAACTACCAAACATAACAAAGAGATACATGCAATCATTACTCCTGAAATGTGGAATATTATTCAAAAATGGGGTAATCCAAGATTAAGCCCGCAAACGTATATTTTTAAATATGCTAGAGGAACTGAAGATGCCTTTGAAAAGATTAGATTGGTACGGCGTATTATAACCAAATGTAACAGAAGACTTAAAAAAATAGCCCAAGACATTGGAATTTTTCAGTTGACGACTTACACGGCAAGGCATTCTTTTGCTACAGTATTAAAACGTGGAGGTGCGAAAACCTCATATATTTCTGAAAGCTTGGGACACTCTAACTTATCTGTAACCGAGCACTATTTAGCATACTTTGAAAAAGAGGAAAGAATAAGGAATGCTCAATTATTGACTAACTTTAATCTCTAGATTAATACATTTGCATGCAAATTGTATGTACAATGAAAAATGGACCAATAATTGATATAGGATAAAAGTGAGTATAATATTAAAAAACGCATATTCAGATTATCTATAATTTAGAATATGCATCTTGTTATCAGGAGTGTTTCGAAAACCGCAGGGATTTCCACTTTAGCCAAACGTAATTCAAATAAAAAAAAGGATGATATTATTGCAATTTATTCTTTTTATCGCCCGCGTAGTGATAGAATAATATCTAATATTGATAATATTAATCAAATGAAAAGATTCCGTTCTTTGTATTATCGGCACTAACTAGAAGAAAACAACTACTATAAAGCAAGTTATTATTATTCTTTAAATGATTTGTTAGGTTCCATTTAAAGAATCAAAATGTTCCACACCGAGAAACGAAGTGATTCTCGGTGTGGAACATTCCTGAAAAAACGTCTTTTATCGAATATTCATACCGCATATATGAATAAAAACAAGTTGATTACTGCATATTCATGCGCAATCTTACTAACTTTTTCTCTCATTCATTGAATTTACTTAATTGTATTTAGTCTGACATCTTAAAAATAGAACATCTAATCTATTTATCAAACAAGAATAGAATTTAGGGAAAGTATATGAAACTGATTTTCTCCCAAGCAATCACGCTTACTAGTGCACAACCCTTGAAGGTTACTTTAGGAGAAGATACGCAGGTGTTGGACGAAGTAGTCGTTACTGCATTAGGTATCAAGCGCGCAACTAAAGCATTAAGCTATAATGTGCAAGAAGTAAAAGGTGATGAATTGACAACTGTAAAAAGTGCCAATTTTATGAACTCACTGGCTGGAAAGGTGGCTGGTGTTAATATCAATGCATCTTCATCCGGTGTTGGAGGGGCTACGCGTGTAGTTATGCGTGGTACCAAATCTATATCTTCAGACAATAATGCTTTATATGTAATTGATGGTGTTCCTATTTTTAATACAAATAAAGGTGACACTAACGGACAATATTCAGCCCAACCGAGAGGAGAGGGTATATCTGATATCAATCCGGAAGATATTGAAAGCATGTCTGTATTAAGTGGACCTGCTGCTGCGGCCTTGTATGGCTCTAATGCAGCGTCTGGTGTAATTTTAATTACTACAAAGAAGGGAAAAGAAGGTAAGGCACGAATTATTATTTCTAATAATTCTACTTTTTCCAATCCTTTTATAATGCCTGAATTCCAAAATTCTTATATAAACCGCGCAGGTTCCTTTGCTTCATGGGGAGATAAAGCGTCTTCCCTTTTCGGAACTTATGAGCCAAAAGATTTTTTCAATACAGGTACTAATATTCAGAATAACGTTTCTTTATCTGTTGGTAATGAAAAGAATCAAACTTATCTGTCTGTAGGTACTACTAATGCAACTGGTATCATTCAAAATAGCAAATATGACCGTTACAATTTTACCTTCAGAAATACAACAAAATTCCTGAAGGATAAAATGACATTAGATGTGGGTTTTAGCTATATTATTCAAGAAGATCTTAATCTAATGGCACAAGGTGAATATTTCAATCCACTACCAGCTGTATATCTGTTCCCGCGTGGCGAAAACTTTGAAGCTGTGAGGATGTATAAAACGTATGACACAACTCGTAAGATAGATGTACAGAACTGGGGATGGGGGGACCCTGGATACAGTATGAAAAATAATCCATATTGGGTGGCTAATGAGATGAACCATGGCATGAAAAAACAACGTTACATGGCTAATGCTAGTTTAAAATATGAAATTTTGGATTGGCTTGATGTGACAGGGCGCGTTCGCATTGATAATGCAACCAATGATTATTCAGATAAAAGAAATGCTTCTACTGATCTTTACTTTACTAATAGTTCTATTTATGGATTCTATAAGTACTATAAAGCTGACGATAGACAGGCTTATGCAGATGTGATGGCTAATATTAATAAACGCTTTGGTGACTTAAGTTTAAGTGCTAATATTGGCGGTAGTTTTACTCAAACTTATTATGACGAAAGAGGATTCCAAGGTGGTTTGAAAGATATGTCTAATGTTTTTAGTCTATATAATATGACTACAACTTTGGATAAAGATACTTATCCTATAGAAAGTGGATACAAACAACGCACCAACTCTATTTTTGCTAGTGCGGAAATTGGTTGGAAGAGTATGTTGTATATGACTTTAACCGGACGTAATGATTGGGATTCAGCATTGATTAATACAGAACAATCATCTTTCTTTTATCCATCAATAGGGCTTTCAGGAGTTATTTCCGAAATGGTAAAATTACCCAAAGCTATTACTTATTTGAAAGTACGCGGCTCATTTGCTTCAGTAGGTGCTCCTATTCCTAAGAATCTTTCTTCCAACAAAACGTATGAGTGGGACCCTGCGACTAGTCAATGGAAATTACAAACTTATCGTCCTTTGCCTAAACTTTATCCTGAACGTACTAATTCTTGGGAAGCTGGTTTGAATGCCAAATTCTTTAATAATAGTTTAAGTTTGGAAGTTACCTGGTATAAGGCTAATACTCGCAAACAAACATTCCAAGTTCCTTTATCAGGAACCGCTGTATATGCGACTATGTATGCGCAGTCTGGTAATATTGAGAATAAAGGTATGGAATTTTCTTTAGGGTACAATAAATCATGGGGAGATTTCTCGTGGAATTCAAATTTGACTTTTAGTTTTAATAAAAATAAGATTGTAGAACTCTTGGATGATGCAGTGGATGATGAAGGTAATCACTATAGTTTGAGTGAGATAGATAAAGGTGGCATTGGATCGGCTAAAGTTATTCTTCGTAAAGGAGGAAGCATGGGAGACATGTATGTCACTAATCGTTTGAAACGTGATAATGAAGGAAATGTATATATTGATAAAGCGAGCCAGAATGTGAAGAAAGAGGATATAAAGAATTCGGATGAATTTATTCATATTGGCTCTGTATTGCCTAAGAGCAATTTAGGCTTTAGAAATGATTTCTCTTATAAAGGCATTAGCTTGGGATTCATGCTTGCTGCCCGCTTTGGAGGTATTGTTATCTCACCAACACAAGCTGTAATGGATCAGTTCGGAGTATCTAAGGTCACAGCTCTAGCACGTGATAATGAAGGTGTTCCTGTAAATAATGGAAAAGTGGATCCCCAGACTTATTATACAGAAGTGGGTGGAATAAGTGGATTGATGTCTAACTATGTATATAGTGCTACTAATGTTCGTTTACAAGAGTTATCGGTGGGCTACTCACTTCCAGCCAAATGGTTTAATAACAAATGTAATCTTAGTTTGTCAATAACAGGTCACAACTTGTGGATGATTTATAATAAAGCACCATTTGATCCAGAAGCTACCGCTTCTACTGGTACTTATTATCAAGGTGTTGATTACTTTATGCAACCAAGTTTGAGAAGTTGGGGATTTAATGTAAAAATACAGTTTTAACGATAAAAGAATAACCAAATGAAAATATATAAATTCATAACGCAGATTTCTATTGCAGGCTGTATGCTTGTTGGAACTCCAATGTTACAAGGATGCATGGATAATAGCTTGAATGATCCGCTGGGAAAAGTTTCGGAAGAAGAACTTGGACGAGATGGATTTGCTGCCAATGCTTTCTTCTTGACTTTATGTGATTATGCATATCCCATAGCTACTGAAAACATTTATAATACCAATGAATCCTTGATTGGTGACTGCTATGGACGTTATCAAGTAATGGCAACAGATAAGTTTAAAGGGGCAAATTTTGCTACATATAACGCACCCGAGAACTGGTTAAACTGGCAGTTTGCAGATGATAATGTAATGGTATTGACGTATGGTGCATGGAATAAAATAAAGAATGTAACCCAAGGAACAGGAGTTAACTTTGCATGGGCACAGATTTTGAGAATTGCGACAATGCATCGTATGCTTGATATGTATGGGGCACTTCCTTATTCCCAAATTTCAAGTGATAAACTTTCGGCTCCTTACGATACAATGGAGGAAGCATACCATGCAATGTTTACTGATCTGACTGATGCAATTAATGTAATGACTGTTTATGTGACCGAAAATCCAAACAACAGAACGATGGCTAAGTATGATAAAGTTTATGACGGTGACTTTGAGAAATGGGTGAAATTTGCAAATTCACTGAAACTACGTATGGCCATTCGTATTCGTTTTGCAGATCGTGAATATGCCAGACAGATGGCGGAGGAAGCTATTAACCATTCTATTGGGGTAATTACTTCCAATGAAGATAACGCAACTTCTTTAGGTACTAAAAATCAATTGTATACGGTATTGGTACAATGGCCCGATCAATGTGTCTCTGCGGATATTACGTCCTATATGAAAGGGTATAACGATCCGCGTATGTCGAAATATTTTAAAAAGAAAACGAGCGATAAAGGAGATGATGATTATGTGGGTATGCGCGCAGGTTTGTCTTATGGTAATGATATTACCGGACCGACTTTCTCTAGAATAAATGTTGGAGAGATGGATCGTACTTTATGGATGAGTGCAGCTGAAACAGCTTTTAATAAAGCTGAAGCGGCAATGTTAGGATGGGACGTAAAAGGAGAAACGGTGAAAGATTTGTATGAATCAGCTATCAGACTTTCTTTTGCACAATGGGGAGTATCGGATGGTATTGACCAATACCTGAATGATGAATCAAGTACTCAGGCTGATTATGTAGATCCTAATGAGAATAAGGGGAATGAAAGTGCTATTAGCTCTATAACTATCAAATGGAAAGATAATGCTGGTGAGGAAGAAAAACTGGAAAGATTAATAACCCAAAAATGGATTGCACTGTGGCCTTTGGGACAAGAAGCATGGAGTGAGTATCGTCGTACTGGGTATCCGCGTTTTTTCCCGTTATTGAATGGGAATGTAACCAATCTTCCTTCGGCTAATCGTATTCCGTTCCCACCATCGGAATATATTCGTAATGCTGCTAATGTAAATGCTGCTGTAAGTAAATTGGGTGGTGCTGATAATTATCAGACTAAGGTTTGGTGGCAGCGTAGGGATAAGTGAATAATAGTATAATCTATATTAATGTAAATAGTATGAGAAAGATATTCTATTTTATAATGTTGTTATTTGGCATAACGGTTGCGAATACAGCGTGTGATGATTGGACAGACATGGAACCAAAATTCCAGGAAGATATGACTCAGTCGTCACTTCCGGAAGAATACTATGCCCAGCTCCGCGCTTATAAAAAAACAGATCATCCGGTTGCTTTCGGATGGTTTGGTAATTGGACAGGAAATGGAGCTACCTTAGAAAAATGTTTAGCCGGACTTCCTGATAGTGTAGATTTTGTTTCTATTTGGGGTAACTGGAGACATTTGACAGAAGCGCAAACAAAAGATTTGCGTTATGTACAAAATGTAAAAGGGACTAAAGCTTTGATGTGTTTTATTGTTCAAAATATCGGTGACCAATTGACTCCCGAGGAATACAAAGATAATTATCTGGATTTTTGGGGATGGAATGAAAATAAGGAAGAAGCTATAAAGAAATATGCCCATGCAATATGTGATAGTATTGATAAATATGGATATGATGGCTTTGACATTGACTATGAGCCTAATTTTGGTCATCGAGGTAACATGAGCGGAAGTGATGAGAATATGTTGTTGTTCATCCAGACCTTGGGAGAAAGAATCGGGCCGAAATCGGGTACAGACAGGTTGTTAGTAATTGATGGTGAACCACAGAGTATTGTATCGGAGTCAGGTGCTTATTTTAATTATTTTATAGTGCAGGCTTATGATTCTCCAGGAGATAATACTGGACGTGATAATTTGGATAGCCGTTTAAACTCTACAATAAGAAACTTTGATGGGCATTTGACTGCAGAAGAAGTTGCTAAGAAATATATTGTAACTGAAAACTTTGAAAAATGGGCTTTGTCTGGTGGGGCTGATTTCACTGATCGATATGGAAATAAAATGAAGTCATTGGAAGGTATGGCACGTTGGACACCTATTATTAACGGGAAAAAATGTGTAAAAGGAGGGGTTGGAACTTATCATATGGAGTATGAATATACAATTGATGGTACAGAAGAATCTTATCCTTATTTGCGTAATGCTATCCGCATTATGAATCCACCGGTAAAATAATAAATTTAAAGATATAATAATTATGAGATATCTGGTAAAAAATAAAAATACAATAATGTTCGCCTTTGCCATATTGCTTTGTGCAATTATAGCAAGTTGTGAAGATGCAAAGTATGATACTATCGGCAGTAGAATTTATTTAGCTGAATCCAGTAGTTTGTCTTATGAGTCCAAAAAGGTAACAGTAGCCGAAGAGGGTAGTGTTGTCACTGTGACTCCGCGGTCGGGACAAATTGCAACAGAAGATATAGAAGTTACTTTGGGACTAAGTCCGAAATCGTTGGAAGTATATAATACAAAAAGTGGTACGAACTATAAATCTATGCCGGAAGGTTCATATTCTTTTGATCAAAAGACAGTGGTTATAAAAAAAGGAGAATTAGTGGCTCCTACTGTTAAAGTAACAATTGATCCGTTGACAAAGGAAATGCTTGATTCTGGTGATAAATTTGCACTACCGGTTGCTATTACTGCTGTATCAGGTGGGCAACAAACTTTGGAAGGTGCAGATGTGATGATTTATATCATGGATCAGGTTATTATAACCTCTGCACCAGTGTTGACGGGTACAAAACCAATTACTATGGAAATGCGTCAGGATTATACAGTAACTCAATGGTCACTTGAAATGCGTATTAATATGAGCGAACTTGGGGATGGGGTGACTCCTGGAGTTGGTTATCCTGGTCCTCCTAGCTATCAGAATCAAGCAATATTTTCTGCAGGTCCAGGTAATGGTATCGCAGAAGATGGTGAAATTTATATCCGTTTTGGTGATGGCCCGATTCCTGGTAATATTTTGCAGATAAAAACACAAGGTACTCAAGTAAATGCTGCTACTAAGTTTAAAAATAATCAATGGTATCATTTAGCATTTGTTTGTGATGGAGTGAAATTGACTATTTATGTAAATGGAAATATTGATGCAACATTAGATCTTCCAAGAAAACCTTTGCGTCTTGTTAAGAATAGCTTTGGTATATGCAATGGTGATTGGATGGTTACAGATGCTATAGTTAGCGAAGTACGTTTTTGGACTACTGCTATTTCACAATCGCAGATTCAGAATAATATGTTTGCGATAAATCCGGGTACAGATGGCTTGGAGGCTTATTGGAAATTGAATGAAGGGTCAGGAACCGAATTTAAAGATGCAACTGGTCATGGAAATAAAGCCACGGCACCTAAGGGAGTTGTCAGATGGGTAGATGGCATTAGATCAGATGGTAAATAATATAATATTCAAATGATGTAATTATGAGATTGAAAAATATAATATGGAAAACAGTAGTGATGTCATTAATGGCATCACCACTGTGCATCTCTTGTGACGATGATGACGAAGTTACTATGAATTCTAAGTTTTATCTTTCTACGAAAGTTTTTCCGGTAGATTCTTATGAAGCATCGTTGTCAGTGATTTTGAAAGATAATTCAGTGGTCGTAAATGAGTTACAACCTAATTATCGGTTTGTTGCATGTGCCACGGAGAGATTATCGAAAGATGTGAAAATAACAGCCGATAGTGATGATAATCTAGTAAGTGCTTACAATAAAGCTAATGATACGGAATATAACATATTACCTGCTGAAAATTATTCTTTCACCAATAAAACTGTTACTATTGAAAATGGAGAAAGTGTATCTGGAGATTCTATAAAAATAGAGCTATTAAATGTAGGATCGTTGACTACAGAAGGGGGATATTTGTTGCCAGTTACCATATCTTCTATAGAAGGTAATAACTTAGATGCACTTAGCTCTAACAGAGGAGTAGTTTATGTGAAAATTCAAAATATTCATGTCAATGTAGAATCCGGACAACCGGCTGAAGGTACTTTGATTGCCGATCGTTCTGGCTGGACTGTAAAAGTTGCCCCGACGACTCGTGGAGATGCTAAAAATCTAATTGATGGAACAAATTCTGATGTAGCTCGTGATGGAGGAGCAGAATATTGGCTAACTGTAGATATAGGTAAGGTGCAAACATTAACAGGAATAAGAAATAAGTGTTATGCTAGTAGTTATTCACCGACTGCAGTAGAAGTATTTACTTCGAGTGATGGAGCAAAATGGAAATCTATTGGTGCTGTAACTATTTCAAAGAGTGGCACACAATATATTAAGTTTTCGAAAGCCGTTGAAACGCGTTATTTAAAGTATTATGTGAAACAAGGTCCCAATACGGTCAGCCTTACGGAATTTGACCTATATGCGAAATAATTAATAGGTTATTGAAAATTTTTAAGTCCCGCTTTTTCGTTTTTTCGGATAAAGTGGGACTTACTATATAAGTTAATAAATGAAAAAAGAAAAAGATTGATTGTTTAATAGTATCATATTGATTGTATTACTATTATATAATAACTTTTAATAGCAAGAAAAACATGAAATTATCTATTATTCTACGGTTCTGTTTATGGTTTATGGGAATTAGTATGGCGTTTCCGTCTCTCTCTCAAACTATGTTAGTAACTAATGGGAATACAAGTTCTAGGATCATTTTGAAAGAGAATAATCAAATATCGTGGACAGCTGCAAATTTGTTACAAACATTTATTCAAAAAGTAACCAGTTGTAAGCTGCCTGTTGTTATAAGTCAAACTCCTCGAAAAGGAGATATTCTCATTGGTGGTCAATCTCCAGCGGAAGTAACAGAGGATGGATTCTCTATTTCTACTCAAGATGGTATTCTAAAAATATCTGGTAAAGAAAACGGTGTTGTATATGGGGTTGTTACTTTATTAGAGCAATATTTGGGTATCGATTATTGGGGAGAGAATGAATATTCTCTTACCCCTTCAAAAACAGTGAACTTACCCTTAATTAATAAAGTCGAGAATCCGGGCTTTCGTTACCGTCAGACACAATGTTATGCTATCCATACAGACTCTATTTATAAGTGGTGGAATCGTTTAGAGGAACCGAATGAAGTGTTTGCTGCCGGTTATTGGGTGCATACTTTTGATAAGCTTCTGCCTTCATCCATTTATGGGAAAGAACATCCGGAATATTATTCTTACTTTAAAGGAAAACGCCACCCGGGAAAGGCCAGCCAGTGGTGTTTGAGTAATCCGGAGGTTTTTGAGATTGTTGCTCAACGTGTTGATTCTATTTTCAAAGCAAATCCAGATAAACATATCATGTCTGTAAGTCAGAATGATGGTAATTATACAAATTGTACGTGTGATGCTTGTAAGGCAATTGATGATTATGAAGGAGCATTATCAGGAAGTATCATCACTTTTCTGAATAAGTTGGCTGCCCGTTTTCCGGATAAAGAATTTTCCACATTGGCTTATCTATATACGATGAATCCTCCGAAACATGTGAAACCTTTGCCGAATGTGAATATTATGTTATGTGATATTGACTGTGACCGTGAAGTAACTTTGACGGAGAATGCTTCGGGAAAAGAGTTTGTGAAAGCCATGGAAGGATGGTCTAAGATTACCAATAATATTTTCGTGTGGGATTACGGTATTAACTTTGATAATTATCTGGCTCCATTTCCTAATTTCCATATTTTACAGGACAATATCCGTCTTTTCAAAAAGAATCATGCCACCATGCATTTCTCTCAAATAGCAGGGAGCAGGGGAGGAGATTTTGCAGAACTTCGCGCTTATTTAGTGTCAAAGTTAATGTGGAATCCAGAAGTTAATGTAGACTCATTGATGCAACATTTTCTGCATGGATATTATGGGGAAGCAGCGCCATATCTTTATCAGTACATAAAGATAATGGAAGGCGCATTAATTGGTAGTGGACAGAGGTTGTGGATATATGATTCACCTGTATCACATAAATATGGCATGTTAAAGCCTGCTTTGATGCGTCGTTATAATCATTTATTTGATTTGGCTGAAAAGGCTGTTGCAGCAGAACCCGATTTCTTAAAACGAGTTCAACGGGCACGTCTGCCAATTCAGTATTCAGAACTGGAGATTGCACGAACAGAGACAGAAAAAGATTTGGTAGATATTAATAAGAAGTTAGACCTTTTTGAGGAACGCGTGAAAGAGTTTCAAGTTCCTACATTGAATGAGCGTTCCAATTCACCGGTAGACTATTGCAAATTGTATCGCGAACGTTACATGCCGCAGAAAGAAAGAAGTTTAGCTTTGGGTGCAAAAGTTACTTATCTAATTCCTCCTACCGGAAAATATGCGGCATTAGGAAAGAACGCATTGGTTGACGGTTTGTTTGGTGGAGCAACCTTTGTTGATAGCTGGATTGGTTGGGAAGGAACCGATGGTGCATTTGTTATAGATTTGGGCGAAACAAAAGAGATACAAAGTGTGGAAACAGATTTTCTTCATCAAATAGGGGCCTGGATTCTTTTTCCTCTAAAGGTGGTTTATTCATATGCTGAAGACGGTGAGCATTATACACATTGGAAAACGATTGATTTACCGGAAGAACGTACCGGTGAGGTAAAATTCCGTGGAGTCAAGGCTGAATCAGCCGAACCGATAAAAACTCGTTATGTGAAAGTAGAAGTCACTGGAACGAAAGAATGTCCGACTTGGCATTATGGTGTAGGTCATCCTTCGTGGTTCTTTATAGACGAAGTGATAATAAAATAAAAAAAGTAGGGGGGAGACGTTAGTAGTTTCCCCCTTTTAGTTGTATTATATATAGATGGGTCAGAAAAATGTTTTTTTCATCTATATACTATGATTTATGCAACAGAATAAAACTGTTTCTCAACGAAAAACTATTAACCCGGCTTGCTGGGTACCTACTGCTTATTTTGCAATGGGACTTCCCTTTATTGCTATTAATCTGGTTTCTGTTTTCATGTTTAAGGATCTTGGAATTTCGGATACGCAAATTGCATTCTGGACTTCTCTGATTATGATGCCTTGGACACTGAAATTTTTGTGGAGTCCTTTTCTTGAAATGTATCGGACGAAAAAATTCTTCGTATTGATTACAGAATTATTGAGTGGTGTATTGTTTGGAGTAGTAGCCTTTTCTTTGTTTTTCGATTACTTTTTCGCTATAAGTATCTCTACGATGGCAGTGATTGCCTTTAGTGGAGCAACGCACGATATTGCTTGTGATGGTGTATATATGGCTGAATTGAACAAGGAAGATCAGGCAAAATATATCGGAGTTCAAGGTGCTTTTTATAATGTAGCCAAATTGGTTGCTAATGGAGGATTAGTTGCTATGGCAGGAGCATTGGCAGAGCACTTTGGAGCAATAGAAGGTGCTTCGATAGATGCTAACAAAGGAGCGTATTCATCTGCATGGATGATTATTTTCGGCGTAATTGCGGCAATAATGGTACTGATCGGTATTTATCATATAAAAATGTTACCTTCTACACAGGTTCCGTCAACAACAAAGAAAACTGCATCGGAGGTTGGGCACGAATTGGTAGCAGTCATTGCTAACTTCTTTACTAAAAAGCATATTCTTTATTACATCTGTTTTATTATTTTATATCGTTTGGCAGAAGGCTTTATCATGAAAATAGCTCCGCTGTTTTTACGTGCGTCAAGAGATGTAGGCGGCTTAGGACTGTCGTTGACAGAGATCGGCACGCTAAATGGTATCTTTGGTTCCGCTGCTTTCGTTTTAGGCTCATTGTTGGCAGGTATTTATGTCTCTAAGTTCGGATTGAAAAAGACACTATTTACTCTCTGCTGTATTTTTAATCTTCCGTTTGTAGCCTATACTTTTTTGGCAGTTGCACAGCCTACTAATGTATATCTGATCGGAACTTGTATAACAATGGAATATTTTGGTTATGGCTTTGGTTTTGTCGGACTGACGTTGTTTATGATGCAACAGATTGCTCCAGGAAAACATCAAATGTCACATTACGCATTTGCTTCAGGAATCATGAACCTGGGAGTAATGCTTCCGGGAATGGTTAGTGGTTATCTTAGTGACTTATTAGGATATCGTAATTTCTTTATCTATGTGTTAATCGCAACTATTCCAGCTTTTCTGATTACTTATTTCATACCTTTCACGTATGATGACTCAAAAAATAAATAATATAAAATCAACGATTATGAATAAAATTCAAATTCCTTGGGAAGATCGTCCTGTCGGATGTACGGACGTTATGTGGCGTTACTCACAAAATCCAGTTATCGGACGTTATCATATTCCTTCATCTAATAGTATTTTCAATAGTGCTGTTGTTCCTTTTGAGGATGGTTTTGCAGGCGTATTCCGTTGTGATAACAAAGCTGTACAGATGAATATCTTTGCAGGTTTTAGTAAGGACGGAATTCATTGGGATATCAATCATGAACCTATTCAGTTTAAAGCAGGTAACACGGAAATGATCGAGTCGGAATATAAATACGACCCTCGTGTTACATGGATTGAAGATCGTTATTGGGTGACTTGGTGTAATGGTTATCATGGTCCTACGATTGGTATTGCCTATACCTTTGACTTTAAGGAGTTTTTCCAGTGCGAGAATGCTTTCTTGCCTTTCAACCGTAATGGTGTACTTTTCCCGCAGAAGATAGATGGCAAGTATGCCATGTTGAGTCGTCCCAGTGATAATGGACATACTCCGTTTGGCGATATATACATTAGCTATAGCCCGGATATGAAATATTGGGGTGAACACCGTTGTGTAATGAAAGTGACTCCTTTCCCGGAAAGCGCTTGGCAGTGTACAAAGATTGGTGCAGGTTCAGTTCCTTTCCTTACAGATGAAGGCTGGTTGCTGTTCTATCACGGTGTAATCACTACTTGTAATGGTTTCCGTTACGCTATGGGAGCTGCCATATTGGATAAAGATCATCCGGAAAAAGTTCTTTACCGTACACGTGAATATCTGATAGGTCCGGCTGCTCCTTACGAACTTCAGGGTGACGTTCCTAATGTAGTATTCCCCTGTGCTGCTTTGCAAGATGGTGAACGTGTGGCTGTTTATTATGGTGCAGCAGATACGGTGGTAGGTATGGCTTTCGGATATATAAAAGAGATTATCGATTTTACGAAACGAACGAGTATCATTTAATTAAGATATGAAACGTATTATATTAACTTACACACTTGCTTTTTCCCTTCTTTCCGCATCTGCGGGGGAAGGGGGAAGCCCTCCCCTTAAAAATACGGATAAAAGTCTTTTGATAGATTATGTAGATGCTTTTATCGGAACTACTAATTTCGGAACGACCAATCCGGGAGCAATTTGCCCCAATGGTATGATGTCTGTGGTTCCTTTCAATGTGATGGGATCTTCCGAAAACACATACGATAAAGATGCCCGATGGTGGTCTACGCCTTATGAATATACAAATTGTTTCTTTACCGGATATGCTCATGTGAATTTGAGTGGAGTCGGTTGTCCGGAATTAGGTTCTTTATTATTGATGCCTACTACCGGAGAACTGAATGTGGATTATAAAGAATATGGTAGTAAGTATAAGGATGAACAGGCCTCACCGGGCTATTATTCTAATTATCTGACTAAATATAATGTAAAAACAGAAGTTTCGGCTACTCCGCGTAGCGGTATTGCCCGATTTACTTTCCCGAAAGGGAAAAGCCATATCCTGCTGAATCTGGGGGAGGGATTAACGAATGAGAGTGGCGCTATGCTTCGTCGTGTAAGCGATTGTGAAGTGGAAGGAGTCAAACTACTTGGTACATTTTGTTATAATCCTCAAGCTGTATTCCCCATTTACTTTGTATTGCGGGTTAAGAAGAATCCTTCTGCAACAGGGTATTGGAAGAAACAACGTCCGATGATGGGTGTTGAGGCTGAATGGGATAAGGATCAGGGAAAGTATAAACTTTATACTCGTTACGGAAAAGAAATAGCAGGAGATGACATTGGTACTTATTTCTCCTTCGATACAGAAGAAGGTGAACAGGTAGAAGTGCAAATGGGAGTTTCTTTTGTAAGCGTAGAAAATGCCCGTTTGAATCTGGATCGTGAACAGGCTGGAAAGGATTTTGAGAAGATCCATGCGGAAGCACGTTCCAAATGGAATGATGACTTGTCACGCATAACAGTGGAAGGTGGTACAGATGCCCAAAAGACTGTGTTTTATACAGCGCTTTATCATTTGCTGATTCATCCTAATATTTTGCAGGATGTGAACGGAGAATATCCGGCCATGGAAAGTGATAAGATCCTGACAACCAAAGGTGATCGCTATACCGTATTTTCTCTTTGGGATACTTACCGTAATGTTCATCAATTGCTAACCTTGGTTTATCCGGAACGTCAGATGGAAATGGTACGTACAATGCTTGATATGTATCGTGAACATGGATGGTTGCCTAAGTGGGAATTATATGGCAGAGAAACATTGACAATGGAAGGTGATCCGAGTATTCCGGTAATTGTAGATACCTGGATGAAAGGTTTGCGTGACTTTGATGTTGATTTGGCTTATGAGGCAATGTACAAATCTGCTACATTACCGGGGGCAGAAAACTTGATGCGTCCTGATAATGATGATTATATGTCTAAAGGATATGTACCCCTTCGTGAACAGTATGACAATTCCGTCTCTCATGCATTGGAATATTATATTGCTGATTTTGCACTGTCTCGTTTTGCAGATGCTTTAGGTAAAAAGAAAGATGCGGAGATGTTCTATAAACGTTCTTTAGGATACAAACATTATTATAGTAAAGGATTTGGTACTTTCCGTCCGATTCTCCCCGATGGGACGTTTTATAGCCCGTTTAATCCGAGACAAGGAGAGAACTTTGAACCGAATCCCGGTTTTCATGAAGGTAATTCCTGGAATTATACGTTCTATGTACCACATGATGTATATGGCTTGGCGAAATTAATGGGTGGAAAGAAACCTTTTATCGATAAACTACAAATGGTTTTTGACGAAGGACTTTACGACCCGGCAAATGAACCGGATATTGCTTATGCTCATTTATTCTCATACTTTAAAGGTGAAGAATGGCGTACACAGAAAGAGACGCAGCGTTTATTAGATAAGTACTTTACAACAAAACCTGATGGTATTCCTGGAAATGATGATACGGGAACGATGTCTTCCTGGGCTATTTTCAACATGATCGGTTTTTATCCAGATTGTCCCGGACTGCCCGAATATACATTGACGACTCCGGTTTTTAATAAGGTAACGATCCGGTTAGATCCGAAATGGTATAAAGAGAACGAACTGGTGATTGAAACCAATCGTACTCAACCAGGAGCTTTATATATTAATAAGGTACTATTGAATGGCAAGAAGTTCAATAAATATCATATCACACATGATGAACTTGTTCACGGCAAATATTTAAAGTTTGATTTGAAATAACACACAGTGTTTCATAGGTATCGTTTTTGGGTTGACAGGGCTGTCGGACTTTTTATAGTCCGGCAGCCTATTTTTTTACATTTACTTCTGTTATTACTTCTTCGAAAATAGTGACGGTATATGCTTGGGATAGTGACGGTATCAGACCAAGATAGCGTCACTATTTGCCTTGGATACCGTCACTATCTTACTTTCATTAAATTATACTCCGTAGTATTTTTAGTTATTCTCTGTTTTATAGGTGATTACAAAAATCTATTCCATACGTCTACTATGTAAATCGTATGCAATAAAATAAAAATGAGAAGAAATTTATTTAAACATATCCTTTGGATATTGATACTTGCAGAGTGTTTTCCTCTATTGGCAATTGCCGGATCGCAGCAAAAGGAACAACGTTATAAAATAGCCGTATGTGACTGGATGATTCTGAAGCGTCAGAAAATCGGTTCATTCCAATTGGTACATGAATTGAATGGTGATGGTGTAGAATTGGATATGGGTGGTCTTGGCAAGAGGGAAATGTTTGATAATAAATTGCGCGAACCTCATTTTCAACAGTTATTTCGTGAAACTGCTCAAAAATATCAATTAGAAGTTTCTTCTATTGCTATGTCCGGTTTCTATGGACAGTCTTTTCTGGAGCGGGCTAACTATAAAGATTTAGTTCAGGATTGCCTTCATGCTATGAAAGTGATGAATGCCAGAGTAGCCTTTCTTCCTTTGGGAGGAATCAAAGCCGGATGGGAAAAGATTCCGGCACTACGGACAGAAGTTGTAAAACGCTTGAAGGAGGTAGGAGATATGGCAGCTTCTGAAGGAGTGGTGATTGGTATTGAAACTCAACTGGATGCAAAAGGAGATGTGAAACTACTGAAAGAAATTAATTCTCCCGGAATCAAGATCTATTTTAAATTTCAAAATGCATTGGAGAATGGAAGGGATTTGTGCAAGGAGCTGAAAATTCTGGGGAAAAAGAGGATTTGCCAGATTCACTGTACGGACACAGATGGAGTGACTTTACCTTATAATGAACGATTGGACATGAATAAGGTGAAAAAGACGCTGGATAAGATGGGATGGATTGGATGGCTGGTAGTAGAACGTTCGCGCGATAAGGATGACGTGCGGAACGTGAAAAAGAATTATAGTACGAATATTAAGTATTTGAAAGAGGTGTTTCAACAGAGATAGGAGGATATTATGATATAGTTAATATTACAAAGAGAGAGAAAAAAATGCAAAATCTATTTTTTTTATTCTTTTAAGTGATTACATATTTTTTGATTGTACGTCTTTCCTTAAAAGATCTTTTAGATTTTGAAGATATAATATATTATTTTTGTTTAAATTAAAATTTAATCTATGAAGAGTAAAATGAAGATTAAAATGAAGATTGCCGGAAAGTTATGGGGCTTGTCAGCAATTCTTTTATTCGTTTCTTGTGCTAAAGGTTTTGATGATAATGAAACCTTTTCTGGAGGTGTGACAAATGCACAGTTGGAATCGCCGGTTATCGACGATAATAGCTTTTCAACCTTAACAAACTCTGATGGTACAGAAAGTGTAAAGATAACGTGGCCGGTAGTTATGGGAGCTGGAGGATATTTGCTTAATGTAGATCTTATAGAAGATCCGGCAGACCCTACAGTTACTACAGAGAATCCTGTTGTTGTGATGCAAGATAGTATTGTAGATGGTTCATCTGTTGTATTTACGAAAACAGAAGATGCTACCTATAAAATAAAAATAAAGACACTTGGCAATGAAAAACTGAACAATAAGGAAGCACAAGAGAGTACTGATTTTAAATATGTTGCATTGGTGCCTGCTACAACAATTCCTGTAGGTGAAGATATAGCTGAATATATTAATAATCAATTGAAAGATAGTGATAAAGAACAAGCTTTTGCTTTGGAAGCAGGTAAGTCTTATGTTCTGAATGGTATTGTTGATTTTAGATTGAATGTGATTACACTTCGTAGTACTGATAAAGATAATCGTCCAACGGTAAAAGTTGGAGCTAGCGGAGGATTTATGACGCAAGCTGGATTGAAAATTAAATTCATTAATTTTGATTGTTCAGAAATGACTGGTGCTGGTTTTTTAACTCTAAGTGGAGAACCTAGTGAAACAATATCAATAAAGAGTTTAGGCTATGATAAAGATGAAGCTAATCAAGATGGTTATATCATCAATAAGCCTGTAATTATTCAGGAATGTAATATCAAAAATCTGCAGAATAGCTTGCTTTATGGTAATAAAAAACCATGGACTTTACGTGATTTCCGTATTACAGATTGCATCGTACAGATGAATAATGCTGGCTCTAATGGGGTTATTAATTTATATGGTGCTACGGGTACAATTAAAGATATGACTATTAAGAATAGTACATTTTATAATTTAGTGAAAAATAGTTCTGCTTATTTTATTCGTTATCAAAATAACTCACAACCTTGGAAATATTTTGGCAAGAGTGATAATACTTCAACTCACATTATATCCAATAATACATTCTGTAAGACTTTTTCAAATAAAGACTTTGGCAATAATATACCTAATGATAAGACCTCAATGACACAAAAAGTTGAATACAATATATTCTATGATGTATATCGTTTATATCAGTATCTTCAAAGTAATAATAAGAAATCAACTGTTGGCAATACTATTTGGGGAGTTGATGGTGGAACTCCTAATGGCAATGATACAGGAGGACGAAAAGATGATAATGGTAATCCGTTTGCTACACTTGAAGACCCTGCGTTCGTAGGTCCTTTCTTGCAGGAACTTGACTTATTAAAAACTAACGGTGGTGTTGATTTTGAACCTAAAGGTGCAGAAGCTGTAAAAAATAAAGGTGGTGACCCTCGTTGGTATAAATAAATATAAAGTATAAATTATAATGCTATAATAATGAAACATAATAATATAATTAAATTGTGCCTTGGCATATTTCTGGCTTTCACAATGGCTTTGCCTGCTATTGCCCAGAAAACACAGACATTCAAAGGTGTAGTGGTAGATACGACGGGGGAACCTATTATTGGTGCTTCTGTAAAAGTGGTAGGTACAACTACTGGGACTATAACTGATTTGGATGGTAAATTTATGGTCGTTGTTCCATCTGGAAAACAGGTTGAAATATCTTATATAGGGTATATAACACAGGTATTATCAGATTTTAAGCAGACTAAGATTGAACTGAAAGAAGATACGCAGCAGTTAGATGAGGTTGTAGTGGTAGGTTATGGTACGCAGAAAAAAGCGCATCTAACAGGAGCTATTGCTACTGTACCTATGGATGATATTCAGGATCTTGCTTCCGGTAACTTGGCAAGTACGTTGAGTGGTATGGTAAATGGACTTAGCGTTAGTGGTGGAGATGCGCGACCTGGTGAGAATGCTCGGATTAATATTCGTCAAAATGATGTTTTATCAGATATTGGTGGTACTGCTTCAGAACCATTATATGTTATTGATGGGTATATTTATCCTGTAGAAGTGAAAATTGGTGATGTTACAGAAAACTTAGGAGCAACTGCATTTAATAATTTGGATCCGTCTGTAATTGAAAGTATTTCGGTTTTGAAAGATGCTGCGGCTGCTGTATACGGTGCTCGTGCTGCCAATGGTGTTATATTGGTTACTACTAAGAGAGGTAAACAAGGTGCACCTAAGATCTCATATAGTGGAACTTTTGGCGTTGTGGATGAGGTTTCGCGTGCTAAGATGTTGAATGCTTACCAATATGGTCAACTTTGGAATGCTGTACGTGCGGCTGATCCGACTGACGTATCTATTAATTTGCAAAATGATTTGTTTCAGGCAGACGAGTTGAATGCAATGAAAGGTTTGAATTATGACTTGTTGGACAAATACTGGAAAGCGGCATTGACACAAAAACATAGTATCAATATGACCGGTGGTTCAGAAAGAGCTAATTATTTTGGAGGAATATCTTATTTTGATCAAGATGGTAATCTTGGTAATCTGGATTATAACCGTTGGAACTATCGTGCTGGTGTTGATGTGAAGATTAGTAAATGGTTAAAAGCAAGTCTTCAGGTTTCAGGTGACTATGGAAAGAAAAACAAACCGAATGTGAAGGTTGGAGGTAGTAATGACGAGAAAGACTATAATCTTCTGTTAGTTCGTCCATATTATATTCCTGAAGAAGTGAATGGTATTCCAATCGTGCCTTATGGTATTAGCAATTCACAGGTAAGTTCTTCGCAAAACTATTCATTTTCTCTGCTTCAAAACGCAGGGGATTATAATAGAACAGAAACATCGAATATGAACATTAATGCGGGACTGGAATATGATTTTGGATGGAATAAATGGTTGAAAGGGTTAAAACTAAAATTCTCTTATTCAAAGAGTATCAATTCTACAAAAAACAATCAATATGGTTCGTCATATGAACTTTATTATATGTCCAAACGTGCTGGAAGTGGAAATCATTTGTATACACCTATCCAAGGGCAGGAATCTCTTTATGAAGAGTTGCTGGCAGAAAACAATTTCTTACTAGCTAATAATGGTTCTGCTATAAACAATGCCAGTGGGGATCCTTATTTGTCTCGTACAATGAGCCGTGCTGATAATTATCAGATGAACTTCACTGCAACTTATAACCGTGATTTTGGTAGTCATCATATAGGTGCTTTGTTTTCTATTGAAAAATCAGAGGCTGAAAGTGAATATTTAGTGGGACAGGTTACTAATCCTTATGAATTTACCAATGGACAATCGAATCTAGTTCAATATAATAGTGCGTCTACTACAGAATTTAAACGTGCAGAGTCTGGTACATTATCATATATTGGTCGTGTGAACTATGCATATGCTGATAAATACTTGTTTGAGTTCCTGCTTCGCTCGGATGCATCAACCAAGTTTGCTCCTGAAAATTATTGGGGAGTTTTTCCTTCAGTTTCTGCTGGTTGGATTATATCACAAGAAGAATGGTTTAAAAAGAGTGTGAAATGGGTTGATTATTTGAAAGTACGAGCTTCATTTGGTTTAACAGGTCGGGATAATACGAAAGCATGGCAATGGATGCAGAACTATGCGGTTGATAAAGATAAAGGACCTATATTTGGTGTTAATACATCAACAAACGCTGGTAATCATATAACTATTAATAAAGAAATATCCGCTGTAAACCGTGATGCACACTGGGATAAGTCATATAAAGCAAACTTTGGTTTGGATTTCAATGTGTTGAATAACCGTTTATCATTCAATATTGATGGTTATTATGAGTGGAATCGCGAAATGTTACTCCCATATTCAGCTTCTATTCCAGGTACAGTAGGAACACAGTCTGCGAATTTTAATTATGGAGAGTTGGACACATATGGTATGGAGTTATCTGTGACTTGGAGAGATAAAATAGGAAAAGATTTTAAATATAAAGTGTCTGTGAATACCGGGTATACGGATAATAAGGTACTTATGATGGACTGGGAAACCAATCAACGTTATATGAAGATTCATGAAGGCAGTCGTACCGATATGGGAACATGGGGAATGCAGTGTCTTGGTATGTTCCGTAGTTATCAAGATATAGATGAATATTTCACCAAATATAATATTACATCATATATGGGTATGACTAAGGATAATGTAAAACCTGGTATGTTAATATATAAAGATATTCGTGGTGCAGAACAGACCGACGGAACTTATGCTGGACCAGATGGAGTTGTAAGTTATGAAAATGATCAAGTTCGTTTGTCAAACCGAAGTAATCCTTATGGTTTCACTACAAATTTGAGTGCAGAATGGAAAGGTATTTCTTTGTCTGCACAGATAAGCGCAAGTTGGGGAGGATATAGTTTTGTCCCAACATCGGCACTTAAGATCGGTAATATGGTTGGTTCAGGATCGGGTTCGTATACAGACTTGGAATATACCAATATGCCATCCTTCTGGAATACAGATAATATGTTTGTTTATAATGATGTAGTTGATGCGTCAGGTAATGTGGTTGTAAAAGCTAATCGCAATGCAAAATATCCTAACTTAAGATGGGGTAGTGTTAATAGTGTGAATTCAACATTTTGGAGAGTGAGTGGAACTCGCGTTAGCATGAATCGCTTAACATTAGCATATGCCATACCATCGAAGTTTACAAGATTGATAGGTATCGAAAGTTGTCGTTTTAATGTAACAGGACAAAACTTATTTAGTTTCTATAATCCTTATCCTGATAATTTTATAGATCCTATGACTTCTTATGGTAGTTATCCTACTTTGCGTAAGTTTACTATTGGTGTAAATGTGACATTCTAAAAAGAAATAACGATGAAAAGAAAAAATATAATAGCTTTCAGTGTTGCTTTAATGGCGATAGGTGCTTTCACTTCATGTAGTGACGAGTTTCTGCAAGATAAAAAAAATTACGACTATGTTGACGCAAGTACATATAATACATTCAGTGGCGCAAAAGCACGTGTAGATGATATATATGCTTGGTGCTTGCCTAATACGAGTTCCGAACCAAGTTGGAAATACAATAGTACCGGAGCAGCCGATTTACAGTCTAAGTCTACAGAAGAGTATAGTGGATTCGGATCATTCGTAGATCCTGACGCTCCGATGACCAGTCAGAGTGGAAACAATACGGTTCCTGATTATTTTCATAATAGTGGTAATAATATTCAGGCAAGTGTTTGGGGACGTATTCGTAATTGCAATGATGTTATTTACGGTATAGAGAATAGTACTCTTTCAGAAGAAGAAAAGAATGAGTTACTCGGACAGGTTTATTTCTTTCGTGCATGGTGTTACTACAACTTAGTGAAATGGTATGGTGGAGTGCCTATAATTACGGAAGTACAGGAACCAGTGGCAGGGGCTATCACTCCTCGTTCTACAACAAAAGCGTGTGTTGATTTTATTTGTGAGGATTTAGAGCGTTCAGCGCAGTTACTTGCTCCGTTTACTGAAAATGGAGGATGGCCTTCAAGTGATTTTGGACGTGTTACTTCCGGTACAGCACTGGCATTGAAAGGACGGACTCTTTTGTTATATGCAAGTCCGTTGTTTAACCGTAAAAATGATGTAGAACGTTGGAGGAAGGCTTATAATGAAATCACTGCTGATTTACCCAGAATAAATGCTTGTGGATATGGTTTAGCTAATGAAAGTAATGCCGGAGCTAATGCTTCAGGTTGGGCGAATGTTTTTTCAATGGTTGATGGCAATACAGAAGCTGTATTCGTAACGCTATATAATGATATAGCCACTGGCGGAGTACCTGATTTTAGTAAAAACAACTCATGGGAACATGGTATTCGGCCATCAAATGCCATGGGAGGTGGTGGCAAAACTCCTTCTGCTATGATGGTTGATATGTTTCCTATGGCTGATGGAAAAAGACCTTCTACGTGCAATACTTATACTACACTAGAGCAATCTTCTGTTGCTTATGATAAAAATGTTCCATTTGCCAATCGTGATCCTCGTTTTTATCGGACGTTTGCTTTCCCTGGAGTACGTTGGGCTTTCAGTGGTGATCCTAAGAACGCAAGCAATAATAATCCTTATACAGGGGATAAGTATAATTTGTGGAACTATGTTTGGTATGCTAATGAGAGTGATAGAGATAATGAAGAGGCTAGTAGCTCTAATACTTATGGTGCGGATAACTTGTTGACAAATGCTAAAGGTTTCTATATACGTAAACGTTCGGATGATTTAGATGTGAATTCGAATGCCAGATATAAATTTAGTCAAGCAAATGGTTTTAAATTTAGTGGCAGCCCATATTTGGAGATTCGTTATGCTGAAGTGTTGTTGAATTATGCAGAAGCTGCATGTGGTGCTGGTGAAATGGGAGTAGCTGTTGAACAATTGAAGAAGATACGTGCTCGTGTAGGATATACATCTGCAAATAATTTCGGTTTACAGACCAACTTGTCAGGTGACCAAGCTGCATGTTTTGCTGCCATCTTGTACGAACGTCAGATTGAATTGGCTTATGAAGGAAAACGTTTTGATGACTTACGCCGTTGGATGTTGTTTGATGGTGGTGCAGAAAGAGCAGAAGGTGCTCCTGACACATGGGTTCCGTCTGGTTGGAATGGAAACACTTGCACTTATTTAGGTTTTAAACAACTCAATGGGCAACGCCGTGATAATCTTGAATTCCGTGTTAGTAGTACTCATGAGAGTAAAGGGCTTGGTGGTACATCGTGGGAAATAAATGGAGTAAATCCAGACCCTTTAAAAGATGTAACACGTCCGGATGCATTAGATTTGAGACAAGCGGATATTTCCAGTCAACAGAATAAGTTAGTTGAGTTTTATAATACTTATTTGACGCGTAAAATGAAGAAAGGTGATGCATATACTACTGATCATACACCTAAATATATGAATTTTCTTCCTAGATATTACTTCCTAGGTTTTGCGGAAGGAGCTCAAAAGGCTAATCAGACATTGCCACAGACTATTGGTTGGGCAGATTATAATAATGGTGGTGCTAACGGTACTTTCGATCCATTAGCAGAATAAATTTATAATATCTGATTTATCTTGATAACGTCTCTAATATCTCTTGAATGAGAGGATTGGAGACGTTATTTTTTTGATAGGAATATGGGTTATGAGGGAAAAACATATTTAGGATAATAAATTCTGTTCTACTGATTACAAATCTTTTCTTCTTTCGTCTTATTATTGTATTTTTGAATTAACAACTTCACAAAACCAAATAAAAATGAAGAAGAAACAGGTACTTTTAGCAGTTTTTGCTGCAACAATGTTGACTCCGACCGTTGCATGGGCGCAATACCCACAAATAACCGGCGAAGCCAAAGAAAATTATACAAAGATGATGACTGAAGAGCGGAAGCGCTCTGATGAAGCATGGGCGAAGGCACTTCCAATAGTGCAGAAAGAAGCGAAGGAAGGACGTCCATATATTCCTTGGGCTGGTCGTCCGTACGATTTGCCGCAGGCTGATATCCCTTCATTCCCAGGTGCCGAAGGTGGTGGTATGTACAGTTTTGGGGGTCGTGGAGGTAAAGTGATAACTGTCACAAATCTGAATGATCGTGGACCGGGTTCTTTCCGTGAAGCATGTGAAACTGGTGGTGCACGTATTATTGTATTCAATGTTGCTGGTATCATCCGTCTGGAATCTCCGATTATCGTCCGTGCTCCTTACGTAACTATTGCCGGACAAACAGCTCCGGGAGACGGTGTTTGTATTGCTGGAGAATCATTTTGGGTAGATACACATGATGTGGTGGTACGTCACATGCGTTTCCGTCGTGGAGAAACGAAAGTATGGCATCGTGATGACTCTTTCGGAGGTAACCCTGTTGGTAATATAATGATCGACCACTGCTCTTGTACGTGGGGATTGGATGAAAACATTTCTTTCTATCGCCACATGTACGACCCGAGTGAAGGACAATATGAAAGCAAAGACTTGAAACTTCCTACTGTAAACGTAACTATTCAAAATACTATCTCGGCAAAAGCGTTAGATACATACAATCATGCATTTGGTAGTACGTTAGGTGGTGAGAACTGTGCATTTGCCCGTAACCTTTGGGCTAGTAACTCCGGACGTAATCCTTCTATCGGCTGGAATGGCATATTCAATTTCGTTAATAATGTAGTATTCAATTGGGTGCACCGTTCTTCCGATGGTGGTGATTATACCGCAATGTTCAATATGATTAACAACTACTACAAACCGGGACCTGCTACTCCTAAGGATTCCAATGTAGGACATCGTATCTTGAAACCGGAAGCAGGACGTAGTAAGCTGGATCATAAAGAATATGGGCGAGTATATGCCGACGGAAATATAATGGAAGGCTATCCTGAAATAACTAAAGACAACTGGAATGGCGGTATTCAGATTGAAACTCAACCGAACACTGACGGATATACTGAATACATGCGTAGCTATAAGCCGTTCGAGATGCCGTATATCAATATCATGGGGGCTAAAGATGCTTATGACTATGTATTGAAACATGTAGGTGCGAATATTCCTTGTCGTGATATTGTTGACGAACGTGTGATTGAAGAAGTAAGAACAGGTATTCCTTATTATGAAAAGAAACTTCCTAAAGACGCTTATGGTGACTTGACAGGTTTGTCTCCTAAGTCAATGGGGGAAGACGGACAGTTCAAGTATCGTCGTTTGCCGAAAGATTCTTATAAGCAGGGTATTATTACTGATGTTCGCCAGATGGGTGGTTATCCTGAATACAAAGGTACTCCTTATGTTGATACAGACAAAGATGGTATGCCGGACGAATGGGAAATTGCTAACGGATTAAATCCGAACGATCCGAGTGATGCCAATAAAGACTGTACTGGTGACGGATATACGAATATTGAAAAATATATCAACGGTATCAGCACAAAGCATAAAGTAGATTGGAGAGATATGAAGAACAACTACGATACATTGGCTGAAAAAGGAAAATTAATGTAATTATGAAAAAGATACTGATACTATCATTGCTTTTTATTTCCGGTTGGATGTCTGCGCAGGCAGTCGACTTAAATAAAGAGAATCGTGATCCTGAATATGTAAAGTCTATTGTCGGCCGATCACAAAAGATCGTTGATAAACTCGGACTTACAGATGCGAAAATAGCCGAAGATGTTCGCAATGTCATAGCCAATCGTTACTTCGAATTAAATGATATTTATGAGGTACGGGATGCGAAAGTCAAGAAAGTAAAAGAATCCGGGTTGACTGGTGAGGCTAAAAATGAAGCTTTGAAAGCTGCGGAAAATGAAAAAGATGCGGCACTATATCGTTCACATTTCGCTTTTCCTGCCAATTTATCTCTCTTTCTTGATGAAAAGCAAATAGAAGCTGTTAAAGATGGCATGACTTATGGAGTAGTAAAAGTGACTTATGACTCACATCTGGACATGATTCCTACTTTGAAAGAAGAAGAAAAAGCTCAAATTTATGCTTGGTTGATAGAGGCCCGTGAATTTGCGTTGGATGCAGAAAATTCGAATAAGAAACACGCTGCTTTCGGAAAATACAAAGGACGTATCAACAACTATCTGGCTAAACGTGGATATGACCTGAAGAAAGAACGAGAGGAATGGTATAAACGTATAAAAGCCCGTGGAGGTTCTATATAATTAAAAAATAAGATACTATAAAAAGAAGTGAAATTCTTTCCCATTGTAAATGGTTAGTTTGTTTGATGGTGGAAAGGGTGGCTCGGAGAGTCGCCCTTTTATCGTATATAAATTTTGAATCTATTGATTCTTCTAGTATATTTGAGTACAAATGACGCTTTCTATCGTCTCCTCTGTATAAAAGATACAAATATAGAATATACAAATGAAAAAGTTAAGAAATACATTAGCCGCAATAAGTCTTCTGTTTCTGGCTTCTTGTGGGGGGAACAAAGACTACTACATGTTCACTTCGTTTCATGAACCGGCTGATGAGGGGTTGAGATACTTATACAGTGAGGACGGAATTCACTGGGACAGTATTCCGGGAGTTTGGCTAAAGCCGGAACTGGGACAGCACCAGCTTATGCGGGACCCCTCGATGGTACGTACTCCGGATGGTACCTACCATTTGGTTTGGACTACAAGTTGGAAAGGTGATTTAGGATTTGGCTATGCACATTCCAAGGATCTGATTCATTGGTCGGAACAACAGATGATTCCTGTAATGGCAGACGAACCGACTACCATTAATGTATGGGCTCCGGAAATTTTCTATGACGACGAGAATGATCAGTTTATGGTAGTATGGGCTTCCTGTGTCCCCGGGCGTTTCGAAAAGGGAATAGAAGAAGAGAATAATAATCATCGTTTATACTATATCACTACAAAAGATTTTAAAACCGTTTCGAAAGCAAAACTTTTGTATGATCCAGGATTCAGTACCATTGATGCCGTTATCGTGAAACGGGCAAAGAATGACTATGTAATGGTACTCAAGGATAACACCCGTCCGGAACGTAATCTGAAAATCGCTTTTTCCGATTCTATGACCGGTCCTTATTCGCCCGCATCCCAGCCTTTCACAGAATCCTTTGTAGAAGGACCGTCTGTAGAGAAAGTGGGAGACGATTATCTAATCTATTTTGATGTATATAAGAAAAAAATATATGGCGCTATGCGTACGAAGGATTTCCGGAACTTTACAGATGTAACAGAAGAGGTAAGCATCCCTGTAGGGCATAAGCATGGGACCATATTTACGGCTCCGGAATCAGTCGTAAAAGCATTACTCGAAGAAAAGAAATAAACCCGGAAACAATTTTAAATCAGAATAAATCATGAACAACTCTGCTAAAATTCTTGTTGTACTGGCTGCCGGTTGGCTGACTACTACAGCCTTTGCACAAGATAGAATTCATTATACAGGAAAAGAATTATCGAACCCTGCTTGTCACGACGGACAACTGTCTCCGGTAGTCGGAGTACATAACATTCAGTTGGTACGTGCCAATCGTGAACATCCCGATGCTTCGAACGGCAATGGATGGACGTATAATCATCAGCCGATGCTGGCTTATTGGAATGGACAATTTTTCTATCAGTATCTGGCAGACCCTTCTGACGAACACGTACCACCTTCACAGACTTTTCTGATGACGTCGAAAGATGGATATCGCTGGACAAATCCGGAAATAGTGTTTCCTCCTTATCAAGTTCCCGATGGATACACCAAAGAGTCTCGTCCGGGTGTGCAGGCCAAAGATCTGATTGCCATTATGCACCAGCGTGTCGGATTCTATGTTTCTAAATCCGGCAAGCTGATTACAATGGGAAATTACGGAGTTGCTTTGGATAAAAAAGATGATCCCAATGATGGAAACGGTATTGGCCGGGTGGTTCGTGAAATAAAGAAAGACGGTTCTTACGGACCGATCTATTTCATTTATTATAATCATGGATTTAATGAAAAGAATACTGATTATCCGTATTTTAAGAAAAGCAAGGATCGTGAGTTTGTGAAGGCTTGCCAGGAAATTCTTGACAATCCGCTGTATATGATGCAGTGGGTGGAAGAAGTCGACCGTGAAGATCCTATTCTCCCGCTGAAGAAAGGATACAAAGCATTCAATTGTTATACATTGTCGGATGGACGTATTGCCAGTCTTTGGAAACATGCGCTTACCTCTATCAGTGAGGATGGCGGACATACTTGGGCAGAGCCTGTGCTTCGTGCAAAAGGTTTCGTCAACAGCAACGCGAAAATTTGGGGACAGCGTTTAAGTGATGGTACATACGCTACTGTATATAATCCGTCGGAATTTCGTTGGCCGCTGGCTATATCTTTGAGTAAAGATGGATTGGAATATACAACATTGAATCTGATGCATGGTGAAATTACTCCCATGCGTTATGGAGGAAATTATAAATCATACGGTCCTCAATATCCGCGTGGTATTCAGGAAGGTAATGGAGTACCTGCCGATGGTGATTTGTGGGTTTCTTACAGTGTGAACAAGGAAGATATGTGGATTTCCCGTATTCCTGTCCCGGTGGAAATAAATGCTTCAGCACATGCGGATGATGATTTCTCTAAAAATAAATCAATTGCGGAACTGACTGACTGGAATATTTATTCTCCGGTTTGGGCCCCTGTTTCTTTGGAGGATCAATGGTTGAAGTTGCAGGATAAAGATCCGTTTGATTATGCCAAAGTGGAACGTAAAATTCCGGCTTCTAAAGAATTGAAAGTATCATTTGATTTGAAAGCCGGCCAGAATAATAAAGGCACACTCCAGATTGAATTTCTGGATGAGAATGGAATAGCTTGTTCCCGTATGGAACTTACTGATGATGGCATTTTCCGATTGAAAGGCGGCTCCCGGTTTGCAAATATGATGAAATATGAAGCAGGAAAGATTTATCATGTAGAAGCAGTCCTTTCTACTGTTGATCGTAATATTCAAGTGTATGTAGATGGCAAGAGAGTAGGGTTGCGTATGTTCTATGCGCCCGTGGCTGCTGTGGAGCGAATCGTATTCCGTACTGGCGTACCTCGTACATTCCCGACTGTAGATACTCCTGCCGACCAGACTTATGATTTGCCGAATGCAGGTGCACAAGATCCATTGGCTGAATATGGCATTGCCAATGTAAAAACATCTTCTACAGATAAGGATGCGTCTTCTGCTTTTTTAAAGTATGCTGACTTCAGTCATTATGCAGACTATTTCAACGGTATGGAAGACGAAAATATTGTTCAGGCAATTCCCAATGCAAAAGCTTCGGAATGGATGGAGGAAAATATTCCTTTGTTCGAGTGTCCGCAACATAACTTTGAAGAAATGTATTATTATCGTTGGTGGTCATTGCGTAAGCATATCAAAGAGACTCCTGTTGGCTATGGCATGACCGAGTTTCTCGTTCAGCGTTCTTATTCAGATAAATATAATTTGATTGCCTGTGCAATTGGACATCACATTTATGAAAGCCGTTGGTTGCGTGATCCGAAATATTTGGATCAGATTATTCATACATGGTATCGTGGCAATGATGGCGGTCCGATGAAGAAAATGGATAAGTTCAGCTCATGGAACGCAGATGCTGTTTTGGCTCGTTACATGGTAGATGGTGATAAGGACTATCTGCTGGATATGAAGAAAGATCTGGAAACCGAATACCAGCGTTGGGAACGTACGAACCGTTTGAAGAACGGATTGTATTGGCAGGGTGACGTACAGGATGGTATGGAAGAATCAATCAGTGGCGGACGGAGGAAGAATCAATAGCTATATGTATGGCAATGCTAAAGCACTTTCATGTATAGGAATTCTTTCCGGTGATGAGGGGATGGCTATGAAATATGGCATGAGAGCAGATACTTTGAAAAATCTGGTAGAAAATGAATTGTGGAATACACGTCATCAGTTTTTTGAGACGATGCGTACGGACTCTTCTGCGAATGTGCGTGAAGCAATTGGATATATTCCCTGGTATTTCAACCTACCGGATACCACCCAAAAGTATGAAATTGCCTGGAAGGAAATTGTGGATGAAAAAGGCTTCTCTGCTCCTTATGGACTGACAACTGCAGAACGTCGTCATCCGGAATTCCGTACACGTGGAGTAGGCAAGTGTGAGTGGGACGGTGCTATCTGGCCGTTTGCTTCCGCACAGACATTGACAGCAATGGCTAACTTTATGAATAATTATCCGCAGACTGTATTGTCTGACAGTGTATATTTCCGTCAGATGGAATTGTATGTGGAATCACAGTACCATCGTGGTCGTCCCTATATTGGTGAATATTTGGATGAGGTGACCGGTTATTGGCTGAAAGGAGATCAGGAACGTAGCCGTTATTATAATCATTCCACTTTCAACGACCTGATAATTACAGGATTGATCGGACTTCGTCCACGTTTGGATAATACGATTGAAGTGACCCCCTTAATTCCTGCTGACAAGTGGGATTGGTTCTGCCTGGATAATGTATTATATCATGGTCATAATCTGACGATTCTTTGGGATAAGAATGGTGATCGCTATCATTGCGGAAAAGGATTGCGCATTTTTGTAGATGGTAAGGAAGTAGGGCAGGCGAATACATTGACAAAAATCGTTTGTGAAAATGCACTTAAATGATAATTTTGCGGAGTGCCCTGAAAGGGCTTAATTATATAGCGTAGGGCAACGCCCTACGTAAAAGCGACAATCTGAATTTGCGCCCTGAAAGGGCATAATTGTATACAGTTCCGCCCTTTCAGGGCTTGTGGCTGGTGTGTTTTTTTCGTAGGGCGTTGCCCTACGCTATATAATTAAGCCCTTTCAGGGCACCCCAATAAATATATAATTGTAAGGCTTTCAGCCTAACTGCAAAATTCCCATTTAACCGATAAATTCTCATTTATCGAACAAATAAAAGATACTTGAAAAATGAAATTCAAAAAGATTCTTCTTTCATTGCTAATTTGTTTGTCTTGTTTTGTACAGGCGAAGAATATAACCATCAGTCGTCTTACCTGTGAGATGCAGGAGGGACTGGTAGTGGTCGAAGGTTCACCCCGTTTGGGCTGGGTGATGGAATCGCCGGAAAATGGGACACGACAATCTGCCTATGAGATTGATATTCGGGAAGCTTTTACAGGGCGTTCCGTTTGGAATAGTGGGAAGGTTTATTCTTCGCAGAGCCAGTTAGTTTCTACAAAGGGGGCAGATATACGTCCTGATAACTCATTTAATTATAGTTGGCGCGTTCGTGTTTGGGATGAAACAGATACACCTTCCGAGTGGAGCAATGAAGCGAAATTCCGGGCAGTACCCGAAAGGTTATCTTCGGGGCAGTGGATTGGAGCTATTACCCGACAAAATGCTCATTTACCGGAAGGGCGTAAGTTCCACGGTGGAGAGCTGAAGAAACCGGAAGTGAAAGCTGCTTGGGAAGCAGTGGACACTTTGGCAAAGAAAAGTATTTGTTTGAGAAGAACATTCCAGGTAGGAGATGCGAAAGAAGGGGGTGCAAACCGTAAACCGGGCAAGAAAATAGTGGAGGCAACGGCATACGTTTGTGGTCTGGGATTCTATGAGTTTTCTTTGAATGGCAAAAAGATGGGTAACAGTGAGTTTGCCCCATTGTGGAGTGATTATGATAAAACTGTTTACTATAACACATACGATGTGACGGAACAATTGCGGCGTGGTGAAAATGTCGTAGGAATCTTATTGGGGAATGGATTCTATAATGTGCAGGGGGGGCGTTATCGCAAATTACAGATCAGCTTTGGTCCTCCCACACTTTTATTTGAGCTGGTTATTAACTACGAAGATGGAACATGTACGACGGTTCATTCCGATAATAATTGGAAATATGATTTTAGTCCGGTAACCTTCAATTGCATATATGGAGGAGAAGATTATGATGCGCGTCGTGAACAGAAAGGATGGAATCAGATTGGCTTTGATGACAGTCATTGGCGTCCGGTAGTCATACAGGAAGCTCCTAAAGGAATACTTCGTCCACAGATGGCGGCTCCAGTGAAAATCATGGAACGGTATGATATTCAAAAGGTAACCAAACTAAATGCGGACCAAGTTGCATCAGCTTCTGTATCAACTAAGAGAACAGTCGATCCTTCTGCTTTTGTGTTGGATATGGGACAGAATTTGGCTGGCTTTCCGGAAATAAAAGTACGTGGCAAACGTGGTCAGAAAGTAACTTTGATTGTAGCCGAAGCATTGACAGAGGAAGGTGCTTGCAATCAGCGTCAGACAGGGCGTCAACACTATTACGAATACATTCTGAAAGGGGAAGGCGATGAAATCTGGCACCCTCGTTTCTCTTATTACGGTTTTAGATATATTCAGGTAGAGGGTGCTGTCTTAAAAGGACAGAAGAATCCGCAGAAATTGCCTGTATTAAAGAATATTCAATCCTGTTTCGTATATAATTCAGCCAAGAAAGTTTCCACTTTCGAATCATCCAACCGGATATTTAATGCTGCCCATCGATTGATCGAGAAAGCGGTTCGCAGCAATATGCAGTCTGTGTTTACGGATTGTCCGCATCGTGAGAAACTTGGGTGGCTGGAACAGGTACATCTGAATGGTCCGGGTTTGTTGTATAACTATGATTTGACAGCATACGCTCCGCAGATTATGCAAAATATGGCAGATGCACAACATTCCAACGGGGCCATGCCGACAACTGCTCCGGAATACGTGATTTTTGAAGGTCCGGGTATGGATGCTTTTGCCGAATCTCCGGAGTGGGGTGGTTCTTTGGTTATTTTCCCTTTTATGTACTATGAGACTTATGGAGACGATTCATTGATTAAGAAATATTATCCGAATATGCGTCGTTACGTGGATTATCTCAAGACTCGTGCAGATAAAGGTATTCTTTCTTTCGGATTGGGAGACTGGTATGATTACGGAGATTTTCGTGCGGGATTCTCACGGAATACACCCGTTCCTTTGGTGGCTACTGCGCATTATTACATGACAGTCATGTATTTGGTACAAGCTGCGAAAATGGTAGGTAATGACTTTGACATTCATTATTACACTTCGTTGGCACAGGATATAATGGTTGCATTTAATAAATGTTTTTTTCATAAAGATACGGCACAATATGGTACAGGAAGCCAATGCAGTAATGCGCTTCCGTTGTTCCTCCAAATGACGCAGGATGCAGATGAACAAGATAACTACCGACCGGATGCAGATTTGAATGAGAAAGTATTCGCGAATCTGATAAAAGATGTGGAAGCACATGGCAACCGTTTGACTACCGGTGATGTGGGAAACCGTTATCTGATTCAGACATTGGCGCGTAATGGAGAACATGAACTTATTTATAAAATGTTCAATCATGAAGAAGCTCCCGGATATGGTTTCCAGTTAAAATTCGGCGCTACAACTTTGACCGAGCAATGGGACCCCCGTCAAGGTTCTTCCTGGAATCACTTTATGATGGGACAGATTGATGAATGGTTCTTTAATTCACTGGTCGGTATTCGTCCTTCTACCACTCCAAAACAAGGTTATCAGAAGTTCATCATCGCTCCCCAACCTGTGGGAGATTTGAAATATGTCAAAGCGTCGTATGAAACTTTATACGGTACCATTAATGTGGACTGGACTTGTGAGAATGGGACTTTCACTTTAAACGTGTCTGTTCCGGTGAATACTACCGCTGTTGTTTATCTCCCGGGCGGAAAAGAACCGAAAGAAATACAGAGCGGAACATATCAATTGGTTTGTGCAAAATAAAAGAACCTTTTTGTATATATTTGTAGAATTAAAAAACAATGTATTCGTATAAAAAATCATGCAGCATCTTTATTTTAATCATGTAGCATGTTTGAAAAAAACATCTCAATGATTGTCTTCAAACATTGGGAAGAAAAAAAGATTCTATTAGCATGATTTTTTAGAAGGAAACGATGAAATATACTTTAATAATATCGATTATGAATTTACGAACAACTCTTTTTGTCTTTCTTTGCTTCTGTGCAACCACAGTTCTTCGTGCCGAGCGTGTAGATATGCTGAAGGCCGGTGCAAAAGCAAATGGCAAGACTCTTAATACAAAGCTAATCAATTCAACGATTGACCGTCTGAACCGTGGTGGCGGAGGTACTCTTTTCTTTCCTGCCGGAACTTACCTGACGGGGAGTATCCATCTGAAAAGTAATATTACACTGGAGTTGGAAGCCGGAGCTACCTTGCTCTTTTCCGATAACTTTGATGACTATCTTCCTTTTGTCGAGGTTCGTCATGAAGGAGTGATGATGAAAAGTTTCCAGCCTTTGATTTATGCGGTAGATGCCGAGAATATTACGATCAAAGGAGAAGGAACTTTGGACGGACAAGGAAAGAAATGGTGGATGGAGTTCTTTCGTGTCATGATTGATTTGAAAGACAATGGCATGCGTGATGTGAATAAATATCAGCCAATGTGGGATGCAGCAAATGATACGACAGCAATTTATGCTGAAACGAACAAGGATTATGTAAATACATTGCAACGTCGCTTTTTCCGTCCTCCGTTCATTCAGCCCGTTCGTTGTAAGAAAGTAAAGATTGAAGGAGTGAAAATCATAAATTCTCCCTTCTGGACGGTCAATCCGGAGTTTTGCGACAATGTAACCATAAAGGGGATCACCATAGATAATGCGCCCTCACCAAATACGGACGGAGTGAATCCGGAATCCTGCCGCAACGTACATATCAGCGACTGCCATATATCAGTAGGAGACGATTGCATCACAATCAAGTCGGGAAGAGATGCGCAGGCCCGTCGTTTGGGAGTACCTTGCGAGAATATCACTATCACCAACTGTACCATGCTTTCCGGTCATGGAGGTGTTGTTATCGGCAGCGAGATGAGTGGGAGTGTGCGTAAAGTTACTATTTCCAATTGCGTGTTTGACGGAACAGATCGTGGAATTCGTATTAAGTCAACCCGTGGAAGGGGAGGAGTCGTTGAAGATATTCGTGTCAGCAACGTCGTAATGAGCAACATTAAACAGGAAGCTGTTGTATTGAATTTGAAATACAGTAAAATGCCTGCCGAACCTAAGAGTGAACGCACTCCGATATTCCGTAACGTACATATCAGCGGAATGACTGTGACAAACGTAAAGACTCCGATCAAAATAGTGGGCTTGGAAGAAGCGCCGATATCTGACATCGTTTTGCGTGATATTCATATTCAGGGAGGGAAACAGAAATGTATCTTCGAAAATTGTGAACGTATCACGATGGATGACGTAATCGTCAATGGTGAAGTAATTAAAAGCACACAACAGATACTACAGATTAACACAGATTTTTAATTCGACTAAATTATAAGAATAATAAATCTGTGAAAATCTGTGTAATCTGTGGTGAAAAAACAACTTACATAAATTAAAAATAAATGAAACGAATCCTTTTTACTATGCTTCTTGCCGCATCTCTTTCGGCCGAAGCCCAGACGCAAACATACGAGACAGAATTTGCCCGTCCCTTGAATGAAGTACTGACGGATATACAGAACCGTTTCGGAGTCCGTTTGAAATATGACATTGATACGGTGGGAAAAGTGCTGCCTTATGCCGATTTCCGTATTCGTCCTTATTCCGTGGAAGAATCCTTGACGAATGTATTGGCACCTTTCGATTATAAATTTGTTAAGCAGAAAGGAAATATGTATAAGCTGAAAGCATACGAGTATCCACGTCGTACAGATGCAGACGGAGAGAAGATGCTGGCTTATCTGAATACACTCTATACAGACCAACAGTCCTTTCAACTTCGTGCCGATTCTCTGAAAAAAGAGGTACGTCAGCGTTTAGGTATCGATCCTTTGTTGGCTCAATGTGTCAAATCCAAACCTATTCTTTCAAAGATACGTAAGTTTGATGGCTATACCGTGCAGAATTTCGCGCTTGAAACACTTCCCGGGTTATACGTTTGCGGTTCTATCTATACGCCCCAATCGAAAGGAAAACATGCGTTGATAATCTGCCCTAACGGACATTTTGGTGGCGGACGTTATCGGGAAGACCAACAACAACGTATGGGAACTTTAGCACGTATGGGAGCTGTTTGTGTAGACTATGATTTGTTCGGATGGGGAGAGTCGGCTTTGCAAGTGGGCAGTACGGCACACCGTAGTAGTGCGGCGCACACTATTCAGGCAATGAACGGCTTACTGATTCTTGACTACATGCTTGCTTCCCGTAAGGACATTGAT